>Ga0172369_10001416_pt1 | contig 34412 bp, 30 predicted proteins | sample LakKiv25m_FD_114539 | JGI IMG/M metagenome (GOLD analysis project Ga0172369, IMG submission 114539) | Freshwater microbial communities from Kabuno Bay, South-Kivu, Congo - kab_022012_11.25m | ecosystem: Environmental > Aquatic > Freshwater > Lake | place: Democratic Republic of the Congo... | reverse complement strand
GTCCGGCGATTACAAGAAAGTAATTATACCATGGCAACGTAATATATAGATCACTCTCCGTCGCACAAATTCTGAAATATTCGATAAGCTCGGCAAAGGGTTGTCCCCAGATCATAAAATCAATTCCTCCCTGAACGATAATAACAGTAAGGAATACTCCCAAAATAATGGAGACCAGCTCTTTCCACCTCCTGCCGAAAAGGATGACAAATCCAACTCCGGCAGCGAACAATGCAGTCTGTGGCCGGATATTGAACGCCAATCCGAAAAAAAGTCCTGCAAGGAAATAATTTAAAAATGTTCTGTTGTCCTTGTCTGAGCGGATAATGAACCAGAAAGCCATCATAAGAAATGGAATACAAGTCGATTCTACAAGGTTACGGACGCTAATCCATGGCATAAACCATAATATCGATAAGAGCAATCCTGCAATCCGGGCAGATCTTTTTCCACCCAATTTTTCTGTGATCAGGTAACCAAAATAGACGGTTATCATTGATAAGGCTGCATGCAATAACCTCACAAAAAACATTTTGGTCTGAGGGTCATTTATACCGGACCATTTTAAAAAGGAAAATAGAAGGAAATGGAATCCCGGATAGAACATGTTATGTCCGGTCGGACCGGTATTCCCCTGGCTCCAGGGCAGCCAATAATTATAATCGTAACCATCAACCCAGGACTGTGCAGATTCAATCACAATGAAATGATCATCAAACATGCCCCAGCCTTTCGCAAAGATCACTGCGAGAAAGCGGAAAATAATCGCAAGTCCCATGATCAGCAATAGAGGGCGGTCATCCCAGTTTCTCCGGATCCGGTCGATCATTTATTGAAAATTCGCTGTTTATCAGGCAAGCATGATCCATTCATAATAGTAGTAACCGTAATCAACGGGATTAAGGCACATCACAGGGATTTGCGCTTCATTGAACATAAGTCGTTCATCCCATGCAGAAAGGCTGAAACCAGGGATATCGATGTTCGGCCGGGTCATTATCATGATCATATCAGCATGATTTTTTACCGCGTATGATATAACCTGTTCGGCAAAAGCAGCGCTTTTTTCCGCAACCATCACCTCATAAGGAATTTTATCCTCATCGAAGCTTTCGGTGATCTGCCGGGTGATAATTTTTAACCTGCTGTTGAGGCCTGAATCTTTTTCAAAGGATTGGAATAAATGGATTTTGGAATTAAAAAGCTTGGCCATTAGCTTGGCCCATTGAACCTTTTGACGGGGCTCAACGTCGTTATGAATAGGGAACACAATATCCTTGTACCCATCCCTGAATGAACGTTTCTGCACAACGATAACGGGCACCGGTGATTCAATAACCACCCTGAGTGCATAACTTCCGAAAAGATGCTGTAATCCTTTTTTACCATGTGTTCCCAGTACCATCAGGTTTGCACCTATCTTAGCGACAATTTCATTGATAGTTGAAAATATGCTTCCTTCAACCGCCATCGTTTCCACCTTGACCTGGTACTTTTTTTCGTAATAATTTTTGTATTCTTTCAACCGCTTCTCAATATAATCGACTCCGACATTTTTCTTTTTCAGCGCAGATTTGGTTTCCCGGTTGATAACATGCAGGATGCAGACTTTGTACTTCAGGAATTGGGCCAGTTTCACTCCGTGGGAAATAGCATTTCCACATACTTCCGAGAAATCGGTGGGGATCAGGACGATGTTGTTGTATTTTATCTCCTTTTTGGTTTTTGCTGTCATATTTTTTGTTTTGAAATTTTATTCGACAATTGATTGATTAACAGGAAAGCCTTAATAACTCCTTGATCTCATTCAAATTCTTTTGCTTCTGTTCATTACAAAGAGCAAAAGCAGAGTCTGTAAAATAGGTGTGTGAGGAAAGAAACTGAACCTGGATCTCAAGCCATTCTTTCAATGTCGTTTTTTTAACTCCGTGTAGATCCCATTCAAGCTGCAATTGAAACGAATGGATAAAAAAATCCTTCCGGCCAAGGTAGTTAAGATCCGCATCACACAGAATTCCTTCCTGCTTGGTTTTGGCATTCTGAGGTAATTGTGTTACTCTGATCAATCCTGTAATAAAATTGATTTCATTGTTGAAATATCCGAAAGCAGGAAGCATTTCCTTTGATAGTGCGCAGGAATTCTCTTCATGATTTTCGTAACCTTTCATCATTCCAGCATCGTGAAACAGGGCGGCAGTCAGGAGCAGGTCGAGCTCTTTCCCACTGACTCCCTCCATCTCGCCAATTTGCATTACCGATTCATAGACATTCAGAGTGTGCTCAACGTTATGGTAGAACAGCGTCGGGTCAAGTTCCTGTACAAGTCTTGCAAGAATATATTTTTTTGCGCCTTCAGAATCCATAAATAGGAGGGCTATTTTTTTGTAAAAATAGAAAAAAACAAAAGTATTACAATGAAAATTGTGATACCGGTTAGAACAAATCATCAACCGAATAAAAACCAGGAAAATACTGCTTAGAGATTCTTTAATTTTTTGATGGTTGCAGCAGGGTCGGGAGAGGAGAAGATTGTATTCCCGGCGACAAGAACATCCGCACCGGCTTCAAGAAGCTTTCGTCCGTTCTCAAGATCAACACCTCCATCGACTTCAATGAGAGCGGCAGACTTTTTCCGAAGGATCATTTCTTTCAGCCGCCTTGTCTTATCATATGTATTTTTAATGAATTTCTGACCCCCGAAGCCCGGATTTACCGACATCAGTAAAACCATGTCCACATCACAAATGATCTCTTCAAGAAGATTGACGTTGGATGCAGGATTCAGAACAACACCTGCTTTAACTCCAATATTTTTGATGGCGTAAACGGATCGGTTAAGGTTTTTGCAAGTTTCGTAGTGGACACTGATCACCTTAGCGCCGGCTTCCTGGAACCGTTCGAAGTAACGGTCAGGATCGATGATCATCAGATGAACGTCAAGGGGCTTTTGAGCAATCCTGTTAATTTTTTCAATTATCGGGAATCCAAAGGAAATGTTCGGAACAAACAATCCATCCATGACGTCAAGATGGATCCAATCGGCATCGCTTCTGTTGAGCATCTCAAGATCATGCTGCAGGTTCAGGAAATTAGCCGAGAGCAGGGATGGAGCAACGAGATGATTCATCAGGGATTCTTTTATCCAAGATAAGTTTTAAGGATCTTGCTTCTGGAAGTATGTTTCAATCTTCGGATTGCTTTTTCTTTTATTTGACGGACACGTTCACGCGTCAGGTCAAACTTTTCACCAATCTCTTCAAGAGTCATGGGATGACTGCCATTGAGTCCAAAATAAAGCCTGATAACATCGGCTTCCCTTTGTGTAAGCGTGGAGACTGCGCGTTCAATTTCCCTTTTAAGTGACTCGTAAAGTAAGCCGTTATCAGGAGTGGTGTTTTCTTCACTTCTGAGGACATCATACATGGTATTATCTTCATCCTGGATCAGGGGAGCATCCATTGAAACATGACGACCTGAATTACGAAGTGATTCTTTTACTTCATTCTCGGAGACCTCAAGCATGGTTGCAATTTCATCTGCATTAGGTTCCCGCTCATATTGCTGCTCGAGGTGAGCATATGCCTTATTGATTTTGTTAATTGAACCAATCTTATTGAGGGGAAGCCTCACAATTCGTGATTGTTCGGCAAGAGCCTGGAGGATCGATTGTCGGATCCACCATACAGCATAGGAAATGAACTTGAATCCTCTGGTTTCATCAAACCGCTGTGCGGCTTTGATCAGACCCAGATTTCCTTCATTGATCAGATCAGGAAGGCTTAATCCCTGATTCTGATATTGTTTGGAGACAGAAACGACAAAACGGAGATTGGCTTTGGTTAGCTTTTCCAAAGCTGCCATATCTCCTTGTTTAATACGCTGAGCCAGGGCTACCTCTTCATCCGCGGTGATAAGTTCAACTTTACCGATTTCCTGGAGATACTTATCAAGCGAAGCGGTTTCACGGTTCGTGACCTGTTTAGTAATCTTTAACTGCCTCATGCGAGTGCCGGATAATGTTGGAGAATAAAATAAGATATATCGTGTACGTACAAGTAAGGACAAAGTTACAACATTTATTCTCTTTTTGAATGCGTATGTTCTTGTTTTTGTTCACTTTTTCCTTCTGGTCTTGGCAGCAATACTTTCCGTGATAATTTCAGCTTTCCGCTCTTTGGATCAATATCGATTAATTTGACTTCAACCTCATCACCGACTTTAAGAGCATCCTCAACCTTTTCAAGGCGTCTCCACTCAATCTCGGAAATATGTAACAGACCATCCTGATTCGGAAGGATTTCAATGAAAGCGCCAAAGGGCATAATGTTTTTAACTTTACCCTTATAAATCTCACCAACTTCCGGAACAGCGACTATCCTTTTTATTTTTTCAACCACTGCATCTTTTGCCTCAACATTATCTGCAACAATATCCACAATGCCAAAATCTCCGATTTCTTCAATAACAATGGTCGTTCCAGTCTCCCGTTGCATTTCCTGAATGACTTTTCCTCCCGGGCCAATGATTGCTCCGATAAATTCTTTAGGAACCTTCATCTGGAAAATTCTTGGTACGAATGGTTTGTAATCTGGACGAGGCTTGGCAATCGTGTTCTCTATTTCTTTTAAAATATGAAGTCTTCCTGCTTTTGCCTGCTCAAGGGCCTCTTCAAGAATTTTATAGGATAATCCTTCGACCTTGATGTCCATCTGGCAGGCAGTGATGCCATCGCGGGTGCCACAGACTTTGAAATCCATGTCTCCCAGGTGATCTTCGTCGCCGAGGATATCTGATAACACCGCATATTTTCCGGTTTTGACATCGGTAATGAGTCCCATGGCAATGCCTGATACCGGTTTACGTATTTTTACTCCCGCGTCCATAAGAGCCATCGTTCCTGCACATACTGTAGCCATTGAGGATGAGCCGTTCGATTCAAGTATATCCGATACAACACGGATTGTATATAAATTCTCCTCAGGCGGGGGGAGCATGTTTTTCAAGGCTCGCATTGCAAGGTTCCCGTGACCGATTTCACGACGGCCGGTGCTCCGAATCGGTTTGACTTCCCCGGTGGCAAAAGAAGGGAAATTATAATGAAGGATAAAACTGATCTTTTCTTCGATTACGACTCCATCAATAATTTGTGAATCGAGCTTTGTTCCCAAAGTTACGGTAGTCAAGGACTGGGTTTCGCCACGCGTAAATATTGCCGACCCATGAGCAGCTGGTAAATAATCAACCTCGCTCCATATTGGACGAATCTCGTCGAGGTTGCGTCCATCCACACGTTTGCGGATTTCAAGCGTGGCATTGCGAATCGCTTCTTTTTCCACATCATGAAAGTACCGGTCGATCATGGGTTGCTTTTCGTCCTTTTCTTCTTCCGTCAACGTACCGATAAATTCCTCTTTAATTATTTCAAGGATTTTTTTACGTTCATGCTTGTTCGAAATCCCTGTTCTGGCCATTTCATAGACCTTTGAGTAGGTAGCTTTCCTGAGAGTTTCTTTAAATTCAGGATCGTTGATCTCGTGTGAATAGACTCGTTTGTCGGTTGATCTCTTTAAGAGTGCAGCCAGTTCAAGCTGTGCACGGCACTGCGGCTTTATGGCATCATGGGCGATTTTTAAAGCCTCAAGCATATCGGCTTCCGATACCTCCTTCATTTCACCCTCAACCATTACGATATTGTCCACAGAAGCTGCGACCATTATATCCATGTCTGAATTGACCAGGTCGGAGATTGTCGGATTAATGACGAATTGTCCGTTAATTCTGCCGACCCTGACTTCGGAGATGGGGCCAAGAAAAGGAATATCACTGACTGCAAGGGCTGAAGAAGCAGCCAGACAGGCCAGAGCATCAGGGAGGAAGTTTTTATCTGCAGAGATAAGTGTTACAATAACCTGAACTTCTGCATGAAAATCACTGGGAAACAGTGGCCGAAGAGCACGGTCAACAAGGCGTGAAATCAAAACCTCATAATCTGATGGTCTAGCTTCACGTTTGAAAAATCCACCGGGGAATCTTCCGGCAGCAGCATACTTTTCACGGTATTCCACGGAGAGAGGCATGAAGTCGACATTCTCTTTGGCCTCTTGCATAGCCACTACCGTGGCCAGGAGCATAGTGTCTCCCATTTTAACGACAACAGATCCATCGGCCTGTTTAGCCAGTTTGCCGGTTTCCAAGGTGATTTCCCTGCCATCTTTCAGGTTAAATGTTTTAGTAATTCCAATCATGTGTTTCGTTTCTTTCGTATATTAAAAGAGGCAATTTGTTGAATTGCCTCTTTTCTTGTAAAAACAGGAAAATTATTGTTATTTTCTCAGGTTTAGCTTTTTAATTATAACACGATAACGCTCAATATCTTTTGACTTTAAGTAATCAAGCAACCTTCTGCGTTTGCCAACCATCCGGACCAGGGATCTTTCTGTGACAAGGTCTTTCTTATTTATTTTCAGGTGATCTGTAAGGTGTTGAATTTTCATTGTAAACATTGCAACCTGTGCTTCAGCCGAACCACTGTCAAATTCGGATTTCCCGTAATCTTTAAATGCTTTTTTCTTTACTTCAGAAGTTAAATTCATTTTGTTTTATTTGGATGTGTCAATCTGTTAGTACGTAGGGAATTTCAAATGGGCTGCGAAATTAAGAATTTCTTTTAATAACACCAAATTATTCTTTGATTGTGATCAAATATTTACCTCATCACATTAGGCTAACAGAATTATGAGCATTTGCTTAAACGATTGATATTCTCTCATGGTCAGATAGGCTGCCAAAATACATTTGGAATGGATTTTGATAAGCTTAAAGATAATGACATTATGTCATTGATTAATAAAGATGAAAAATGGAAAATATTAAAGAAGAATTTAAGGTCAAAGGTGAAGAGCTTGTCGAGAAAATCAAACAGCTCATTCACGAAGGAAATGTAAGGCGTCTGATTATCAAGGATGAAGAAGGAAAAGTATATCTTGAGATCCCGGTGACCTTCGGTGTCATAGGCGCATTGATCGCTCCGATGTTGGCTGCCGTTGCAGCGGTTGCTGCCATGGTGGCAAATTTAAAGTTGGAAGTGATCAGGCATGAAGAGCCGGAAAAAGAAGAGAAGGATAAACCGGGGAATTAAAAAATTTAATCCGAGAAAAAAATCTTAAAAGCCAACTCCGCCTGAAATTGAAGCATATTAAGCCCATTTAACGTTTTTGCCCCACGTGCCTTTCCTTTTTTTAGAAATAATGTCTCTTCAGGATTGTACACAAGGTCAATGAGTAAATGATGAGGTGTTATCAGTTCGTATGGAATCAATGGAAAAGTTTCAACATCAGGAAACATTCCGAGGGGAGTTGTATTGATGATTAAGGTAGCATTAGACATTTCTGTTGCATCAAGTCCTTCATATGAAATGCCGGTCCCAAATAGAGGAGTTCGGGAAACTAATTTGAAATCTATCCCAAGATCCCGGAATGCTTTGGCAATTGCTTTTGAAGCTCCTCCCGAACCTAAAATCAAAGCGTGATAATGTCTCAATGGTTGCGGTATTGAATTACGGAATCCCTCAGCATCCGTATTAAACCCTTTCAGTCTGATTATGTCGGATATCCGACTGATTTTAATAGTGTTAACTGCACCTATTTCAAGTGCAACTTTATCCATATCGTCAAGCAATTTAATAATAGAAATTTTATATGGAATTGTAACGTTTAACCCGTAAAGATCAGGCTGATCCGATATCCATTCCCGGAACCCGGTAAGATCACGTCTTGGAAAGAGTTCATACCTGCAATCCGTAAACCCTTCTGACTTGAATTTTTCGTTAAAAAACCTTTGCGACCATGAATGGGTTAGGGGATAACCCGTCAGGCCGAAGCGTCTCATTCGTTTGCTATTTGGGTTGATACTTTTTATATTTTGAAGGAAGAAACTGGAAAAAGGTATCACCCCGTAGCCCTAAACGCAGTGTTTCAAGAGGAATAACCTCAGCAGGTGGAATATTTCCAAGGTTAACATTTGCTCCAAAATTTTTAATAAACCAGACTTGCTGTGATTTTAACGGAGCTTCCCAGATTATCTTATCACTTTGAACTTTCACCAGGATTTTATTGATTAAAGCGACATGAGCTTTCCCTGTAGGACGATAAATCCCAACGTTGCCACTTTCTCTTGCCTCTCCGATTACTTTGACTGATCCGGCCTGCAACTCCTTTTGCATCATTTCAATCCATCGGTTTGGAGCGATCAGGATACCGGATTCTTTGGAACCAACCTCCGACAAAACCGTATATTCTCTGGAAAGTTTATGGATATATTCACATTTGATGTCATGATCCATTGACATCGAACCATCTGAAATCTCTACGGTATCCACTCCAAATCTGTCAATATACTTGCGAAATTCATCAAATTGATCCCGGATAAGAAAGGCTTCAAATAGTGTGCCCCCGACATATACCTTGATGTTGGCTGTTTTATAAAGTTTAATTTTTTCGGCAACACATTTACATACAAATGATGTCCCAAAACCAAGCTTGATATAATCGGTATAATCGCCTGAATTCGTAACAAAATCTTCGGCTTCGCGCAGGCTCATACCTTTGTCCATAACCATGGCAATACCGGTCTGTCTGGGTTTTGAGGTTCTTTCTGGTAAATAAGGGAGTTTGGTGTTTATCATAGATGCTGGTTTTTATCACTTTTTGAAAGACTCAATAATCCCGATAACAGCAGGATGGTTTTTAGCTTCCGGAAAGGTTTTAAATAGCCGTTTGTGACCTTCAAAATCCATTGTCAGGGCTTTTGATAATGTCTCACATGCCTGGTTTGACTTCCCATCCAGGTATAGATAATATGCCATCCCGTAAAAGAAGTCGGGATTTTTCTTATGCCAGTGTAAACCTTCAACTAAAATATCATATGCTTTTTCGTAATTTTTCATTTCAGCATATACAACCGATAAATCAAGCCATATTTCCGGATCTTCAGGATCAAGTTCAATCACTTTGCGATAAGAGGTGATTCCTTCTTCAATTTTTGCGAGTTTAATTTGAAGATCGCCAAGAATGAACCAGTATTCAGGCAGTGTTGGAGTCAATTTAATTGCCTTTCTGACATAAGGTAATGCAGTCTGTGGCTTTCCTAATTCGTCATAAGAAATTCCAACTCCAAGCCAGGCGTCAGCAAAATCAGCATCAAGAGTAATAGCTTTCTTATAATACTCAAGGGAGGAGTCAAACTTTCTCAATTTCTCATAACACTCAGCTATGTAATAATATGTAACCGCTTCGGGATCTTCATAATAGAAAGTTTCAAAATATGTTTCAATGGCTTTATCGTAATTGTTAAGGTTTGCATAACAGTTTGCTTTATTAAAGTATGCAGAAGCAAAGGTTTCGTCAATTGCAATCACATAGTCATATGTATCGATCGCCTTTTCAAAAAGTTCCTGGTTACTGTATGCAATACCAAGATTAAACCAGGCAGCTTTGGAATATGGGTGTTTATTCAGAAAATCCTGAAGAAAAACGATCCCTTCATCAGTTTGCTGCGAAACCTCGTAACAAAATGATAACTCATACAATACAGCTTCATTCTCAGGATCGGCATCACAGGCTTTCAAGAGGTTTTCGATCGCCTTATCGTAATTCCCAAGGTTTTCATACTCATAAGCGATGTTCGTATATAAATCATCAGGGTAATCAACACCTCCAATGGCTCGCTTATACTCTTCAATTGCTTTTTCCGGTTTTTCAAGCTGGCTGTATAACGAGCCTTTCACAAAATGGATTTCATGATCGATAGAATCAACCTGATCAATATCGTTCATAATTTGCGCAGCATCTTCGTTAGTGCCGGTGTTAATGAAATATTGAGCCTGTTTAAGTAATAATTCGATGCACCCTGGATGTTGTTCAAGTGCCTGCCTGATGCACTGGTTTGCCTTAGTTAGGTCGTTATTAAAGAAGTAGAAATCTATTATATCTTCAAATTCGCTTACATCATAGAAGTACTGTTCATCTTGACTGATCATATATTCAAAACGCCTTACGAGTTCAAGCGTTTCCTGATCAAAAAAAGATTCAAAAGATTCTTCCATGCAAGATTGCTGTTCCTTTTGAGGAACGGGTATGTTTGCAAAATTAAAAAAAATACCGTTACACAACCCTCTCTAAAGCCACAGATATGTCTTTTTTTTAACAATGAAGATGAAGTGATATAAAAAACTTTACATTTGCCTAAAAACCGGTTTATGCCCCTTATAAGATCTATTTCAGGTATCAGAGGAACGATCGGAGGAAAGCCAGGCGAAGGATTAACCCCCGTAGATATTGTTCGTTATACTTCCTCCTATGCAAGCTGGCTTAAAAAATCGTTTGCAGATAAAAAGATAAAGGTGGTAGTTGGAAGAGATGCCAGAATTTCGGGAAAGATGGTAAATGATTTGGTCGTTGGAACATTGATCGGAATGGGGATAGATGTAGTTGATATTGGCCTGACCACTACTCCGACGACTGAACTTGCAGTAACGGAAATCATGGCTCAAGGTGGAATTATCCTGACTGCAAGTCATAATCCGAAGGAGTGGAATGCCTTGAAATTTCTGAATAGTAAAGGAGAATTCCTTTCTGCCGATGATGGCAAGGAAGTGCTTGCTATTTCTGAACGAGAAAATTATCTGTTTGTCGGAATACAACAATTGGGTCGCTACTCCGTCGATGATACCTGTATCCAAAAACATATTGATAAGATTCTTGACCTTCCGTTGGTTGATCCGGTCGCCATAAAAAAAGCAAATCTGAAAATAGTAGTTGATGCGGTTAATAGTACCGGAGGAATTGCAATACCGATATTACTTAAGGCTTTGGGAGTAAATACAGTTGATTTGCTGTATTGTGATCCATCCGGCGAATTCCCTCATAATCCTGAGCCGTTGCCTGAAAATATTTATGAACTTTGCCGGCTTGTCGTAAAAAATAAAGCGGATCTTGGTATTGTCGTCGATCCTGATGTCGACCGGCTGGCTATAGTCAGTGAAGTTGGCGAACCTTTTGGTGAAGAGTACACCCTGGTAGCAATAGCAGATTATATCCTTGGGAATGATAAGGGGAATACAGTCTCCAACCTTTCTTCAACACAGGCATTAAAAATTGTAGCAGAAAAACATGGTTGTAAATATTTTGCGTCTGCGGTTGGTGAGGTGAATGTTGTCGAAATGATGAAACATAAGAAAGCGGTGATTGGAGGAGAAGGGAATGGTGGTGTGATCTATCCGCCACTTCATTATGGCCGTGATGCATTAGTTGGGATTGCACTTTTTCTAACATTTATTGCAAAAACCGGAAAAAAATGCTCGACTCTCAGATACCAATACCCTGATTTTTATATTTCAAAAAATAAGATAGAATTTTCTCCCGAGATGGATATCGATAAGATACTGGCAAGGATTATTAAAAAATACCATTCCAGACCTATTACGACTATCGATGGAGTAAAAATTCATTTCGATAGCGAATGGGTTCACTTAAGAAGATCGAATACTGAACCAATTATCAGGATTTATGCTGAAAGCGATATGGCCGAAAAAGCGGATAATCTTGCTAAAAAGATTCTCAATGATTTCAAGGAAATTATCAATGACCACTAAGTATTATGCTCAGGAAAAAGAGTAAAAAAGGTCGAAAACCTCTCCGTTTCAAAACCATCACACTTAAGATAACGGTTCAGCAAAAAAAATCTCTGGTCAATTTCAGCAAATCACGTCGTACGACACCAATCAAGGTTATAAAAAAAGCTATTCGTCCTTTTCTTCAGAATTATACACATTTGGAGGTGAACAACATCCATGAAAAAATCAACCAACTTGAGTTGTTCAAAATGGATTAGAAAAATCAGCTATTTCTTGGAGACGTATGATTCGTAAGGAGCACGGTTTAAAATGGATCGTCCAAGCGTTACTTCATCGGTATGTTCAAGTTCATCCCCAATTGAAATTCCACGGGCAATAGCGGTGATCTTCACACCAAATTCCTTCAACTTTTTATATAAGTAAAAGTTGGTTGTGTCTCCCTCAATAGTTGTAGGCAAGGCAAGGATTACCTCCTGGATATCAGACTGAGAAAGGCGTCGTGACAATGATTCCATATTCAGGTCATGAGGTCCTATTCCCTCCATTGGGGAAATGATCCCTCCAAGAACATGGTAAACTCCATTGTATTGACCGGTATTTTCGATGGCAATGACATCACGGATGTCCTCAACAACACAGATCAGGGAACGGTCCCTTAGCGGACTCGAACAAATTTCACAACGTTGATTATCTGAAATATTTCCACAATCGATACAATAATTTATTTCATTCCGCAATCTGATGATGGATGAACCGAAAAATTCCACCTCTGTGGCATTCCGCTTTAACAGGTGAAGCGCCATGCGTAAAGCTGTCTTCCTGCCAATTCCGGGTAATTTGGCAAGTTCATTAACAGCACTCTCAAGTAATTTTGATGGAACGGTATACAAGGAAAATAATTATTTACTTTGCAAAAGTAATTATTTCAACCTTTATGTTTCGTCTTTTTCCGCTTTTCGTTCTTCTTTTACATTGCACCGATTTAGCTTTTGGCCAGGATACAATAAATGCAATCGATTCCAGGGGAAATAAAGTGGGATTCTGGAGGAAATTCGACTCCAGCGGAAATAAAACTTATGAAGGGCATTTCAAGAATGGCATTCCAATAGGTGAATTTCGATATTTCTATCGCAGTGGTAAGGTAAAGGCGTTGTCTATTTATTATGATAATGGGAAAAGGGCAAGGAGTATTTCTTATTTTCCCGGTGGAATGAAAATGGCAGCGGGAAACTATCTGAATGAGAAAAAGGACAGTATCTGGCAATTTTTCAGTCAGATTGATGGAATCCTGTTGTCTGAAGAAGAATATAAGGCAGGTCTTAAAACAGGTTTATCCAAGACCTATTTCCTTCAGGGAGGAATAGCCGGAATATCCACCTGGAAAGATGGTATCAGGGATGGTTTATGGGAAGAATATTATTCAGACGGGAAGGTGAAATTACGGGGAACCTTCAGGAATAACGAGAAAGAGGGACCAATCGAGGCATTCTATTCGTCAGGCAAGCTCCTTCTAACCGGACAATACGCAAATGGTCACCAGGACGGTACGTGGATTTACTATGAAGAAAATGGAACAATATCGAAACAGGAAACTTACGAAGATGGGATGTTAGTTATTCCGAAAAAATAACTTTCTCTCTTTTTCATCCAGGATAATTTCTGACTCACTGTTGACTTTTCCATCAAGGATCAATTTTGACAGTTCATTGAGGACGTTTTTCTGGATCACCCGTTTAATAGGACGCGCTCCAAACTGGGGATCAAATCCTAAAGCTGCAATAAGTGCAATGGCTTTTTTCGTGGCTTTTAAATGGATTTCATTCTTTTCCAACATCCGTTGTACCAAATTGAGCTGCAATTCGACAACTTTGGTTATTTCTTCTTTTGAAAGAGGCTGAAACATAATAATTTCATCAACACGATTGAGAAACTCAGGACGGATGCTTTTCTTTAATAGGTCAAAAACCTGTTCCCGGGTCCTGTTGATTAGTTCATCACGGTTCTTTTCATTCAGTTTTTCCAAATTCTCCTGAATAATATGTGATCCAAGGTTGGAAGTCATGATGATGATCGTGTTTTTGAAATCAACCGTCCTTCCCTTATTATCGGTTAACCGGCCATCATCCAACACCTGTAATAAAATATTGAAGACATCGGGATGTGCCTTTTCGATCTCATCCAATAATACAACGGAGTATGGCTTACGACGGACTGCTTCGGTCAATTGACCACTTTCCTCGTAACCGACGTAACCGGGAGGTGCTCCAATCAATCTTGAGACAGTATGTCTTTCCTGGTATTCCGACATGTCGACACGAACCATACTGTTTTCATTATTGAAAAGAAATTCTGCAAGTGTCTTTGCCAGTTCTGTTTTACCGACTCCGGTAGTCCCCAGAAAGATGAATGACCCCACAGGACGTTTCTGATCCTGAAGTCCGGCCCTGCTGCGACGGATGGCATCGGAAATTGCACTGATTGCTTCATCCTGGCCAACCACCCTCATATGTAATTCGGTTTCAAGGTTTAGCAACTTTTCGCGTTCGCTTTGCAACATTCTGCTGACCGGTATTTGAGTCCATTTAGAAACTATCTCAGCAATCTCTTCAGCGCCTACCTCTTCATTGACCAACGGAGAATCTTTCTGAATTTCTGAAAGTTTCGACTTAAAGATCTCTATTGCTTTCTCCGATTGGGGAATTTTTCCATAACGGATCTCGGCGACTTTTCCAAGATCCCCACTGCGATTTGCCTGTTCGGCTTCAAGCTTAAGAGATTCGATCTCATTTTTTTTAGATTGAATATGTTCGACAAGGTCTTTTTCTGCCTGCCATTTTGCCTTTAGGTCGTTTCGCTCATCATTCAGATTTGCTATCTCTTCATTCAATGGTTTTAGTCTCGCTTTATCATTTTCTCTTTTAATGGCCTCCCGCTCAATTTCCAGCTGACGGATTTTACGTTCAATTTTCTCAAGTTCTTCCGGTAAAGAATTGATTTCAAGTCTCAGTTTCGAAGCAGCCTCGTCGATCAGGTCGATGGCCTTATCAGGAAGAAAGCGGTCGGAAATATAACGTTGAGATAACTCTACGGCGGCTATTATAGCCTCATCTTTTATCCTGACATGATGGTGCGTCTCATACCGTTCTTTCAATCCCCTGAGGATCGAAATTGCATCCAATGTTGATGGTTCATTCACCATTACCGGCTGGAAACGTCGTTCAAGCGCCTTATCTTTTTCAAAATACTTCTGGTATTCTTTTAGTGTAGTTGCGCCGATCGCCCTTAATTCTCCCCGTGCAAGAGCCGGTTTCAGGATGTTGGCAGCATCCATGGCGCCTTCACTTGCACCAGCGCCAACCAGGGTGTGTATCTCATCGATAAACAAAATTATTTCTCCGTCGGAGGAGATCACCTCCTTTACTACATTCTTCAGTCGCTCCTCAAATTCCCCCTTGTATTTTGCACCGGCGATCAAAGCTCCAAGATCAAGCGAGAAGATTTGTTTTGATTTCAGGTTCTCCGGAACATCGCCATCGATTATCCGGTGAGCAAGTCCCTCGGCAATGGCTGTTTTCCCGACCCCGGGTTCACCTATGAGTATTGGATTATTTTTTGTTCTCCTTGAAAGGATCTGAAGAATACGCCTGATCTCCTCATCCCTTCCGATCACCGGGTCAAGCTTCCCATCACGGGCGAGATCATTCAGGTTTTTTGCATATTTCATCAAAGCGTTATAGGTATCTTCTACTGTCTGGCTCTTTACATTACTCCCCTGGCGGAGTTGCCGTATTGCGGTTTTAAGGTCTTTTTCATTCAATCCATTGTCCTTAAGCAGGCGTGATGTAGTATCGTTAGAAACCAAGATCCCAAGAAGAAGGTGTTCTATGGTGATGAATTCATCATTCATTTCATGAGCGAACGATACGGCCTTCTGTAATGCCCTTGAAGCTTCGGTCGAGAGAAAAGCTTCACCTCCACTCACTTTCGGATATGAATCCAAAATTTTATCCAGCGCTTTGGTAAAAATTGGCAGGTTGACATTCAGCTTTTTGAGTAAAAATGGAACCACATTTTCATCTACGGTCAGTATCCCCTTGAGAATATGAGCGGTTTCAATCGCCTGGTTTTGGTGAGCCTGTGAGATTTCCTGAGCCTTCTGTACCGACTCTTGTGCCTTGATTGTAAAATTGTTAAAATTCATAATACGATTCCTTTTAAACGAATGTCCCTTGTCAAAAAGTTTGCCGTTTCGAAAGATAGGAATTTATGTCAGAGGAAATCATAGAAATTCTTAATTTTATGCCCGAATTCAGCCTTATGAAGTACTCCTGCTTTTTATTGTTCAGTTTTCTTTGTCAAGCAACCTTCAGCCAGCTCAATTGTGTCGTTACTCCTGCCGATACTACCGCTTGTTTTCATGACAGCATTGCGTTCATCACACTTGTGACAGGAAACGGAACAGACACCGTTACTTATTCTTGGCAAAGAAACAATGTTTACATTGCCGGGAAGACAGATTCCGTACTGATTTTCCCTTCAGCAGACGTCGGCGATACTGCTATTTACCGTTGTATTGTTAAATCAGGAGCCGATTCAGCCATAAGTAATAATGCATACCTGAGGATGCATTCAAAAATGAAATTCGATACACTATATCGTTATAATGAACTAGGATGTCGGGGAGTCTGCAAAGGTCAGTTTAAGGCATTGATATCCGGGGGTTTACCACCATATACGTATAATTGGGGTGGGGGACATTCCCAGGATACAATCGTTTTCGGCTTATGTCCCGGAAAATACTGGCTTTTTGTTACCGATTCCAATAAATGCATAATCGACAGCGCTTACTTTGTCGATGTTCTGAAATCTCCTAAAATTGAAGTTACCGTATTGCCAAATGATTCGGTCTACCTGACAAATCCAACTATCATCATTTCATTCCCTGATTCCGCTCTTCAGTATGTCACAAACTGGACCTGGGACTTCCGCGATTCAGTGAAAATTCCAAACGTTAATCCTGTCTCGCACACCTTCGCCAATCCTGGCACTTATCCTGTCAAACTCCAGGTGACTGACATAAATGGTTGTGACACGGTTATTTTCAAATATGTGGTGGTTAAGATCATCAATCTGTTTATTCCAAATGTATTCACCCCGAACGGCGATGATTGGAATCAGACATTAGAAATCAAGGAAAAGTTTGTTGAAAGTGATGGTAGAGTCAGCTACAAAGAGATCGATTTACTTGAGGTTTATTTAAGTAATGAATTTGTTGTCTATGACCGTTGGGGAAAAAAAGTTTACAGTAAAAACAACTATCAAAGCAAGGATTGGGATGGGGGAAATCTCTCTGACGGAGTTTATTACTATGTTTTCAAGGGAATTGGTCAGTACGGAAATGAAGTATACCATGGGTCAATCACAATTCTTCGTTGATCTCCTTCACCGAAATATCAGATTTAAATAAAATGACGGTTTCGTAAGTTTTCCCCTTTGATCTTCATCGGTGTACATGCCGGAAAGTAACTTTTTTATTTCCTTGTTTTTATTTGCTTTATTAATGACAAAATTGAAAAGCCAGGGTGAACGGGATAATTTTTGGAGTACTCCGCTTATCCTGAGCTCATTCCCAAGTCTTCTTTTCAATATCTCATCGTACTCAGAGAGATCGCGTTCCGTGTAACTATTTTTTTCTAAACAATTCCGGATGGCCTGACTTGCACACTCCCCACTGGCCATAGCATTCCCGATACCCTCTCCTGAGAAAGGATCAACAAGGAAGGCAGCATCGCCTAACAAAAGAAAACGGTTACCGGATCGTCTCATTCTTAAAGTACCAAGAGGAAGGGTGTGAGCTTCCGGTTTATCTGGCGATATGGCATTATAAAAACGGGGAGCCAGGTAAGGGTGGTTTTTCGTCAGATCGAATAAAAGTTTTGAAAGGTTAATCCTTCTTCTAATGATTTGCTCATGAAGCATACCCAAGCCGACGTTAGTGATTCCGGAAGGTCCATTGAAAATCCAAAGATATCCGGGTAGCAATTCCCGTAAAAAAATTAACTCGATGAAGTTATCTGCATGCAATCCGGAAACATTCTTAAAATAGGATCTTATCCCTACACAATGGTGAGTGTTCAAAGATCCGGATGCCGGAAGCATACCGCGGATTACCGAATGAACTCCATCAGCTCCGGCGACAAGCTTGCTCTGAAACTCACCATTGTCAGTCACTACTGATACATAGTCTGTTTTTATGGACGCCCCGGAAATTTTTGTTCCTTCATAGACCGTAATGTTATCGTAGTTGCTAAGCTTTTCAAACAGGAATTCATCAAACCGATACCTGGGACATATATAACCGGGTGGATCATGATCGGTAGTCGTATATGATACGAAAGGTAAATCAAGGTACTGCAAGTTTGGAGAGACAAATCGTATCCCAAGGGAAGGTTCTTTTTCAACATTTACAAGGAAATCCTTATAGATCATATTGGGCAAGCGTTTTAGTATATTTATAACTTTCCCGCTCAATGCATCTCCACATATCTTTTTCCGTGGAAAGATATCCTTTTCAATCACGGCGATGTTTATACCGGAACCGGCCAGATTCAGCGCCAATGTACATCCTGCCGGACCGGCTCCAGCGATGATCAGATCATACAGCTTCATGCAAACTTTTCTCCCTGCAAACTTAGTTTTTTTCGGAAAGATTTAATGGTACTTTTGTCAAAAACATTTTCTATGAGGATTGAGAAGCGGTTCAATGAGATTATCAATTATTTCATTAAAACCCAACCCCTTGCTGAAACTGAGCTGGTTTATCAAAGTCCCTACGAACTCGCTGTCGCTACAATCCTTTCTGCCCAGTGTACCGATAAGCGGGTCAATATTATTACCCCGGAATTCTTTAAATGCTTCCCTGACTCTGCCTCACTCTCCAAGGCCAAACCTGAGGATGTGTTTAAATTGATCAAAAGTTGTTCATATCCTAATAACAAGACAAAAAACTTGATAGGAATGGCAAAAATGCTGGTAGTTAAATTTAATGATATCATGCCTTCCGACGTTAATGAACTTCAGCAACTTCCCGGTATCGGGCGCAAGACAGCCAATGTGATTGCGGCAGTGATCTATAAAAAACCCACAATGGCTGTTGATACACATGTTCACAGGGTGGCCGCAAGGATCGGATTGACCAGAAATGCGAAAACGCCTTTGCAAACGGAACTACAGCTGGTTAAATATATCCCCCAAGACCTTATACCCCGTGCACATCACTGGTTGATCCTGCATGGCCGGTATATTTGCCAGGCACGTAAACCGAAGTGCACAGAATGTGGAATAAAGTCTTTTTGCAAATATTATGAAAAGAAGGTAAAATCTTAAATTTGTTGATAACTCAAGAGGCAATAAAGATAGCATACTCCGATAAATTTTTATTTTTGATTCGTGATATTTTTTTGGTTGATGTATTACCTTTTACCCATTAAACGGATAAAGCAATAAAATCGATCTGGAAAATTGAGACGGGAATATCAAAAAGAACCGGGGATAAATACGGTCATATTGGTATTTATAAATAAAACTGCTTCAATGGCAGGTATTTAAAAGGAGACAACATTATGACAACTGAAGTTAACAAAGAAAAGTTGAAGGCCTTACAGCTTACCATGGATAAGCTTGATAAAACATACGGAAAAGGGACTATCATGCGTCTCGGAGACCAGCCCAATGATCCGGTTGATATTATCCACACCGGATCTATCGGTTTGGATGATGCTCTCGGAATTGGTGGATTACCAAAAGGCAGGGTAATTGAAATATATGGTCCTGAATCTTCTGGTAAAACGACACTTGCACTTCATGCTATTGCCCAATCCCAGAAAAATGGAGGTATAGCGGCTTTCATTGATGCCGAACATGCATTTGACAGGTTCTATGCTCAAAAACTTGGTATCGATGTTGAAAATCTATTGGTATCGCAGCCCGATAACGGTGAGCAAGCCCTTGAGATTGCCGATAACTTGATCCGCTCGGGTGCGATCGATATTATAGTTATTGACTCTGTTGCTGCGCTGACACCAAAAAGTGAGATCGAAGGCGAAATGGGAGATTCAAAGATGGGACTTCAGGCCAGATTGATGTCACAGGCTTTGCGTAAGCTTACTTCCACTATCAGTAAAACTGCCACTTGTTGTATTTTCATTAACCAGCTTCGTGAAAAAATCGGCATTATGTTCGGGAATCCTGAAACAACAACAGGTGGAAACGCATTGAAGTTTTATGCCTCAGTACGTTTGGATATCCGGAAACAGACGCAGCTTAAAGATGGGGAAGAGGCTATTGGCAATCGCGTGAGAGTTAAAGTTGTTAAAAATAAAGTAGCCCCCCCCTTCAGAAAAGCGGAGTTTGATATTATTTTCGGAGAGGGAATTTCACGATGCTATGAAATTATTGATCTTGCGGTTGAACAAAACATTATCAAGAAAAGCGGATCATGGTTCAGCTACGGGGATACAAAACTTGGACAAGGCAGGGATGCCGTCAAAAAGATCCTTCAGGATAATCCGGAACTGGCCGATGAACTTGAAATTAAAATAAAAGAAGTTCTGAAAAATTTGAAATAAAATGCAAAAACGCTTACCGGTTTGGCTCGTAGTCTCTTTATTCGGACTATTTGCCTGTAACCGGGGAGGATCTGAATTTAAACCAAAGAATGCAGCAGATTCAGCCAGGCTTGTCCTGGAAAACCTCAATCAGAAAATAACTGACTATCCCCATAACTCAGTTTTTTATCAGGACAGATCAAGATTCTTCTCTAACGATCGTCAGTTTGACAACGCACTGAAGGACATCAATAAGGCAATATCATTGGATCCAAAAGATCCTGATAAGTATGTCACACTTTCTGAAATATATCTTCTAATGGGGCAAATTCAGAGTGCGACAGATGCCTTAACAAAAGCAATTAATATTGATCCTGCAAGCAAACTGGCGTTATTGAAAATGGCGAAGCTGAACCTTGTCGTAAGGGATTATCCTAAAACATTTGAGTATATCAAAAAGACCCTCTCTATCAGCGAGATGAATCCGGAAGCCTATTTCACAAGAGCGATTGCACTCCTTGAAACCGGCGATACAAATAAAGCTGTAACTGACCTCCTTAAAGCAGTAGATCAGAATCAGGGCTACTATGATGCTTTAATGGAACTCGGCGAATTATTTTCTATTAAAAAAGATGTCATCGCAGCCGATTACCTGAAAAACGCCTTGACCCTTCGTCCCAACAGCAAGGAGGCATTGTATCTTTTGGGAATGTTTTACCAGGAGACAAGCCAATACTACAAAGCAATCGAAGTTTATAAACGATTACAAAAAACAGATACCACATTTCGTAACGCTCCATATAATATAGGATATATTTATTTGGTTTACCTGAAAGATTTCCCTATGGCAATATCTTACTTTTCTGCAGCCATTAAGACGGATCCCGGTTATTTTGAGGCCTATTTCAACCGGGGGTATGCTCAGGAACTGATGGGAGTCTATGAAAAAGCGAACGCTGATTATAAAATGGCATTAAAAATTAAGGTGAACTATCCTAATGCGGTGGAGGGTCTTAACAGGTTGGATCGGCAAAGAATCAGGAAGTGAGGTCTTTTCGGATTTGCCTGAGTTCTTCCAACAGCGAGTCACACGAAGTCTTCAGCCTGGTGAAATGTTCCTGAAGTCCGGATATCTCTTTGTTTTTCGCTACTTCATCTAATTTACGTGAAAGCTCTATCGCGGTCGGATCCATGAAGTTGGCGATCACTCCCTTCAGACTGTGGGCGTTGAACTTGAGCTGGACAAAATCCCTTTCATTAACATTTTTCTCAATATTCATGAAGCGCTCCTGATATTCGGATTCAAAAATATCGATGATTTCAATGACAACGTCTTTCTCAAAATACTGGAAGTTTTCCTTAAATTTTATGCTATCGATCATGAACGGTTTTTTTACAAAGATATAAAAGATATCAAGGATGGAATAAACTCACTGAATTCAAAAATCCAGTGCAGTTTCCTCATTTTGGAACAGGTAATTATGGATTGCTGTCTGTGCGTCTAAAATACGGTATCCAAAACGGGTCTCAAACAGATATTTGCAATTCCGGATCGCATTCTCCTTAAATGCTTTAAGAGGTTTTTGATATAACAAAAGAAAATCCTTGAGATCCTGATAAATATCGGTGACACATTCTGAAATGCTTCCTCTTATGGGTTCCGACTCGTTGGTTCTGTTATGATCAACATAATAAAAGATATCGCAATCAGTCAGCTTCATACGAAGGTCATTAAACATCGCTTCCCACTGCTCCTCGGTTAGATAGTGTTCGGTAAAACTTTCATCATCAACAATAATATCGGGTAATAATGAGGCTTTGAGATATATCAGGGGAAGAATTTTCTGAAGAAATCCGAGAAATTCCGTAAGCGTATACTCCTGTGATTTTTCCAGGAAAAGACAAAATTCATTTGCGACGGTTATCATCTCAAGAACTTTGCGGGAATAAGTGGGATCGTCGGTTATTTTCTGATCAATCTGATTCATTTTGTTCATTAGTTACTTAGCGATTCTTCATATGGTGCAGTTACATTGAAATTGTAAAAATTATAATTCATGGTCGAGGTCAGGACGCCCTGGAACATTTGTTCGCTTCCCGGCAGGATTGGATAAAAATATCCGGCAATTACAAAAGTCGGAAATATCAGATTATCGTTTTTGATCATAACTCCTGCCCCAAACCCTGTAAAAAAAGAAGAGTTAAACAACGGTTGACTTTTTTTTGCAATCATCCCCGCTTCGATAATACCTGAAAGTGTAAACCTGAATCCATAAAAGTACCACGGTGTAAAAATTAAAGTCGCCAGGCAGGTCGACAAAGTTTCTGTCCCCCAAAAAATATTTTCTTCATTTATTTTATTGACTCTAAGATCCAGGTTAGCATCGTAATAATCCAAATTGTTTGTACGGAAATTGAAACCATACCGGTAATCTGATGCAATGTAAGTGCGGAATTTATATCGGTGATTTCTCAGATCGACCAAAGGTGTAAAATACTGAACATTCGCTTTGAGAATCCCATCTTCAACTGAATTTTGATAGAAAAATCCACTCAGCTTCACATAGGACTGGATATATCCGAATTTTTGAAAATACCTGCCAAACGAAAGGCTGATACCCGTGTAAAATCGCTGATAGAAATTTGAATAGTCAGGTCCAAAGGTCAACTGAATCTTGTGACCATATGGAAGATTCTCCGGCTTTCCCATCTCAGTGACATAGTCAGTGAGGTAGTAATTATTTTTACACCATGCAATCCCGGTCAGTAACTTGACATGATCATAAAAATATTTGTTTGAATCCGGAGTTACCTCTGGCCGGGATGTGTATTTCCGACGGTACACAGCTTCAGTCACGACAATTCGAGATGAATTTGGATGCTTGTTAAAAAGAAATGATAATCCTAACCAAAGATTTTCATCTTTCAGGTAGGAAACGATGGTCTTGTCATTTTCAATCAAAAGAGCATTTTTTAACCAGGTTGCATTTGTACCACCGGCCCATATGGTCTTGTTAGTCAGAAACGGCCTTTCAAAACCTATCATAATACTTTGGTTACCTATGTTATCCTGAACATATTCGAAAGATCCATTAATAAAGGAACCGGCTATATTAGTGTAGGTATAAGATACTCCGTCGAAACGGAAAAACGGGGCACGGTACAATTCTGTTGACATCTTTATAGTAAAGCAATCACTTAACCCAAAGAAGTTACCATCATATATCGTGTATGCAAGACGTTGTGGAGTTATTATAGGAATATTGAATCCTATGGACCATACGTCTTTCACGATTACTATCAGATCGACAGAATCATTTGAAGGATCGGGCTGGGAAACAAGAATCCTTGCATTATCAATCGAAGAGAGGTCCCTTAGCACTCGCTCATTATCTGCAAGTACATTAGGATCAAGAGCCTGACCTTTCTCGAAAAAGATATTTCTGCGAACTATAAAGTCGCGTGTATTGATATGAAGACTGTTGAGTGCACGTCCTGCACCGGATCTGGATCGTAAGGAGGTATCATCAACACTGGACCCAAAAGGGTCTAGAACTTTAATGGATATCCTCCGGATGATTTTGCCTTTGTATTCATTAAAAGGAGCTTCACTGTTGATGACCTGCATAGAGTCAGGTCTGACACCCGTCTTTAGATCGATAAAAGCTAATCCATAAAGAAAATGAGTGAATTTACTACGAGAAAATTTATGCAAGACGGAATCGTAAAATTTTTGGGATTTAGCATAAGCTAATGTGTCCCAGTAATTATCCGGCGAGTTTTTTTGACCGGATGCTGGATTAAACACAACTAAAAATAAAATAATCAGAACAGTCAAAGTGAGAGTCCGGTTCGAAAAGGGATACTTACTACCGGGTAAAAAAAGAAGTGACATTTAGAGTAACTTCATAGAAGTTATGATCTTGGAAATTTTTTCATTAAGATTATGGTCAATTTGATAGTAATCAGAAGCGTCTTCTAATGGACAAGACACTCCAAAATAGAATTTTATTTTTGGTTCGGTCCCGGATGGCCTGATGCTGATTATACTACCATCCTTTAAAATGAATTGCAACACATTTGAAGAAGGAAGATCAATATTGGTCTCAGTTCCGGTAAGCAGATCCTTGTCTTTTAATGAAAGATAATCCTTGATCCTGATTACGTTGGAATTATTAATTGAAAGAGGAGGGTTAGTACGATATTCAACCATCATCTGTTCGATCTCATCAGCGCCTTGCTTCCCCTTCCTCACTACGGAAATCAATTGTTCCTTGTAAACCCCAAACATTAGGTAAATTTCAATAAGCAAATCAAAAAGTGATTTACCTTTATCAGCAATCCAAGAAGCACATTCAGCGATCATTGCACAAGCGCTGACTGCATCCTTGTCACGTACAAAATCGCCGATCATATATCCATAGCTTTCTTCCCCACCAAGGATGTATTCCATCTTTCCTTCATTCTTCCTGACAATATCTGCTATGAATTTAAACCCGGTGAGAACAGAAAAAAAGGTCACTCCAAAAGAATAGGAAATTTTTCTGAGTAATTCAGTTGTTACTATTGTACTTACAATAAATTGGTTTCCATTTAACTTTCCAAGTTCTTTCCAACGAAGCAGTATGTAATAAAAAAGAAGAGAAGCCGTCTGGTTCCCATTGAGAAGGATCATTTTGTCCTTACTGTTTCTAATAGCAATACCTACCCGGTCGGCATCCGGATCGGTTGCCATGATGAGGTCGGCATGGATCTCTTCGGCTTTTTTTATCGCCAGATCGAGTGCACTTTGTTCTTCGGGATTGGGAGATTTTATAGTTGGAAAATCTCCGTCAGCCGTGGCTTGTTCCTTTACAACGTTTACATTCCGGAAACCAAACTGTCTAAGGATCTCAGGAACCAGTATTCGACCTGTCCCGTGCAACGGAGTATAGACAATCTTTATATCCCTCTGTTTTTTAATAGCCTCCTGGGATAAAGATAATGAGAGTACTTTTTGAAGGTAGATGTCATCAATTTCCTTACCAACCGTTATGATATTTGCTTCAACACCTTCCCATTTAACTTCATCGATAGAGGTTATCTTTTGAACCTCCCTGATCACGTTGGTATCGTGAGGAGCAATAAATTGTGCGCCATCGTCCCAATATGCTTTATACCCATTGTATTCTTTGGGATTATGTGAAGCAGTGATCATGACGCCACTCTGGCAGCCCCAATGACGAATCGTAAAAGAAAGTTCAGGAGTCGGACGAAGATCATCAAATAAATAAACCCGGAATCCGTTGGCAGATAAAACTTCAGCGGTAATTCTTGCAAAATAGCGACTGTTATTTCTGCTGTCAAACGAAATTGCCATTTTGATGGGATGTACATCAGGAAACATCATCTTCAGGTAATTAGCCAGACCCTGGGTGGCCTTCCCCACGGTATATTTATTCATCCTGTTCGTTCCGACACCCATTATGCCCCGGAGTCCGCCAGTTCCAAACTCCAGATCACGGTAAAAAGCATCAGTTAGTTCTGCAGGGTTGTTATTAATAATGTAATTTACATCTTCTTTAGTCTTCTCATCAAAATTACCAACCAGCCAGGATTTAGCTTTTTCTAATATTGTCGGGTCTACAATCATTGCTATTAGATCAATTTCTTTAAACAGTCTTTCAGGCTATCTTTCCAGTACGGAATTTCAAGGTTAAACTGTTCTTTAATTTTTGATTTATTTAATACGCTATAATAAGGTCGTGGCGCCGGGAGCGGATAATCCTTAGTTTCGATTGGAATAATCTTGCAATTGATGTTTGAAAACTCGATGATGGCCTTGGCAAAATCATACCAGGATGCCACACCTTCATTTGCATAGTGTAATATTTCAACTCCTTTATGATCATTAAATTCAGGGATTATCTTCAAAATTGTGCCAGCCAGATCCCTTGCATATGTAGGGCAGCCAATCTGGTCGAATACGACATTGAGAATATTCTTCTCTTTGCTATATTTCAAAATGGTCTTGACAAAATTATTTCCGAAGGAGGAATAGAGCCAGGAAGTCCGGAGGATAATCCCGTTCCGGCAATTGCTGAGCATCTGTTTTTCCCCGGCATATTTGGATTTTCCATAATTAGAAACCGGATCGGGAGTATCGGTTTCATGATAGGGTCTATGGTTCTTGCCATTAAAAATATAATCTGTAGAAACGTGCAACAGTAAGCTATTGAATTCTTTACAGGCATTGGATAAATTTCTGACTGCAAGGGAATTGATCTTGCTTGCGAGATCAGGCTCTTGTTCGGCTTTATCAACCGCTGTATAGGCCGCACAGTTAATGACCACATCGGGATTAGACTTTTCAAAAAACTCCGAGACTGCAACCATGTTTGTGATATCCAACTCTTCAATGTCGGTAAAGGTGAATGCGAACTCCGGGTATTCCTCTGAGAGCAGCTTTAACTCACTGCCCAATTGTCCCTTTGCTCCGGTAATTAATATCTTCATAATTATTCTTTTTCATCGCATTTATCACACCATCACGCCATCACGTTTTTTATAATATTGTCTTAAAATACTCAATAGTCGACTTCAATCCCTCTTCCAATGGAATTTTAGGTTCCCAGCCCAGTTCTTTCCTGGCAAGGTCAATATTCGGTTGGCGTTGTGTTGGATCATCCGCAGGAAGCGGCAGATACACCAATTTCGATTTGGTACCGGTCAGATGAATGATCATTTTGGCGAGTTCTGCAATAGTAAATTCATTTGGATTTCCTATGTTTACCGGCCCTATAAAATCTTCACGGGAATTCATGAGTCGAACCATCCCGTCAATCAGGTCATCGACATAACAAAAACTGCGGGTCTGAGATCCATCGCCATAAATAGTAATATCATTCCCTTTTATAGCCTGCACAATAAAATTGGAAACAACACGGCCATCATTTGGATGCATTCTTGGCCCATAGGTGTTGAATATTCTCATAATCTTGATCCGTACATTATTTTGCTTGTGGTAATTGACAAACAGCGTTTCGGCAGCCCGTTTCCCTTCATCATAACAGGCTCTGGGCCCGATAGGATTCACATGTCCCCAATAGGATTCATATTGGGGATGAACCTCCGGATCCCCATAGACTTCGCTGGTGGAAGCCTGGAGTACTTTTGCCTTAATGCGTTTTGCCAGTCCCAACATGTTTATAGCGCCCATTACTGAAGTCTTAACTGTTTTAATAGCATTATACTGGTAATGAATCGGAGAGGCGGGACAAGCAAGATTATAGATATCATCAACTTCTATGAGAAAAGGCATAGTTACATCATGGCGGATGAGTTCAAAAAATGGGTTGTCCAACAGGTGAACCACATTCTGTTTTTGACCGGTGAAGTAATTGTCGAGGCAAACCACCTCATTCCCGTCATGGAGTAACCGTTCACAAAGGTGAGATCCAAGAAATCCGGCGCCGCCTGTGACTAATATCTTTTTTTTGATCATAATATTAATTTTATAAAGAAATTAAAAAACCTAACAGTCTGCTGAAAAACTGTTAGGTTTTCGATCTTTTCCCATGGGACTAATTGCTTGTATTTACACCGATACAGAAATAACTGAAACCATTTCTTTTCATTTCGGCAATTTCATAAATATTCCTTCCGTCGAAAACAACCGGCGATTTCAGCAGTTTACGGATAATTTTGAAATTCGGGAATTTAAATTCCGGCCATTCGGTAACAAGTAACAGGCAATCGGCATCAATCAGGGCATCATACTGGTCGTCGGCATAATCGATTTGATCACCCAAAATCCTTTTTGCTTCATGCATGGCAACAGGGTCATATGCTTTAACCTTTGCCCCGGCGCTAATCAGTTTACTGATAAGAACCAGAGAGGGGGCTTCACGCATATCATCGGTTTGAGGTTTGAATGATAATCCCCATAATGCAATGGTTTTCTCCTTGATATCCCCTCCGAAAAACTTCATTACTTTATTATATAACGTAGATTTCTGGTCATCATTAACTGCTTCAACAGCTTTTAAAACACGCAAACAATACTTGAATTTGTCGGCTGTACGAATCAGCGCTTTTACATCTTTGGGGAAACATGAGCCTCCGTATCCGACACCGGGATAAATAAATTTAGTGCCAATCCGGGAATCTGATCCAATACCCTTCCTTACCATGTTAATATCTGCCCCGACTATTTCGCAAAGATTCGCAATATCATTCATAAAGCTTATCTTAGTTGCAAGCATTGAATTAGCTGCATATTTGGTCATCTCAGCCGAGGTTATATCCATAAAAATGATTGGATGGCCGTTCAATGTGAAGGGTTTGTATAAAGCTTTCATGAGCTCTTCCGCCCGTGGGGAATCACATCCCACTACAATCCGGTCGGGTTTCAGGAAATCATCGATTGCAGCTCCTTCCTTAAGGAATTCAGGATTAGAGGCAACGTCAAATTCAATCTGAACTCCGCGTTTGTCTAATTCCTCTTGTACTGTTTTTTTAATTTTTTCTGAAGTATCAACAGGGACAGTGCTTTTGGTAACAATCAGCAGGTAATCTTTCATGTACTTTCCACAGTCGCGTGCAACATTGAGGACATATTGCAGGTCGGCGCTGCCATCTTCATCGGGAGGCGTACCGACAGCGCTAAAAATGACTTCACAATCTTCCAGGGCATCAACAATGCTTGTAGTGAAATGCAATCGTTCTTTTTTCATGTTCCGGTGAACCATTTCTTCCAGTCCTGGTTCATAAATAGGGATGATCCCCTGTTTCAGGTTATCAATCTTTTTCTGATCAATGTCAACACAAGTAACATCAATACCGACTTCTGAAAAACAAGTCCCGGTAACTAAACCCACATAGCCGGATCCGACAATAGCAACTTTCATAGTGAAGAGGATTAAGTTGAGAATTGAGAACAAATATAAACCAAAAATGTGAAAACAATTTCAAATTTTCTTTTTTGTCACGAGGGTGAATCCGGGTCAAAGGTTCAATTTAGTCTGGATTTCCCTGATATCCTGCTTCAGTTGTCTGACCGTTTCGATGATCTGTAATGCATTGTTTGTAAGGTTTTCAGGAATTTTAGGGCTGATGAAATGAATAAACTGCCAGATTTCCCTGATATCCTTCACCATCAGATCATAGGGTTTGTAAACAGGATTCAATGAGTGTAAAACCAGCTTTCCTTCATCTTTAATTTTATTTTCAACGACTTTGAAGACCACACCCTCTTCCAGGGTCAGAATGATGTATGCGTCTTTATCACGGATGGTTGTCCAGTCCTGGACAAAAACACCGGTTACCCAAGCTCCGTGTGCTATGGGTAGCATCGAATCGCCGCTTACCTGAAATGTACGGTATTTCTTCTGTTTGGAAAGGAAGGGTAGCCGGAAGGTGGGTAGAATACTGATGTACTCGGGGTCTGCAAATCCATTGGTATATCCTGCTTTGGCTTTCTCTGAAACCAGTTCAATGTTCTCTTCATTATCATGATTCACTGTTGTAGCCAGTACACGTAAATTGGTTCCTTTCAGGAAGACATCATATCCCCGTTCCACCTGTCTGAGCTGGTTTTCAGATATTTTTTGCAAATCTACCTTGATCAGCGTATCAATGGCAATATTGAAATAGTTTGAGAACCGGATCAACGCTTCTATGGCTGGCTGTGCGATCCCGTTTTCATAACCGCTCAGTGTCGACCGTTTCATCTCCAGAGCTGTAGCTACATCGTCCTGTGTGCGTCCACGACGTTTACGCATAAATTTTATGTTCGAATTGAAAAACATGGTTAAAAATTTTGTTGTTGCAAAGATAATGATTATATTGTAGTCAAAAAAATGATTAAAAAATGATCAAATTTATTAAAAAAATCGAGTCTCTCTATTTCACTATTTATGTTCGTTCCCCGCAACATAGTCCACCTCGACCTCGACACTTTTTTCGTCTCGGTTGAACGCCTGGTCAATCCTGCCCTGGTGGGCAAACCCGTGATCATAGGAGGGACATCCGACCGTGGGGTGGTAGCCAGCTGCAGCTATGAAGCGCGGCGCTTCGGGATAAGTTCGGCCATGCCCATGAAGATGGCCCGTGTTCTTTGCCGTGATGCGATCATCGTACGGGGCGACATGGAGCTTTATTCAAAGTACTCGCATACCGTTACGGAGATTATTGCCGGAAAGGCGCCGCTGTATGAGAAAGCTTCTATCGACGAACACTACATCGATGTGACCGGTATGGACAGGTTTTTCGGTGTACTGAAATGGACCCACGAATTGCGTAAGGGCATAATTAAAAACACCGGACTTCCGATATCATTCGGGTTATCCGTTAACAAGACTGTTTCGAAGATAGCAACAGGAGAAGCCAAGCCCAATGGAGAACTTTATGTAGATGGGAATTCGGTACAACCATTCCTGGCTCCGCTATCGATCCGCAAGATCCCGATGATCGGGGAGAAGACTTACCACCTGCTCCGGTCGATGGGCATCGTCAACATTGATACCCTCAGCCGTATCCCGGTCGAAATGATGGAGAGGGTGATGGGAAAGAATGGTGTCGTGATATGGGAAAAGGCTAATGGCATCGACCGCACACCGGTCTATCCTTACCATGAAGCCAAATCGGTGAGCACGGAGACGACTTTTGACCAGGACTCTATCGACATTATTCGCATGAAGGAGATACTGGTAAAGATGGTCGAAAAGATATCCTTTGAACTGCGCGACAAACAGAAACTCACCTCCTGCGTCACGGTGAAGATCCGTTATTCAAACTTCGACACCCATACACTGCAGAAGCAGGTACCCTACACGGCCTTCGACCATCAGCTCATTCCCGTGGTGAAGGAACTTTTCGATCGTCTCTACCAACGCCGCATGCTGATCCGCCTCATAGGCTTACGTTTCAGCGGGCTCATCTCCGGGAACCCGCAACTCAACATGTTCGAGGATAGCGCCGAAATGATCAACCTCTACCAGGCGCTTGACCGGATTCGCCGGAAGTATGGACATAAAATCATAAGAAAGGGAGTGGCCATTTCACCATCTCACCATCTCACCATTTCATCATGTACCTAAACTGCCACTCATATTATTCCCTTCGTTACGGAACCATATCCCTGGAAAACCTTGTGGAAGAGGCGGTTCGTTGCGGGGTACAGGCTCTGGCCCTCACCGATATTAACAACTCCACGGGTATCATGGACTTTGTGAAGATCGCAAAGGAGAATAATATCAACGCTATCGCCGGGATTGAATTTCGCCGGGAAGATAAATTGCTATACACCGGACTGGCAAAGAATAACGAAGGTTTCCGTGAACTGAACGAATTCATGAGTCACCATAACCTATGTAATCTCCCTTTACCCGATCGTGCGCCGGAATTTAACAATGTCTTTATCGTTTATCCAGTCACCTCACCCCCCAAGGGTGAGGTCATTGGTATCCGTCCTTCCGGTCTCAACCCCCTCTTTCTCTCACGTCATCGTGATCTCATCCCAAGGATGATTCTTATGGCGCCTGTCACCTTCCGCAATGAAAAAGAATATGAGTTGCACTGTAACTTCAGGGCAGTGGATAACAATGTATTGCTTAGCCGGCTGCTGCCTGACCAGGTTGCAGCTCCGGATGAAACGATGCGTTCGCTGGAGAAGTTATCTGGTATATTCCATGATTACCCGGAGATCATCCGCAATACCGAAAAGATATTGAAAAGTTGCAGCATCGACTTTGACTATAAATCATGCAAAAACAAAAAGAGTTTTACAGGCGATATCGGCGACGATCAAATCCTGCTTGAAAAACTGGCTATCGACGGACTGGATTATCGATACGGAAAACAGAACAGGGAGGCTGAACGCCGCATACATCATGAACTTGATATCATCTTTGATATGGGTTTTGCAGCCTATTTCCTGATCGCGTGGGACATCGTCCGCTATTCCATGTCGCGTGGCTTTTATCACGTGGGCCGTGGCAGCGGCGCAAACAGCATCGTAGCCTATTGCCTTAAGATCACTGATGTTGATCCGGTCGATCTGGACCTTTACTTCGAACGGTTCATCAATCCGAAAAGAACATCGCCGCCCGATTTCGACATAGATTATTCATGGAAAGAACGCGATGAAGTCATTGACTATATATTTAAACGATACGGGCGTGAGCATACGGCATTACTTGGAGCCATGTCGACTTTCCGCGATAAATCCATCTATCGCGAGTTGGGGAAAGTGCATGGACTTCCAAAACAGGAGATCGATACCTTCCTGAAACACCCTGAGGAAGCGATCAACCAGAATAATATAATCCGGAAGATCAGTGAACTTGGGGAGATGATGGCCAACTTTCCCAACATCCGAAGTATTCATGCCGGCGGGGTGCTTATCTCCGAACAGCCGATCACATGTTATACGGCTTTGGACATGCCACCGAAGGGCTTTCCGACAACACAGTTCGACATGTACATAGCGGAAGATATCGGTTTCGAGAAACTCGACATCCTCAGCCAGCGGGGGATCGGACATATTTATGAAACGGCGGAGATTATCAAAAAAAACCGGCATATCAACGTGGATGTACACCGGATACAGAAGTTCAAGCAGGATGAGAAAGTGAAAGAACTGTTAAGGGTAGGGCAGACCATCGGTTGTTTTTATGTGGAGAGTCCGGCCATGCGTGGGTTATTGAAGAAACTTCATTGTGATAATTATCGCAGCCTGGTAGCCGCCAGTTCAATTATCAGACCAGGTGTTGCCAGGTCGGGAATGATGCGGGAATATATTCTACGGTTTCATAATCCGGGAAAGTTCAAATACCTGCATCCCATCATGGAAGAGCAGTTGAAAGAGACATACGGCGTAATGGTCTACCAGGAGGATGTACTGAAAATATGCCACCATTTTGCCGGACTCGACCTTGCTGACGCCGACGTGCTGAGACGAGCCATGAGCGGAAAGTTCCGTTCGAAAAAGGAGCTGCAACGGATCGTTGATAAGTTTTTTGAGAATTGCCGGAATTTTGGTTACCCGGAAGATGTTATAAAAGAGGTTTGGCGCCAGATAGAATCCTTCGCCGGTTATTCCTTTTCCAAAGCTCATTCTGCTTCTTATGCTGTGGAAAGTTATCAGAGTCTCTTCCTTAAAGCCCATTTTCCGCTGGAATTCATGGTCGGAGTCATCAACAATTTCGGTGGTTTCTATCCCAGTTGGGTATACTTCAACGAAGCAAAAAACTGGGGTGCAAGGATGCATTTGCCATGCGTAAACCGGAGTGAATACAAAACATCCATCAGGGGAAAAGATATTTTCCTGGGTTTCATCCATGTGATAAACCTGGAAGCAGGTATAGGGAGATCAATTTACGATTTACGCCTGCCAGCCGGCAAGGCAGGATTTACGAATGAAGACTGCCGACTTGAAGAAAGACCGTATACCGATCTGGAGGATTTCATCCGGCGTGTCCCGATTACCCTGGAGCAGTTGGTTATCCTGATACGAGTCGGAGCTTTTCGCTTTACCGGCAAGACCAAAGCCTCACTGCTTTGGGAAGCACATATGCAAGTGGGAAAGAATCAGTCCGCAGCCTGCCTACCGGACAGGCAGGTCCGCAGGCTGCCTACCGGACAGGCAGGTACGCAGTCTGCGGTCCTAAACGGCGAAATCAACTCGTCACTCGTCACTCGTAAATCGTCACTCGTAAATACTCTGTTTGATGTTCATTCTCAAAAATTCGAACTACCTGAGCTCTGGCAGACCCAACTCGAAGAGGTATATGATGAAATTGAATTGCTGGGCTGGCCGGTCATAAATACCTGGTTCGACCTGCTCGAAACTTCTTTTCGCGGAGAGATCATGGCTGTGGAAATGGGAAATAATGTGGGCAAAACCGTAAGGATGCTTGGCCTGCTCGTCACAATAAAATATGTACGCACGGTCAAACGGGAATGGATGCACTTCGGTACCTTCATTGATGTCAAAGGGCAGTTCTTTGATACTGTACATTTCCCGAAATCGGTGAATGAATATCCCTTCCGTGGAGATGGGGTATACCTTGTAGGGGGTAAGATTGTTGAAGAGTTCGGTTTTCCAAGCCTTCAGGTGGAGAAGATGGCAAAGATGCCACTGAGGCCCGATCCAAGATGTTAAACACTCAGGGGATTAAATGAATAGATTAAGG
>Ga0172369_10001413_pt1 | contig 34466 bp, 25 predicted proteins | sample LakKiv25m_FD_114539 | JGI IMG/M metagenome (GOLD analysis project Ga0172369, IMG submission 114539) | Freshwater microbial communities from Kabuno Bay, South-Kivu, Congo - kab_022012_11.25m | ecosystem: Environmental > Aquatic > Freshwater > Lake | place: Democratic Republic of the Congo... | reverse complement strand
CCGCACCGACCTGCTGCAGCCAGCGCTCGCTGGCATCGAGGCCGAACGGCAATTCGCACTCGATCAGCTTCGCGCCGGTGCGTTTGACCAGGGCGCGCGCCGCACGCCGCGCATACGGAAAGGAAAGCACCGTCCCGGCCTGAGCGATCTTCCCGATATCCTTGAAGTCCTGCCCTTCCAGCCAGATCGAGACGACTTCCGCACCCATGCCCGTCAACAGCGCGCGCAGGTGTTCGATGTTGGCGCGGTGGTCGCCCTCATTGCGGTCGTAGCAGTAGCCGACGATCGCCACCTTCTTGGGATCTTTGACTTCCTTTGGAGTCGTATCGAGCTCGAGCTGTTTGGCCAACGCCAGCAGCGTCTCAGCGTAACCGTCCAGCCAGTCACCGGACAGCGACTTGCCGGGGATGTGGATGACTTGCTTGCTGGTCATCTCGGCGACATCACGACAGATTCGTTCGTAGTCCGCGCCCGTGATGAAGGCCATCGGCATCGACGTCAGCAGGACGCCTGCCGTCGTTTCGTGCCGCGCGAGCTTGATCAGCAGCTCCTGCACCTGATCTTCGCGCGATCGCGCCATGTGCACCGGATGCAGCGCCGTGTTGGCGATGCGGTGAAAGCCCGACACGCTCGTAAGTGTAGAAAACCAGTCATGGTTCCCTTGCACGAACTGCGTCTTCATGTGGATGCAGTCGGGTCCTTCGACGAGGCAGTAGGCGTCGCGCAGTGCGTTGACGGCGACGAACACGCCCACCATGTACGTCTGCAGCAGCCTTTGCGAAAAGTCCTGCGCCGGCTCGCCTTCCGGTACCCCCACGGTCGGGGTGCCATGGGCATGCGATTGGATCTGCGATTGGACTTTCATGGGGCGGTCAACCTCGTGGGCGGCGTGCGCAGTCCTTCGCGGGTGCGCTGCAAGTAGCGTTGGTACTTGCGGTAGAACGTCGTCTCGCAGATGTCGACGAGGCGATCGATGGTGCGGATGGCGCCGGGAATGCCCATTTCGAAGTGCTGGAGCGCAAAGCGGTTCTTGCCCGTCGCCGACAAGCGCCAGTCAAAGAAGTGGTGGGTCAGCACCGCCTCGCACTTGGTCTGGGTCAAGCGGCCGTTCATCGCCTCAAGTGTGTGGAAGGCGTGGACTTCGTGGCTGGATCCGGGCGCAAACAGCTTGGTGATCGACTCCGACAGCGAGCGCGCGTTGGCGAGGTCATCAACGTACAGCATGATATCCAAACCGAATCCTGCCTCCTGCAGCATCTCGACCAGCGGGATGCCCCAGGCCTGACCCGGATCCGTCAGATAGAAGATCTCCTCGCCGCGGATGATCATGCCGAGGCGGTGCCCTTGCGCCCGCGCCTTGACGCGCTGCCAGTCTGCCGCGAACGGCGCACTGTAGGCCTGCCATTGCGCCTCGTCGACGGCATCGCCCCACGCGCCCAGGATGTCGCCGAGCCATTTGCGCGTCAGCCCCCAGCCGAACGGTGAGGTCGGCGTGATGTGGGGCGTGCGCGAACCCTCCTGCAACTGCTCGTAATAATTTGCCCAAACCGCATTCGGCCGGTACACGCTCAGCGCGCCGTGCGCGAGCCGCTCCAGACCCTCGACGTCCAGGTCCGGCAGCAGGTGCGTGTTGATCCGCAAGCCGAAATGATCAAGCAATGCGTCGACTTCCAGTCCCGGCTTGTCGGACGCATAGCCGATGAGGTTGAGCGTGCGCGCTGGCGCCGGTGGCGCAGCGTCTTCGGCGCGTTTGCGGCGGTTGACCAGCAGGTCACGAAACACATCGGTCATCGCCTTGGGCGTCACGGTCAGGTAGAGCAGCGGAACTTCGCTCTTTTTTTGGAACTCGCGCACCACCGATTCGACGTCCTCGCCCGTCACCGTCGGCACACAGGTATTGGAGAAGAAGATGATCTTGTTGTCCGGATTGGGCCGCGTCGTTGCCGCTTCGAGAATATCACGAATCTTCGTGGGGTTGCCGCGAATCACGTCCTGCTCGTTGAGCTCGGTCGTCATCATCTCGCCGACTTGAGGCTGACCGTCGGGCCGCTCCTGACCGCCGCCGCGCGGCAACGGCGGCTCGCCGATGGTGCGCACGCGGTTGCCCCACGGGAAGTCCACCAGCGAGACCAGCGGCGCTGGACCACACGGATTCACGAGCAAACACTCGTTGTCGCAGTGCTGGATGAACGAGAACAGCTTGGTCGGATCGATGGAGTCGAGCTGGCCGCGCGCCATTTCGCCGCCGGCAAAAAAGTCGGCCCAAGCGCCCTCGGCACCCCAGGTGTCCAACTGGTTGGCCGGGTGCGACTGGATGTCGAGCGGCGTCGGCAGACCCGCGTCGCCCAACTCCGGGTCGCTGGACAGGTATTCAGCAATCTGATCGATGCGCGCTGGCCCCAGACGCCGCGTGGCGCGTGCCTTGATAAGCCGCATCAGCTGCTCTGGAATCTCCTTGCCGCGGTAGGAAACGACGACGTGATCCAGCTCGACGAACGCGCGCTCATCTGGCTTGCGCGCCGAGATGGAGAACACCACCTCGCGGGTCTTGCTGACACCCACGGCCATCTGGACGTGATCGGCGGCCCACGCAACTGACTTGACCTTGAACGGCTCCGGCGTCGCATCCAGGCCCAGCAGGTAGCCGAACCGGACGACGCTGACCGCACCGCCCGCGAGGCGCCGCCCTTGCATGGACGAGACGGAAAAGCGGTTGTCCATCGTGTTAGCCCCCGTGCTGCTGCATGAACTCGAAGAACTCGTTGTCAGCCATGGGCTTGGGCTGCGCTAGCGTCAATACGTCCAGATCCACGAGCAGGGCGCCGAGCCCCGCGATGGCCAGCGCCGCATCGGATTCCGGCGCCCACTCGACGATGGTGCGCTTTTCGCGCTCGCCTTCCATGACGCGGACGTCGCGCTTGACCGTCGCAATGATGCGCGTACCGATCCGGGCACAGAACTTCTCGATCGGCCCGCGGTCGATGTCCTTGCCACGTTCATTCAGCACGATGCCGGCCAATGCCACGCCGTTGCGCTGGTAGGCGTTGATGGCGCGCGAGATGTTGTTGGCCGCGAACAGCGACATCGGTTCCTCGGAGACGATGATGATCACCTTCTCTGCGAATCCACTGCGCAAAGGCGCCGCGAAGCCGCCACAGACGACGTCGCCGAGCACATCGAAGATGGCCACGTCGTAGTCGCCGGACTCGAGGATGCCGACCTCGTCCAAGTGCTCGATGGTGCGCGCCACGCCGCGTCCGCCGCAGCCCAGGCCCGCGTGCGGGCCGCCCGCCTCACAGCATTGGATGCCGTGGCGCCCTTCGTTGAGAATCTCTTTGGTACCGGTTGCTTCCGGATTGTCGCCCAGCACGTCGAGCACGGTGCGCACTTCGGCCTTGCCGTCGATGAGGCGCACCGCCGAGTCGTGTTTGGGATCGCAGCCGACATGCAGGACGCGCTTGCCGCCCATGGCGTACCAGGCGCTGAGCGATGTCGCGATGACCGATTTGCCGATGCCGCCTTTGCCGTAAATGGCTATTTTCTCTATGGAATTCTCGCTACTCATCTGCCTGTTTCACCCGTCCCCGGCGTGCGTTGCTCGCGCGCCATTCTCGCCACGCCTTCTGTCGGCACTCGCTCACGACTGCCCCGATTGCGTGGCGCGCTGCAAACACGGAGCAAGGCTAGCGACTTTCGCGCGATTGAGCAAGGTCAATAAACCCAATCGTTTCAATGATTGACGCGCCTGCCGAATTCTCAGACCTGTCAGCCCTCCGTTGGATGCCGCCTCCTTGTGGCTTGCACGCGGTTGCGACCGTGGGATAGAGTGCACCGAACCGGGGGTCGTGCGCCACCTATCTTGCTTGCGCCCTGCAACCGACTGAGGTTTTGATTCGATGCTGCATCGGCTTGACGTGGTCTCGGGCTGTTCGCCCCGCTGTCCGTCGTGCACGGCGTGCAGCGACTCGCCCTGGCAGGCGTCGCTCGAACAAGTCACTGCCGTCGCCGACGCGGAGACCCTGCTGCTCGGCGGTGGCGATGCGACAACATGGCGTCATCTAGCGGAGTTTCTTGCGCTCAACCAGGACAGGCCGGTTCCCCAGGCGGTGTTGGTCGAGGCGCCCGCGCGCGCTCTGACCACGGCGATGCTGCGCAGCCTGGTGCGCCGCGGCGTCACGGGCGTGCTGGTCCAGATCGAAGGTGCGGGCGCGGTGATGCTCAAGACCGCCCAGCTCGGAGACGGCGAGCGTGTCGTCGCCGAAGCCGAGGCACTGGGTTTGCAGGCCCACATCCGCCTGTGCATCCGCCCGATTACCTTGACTTTGCTCAGCGGCGTCGCGGGCCGGCTGTCGCCGCGGCCGACATGGGTCGAACTCATCGCCGCCGACTGGGGGCAGCCGCCCGCCGGCTACCAGCCAGCAGCGGTCGAGCGCCTGCTGTCTCTCGGTCAAGTAGCTGTGTTTTCAGGGCATCGCCAGACCGGCTACGGCTACCTGCCGCCTTGCACGATGCCCACTTTCTGGAAGCGGCGCCCGGCGGCCTGGCAATCGGCGGCGTGGCAATTGAATCCGGACCAGCCCGACCAGGCCAACGCCGTGCTGCCCGCCTGCGCGACCTGCGACTTGCGCATGGTGTGTCGTTGGAACGACTTGCCGCTGCTCAGCGAGCGCGCACGCGCCGCGGCCAGGCCCGTGGTCGGTGGCCATCTGCCCTGGCTGCAGGCGCGCAAGACCGAGATCGCCGTGCCCGCGTTCATCGTCAAGCAGCGTCCGCCGGCCGAGATCGCGTGCGTATCGCCTTGGACGACGATGGAGATCACCGACCCGGTGGGCGATGTGCGCCAATGCTGTTCCACTTGGACCGTCCGGCATTGCGGCAACGTCCATGGCACCACGCTGGGAGCGCTGTGGAACGGCGAAGGCTACCAGACGGCGCGACGCATCATGAGTGGCGCAGACCTGGCGCCGCTGTGCCAACCGCTGTGCTCGCGGCTGCACGATCGCAAGTTCAGTGAATCCAAGTTGCAGATCCAGCCTGGATCCGAGCGGTTCGTGAAAAATCAGCTGCTGATGGCCGAGGACATTGCCCAGCGCCGCGAAGTCGTGCGCTCGCGGCCCATCCGCATGACGATGGCCGCAAGTACCTTCTGCAACTACAACTGTATCATGTGCGACAACGGCCGCACGCCGCGCCGCGATCTGGCGGACCACGTGTGGGAGGAATTGCCGGAGTTCATGCCCACGTTGCGGTCCCTGACGCTGCTGGGCGGCGAGCCGCTGGCCATCCAGAACACCATGCGCTTCTTGCGCGATTTCGATTCGGATCGCTGGCCGGATGCGGTCATCGATCTGGTCACCAACGGCAGTCTGCTCACCGAGAAGGTATTGGACCGATTGGGAAAGTGCTCGTTCGGCGATCTGACGGTCAGCCTCAATGCGGGCACCGCGGAGGTCTACGAACAAGTTCAGCGCGGCCTGTCGCTGGCGACCGTGCTCGAGAACATCGATGCGCTGGTGCGCTACCGCGACCGTCGTCCGCGTTACTTTGGAATTACATTAAGTTTCGTCGTGCAGCCTGCCAACGCGCACACGCTGATTCCCTTCGGAGAGCTGGCGAGCCAGCGCAACCTGCGCGTGCGGCTGATTGCCCTGAGCGGCGAAAACGCGCCTGAACTCGATTTCTACCGGGACCAGGATGTTGTCGCGTCGGTCGTGGCGCACATCGATGCTTTCATCGCGTATTGCAAGAAGATTCGCCCGGAGTGGCTGCCAGAAGCCTGGGCCGCGCGGACGGCGGTACTCAGCGAAGCGGCGGCGCGGCGACACGACCCGGCGCCCGCGGCAGGCGGCTCGATCTTGGGCCAGGAGCTTGAGCCACGGTGACCGCGTTTGCCCTCGCATCCCTATGCTGGTTTTTCGCGTTGCACGTCATCCTGTGTGCCGTGCTGGCTGTGCGCGTCTTGCCGGGTCAGGAGATCTGGTTTCTTCTCGATGCCTTGCTCAAGCCCTCTGCCGTGCTGGCGGGCGCTGTCGTGGTGCTGTTGACGCACCTGTTCGGCCCTCAGCGTCGCTGGCACAACCTGGCGGCGGGGCTGGTCGGGCTGGCCCTGCTGCTGGTCGTGCCTGGGATGACGCCGGGTCACGCAGCGCTGGCATTCCTGCCGTTTCTGCTCGTGTTCCTGGCGGGATCGCGGCTGATGCGGCGGCCAAGGCCTCTGCCGATGGCTCGGGTGGGACTGTGGACGTTGCTCGGGCTCGCGGCGACCGCGGCGGTGGGTTGTTGGACGATGCGGGTCGAGCCAACCGCGCCAAACCGTTTCGGACTGGTCGCCTCCGAAGCGAACTCGACCTGGCGCTACGATTTCAGCCGCGCTGCCAACAAGGACCACTACCCCTTGTGCACCTTCGTGCACAACTCCCTGGGTTATCGCGACATCGAGCCGGGCGGGCTGCCGAGCGGCCGCACGCGCATTCTTCTGGTGGGCGACTCGTTCATTTGGGGCGATGGCATCGCCACCGCAGCGGACACGTTGGGCGCGCTGCTGCGTGTACGCCTCGAGGCCCTGGCACCCGGGCGCTTCGAGGTCGTCAGCGCCGGATTTCCCGGCAACGGCCTGTACGGATACACCCGTGCTATCGAGCAGTTGCTGGTTCCGCTGCGTCCTCAATTTGCCATCGTTGGCTACCTGGGGCAGCCCGATCTGAACCCGGTGGATGCGCAGGCGCTGACCGACGCGCTGCCGCGCGCCTCTTGGCCGCGCACGCTGATGTTGCGCATGCACGCTGGCCAGCACCTGCACGAGTGGTCTGTGGCGACCGCTGATGAACTGATGCAAACGCCAGCGTCGCAATCAGGATTTGAGCAACTGTTCAAGAGGCTGACTGCGGCCGGCCGGTCTCAGGGCACACAGATCGCGCTGCTCAGCTATGCGGGGCGCGAAGGGGTACCGCACGGATCATTCGCGTTGCCCTCAGGCATCGAGGCCATCGACGTGCCGGAGGCGCTGCGCTACCACGGCAAGTCGACAGACCTTTGGTATGCGAAAGACTCGCACCCAAAACCGCTATTGAATCATAAGCTTGCAGATCTACTGGCGCAGTGGCTGTTGGCGCGCCCGGCGACCTGATCAGGCAAAGGGCAGGATCAAGGGAAACACTGCCGCCCGTTCCAGGCCGGCGGGCCCGGCAAGGTCCACTTCGTGCCAACCTTGGCCATTTTGCAGCGCGATGCCGCGCCCGGGCCGCACAGCCAACGCTTGCACGCCGCCGGCACAGCCGAGCTGAGGGCGCAGCCGGGCAGCCGCGGTGTCGCTTCCAAGAAAACATCCAGAAATCGCCCGGATGTGCGTAATGGGCCCTGACGGCGAGTCGCACTGCCCATCGACGAGCAGGTAGCTGCCGTCGGCAAATGCCACGACCGCCGCCGGCCGGTCTGCGGCGTGGCGGGCGAACCAGGCCGGGTTGGAGACGCGCAGGTCCGCGAGCAGCGCGTCTGCCAGCGCGATGGAGGCCGGGCAGTCAAAGCGGCAGGGAAAGTGACGCAACGGTGAATGGTTGCGCTCGCCGGTCGGGCCCGCAAAGGTGGACAGGCGTGCATCGAAGCGGGTCGAGGCGGCGTGGGCGCGTGCCACCCAATGGGCATCGTCGGCATCCCACACCCGTGGAAAACTCTCGCCATGCGCCACACAGAATGCTGCGACGCAACACGCGGGATAGCCGTAGGCTGCACCGAGGCGCCAGTGCGCATCCTCCTCGTCCTTGCCGGCGCCCGGCCGGTCGTCTTTCTCATAGATCGTCAGCGACATTTCGTCTTGCAGACACGCCTGGGCCACGGCCGGATCTCGCGCCACGACGACAAGCGCCACGGCTTGCGGGTCATCCGCTGGCACGGGCGCGAACGCAGCGCCGGCGTGGGCGCGTACCCGCTGCGGCCATCCCACCACGGACAACCCCAGCGGGGCAACCGTCGCTTGCAGCTGCGCAAGTTCGCCTGGCGGCAGTGTCAAGCGCCACGCGGCACGCAGGCCGAGTTGCAGGCCGCGCAGTTCCACGCACGTAGCGTCGAAGTGCAGCGCCTGGGGCAAGGGGTCCATCGGCGGCTGGTCCAGGTCGCGCCAACCGGCAAACGATTGCCCTTTGGCCTCCAGCGCTTGGACCAGGGCGTGCGCGATGCCTGGGCAACGCCGGGCAGCAGCGTGCGGACAATCCGCGCACGCCGGCTGCAGCCCGACGCGGTGGTGGGCCAACTCGCGCTGGGGCGCGGGCGCTCCTGCCCTTCCATCGACGCCCAGGCAAGCGGGCCACAGCTCAGAACGAATGAGCCGCACACGCGAATCCCGCCCGAACCACGCGGGCCATTGCTTGCGGACTTCGTGCAACAGCGGAACGCGGCTGGCATCCTCGCCGAGCCAAGGCTGGATCGCGAGTTCAATCGCCGCCGGCGCCTGGCTGGCCCACTGGTCAAGGGAAGCGAGAGCGGGCGTCGCCTGCCGAGAAAGATACCAATTCAAGCGGACTTGCAGACCGGCGCCATGGGCGGTATCGAGGGCCGCACGCAGCACTTCTGGTTCTTGGGCATGGCCCGGCAGTTCGGCAGCCGCGTCGGGCGTCGGCGCCAGCACGGGCCACTCGACGGCGGTGGCACCGGCGGCGCGCAGCGCAGCCAGGGGCGCCGTGGCCAGGGACGGCATGCGAACAGCCAGGCCATCGGCCGATGTCGCGCGCAGTGCAGCGGCAAGGCGCCCCACAGCGCGCAGCATGTCCTGTTCGCAGGCATCGCCCACGACGACGACAAAGGACGATGCTACGTGCGCGGCCACGGCTGCCGCGATCTCGGCGTCGGGGGCGTGGGCCAGGCGCGCAGCCGCCAACAGCACGGTCGATGCGCTCTGGATCACGGCGCCTGCCTGGGCAGCAGGTCGGGTGCGTGCCGTGCCGCAGTGGCGTCCAGCACCTCCACGAAGCGCTTGAGCCGCTGCTGATGCTGTTGGGTGCGAACGGGCGTATGCCTGCCATGTGACACGGCAAAATGCGTCGTCGCAAAGAAACATGGACCACTGCCCACCACGTCGCGCAGCTGCAATTCGTAGCGGCCGCCGCTGACTTCGACATCGAGGACCAGTTCGCCGGCACCGGCGCGCACACCGTGGACGGCAAAGCCGCCCAATGCCGGCGCCAGCTTGGGCGCCATCGCCTCGATCAGTTGCCGCATCCGCGCGGCACGCGCGTCAGTCTGGAACGCAGGTTCTTGGGGTCGCTCCGCAGGTCGCGGTTCGCCAGGCGCGCCCTGTCCAGCGCGGAACGCCGCCACCGCTGCCAACTCTGCCACACGTTCTCGATAGTTCAGCAGCGCGGCATCGAGGAGCGCCTCGCGATCGTCCGCCTGAATGCGCGCTGCGGCCACGACTTCGCGCGCAAACAAGTCCGGCCGTGTCAACGACAAGTCCTCTTCGCCCAACAGCTTTTCGTAGGTCGCGTCGCCCTGGAATACCGCGTCGGAGTACTTGCCGCGCAGCGCCGCCGCGCAGAAGCGCACGACCAATGCAAACGCCTGCGCCATGCGCGCGTCGCGAAACCGCCAAGGGATCAGCGATTCGAGCGCACAGTTGTTGACCGACGGCTCGTAGATCAGCGAAGCATCGTCGAAATCCGGCCGCAGGATGCCGCCTTGCGTTTCCGCCAGCCGGGTCAGTGGCGTACTGGCGTAGAGCAGCACCGGCGTGTACAGCCAGATGCCCAAGGGCTCGAAGTTGCGCTCGATCGCCCGTTCCAGGCTGGTCGCGAAGTTCTCCAGCGTTGTCCACGGCGAGCACGTCAGGTATGCCCAGGTCGGGTCGCAGCCGAAGGACTCCGGGTGCTCCTGAACCATGTGCGCCATGCGCGCCGCCGCCGCGTCGAACTGACTGAGGGAAATCTGTTTTCCCAATCTGGCGTTCTCCACCTCGTCCAGGTTCTCGATGCCCAGGCGCAGCAGCAGGATGCGGTGGCCCGCTGCGGCAAAGCGAGGCAGCAGCCGTTCCAATGCGTCGGCCACTTCCAACACGCGGTCGATGCGCGGCTCGAAGCAGAAGGTGCTGGGCGGCAAGGCGAGGTCCAGTACCATCGTGGCGAAACGTTCGATATGCTTGAATAAACGCGCATCCAGGACGTCGAACACGCCGTGCCAGCGGCTTGCCGTCAACGCATCGGCCGCGACCTGGCGCAGTTGCAGTTCCGCTGCAGCCACCGCGTCTTGCTCCAGGTCGCTCGACGGTCCACGGTACGTGCTGCAGAACGCGCAACCGAAGTCCTGGTCGCACGCCGACAAGTCCACGCCTTGAAAATGCGGGTCTTGCGCCACCGGCAACGTGTGATCGCAGCTGACACCGCCGAGCAGGAGCAGGTGAGGGCGGAAATTGCGGGCTTTGTCGTTGCCTGTCAGGGCCTTGTACGACGGACGCACGCCGCCGACGAAGTACACGTCCGGTCCCTCTTCCCCCAGCCAATCGAGCAACCAGCCGGTGCGTCCGACTCGCCACAGCTCCAGCGACCGCCCGAGACGACCTTGGCGCCACAGCACCGTGGCCTCGGGTTCCACCGCGCTGGCCGAGCCGAGGCGCCGCTGCGCTGCTTGCCGCACCTGCTCCGCCAACGCCGTAACCCCGAGTGGCGGCGGATGATCTGACGTCGACAGCAGGCGCGCGCCGCCAGCGTGCAGCAGGTCCAGCGCGGCCCGCGGCAACGGATGGCTCGTCACCACGTGCGTCGGTTGCACGACCGCGATCGCGTCGGCGAGCCGCTGCAGATCATCCAATGTCAGCTCAACCACTTGAGAGACGCGGTGCGTCGCCGTCTGTTCGACGAGGATGCGCGTGCCCATGGTCAGCCATTGCACCTGCCACGCCCGATGCTGCGCAAGGCCTTGGATGAACGGATAGAGTCTGCTGTCATGCACCCAACGTTCTTCGGTCACGAACTCCAAGAGCAGGAGACGCTTGCCCGTGGGCAGCGCCGGCGGCGGCGGCTCCGGCGGGGCTGCAGCCTCCGCCGGCTGCGCTGGCTGAGGCTGGGAATCCGGCAACAATTCAATGGATTCTCGCCGCGCCAAGGCTTCGTACGCCAGTACCAGCAGCCGCAGCTTGCCCTCGTGTTCGGCCGGCACCTGGCGCGCATCCGTCGGCGGCTGCGTGACTGCGAAATACTGACTTCGAAATAGGAAACGCGTCGCTGTCCGCGCATCCGCAAGGCTCAGCGTGTACCCCGTGCCTGCCAACTTCACCTGCACTGTCAACGTGATCTCGCTGTCGCGCACCTGGCACACCACGTCCTGAACGGACAGATCGCCTGCACGCTCACCGAGCGTATGCAGCGCCGCGGCCAGACCCTGCCGCGCCAGCCGCGTCAGGCGCAAGGACCGATCCTCCAACTGCCGCGGCCGCTTGCGGGCCAGCTCGTTCACAGCGTGCGCCAAGGCCAGCGCGGCCTGCGGGTCCAGGGCACGCGCTGGACTCCACAGCGCATGGGTCGCCGTCCTGACTTCGATCACCCGATTCTCCTTGAGGATCTGCAGTTGACCCGGCACGACGCGCAGTGCATCGCCCCTGCGCAGCCAGGCGCGCAGTTCACCGTTACCAGCGTTCAGCGCCGCGGGATCATAGCGCATCTGCTCCAGATCCATGCCCTGCGTCGTCACAGACACGAGTTCGTCCTCGGCGTCGTCCGTCAGCGTCACGATGTGCGCCACGTTCGTGTCCGTCGGCGGCGCGGTTCCCAGCGCGCGCCACCATGTCGCGTAGGTCTGGGTCGCAGCTGCACAATCGGCTGTGCAAGGTACGAACGTCAGACTCGGCACCCACAGCGGCATCAAATCCGTTGGAATCGCGCCGGCATGCAGCGAACGTTGCGCCAGGACCGACCACGCGTGATGGCGCGTCTGCGCGGCGGGCTGGGCAGCAAAGGCGCGTGCACAACACTCCGGGACGCCATGCAACCGCCCAGCCTGGTTGAGCAATTCCTCGTGCGGATTGCGCATCTGCGCCAGCAGCGCCTGTGCCCGCCCGAGCGTTGCCCGGTCGCGCGCCAGCAACAACATGCCGTGCTGCCCCGTCGCCTGCCACGCATCCTCGACATGGGCATAGGGCAGACCGGTGCGCGCAAGCACGCGCTCCACCTCCGCATCGACATCGGCAGCGGCAATGTGATCAATTGATAACAAATCCTTGAGGCCACCCTGGACGAGCGGCGCCAGCTGCGTGACCAGCTCGGCCAGGCCGACGACGGCCTCACCGATGCGAAACGTTCGCGTGTGCGAGGCCTTCCACGCCCGCCGCTGCGCCCACAGCCTGGCGGCGCGATCCAGGAGATCCAGTTCACCCAACACCACGTCGGCGCTGCGCACCACGTCGATTTTGCACAACAAGAAGTCGAGGAGGTCCAGGTCGCTGCCGGACGTCCACAACGGGTTGGCCTCGCGCAGATGCCCGAGAATCGCAGCGCTCAGGGGATCTTCGCCTTCCTCCAGCAGGTCGTAGCGCAGGACGATGCGCGAGAGCGGCCGCATCCGCTCATCGCCAAAGCGCCACGCCGTCTCGCGTCCGAACAACTTGCGCCGGTTCATGATGACGGTATTGTCCGGCTCGCTGTCCACTGTGAGTCCATCGCGTTCGGCCAGGCACGTGATCGGCAAGTGGCTGTGCAGCCTCAGCCTTGCTTGGAACATGTTGCCGGTCTCTTTGCGGGTCAGCTCCATCAAGCGCGCCAGTCCGACATTGAGATGCAGCGTTTCGGGCGTGGTCCACGGCGTGAACAGGATCAGCGAAAGCCCTGAATACCAGAAGTTTTGTGGATAGCGATCCGCCAATTCGCGCAACGTGCCCACCGCGCGCAGGCCATCGAGCGGCGTGGTCCCCTTGTTGAAGCGCAGCAGATCCATGCCCGCGAAGCTCTCGACACCACTGGAGTAGACGCCGAGCACCATCTTCGAATCCGGAAAGCGTGAGAAGTGGTCAGGAATGCTGCGCTCCAGCCGCTGCGCCTGGTCGGCGCGCATCGCCAGCAGCAACTGCACATGGCCGGCAAGTCCGCATTCATGCATCCATTGCAGACATTGGCCGAGCACCAAGGGATTGACGACGCGTTCGAGCAAGAGGGCATTGGGAAAGCGATCCGGTGTGCGGCGATTGCTTGCAACAGCTTGGATTTGAATGCGAAGCCAATCCGCAGTGGTCATGCCTCCTGGTCCCGCCGCGTCGCGTGGTGCGGATCCAGCGGCGATCGACAGGGCGCCGGGCACGCGGTTGCTTTGGCGGCCGCTCTCGCAAAATGCACAACCGCCATGGCCTTGCACGCGCTCGTCGTCGATGCCGGCATACAGAGGATTGTTCGCGACGGCTTGCCGGTGACCGCAACTGCCTGGCAGCAAAAGGTAGATGTTGTCGTGCTTGCGTTCGCGCGCGGCCGCGTTGCCGGGCTCGAAGTCGTAGCGCGGCACGAGGCTTGGGTGGGCCTCCATCTGCGGGCGCGCGGCCTCCAGCGGATCGGCTGTCAAATCGCGGGCCATCACGTGCAGCGTGGCCTGCGGTGCCGCCCGGCGCAGTGCCTGCATCTGCTCGGCGTACAAGTGATCGGTCAGCAGCAGCAGGGCCGGCCGATGTTCGGCCACGACGGCAAGAAGCCATGTAAATTCATCATTATCCAGCGTGATCTCGTCGCGCTCGTGCCGCATCAGGTTGATGGTCGAAATGCCGAAGCGCACCCAGCGCACATTGCTGCCTGTGGCCGTGAACCAGCCGGCGATGAGCGGATACAAGTATGCGATTCTACCGGGAAACTGGTCGGCGTTGATGCACTCGATCAAGAGGACCGGGCCGCTCGCGTGCAGAACAGGGCTTCTGGCGTCCATCCAGCTCCTAACTATTCGTTTCCATGCGTGGTTTCTGCTGCTGTGTGCACTGCATGGTGGTCCAGGATTCGGGCCACCAGCCGCGCCAGGGCAGCCTTCTCCGTCGTGTCGATCGGCCCGTCGTCGCGGTAGACGCAGGCGCAGTGGTCGGTTTGCAGAAAGGCGTGCGCAAACCCGTCGCGCTGCCGGAACAGCAGGTTGAGCCTTTCCGTGCCGCGCGCAAGGGCCACCGTGATCTGGCCCCAGCCGGCCTCGGTGGCATCGACATGCGCGCGATCGAGGGCGAAACCTCGCAGCGGCCGGCGCGGGTCGGCGTGCAGGGATGCCAATGATCTAGCCATCTTCGCGCACAAACCGCTGGCCGGACCCTCCTCCTGCGCCAGTTGTTCGGTCGTCCGCGTCAGGAGCGCCTGCGGCGTCTCCAAGTGTGGCGCGGCGCGTGCCGTGGCGACGAGCGCGCGGAACAGGCGCAGGTTGTCGGCGCGGCGGCTGGGCAATCGGTCCATGATCGCAAGGAGTTGGGTGGTCAGGTCATCCTCGCTGCGCACCTGGTCGGTGTCGGTCACGCGGCCAAGGACGGCATGGATGCGCGCCACGTCTGCGTTCGCAAAGCGCCAAGGCAGCTCGGATTCATGCCAGGTGACAAGGCAGCCGCTGCTGATGGGCTCTTGGGTGGCCGCGTCCGCAAACCGTGCTGCGAGCAGGCCATCGTGCTCGGCAAGAACGCTGATCGCCCTGCCAGGCATCAGGATCAGACGGGAAGTCGCCACGAGTCCATCACAGGGGATGCCAAGGCGGGCGATGGCGGCGAGGTTCTCTTCGAGATCCGCCAAGGTCGTCCACGGCGTGAACATGATGAAGCCAAATCCGCCGTATTTCCAGAAGAAAAAGCCATCCGGGTAGGCCTTCTCCCAACGCGTCAGATGGGTGAGCGCCCGCGCGACCTGATCCACGCTGATGTGCTTGCCGAAGCGCTCGTTCTCCGCACGTGAGAAGGATTCGACGCCCATGTTCTGGATGCCGATGGCATGGCCGGCGGCGCAAAGGCGCGGCAGAACTTCGTCCAGGACGGGCGCGAGACGAAGCAACTCGTCGACTCGACAGGAAAAAAGCAGGCGGACTGGCGGCAGGGCGACCTGCAGAATCGCCTCGGCAAACGCGCGCAGACGCAGGAACAAGACACTGCCCGTGACGAGAAACTCGCCCGCATAGCGCTGCGGCGGGCAGGACGACTGCGCCGCGCGCAGCTGACGCAGGGCAAGCTCGATGGGATCGCTGCGGTACGGATACTTCTGTGGAGCTGGATTTCCACAGAAAGCGCAGCCGCGATCCTGTGCACCATCTTGAAACGAAATGTCTTTATAGTGATGGTTGTCGCGGAGGGAGCGAGCGTAGTAGCACACGGGTCCACTGACGATCTCGATCAGCGGGCGGATGGCGGCGGCCCGTGCATTCATCGGCTCCGACGCGTACGTGGGCTGTGCGACGTCGACGAGGTGGACAGGGCGGCCGCTCGCGGCGCCGGGCGGTTCCGGCAAGCCCAGCCAGGCATGCAGGACATCAAGTGTCTGCCAATCGGCCGACCCTTGGTCCAGGCAAGCCAAGTGCAGCTGCGGGAACAGGATTTCGATGCGCTGGCGCAAGGCCGGCGCCAGCCTGTCGTTGGCGAGCATGTGCGTGGCGCGGTGCGTCGCGATGGCGTGGCACAGGGCATCCGCGTCGTCTCCTGCGAGATCAATGACGAAACGCTGTTGGGCCTCGTCTTGCGAATCGAGACCGAAACAGATCCAACGCACCTCGACACCGTTTGCCTGGGCGTGGCCGCTGAGAAACGGATGCAATTCGCTGCGGTACTGAGCGAAGCGGTCGCTGCGCAGAAACTCGACGAGCAGGAGTCGCGCAGCGATCATGTCGGCCTCAGAAACCGCACGCCAGTTCGAAGCACGAGGCTACGACGGGAAGGCTGCCCCGGCAACGAACATTGCGCAACGTTTGCCAGACTCTGATACAAGTCTCGATGCCAGAAGATGATTCAGTCACATGGCCTGGGTCAGTGCAGGGCGCTTGCGTGCCGGGGCAAGCGGCTGGCCGTCGCCGGTTTTGTGGCTACCGCCGACTCGCTGTGTCATATTCGCGCCCGCTCCGGCATCTGCGCGGGAGTCGAGCAGTGTAGACCGTGGTTGGCCCCTCCCTTCCTTCAAGCCGGACTTCGCGCAATGCGGTCGCGGATCCCATCGTCGGCACCGTGCTGGATGGCGATTTCGAAGTCGTGTCCCTGGCAGGTTCCGGCAGTCATGCGGACGTCTTTTCCGCCCGGCAGCGCTCGGTTGGCAACCGCCCGGTCGCGATCAAGATTCTTGCGCGACCCTATCTCAGCCTCAAGGAGGCCGATTTCCGCAAAGCAGCGGCGGCCCTTGTGCGCGAAGGCGAACTGCTCGGGGCTCTGCACGCTCCCTGTTTCGTCGATGTCTACCGTACCGGCTTTCTGGCGGATCACCGGCCGTACCTCGCCGAGGAGTTCGCCGAGGGTCGGGCCCTGAGCGATGTGTGCGCTTCCGGCAAACGCCTGGCTGATACGCAAATAGCTGACCTCATTAGCCAATGGGCGGATGGTCTTGCCGAGCTTCACTTGCGCGGCTGGGCGCATCGCGATGTCACACCGGCCAATGTCGTGGTGAGCGAGACCGTATTCGGCACCGCGCGCATCCTGGTCTATGACTTCGGCACGGCCACGCAGATCACGGGCCGAGCCGATCGGCACCGCGTCGGCTACGACCTGGATCGCCCTGTTGGCACGCCAGCCTACATGAGCCCAGAGCAGGCAGCTGGTGGCGTTGTCGATGGCCGCTCCGATCAATACGCCTTGGCGGCGATCGCCTACGAACTGCTGACCGGTGTGCGGGCCCTGGCCATCGAGGTGCAGCGCGCGCAGCCTTTGCTGAGTTACCTGCGCGGCAATGGCGCGATTCCGAGCAAGCCGCTGTCTTCTTTGAGACCTGAGTTGCCGCTCGCGGTGCAGCAGGTCGTGCACCGTGGTCTGGATCGCAATCCAGACAAGCGCTTCGACACCACGATGGAGCTGGCGCGCCACCTCGCAGCGGCGCTGGCCGGCGCGCCGCCGCCGCGGGTGGCGAACACCTCCTGGCTGTCGCGGCTCCTGGCCGGCACCAAGCAGTGATGCGAAACGCGCCTGGCGCTTGTGCCAAAATAGTTTGGCACTGTGCCCGTTTGCTTCTTCTCTGGTCGCCAAGCTGACCGATGCGGATTGGCGGCGACTTCTGGGACAACGACTCGATCGAGTCTTTCCGTCACAGGCCCCTACTTCTTGACGCTTCCTGCCCGCGCGATGCCCGCTCCAGGGCCGTGTGTACCCAAGTCACTCATCGTGCGCATCTGGGCGCGCGGCGGTGCCGGCACGAAGGGTGCGCAATGCAACTCGACCGCCGGCTTGGCGCAAGCCTTCGCTCCACCGTCGGGCGGCGGCTCGCGGTGGATCGGCGTCAGGATCGTCTGCACCTTCGCCACCCGCGGCAACGATCCCAGCCCTTCGAGCGGATCGCGGTCCTCGCCGTCCTGGGGTTCCCGAAGCAGCGGATAGGGTTCCTGGACTTCCTCGTCCGCCATCGTGTCGTCCTCCGGGTGTGTCATCTGCGCTCGCCGCGCAGGAAGCCCTCGCCGGTGCCCGCCACCGACGCGTTCTTGCGCTGCGCCATCTTGCCGGCGCGCAGGTCCATTTCGACCAGATGCGCGGTCAGTGCCGGTGTGAACGCGGCATGAATGGCCATGGCCATCGGGTGGTAGGCCGCCGCGTACATCCAAAGCTTGCGCAGATCTACTGCAACTACCTGGGCTTGCGAGACGGTCACGACTTCATACGGCGACGGCTCCTGGTTGAACATGCCGAGCAGCCCGGCCACTTCGCCCGGAGCATGGCTGAACAGGTCGCGCGTCATCTTGTTGTAGGCGACCCGTGTGACGAGCGTGCCCTCGATGACGACGAGCAGGATGTCGGCTCGTTCGCCTTGTTTGATCAGGGTGACACCGCGTGCCTCGTTGCGCAGTGACGACAACGCAAAAAGGCCCCGAGCCACGCGATCATCCACCTTCGCAAAGACGGCACTGCGGCCCTTGAGCCACGGCAGCAACCGAGACGGATCGTCATTGCGCCGACTCGTGCTCTCGGGACCTGCCATTCCGGCCAACTCCTAGGAATGTGTCGGACTATCGTCCGTCACAGCTCCATCGGTGCTTGTTGTTTGGGGCATTCGCACGAGAAAAGCCATGAAGTCATTCATTGGGCTTTTCATGCGAATGGGAACCCGCAGCCGCAGCTTCCCTAGGAGCCTGTCGCGGTGAATCCATGCATCTGTTTTCAAGTAGTTACGAAACGGCATGGCGAATCTCCGACAGGCTCCTAGAGCGACATCGCCACGTGGCCACTGGATGGCCGGATGATGGGGCGGGTGGTCTCCGCATCGCGCCGCCGCACCCACTGTGCGAAATGGTGGAGCAGGGAACTGGCCTCGGGCGACGGCCTCAGTCCTCCCAAAAATGCTTCGTGATCACCGTCTTCCGTAGTTTCCGGCTTGTACTTCGCCAGGTAGCGGAAATAGCGCACGCGCACGTCGCCAGCATCCAGTTCCGGATGGAACTGTGTCGCCCACACAGGCAAGTTCCCGACACGAAACGCGTGCAAGGGACAGAGTGCCGACGTCGCCAGGTTTGCCACACCCGGTGCATAGGCAGTCGCGCGGTCCTGGTGGCCGACCTGAGCCATGAAGGTGCGGGGCAGTCGCGAGAACAGCGGGTCCTGCAGCGCGGCTGGAGCCAGATCGAGAGCGATCGTTCCGATCTCCATCTTCGCGGGATCGCGGATCATTTCACCGCCCATCGCCCTGACCAGGATCTGGAAGCCAAAGCACGCGGCGAACGTCGGCCGCCCTTCGCCCAGGACTGCAGCGCGTGCGAAGTCGATGAAGCGGCCAATCCACGGCAAGTCGTCGAGGCAACTGTAGTCGCCCGAGCCGCCCATCAAGAGACCTGCAGCGCGGTTGAGTTCCTCGCGCGTCGGCAAGCGCTCGACGACGTTGATCGTGACGAGTTCTGCTTCCGGAACGCCGAGATGGCGACGAAAACACGCGATCTCATGCTCGCGCATTGGATCGTCGAGGTCGCGGGACTGAAGCAAGAGGAAAGGACGCAAGGCCATGGAACTCCCGAGGGCGTGGTGCGCTCCGCAGTGTGCCGTGCCGGTCGGGCTGCGTCCAGCGAAAGCGACAGGTGCGGGCGTCTGGTAAGGTGACTTCGGTGGCCATGCGAATTTGGAGGATGGCGACGTGCCCGACGAGCACCGCAGTTTTCTCTTGATCATTCAAGGTTTGGTCCTCGCGGCCACGCTGGCGGTTCCCATTCGTTCCGGCGCCGCCGCGCCCGGGGCCGACGGGCCCCGCACCGACTTCGTGCTTGTGCCCTATGGCAACTACAGTTCGGACATGAGCCTTGGTCTTGGCCTGAACACTGCGATCTACTTGCGCGATCCCGGCTGGACCCCGTACCGCTACTCCCTGCGCGGCCAGGTCTACGCCAACTTCGGTGGCCTGCAGAGCCACGCCCTGTTCTTCGATGCACCGCGTCTCTGGGGCTCCGCATGGCGTACCATGGCGAATGCCGGCTACTTTCGCGAGGCCAACCATCCCTACTACGGTGTCGGCAACACATCGAGTGGCGCGGTGGCAGCGGGCATCGACAAGCGCCATGACCTGACATTCGACTTGCACAACTGGCACGCCGCCATCTCGGCGCAGCGCTCGGTCGGCCCCGCGTGGAAGGTGGGGCTGGAGTACAGCCTTCGCGTTTCGTCGATTGAAGCAGACCCGCGATCCCTGCTACGGCGGCGCCAACCGATCGGCGACCATGGTGGTCTGATTTCGCAAGTTGAGGCTGAGATCGACTACGACACCCGCGATCTCGAGATGTCGCCGACGCGTGGGGTGCTGGGCACGCTGGCGCTGCGCGGGGCTGGTGCCGCGACCGGGTCGAGATTCAACTACGGCGGTTTCACGCTCGCCCTGCATGGCTACAAAGCCTTGCTCGATCACGGGCCTCGCCTCGTGCTCGCCGGCCGCGTCGTCTTCGATGGTCTCGTGGGCGGCGTACCGGTTGAATTACTTCCTCAATTCGGTGGACATGTGCGGGCTCTCGAAGGCGTTGGCGGCGCGGTGTCCGTGCGCGGCCTCGATCGCTTTCGCTACACCGGCAAAGTCCGCCTGCTGGGCAACGGCGAGGTCCGCTCGCGTCTCGCCCGCTGGCATTTCGGCATTCGTCCTCTAGACTTGTGGGTCGCGGGCTTCTGCGACGTCGGCCGCGTCTGGGCGCAATGGGCAGCAGACGGCCCCTTGTGGCGCGTGCATCCGTCGGGAGGCGGCGGCGTGCGCCTCGCGTACGTCGAAGATTACCTGCTCCGCTTTGACGCCGGCTTTTCCGAAACGGGTCTCGGCATGTACGTGGAGTTCGGCCAGGCGTTTTGAGAGCCTATCGGACGATCGTCCGCAAGGGTCGACCTTGTTGTTCGGGGCCTGTGTCACTCGACCCCGATCATGGTCTCCGCCAGGATCTGATCGACCACCGCCTTCAGATCGCCAGTCTCCTCGAACACTTTGATCTGTCGATCAGCCGACGTGCCGCGCTCGATGAGGCGGCCGATGCCGTCGAGTTCCTTGCGCGAGCCCAGGTCATCGACGACGTCGTCCACGAACGCCAGGAATTCCTCGGCAAGCTGACTGAAATCAACGGCTTCCTTCTTGCCCCAGTCGATGAGCTTGCCGTGCACGCCATAGCGCGCCGCGCGCCATTTGTTCTCGTCGATCATCGGTCGCGGGTGCATGGAAAACGACATGTTGTGCCGGTGCAGCCAGGTCAGCTTGGCGACAAGTGCCTGAACCAAGGCCGTAATCGCGACGACGTCGTCGACCAGGGGCGGCAGATCGCAGATGCGGAACTCCAGCGTCGAATACACCGCATGCGGGCGAAGGTCCCACCAGATGCGGCGCCCGTCGTCGATGCAGCCGGTCTTGACCAGCGTGGCGATGAAGGCTTCGAATTCGCTATAGCTTCGGAATCGCTCCGGAATTCCAGTGCGCGGCAGGCGCCGGAACAGCAGCGTCCGCGTCGACTGCAGACCGGTCAAGCGGCCGTTGAAAAAGGGCGACGAGGACGACAAGGCCAGCAAATGCGGCAGGAAATAGCGCGCCTGGTTGTGCACCGCGATGGCTTCCTCGCGATCGTCGATGCCGACATGCACGTGCATGCCGAAGATGAGGTTGCCGCGGGCGACATCCTGCATGTCCTCGACGAGCTGCAGGTAGCGAGACTTATCGCTGATTTTCTGATCTTCCCAGCGCGAGAACGGGTGCGTCGACGCCGCGCCGATGCGCATGCCCACCCGCGCCGCGATCGCAGCGGCCGTGCGGCGGTTCTTCACGACATCGCGGCGAACATCTTGGATATCCTCGCAAATGCCGGTCGCTACTTCGACCACCGACTGATGCAGCTCCGGTTGCAGCGTGATTTCGTCGAGCGGCGTGTGGGCTTCGATGAGCTGCGTGATCAGCGAGGTCAACTCGCGCGTCTCGGGATCGATGATCTGGAACTCTTCTTCGACGCCGAGCGTAAACGGCTTTGCCATGCGGGCTCCTCTGATCTTGCAACGACAGCGCAAGATTAGCCGCGAGCTGCGCAGCCGGCAAGCGCGGAACGTGTGACGCTCACTTCATGGCGACCACCGCCAGCGTCACGATCGCCTTGGCGACCATCTTTTCGTCTTCACCTTGCAGGGCATAGACCTCCGCCTCGACTGGAATGATCGTGCGCCCCTGCCGCAGCACCCGCGCCTCGCAGCGCAGCCGATCGCCCAACGCCGGGCGCAGAAAGTTGATCTTGTACTCGATGCTCAAAATCGTCTGCCCTGCCTCGACCAGCGTCATCGCCGCACCGCCGGCCGTGTGATCGGCCAGCGTTGCCTGCACACCCGCGTGAATGAAGCGATCCTGCTGCAACTGCCATGGCTGCGCAGTCAGCTCGGCGGCGCACAGACCTGGCTCGATGCGCGTCAGCCGCATGCCGAGGTGCTGGGGAAAGGCGGCGCGGGCGAACAACCGCTCCGCCGCCTGGCGGAAGTCTGGATCCGAGAACTGCATCGTGTGCCTCCCTGGCCGGCGGATTCTGCCTGACAAGGCGCGCCTGCGCCAACCGCAGTTGCCGGGGCATGGCTTGCCCGTGCCGCGGCTGCCTTGTACTGTGAAGACCTGGGGGGTGCCCCGACCGGAGGCTGCGCATGGAACGGCATCCGTACCTCGTCATGGACGAATACCACCTGGCTCACACGGACGCGTGGGAACTCGTCGTTTCGCTCGTTCAGGCGCGCGGCGCCCGCCAACCTCCGGGAGGCTGGCCAGATTTGACGCTGACCTGGACGAACCGTGACGGCAAGGTGCTGCGGTTGCCGTTCGAGAAGGCCGTCGATCAGGCGCGGCGCACAGGCATTGTCCGCGATCTACATGGAGATTTTGACGCGGGCGACTATGTCTTCGGCGGCAGCCACGCCGCGCCCGTGCAGACATCGGGCAGCGGCCATTCGATGAAGCTGCGCGCCGAATACGCCGGCTATTCCAAAGAGTTGACAGTTCCTTGCCGCTACGCCGCCATCGAAGGCGAAATGGTCGAGGACATCCTCTACCACCGCACGGTGGCGTGCAGCCACAGCGACGCCGACGATCTCGTCGACACGTGCCGCAGTTTCCGGGCGTACTTGTTCAGTTGCGTCGCCATCGTCGACGCGTTCATCCAGCGCTACGTGCTCATGTACGCGCACACGCATTCCAAGCCCGTGGATGTCGAAGCATTTCGCAGCGCGGTCAACCTCGAGGCGCGCATTGCTTTGTGGTTGGAAACCTTCGCCCATGCCAGCCTGACGGACCTCAACGAGAGCCACGAGTGGTATGAATTCAAGCGCTTGTTGAAGTCGCGCAACGAACTGCTGCACGCCCGCCATGCCTTTCTCGGCCACAACATCCGCGACATCGCGCGCGAACTGAACTACGTGCGCGACGGCGTCGGTGGATTGCTGTTGCTGCTTCGCTACATCGAAGGGGAGCGCACGCTGGGTTTCATCGAACGATTGCGCACCGCGCCGCGCATCACCTTCAGCGCGCCGACGCAGCGGCTTTCGGTCATGCGGTAGTACAAAGAGGCAAACGTGCGATGGCGCAAGCTTTTCTTGCACAAGCGCTCACAGCCGATTCGTGTCGCCGATCACGATCTGCCCGACAAAACGCACCTGCACCTCCAGTCTTCCGGCCAGCGCGCGCGCCGTCTCCAGTTGGAGGGTCTCCGTGTCGATGCGCACTGGAATGTGGTGGCCCGCGAGTTCGAGCCCCTTGCCGACATCGAGCAGCGCCGCGCGCGCTTGATTCTCCAGAAAATATCTTGAAACTTGTAGCTTTTTTTCGACGGTCTCAGTCAATCGCGCCCGCTTGAGCGCCGCACCCAGTTGCGTCAGCCCATCGGCCGTGCGCAGGTCGAGCTGTACGCTGGCCAGTCGCACCGAAGTGGCATCGAGCTGGGGCACGCCCCACAGCAACACCTCGCCGTCGACGGCGCGTCGGTAGGGAATCCAGAACAGCGTGTCGCGCACCTCGCCGCGCACCTGCGCGCGCAGCACCAAGGCATGGCCCGCCGTATCCAGGCGCACGCCTTGCACTTCCAGCCAGCCGTCCTCCGTCTCGATGCGACCGAGGGCGCGGAGCGCCTTGCCCACTTCATCGCCCAGGATGCCAAGGCCAATCCCCACAGGCAGCAGCAAGCGTGTTTGCGGGTGTTGCAGATCCTGCGCCACGGTCACGGTCACGGAGGGCAGCGTCGGCGCCATGGCGTGGGCGCACGGCTGTTCCATCGTCGGCAGCGCTGTGACATGAACGGACAGGCGCAGGGCGTTCGGGTCGACGTCCGGTTGGCCCAACTCCAGCGTCTGAGCGCGCAGCCGCAGGCAACCGCCACCGGGCATGGCGACATCATGGGCCAGCATCGCGATGAGCGGCGCCCACGCCTCGCCCGCAGGAATCTCAAGTGTTTTCAAGTACTCGATCAGTTGGGTACCGGCGACGTGCTCGAGTTGCGCAGCCAGACCGTCGAACAAGGGCCGGGTCAGCGCGCCAAGGTCGCTGTGGGCCACCTGCACCCGCACCGTCACGTCGCGCAACGTCAGCACACCGCGCGGCCCCAGGTGCGGCACGGCGCACAGGCCGATGCGCGCATCCAGTCGGCGCTCCAGCCTGGCTCCGAGTGCGGTGACCGTTCCCGTACCGCGAAAAGGCACGTCGAAACAAAGGGTCTCGTTCTCCGCGCGCGCCGTGATCTGGCCTTGCCGCGTCACATGCAACGTCCACGTCAGCGGACCGACGTTCTCTGTTCGCTCAATCGGTTCTGTCACATGCTGATCGACCAGCGCCGCCACGACGGGCAGGGGCAGGCGTACAACCGCGGCCAGGTGCGAGACTTCTGAAGCGGGCGCCACCGGCCGCACCGCGCCGACGTCCAGGTCGGGCGCGCGCAGGTGCAATGCGCAAGAGCAGAGAGACACAAGGGAAAAGATGGTGAGCAGGTGACGCATCGCAGCGCAAGGTAGCAGGATGGCGCGGGTTGCGCCACGTTCGGCCGCGCACATCGGGTCGGGCGGTGACGCGCTGGCTGCTACGCAGGCCGGTGTTGCTTGGAATCGGTGTCCATCACGTTCGCTCCTCCGCCGACCTGGGCGCGCACCTCGCCGGTCGCGACGCCACGCGCTCAGCGTGACCGGCGCTAGGATGGCGCAGCTATTTCGCCAGTCCGAAGATCAACCCGGCGATGTCAAAGCGTAGACTCAGCATCGACGATGTGCCGCTCGCCTCTTGCCAGGGCTGCTTGCTGCCGAAGTAGTGCGGCGTGACGTAACCCCCCAACCGGTACTCCAGCGTCGTGTAGAAGAAGGTCGCGTCGGCCACGGCGCCCCAATCCACGGAAAAGCTGTCGGGTCGCGGGCTGACGAGCCAACCCAGGACGCCGCCGATGAGATCATAGCGCGCAAATGCCTGCACATGCAGGTAGCGAAAAAAGGGCGGCCGGTAGCCAGCGATGCCGCCAACCAGGAACATGCCGTCGTTGGATTCCATCGTCATGGCGGGTTTGGTGGTCAGCACGCTCTGCTTATTCATCGTCCGGGTCTTGAACCACTGGTACCAGAAGGCCATGGACATGTTGAGGTAGAAGCCCGGAATATCGAAGGTGCCGTCGTTTTCCGGGTTCATCACATCAATGCCTACGCTGCTCAATTCCGCCGTTGCGTTGGGGTCATAGAAGCTGGTGCGCTTGGCCGCCGCGCTGTGGTCGGTGATGGAATAGGTGACGCCGCGCGCGGTGCCGGTGCTGTAGTGCCAGCGCACTTTGCGGCCCATGGGCGGCGCATTGCCCTTTTCCCAGGTGTATTCCTTGCTGGTTGCCGTGCCGCCGCGGGCGCGCTCTTCGCCCAGTTGCCGTTCGGCGCCCATGCGCGCGGTCTCCTTGCGCGTCGCCTCGTTCATGCCGCCCAGGATGATGCCCGGTTCGATGAGAAAGTACGTCGCCATCGACGCGTTGAAGTCCACACCATAGTCGTGAAAGCCAGCGGTGCTCTTGCCGGGCTGGATGGTGTTGGCCTGGCTGAGCTTGTAGTGCTGCGTGCCCCAGCCGTAGCCGGGTGCGAGGATGAAGGCGTCGTCCGCCGCGCGGGCGGGCAGGGCGGCGGCCATGCCGCACAGCAAGGCGGCGGCCAGGATGAGGAGGCGGTGGTGCTGCATGTGGATGCTCCCGAATTTGGCGTCGACAGTGCGCGCGCGCCCACGTGCCTCAGCCCCCGTCCGAGCGCGCCCAGGCCGAGCTTGCTGGAGTCCGGCGCTGCTGTCCAGCTGCTTTCTCCCACCGATCACGGACTTCGCAATGCCGGCGCGGCGGGCCCGGCCGGCGTCGTCGTCCCGGCGCTTCGCGTTCATCCCCGCAACGACTCGGTTGGGACGGGGATCATCAACGAACGCACCGAAATCCAACGCTTCTATATGGCACATCGGGATCGGCGGTGCCGCGCAGACTGCTGCGCAGGTGCTCCGACACTTCGTGGAATGCGCCACCGCGGATGACGCGCATGACGCCGCCCTTGGGACCGTCCGGGTTAGTCGTCGGAACGCTTGTATAGAGATCATGCCAATCTGCGGTCCATTCCCACACGTTGCCGGCCATGTCGTCCAGGCCCTCGGGGCTGCGTCCGGCCGGCCGCGATCCGACAGGCCAGATGCGGTCTTCGCCGCAGCCGGCGCCGTTTTCGTCGGCCATGACCGCTCTTTCGCACGTCGCCGGTGTCTCGCCCCACGGCCAGGTGCGCATGGCCGCGCGGCATGCGGCGTCGGGTTCGCTGAAGCAAGCGCCGCGTGCAGCCATTTCCCATTGCGCTTCGCTGGGTAAGTGCGCGCCGATCCAACCGCAGAACGCGCGCGCGTCGCTCCACGTCACGCAGTTGACGGGCCGGTCGGAACTTCCCGCCGTGATCCAGCCGTTGTAGCGCGCATTGGCGCCGGAACACCAGGATGACGTCGTGTCGGGTGCGCGGCAACTGCCTGCGTCAACGCACATTCTGTAGTCAGTCAGCGTGACGGGCCGGCGCGCCATGGCAAAAGCGTCCAGTTTCACTGCGTGTTGCGGCAATTCGTTGCTCCAGCAGGCGTTGTCGCCCGGCTTGCAGCCCATCCAGAACCAGCCGCCGTGAATCGCGATCCAATCGAGGTGCGGTTTGGGCTGATCGGCGCCGGTGCAGCGGCACAGAAGGAATGTGGTCAAAAGCAGCAAGAATCGCTGTGCCACGCTACTTCACGAGGCGCAGCACGCGCTTGGCGTGGATCAAGCGACCGCAACCGTCCCGTGCGACGACGTCGACATCGACGAGTTGATCCAGGTAGGTATCGATGGCGTCCCGAGTGATCGGCGTCTCCATGTTGAAAAAGGCCACGGTATCCTTGCTGATGGCCAAGGGCGAAACGCTCGCCCGGATCGAGCCCAACAGCGTGCCACGCTGGCGCACGGTGACCCACGGCCGCGTCAGGCGCTGCTGCACGCCCGGCATCTCGAAGTCGGTCAGTTTGACGCTAATCTGAATCATGTCAAGACCCTGTGATCCCAGCGTGACCAATGCATCGTCGCCATCTGCGAGGGGTTGAAAGCCGCTCGTCGCTGTGCCGGCGCCAATTTCCGCGGTCGCTGGCTGGGGACGCCGGCAAGCAGAAGGCTCCACATCCGGGCTGGCAACGCAGCCGAGCAATAGCATTGAAATCGCCATGATAAGCAGCGGGCGCTCGAACGGTGGACGCATGGCAGCCTCCGGCATTGCAGCCCATGCTCCTACGCCTGTGGCCCCGTGAAGTCAACGGAGTCTCCTACGGCAACATCGGGCAGCCGCCGCCACAGCCGGGGCCGCTGCACGGCTGCATGCACTTGTTGTGGCAGCCCTGGATGCCGCAGGGGTAGCAGCACACCAGGCCCTTTGCGCACTCGGGCTGATCCAGATCGCCGCACGGATCGCCGACTTGACCGCCCTGAGCGACATCGGGCTGGGATGAATCTTTGGAACCATCCAACTGCTGTCCGTCAACACCCGCAGCGTCGGCTGGCGCAGAATCGGACGTTGGTGCGTCTGCGGGCGCGATGTCTGCTGCCGCGGCATCCGCAGCGCCGACTTCGGCGAAAGCTGCGTCTTTGATCGGTGCGATATCGAGCGGTGCGGTGGCATCCTTGGCATCGGCGGTGATCGGCAAAGCGTCGGTGGCACCGTCGGCGCCAGTGTCGCCGATTTGTCCGGAATCGCTCGCGGTATCTGGCAGACCGGCGGCGCCGCTGCTGGCGCTCGTGCATGCACAGACGGTCAAGAGACAGAAGAGAGCCAGCAAGCGAGGGGATGTGATCTTCATGGCCAAAGCGTCAGGTTCGCGGCGGCCAAAGTCAACAAGGCAGCCGACGCCGTGCCAGGCGAGCCACCAAGCCGCGCCCCAGGCAGCTCACGCGACCGTCAGCCGCAGGCGCGTCAATTCCGGCGGGGCATCGAGCCGCATCGGCGGTCCCCAATAGCCCGTGCCGCGGCTGACGTAGATCCACGTAGATTCATGCAACGCCAGGCCGGCGACGTACGGTTGGACGAGCCGCACGAAGTAACCGATGGGCCAGATCTGCCCGCCATGCGTGTGGCCCGAGAGTTGCAGCCCGACGCCGTGCGCCGCCGCCTCGAAGATGGCCTTGGGCTGATGGGCCAACAGGACGAGTTCCCGCGTCGGATCGCGTCCCGCCAGCGCCTTGGGCAGGTCACTGCCGTGTCCATGGCCGAAGTGGTGCGCAGTCGCATCGTCGATCCCGGCGAGATCAAAGCCATCTTCGCCACCGATCCGGACCCGCTCGTTGCGCAGCGTGCGGACGCCGAGGCGCTCCAGCTCGACGAGCCACGGCTCGACGCCCGCATAGTACTCGTGGTTTCCGGTCACGAAATAAACGCCATGCGGCGCGCGCAGGCGGCCCAGTGGCTCCACCTGCTGGCGCAACGCCGGCACCGGGCCGTCGACCAGATCGCCCGTGATGACCACCATGTCTGGCTTGAAGGTCAGGATGCGATCCACCAAGTCGCTGACATGCTCGCGCCGAATCGTGGGCCCGACGTGCAGATCGGAAATCTGTATGATTGCAAAATCATGCATGGAGCGCGGCAGGCGGCGCAGCGGCACCGTCACGTCGCACAGGTCGGCGGGGCCGGTCGCTTTGCGCACCGCGCCGGCGCCCATGGCGACCATCCCAGCCGAGACGCCACCCGTGAGCGCGCGCGAGAAGAAGAGACGGCGTTGTGGATCGAACTCGGCGATCTTCAGGGCCTGACGACCCTTGCGCGCCAGCAGGCGCAGGATGTCAGCGCCCGCCAGACCGACAAAGAGCAGCAAAGTCAAACCCATCCAGGTCAGGCCCACCGCCGCCAACATGCGCGACCAGGTGGCATCCAAGAAGTGGGGCAGGGCGACGCCCAGCGGCCAGGCGCAGGCCAGGGCGATGAGCAGCCCGGTGCCGAGTTGCCGCCACGGCGCCGGCAGTTGCGTGCGTTGCACGAGGCGACGCCACAAAAAGCGATGGCTCAACAGCACGGTGGCCACGATCACCAGCACGAATGGGGCATAGCGGACGGCAAGCGGCATGCGGGGCTCCCGGCGGATGGAGCCTGCCACCCTACGCGCTGCCCGTTGCTTCGCGCAAGCAGTGATCTTTACAGCGCGAGGGCGACGGCGGATCATGGTGCGCGACTGATCCGCGATCGGCGTGGCGGTGCCGCCGGGATGCGGCACACAACGGGCCGGACCCAAAGGAATTCATGCACCCGCAACGAAGAGCGACCCCGACCGACCTGCTGCTTGTGGCCTTGTTCGTGGCCGCGCCCGCGCTGCTGTCGCTCCACCTGATGGGCGTGCGCGCGCCATTCGAGTACTTCGCCGAGGACGCATTTTACTACCTGACGGTCGCGCGCGAGAGCGTCGGCAAGCCGTTCTACACGTTCGATGGCACGCACGCGACCAACGGCTTTCATCCCCTATGGCAGTGGCTGTTGGGTCAGGCGATCGCGGCATGGCCCGGTCGTGCCCACGAAGCGCAAGTGATGATCGGGATCGTGCTCGCCGGCACAGCGCTCGTCACGGCCGGTTCGCTGGCTCTCGCGTCAGCTTTGCTTCGCGCGGGCGTGCCGTTCGGTGCGGTGCTGCTGAGTGTCCTTGCAGCGCCCTTCTACTTGCTGGTCAGCTTTGCCGCGCCGCATGTTGGGGCGATCTGGTCGACGATCAACGGTATGGAAACGCCGCTGACGATTCTCTGCTTTGGCTGTATGGCCTGGCTCATTGCGGGACCGTGGCAAGCGCGCCTGCGCGGACCTATCGGCATCGGACTTCTCACGGCCTTGGCGACGTTGGCGACGCTGGCGCGTCTGGACGATGTCTTCATCTTTGTCCCACTCTTCGGCTTCATCCTCTGGTGGCGCGCCGACATCCATCGGTGGCGGCTCTGCCTGGCGATAGGCGCCAGCGTGCCCACGGCCGTGCTCGGCGCCTACCTTGCCTACAACCTGCGCACCGTGGGCGTGGCCGTGCCCATCTCCGGATTGGCCAAGGCGGGATTTTCGCTCCACATGAACTTGGTGCACCTGGTTGCGGCCTTCACACCCATCGACGCGCTGACGGGCCACATCGGTTGGGCGCAGGACGCCTTTGCCGGTCTGCAGACCGCACTGCCGCCGCTGTGCCTGGCTCTTTGGCTGCAGCGCCGCCGCATACCTGCGCGGATACGCTCGCGCGAGGGCCTGTCCACCCTGGAGGCCGTGATCACCGCCGGCACCGCCTACGTTGTGTGCAAGGCCGCGTACAACTTGCTCAATGTTCACCTCAACCACCAAGGATTCTGGTACATGCCGATTCCAATCTGGTTGGGCAGTTTCGTCCTGGCGGATTGGCTGTTCGAAGCGCCGGTTTTCCAGTCGTCACGCTGGCTGGGTCGCGTCACCGCACTGGTGTTGTCGTCCTTTCTCCTGACGGCGTGGATCGAACACAAGCAATGGGCACACTGGCACGAAGTGCCCTACCGCATCTGGCACGATGGTGGGCGTCTGCGCGAGCGCCTGCTGGCGCGCGACCCGAACACCCGCCTTCTGGAAACCATTGACGGGATTCATGCATTCGGCACGGGACTGCCCTCGCTGAGCGCGACCGCACTGTCGGGAGATGTCGAGTCGCTGCGGGCGCACAAGGCAGGTCGTCTGATGGATCTTGCGTGGTTGCGCGGACATCGTACGCTCGCACTGCCACCTGCCGTGCCCGCGCTGGGCGGGGCGCCGCTGCCGCCGGATGAGACGGTTGGGGTCATCTCCGGCCATGCGGGCCAATCCGTGGCGAATATTGCCACGTGGATGGGCGATGAACCGCGTCACTGGCGGGCGATCGACTGCCTGTGGGATCGCGCGACGGCACAGCAGTTCGTGACATTCGGACCCGTGCCGGGCTACGAACCGCACCTGTGAAAGCCCATGTCGTACCTGATGAAACCCTTACTTCTGAAACGGATCGCTGCAGGCAACGCCGTTGATGACGCTGCCGACCCGGCAGTAGATGTACTCGGCGTGGGTGCCGCCGTCGAAGGCCGTGTCAAAGCCGATGGCGCGCAAGTTGTCTCCATTGCTCTTGATGTCGGCCGTGAAGGCGCCCACTGACATGCCCCATGCGCCCGGCGGCACGACGGTCTCGGCGATGAACACGGCCTTGCCGCTGTTGAGCTCGCTCGTGTCGGCGCACCAGAACCAACCGTCGATCGTCGCGTCGACCTGTTTGCCTTGGTCGTCGCCTGCGATGTGCTCGTGCCAGGTGTTGCCGTCAAACGTCAATGTTTCCCGATAGTCGCCAAGCGATGTCGCCGGGTTCTCGGTCTTGAAGTCGATGAGCCGCCACATGCCCTGGTCGCCCGGGTAGCCGCCGCGGCATTCGTTGCACGTGTAGGTCTTGCCTGCCTGGACAAAGCCGCTCCACGGATGTTTCTTGCCATACACACCATCGTCGAATTTGCCGCACACGGCGCTGCGCGGTGGCGCGTCGACCGCCGCAGCGCTGTCGGGTGTGCTCTCGCTGTCTAGGCTGGAGTGGGTCGCATCGCCGGCAACCGCGTCACCCGGGGCGGCGCCGGTGCCATACGTGGTGCACGCGGTGCACACGAGAAGCAAGAGCAAGGTGCGCATCATGAAGCATCCTGTGCGGGTGGGATCCCGGCTGCGCCAGACGGTGCATCGCCGGCGCAGGTTTGGCAAGGGCCAAGCGCGTGCGACGATCCCGCTTCGCCTTTTGGGTGCATCGCCGATGCGGCGACCGGGCTGGCAGTCGCTGCGCGACCCGCGTCGGACGCGGCCGCTGCGCGGTGCACATCCCTTGCACAGCGGGCACCGGGACTTGCCCTACTCCGCAATCACCACTTCGGCAAAGCGCTGCAAGAACTCTGGCCACTCGATGACTTCCGTGGCCTCAGCTGACACCATCGCCTCGATTTCGACACAGCGTTGGCCTGCCTGGGCATGAACGGCAGCGACCGCGAACCAACGCGCACGCCGCCGCTTTGGCTCGTCCGGGTCGTCCTCGCCGCCGTGTGCGATGGCTGCGACCGGCCGGCCGGCCGCCAAGGCCGAGCCCATGGCCCGCCACAGCGCCTCGGTCGCGTCCTGTGTGGACCGCGCATGGCACGGTTGGCCGGTCAGCGCCGTCAGCACATCGCTCGATTGCGCGCCGCCCCTGCCGTCTTTCCAAGCTGCGTAGGCATTTTCCACCCAAGCGCGCCAGAGATCAGCACTTCCGGCTCTGCCGTGGACGCCAGGTCGATGGAGGCTTGCGGCCTGCGCATCGCCGCGACGGCCCGGTCGCGCTTCAAAAAAGCGAACTTTCGACCCGGGGGCACGCGTCGCGGCCGCGGGTTCATGCCGCGACTGACGGCCGGCGTGCGTGGGCTGTTCCTCTTGCCGATCCTTGTCTTGGGCTTCCTTGTTGGACGCCGCCCTGGCGCGGTCCAGTTCGTGCGGCGCACGCTGTTCACTGGGCCGCATGGGCAGCATGGGCGCGAGAGCCGCCTCTGACGCGGGCGCATCCTTGGGTTTCAGTGCACGTTTCTTGTGCAGCAAGTTCCCGTTCATGCGCCCTCAAGTTGTCGGCCGTCAGGCTTTCGCGGCGCGCGGCAGATTTGGTGTCGCATTCCAGAAGCGCGGCGGCAAGAGGCAAAGGACAATCAGGATCATCTGTGCCGCACAGAAGCCGGTCAGTGCCCAGAACGCCTCGTCCATGAAACCGTAAGAGTGTAGACCGACGCCCAACATATTGACGCCAAACCAGGAACAGGCGGTGATGACGTTGCCGAAGATGGCCATGGCCATGATGCCGCGTTCACGCGCGTAGCCGCCCCAGCGCGCGTGCAGGATGATGGCGTTCCACAGCACGATCAGCAAGGCGCCGTTTTCCTTTGGATCCCAGCCCCAGAAACGACCCCAGGATTGGTCTGCCCAGATGCCGCCGAGCACGGTGCCGACAAAGCTGAAGAGCAAGGCGAAACAGATGATGCCGTAGGTCATGGAGACCATGGACTTTGTCTTTTCGGCATCAGGCGCGTGCAGGAAGTGGCGGCGGATGGCGTAGCCGATGGCGATGGCGCCCGCCAGAAAGGTTCCGCTGTAGCCGATCGTGATCGTCACAACGTGTGTGGCAAGCCAGAAATTGGAGTCGAGCACGGCGCGCATCATCTCCATCGTGTCCCCATCGCCCGCGAGGTGGTGCGCGACGATGAGCGAGGCAAAGCCGGATGCGGTGGCGACCGCGGTGCCAAAGCCGTTGCGGTACATGCGTTCGAGGATGGCGCCAAGAACGACAGCGCCCCAGCCGACAAACACAGCGGAAGAATAGAGATTCGTTACCGGCGGCCGACCTTGCAGCACGATGCGCGACACGAGGCCCGCCGTGTGCACCGACAGGCCGACCAGCAGCAGGAAGTAGGCTGTCCGCTGCAAGAGCGCCGGCCTGTAGACCCAGCCGCCAAACAGCAGCAGCAGCGCGATCACGTAGAGGACCATGCCGGTGTAGAACGGCTGGGCGCGGTTGAAGACCATTTCGGCCGACGCCTGGCTGACGTCTTCGGAACGCGACGTCGTCAGTTGGGTGCGCAGCGCATGGACGGCTGCGTTGAACTCCCCGGGATCCTGAGCCATGTACCCGGCGCACATGCGCCCGAGTGAGGTCAGTGCCGGCTGGACCGGGGAGCCCTGGCGCACGTCCTGCAACGACTCGCCGACGCTGCGCCACGCGCCGGTGCGGGCACCTGGAATCGGGCGGAAAAAGGCAAGTTCCGCGAGCCCCACCTGGCGTTGCACCGAATCGGGCTTGCTCGCCGCAGCGATCTCGGCGGCCAGCGGCGTAGCCTCGTCAAACTGCAGCGTGTGCTTGAGCCGATAATACAAGTAGATGCGATCAAACAGGTTGGTCACTGCCGATTGGAAGCGCGAGCGCTTCTTGGCCTCGATGGGCCGCGCCAGATCCGCCTGCTTCTGGATCTCCTCGACGTACGGGCCCATGGTCTGGAAGGAGAAGTAGTGGTCGGTCGTCTGCTTGATGCCCATCAGGCTGAGCACGTCGGGATCGTTGATGTTGAAGATCGGCTGCGTGTCGGCCACGCCCGGGCGCAGCAGCACATCGAGCAACCACTCATCGGCGCTGACGGTGCGTTCGCCAAAGCGGAAGCTCTGCTGACTGCGGATCATCAGAAGAGAATTGCGCGCGATGGAGTCCAGGGGCTTGACGCGGCCGCCTTCGAGCACGGGCAGCTTGCCGAATGCGTCCATGTCGAAACCGCGCACGTGCGCTGCCGTGAACAGGCCGCTCATCGCGCTGCCGAAGGCGACCAGGGCGACGAACCAGGGAATGAGGCGTTGGAAGTTCATGCTGCCT
>Ga0172369_10001408_pt1 | contig 34531 bp, 25 predicted proteins | sample LakKiv25m_FD_114539 | JGI IMG/M metagenome (GOLD analysis project Ga0172369, IMG submission 114539) | Freshwater microbial communities from Kabuno Bay, South-Kivu, Congo - kab_022012_11.25m | ecosystem: Environmental > Aquatic > Freshwater > Lake | place: Democratic Republic of the Congo... | reverse complement strand
CTTTCACCGAATTCCTCACCAGCCAGGGCAGTCTGAGCGCGACCGTCGGCACGATGCTCCTCAGGGGCATCCTCTCCCCCTTCGGCCATGGCACCTGGACCGGCATCCTGGCGAGCGTTCTCTTCCAGGAGAGCACCGGCAATGAGTATCGCATAACGCGACGAGTGATCCGAGCCTACCTTTTCGTGGTGCTGCTCCACGCCCTCTGGGATGGCCTTCCGCCCGTCGTCGACTACCTCTTCTCCTCGAATCTCTCGGTGCTCATCGCGCAGCTGACCATCGGCGTTGCCGGCTTTGCCGTACTCTGGAAGCGCTGGCAAAAGGCGCAGCACGCGCAGATCAAGGGCTCCGAACCGCATGTTCCGACAACATCAGATTGAAGAAGGGGCGCACGAAATAAAACGGGGTGTACAGCTTGGCGTAACCTGCGATGGCTCGTGGAGTCTTTGTTATACTTGATCCGTGCCGTTCTCCTCATCCCGCAACATCTGGAGATAGAGGTTTTCCGCGAAATCGATGAACTCATTCCACTCATGCGGATTGATAAAAGGATTGCGCCCGCCTGGGCGATCGAGCATCTCTTTGAATTTTTCGCTCGTATGGTTCTGAGCGGTATGGTTGCCCAGCACGATGTCCACATGCTCCTTGCGGACTTTTTCAAGACTTTTCAAATGCACGTCGCGGCAATCCGCGTTGCCGTATTTTTCGATGAAGTCACGGCACAAGGTGTTGACGCCGATGCCGCCATAGAGACCCGCGGCATGAGTTTCTTTTCCATCTGTCACGTCGAATATGTAGGTCATGACGCCCTTGGTGTGGCCGGGAGTGGATATCGCGCGGATACTGGTATTTCCCAACGCAATGATGTCGCCGTCCTTGAGTTCCACGTCTGGGGTGAACAATTCCAGATAGGCGTATCGCGCATCGGAAATAAGCGCCATTTCGGGTCTCTGGCGGAACATTTCGGCATCGGGCGCGCCAAGGTACGTTTTCGCACCTGACAGCGATACGATGAGCCCGGTTCCGCCAAAATGGTCAAAATGGCCGTGGGTATGAAGGACATACCTGATATTCGAGGGGCTAAATCCCGCTTCCCATATGGACTGGACCAGAAGCGCCCTCGTTGTGGGATAGGTTGTGTCGATCAGAATGAGCCCGTCGCCGGTGTCGATCAAGTATGAACCGACATCGGCGTTCCCCACGAAATAAAGATTGCCAAATATCCGGAAGGGCTTCATGCGATATTTTTCCGGATATCGATAGAAATGCTCATATTTTTCAACATTGAAGGCATATTTCGATGGCATATCCGCTCCTCTTTCACTTCATCAGAATCGAGGGAAGAAACGAGACAATCATTGGGAAAACCGCGCACAGCACGAGCACCGCAATGATGACAAACAGAAACGGCAGGACCCCTTTCGCGATCTTATATACAGGGATGTTGCCAATGCTGCTCACGACGAAGAGCAAACCGCCCACGGGCGGGGTCAGATTGCCGACCACCGACGTCACGCAAAGTATGACCCCAAACGCGATCGGATCGTATCCGACTCTCATGATGACCGGCAGGAGCAAGGGGGTGAGTATGGGAACGATCGTCGCATCGGTGAGGAAGCAGCCAAGGAAAAGTACGAACGCAATGATGATCAGCATGAGCAGCGCAGGTTGGGATGTGATGCTGATAAGGCCCATTGTCATGGCTTGAGGAACCTGTTCTCGCGCCAGGATCCAGCCGAAGGTCTGTCCGGTTCCCATCAGCAGCAGGACATTGGTGGTGGATTTGGCGGACCTGATCAAAATATCCTTCATGTGCGCAAGTTTGAGCTCTTTGGAAGCGAAGCCCAGGATAGCTGCGTACAACACGGCAATGGCTCCGGCTTCCGTCGCGGTAAAGATGCCTGAAAGAATGCCGACGATGATGATGACCGGAAGCATCAACGCTGGGAACGTGTGCAAGAATGATGAAAGAATTTCTCGCAGGGGAGCCATTCTTTCATTCTTCGGCTTGTAGCCTCGGCGAACCGATATGACGTAGGCGACTATCATGAGCGCCACACCGATCATGAGACCAGGGATGATCCCTCCAATAAACAGTCTCGCCACGGACGCTCCGGTTATGGAGGCATAGATCACCATGATGATGCTGGGTGGGATGACCGGCCCCAACACAGCCGCGCTCGCGATTACCGCGCCGCTGAAATCATCGGCGTACCCTTCCTTTCTCAGCGGAGGGATCATCATTGAGCCCACCGAAGCTGCCGCCGCGGTGCATGAACCGCACATTCCAGCAAATATCATGCATCCCAGAATGCTGACATGGGCGAGGCTTCCCGCGATGTGCCCAATGACTTTAGAGCTGAAATCGAGGATATTCTTCGTAATGCCGCCACGGTTCATCAATTCGCCCGCAAGCATGAAGAGCAGTATGGCCAGCAGCGAAAAATTGTTCACATTCGCGAAAAGCTTCTGCGGAATCAGCATCAGGGGGATGGTTCCTGACAGCACAATATAGGTCACGGAAGACAATCCGATCGCGACGAATATCGGCAAGCCGCTTATCAGAAGGAATAGGAAAACAATGAACATTATCAGTACCGGGCTCATACTCGCTTTCCTTTTTTTTCTCTTCCCATGAAATCGTACACAATATTGCGAAGTGTATTGATGATGATGAGCAAACCGGACAACGAGAGAACCATGTAGACGATACCCATGGGAATCTGGATGCTGGACGATTGCTGCTTCATATTCATCTGCGCAAAACGGTATCCGTATACCAGAAGCACATACGCAAAGCACATGACCAGAATATTCAAGAGGAGAGAATAATAGAATTTGACCCTTCCCTTGAGTTTTTGCGGGATGAGGTCCACGGCGATCAGGTTCCTGTCTCTTACACAGACGCTTGCGCCTAAAGAAACAGCGATGACGAACAGATATCGGCACGCCTCGTCCGACCACGGAATCGAAGCGTTTATCACAAAACGCGCGAAAATCTGGGAAAGGCAGATTATCGTAATAGCCAGGACACAGATTGCCAGAATGAAATTCAATGTAGTATCGAATGTTTTCCAGACCGTTTTCAAAGTGCGTTTCCTTTTAACCATATTTGGGGAAATCCCGGCAATATCATGATGGCGGCGGTGATTCAGCCGCCATCATGACGATGAAGACGCCTATTTGATCGCGCGGATGGAGTCCAGCATGCTCTTTGGCAATAGGGTGCCATAGAGATCCCGCACCACCGATTCCATGGCGGCGGCCAGATTGCTCATCGCCTCACTGGATAAATCAGTGAACTTTATGCCGCTGTCTTTCATTTTTTTGACGTAGCCAGCGGTATCAGTAACCAGATTGGCTCGGTCGGCCGAAGTCGCTTTCTCCATGTTTTTAAGAATGCTATCCTGCTGATCCTTCGTAAACGACTGCCAGACCTTGTTGTTGATGATGCAGAACATCGGGCCGCCGATATGGTTGGTCATCGTGCAGAATTTAACCTGCTCGTAGATGCCGCCAGTAAATACAGAAGGGATGGGAAGCTCGACGCCATCGATGAGACCTGTCTGAAGGCCGGTGTACACATCGCCATACGGCAGGATCGTCGCGTTGCATCCGAGCGCGCTGAACATTTTGACATACAGCTTGACGTCCGGCACACGCATTTTCAGGCCCTTGAAATCGCTCAGGCTGGTTATAGGAACTTTCTTGGTCCATACCTGACGGTAGCCTTCATTGAAGAGGCCGATAATGCGCATACCCGTTTTGGCGAGAAATTCTTCGTTCATCTGCGTGCTGATATCGCTCTTGAAAAATTTGTAGGCATGCTCAGTATCTCTGAACAGGAAGGGCACACTGTACACCGCGTACTTTGGATAGAAATTTTCTACCGCGCCGGCTGCGATGATGCACATATCGACCGTGCCCATCTGAACGCCTTCCAAGAAGTCGTTCTGTGCTCCCAAAGTGCTGGAGGGGAATACTTTGATGTCGATCGCATTGTTGGTGTCGGCCTTGATATTGGCACTCATATCCTTAGTACAGCGGATGATGGAAGTAGTATCGGCAAGCGTCGCTGCCAGCGTAAGCGTCTTCCCCGCGCCGGTTTGCGCGAATGCCACAGATCCGCCCAGTAAAACCACAACAAGAACCAGAAGCAGTTTCTTCATAACAAGTCCTCCTTAATGATAGAGACTTGCTTACTCTAGGATCGGGCACCGTGGCTGTAAACAAACAAATATTTGCAAGATAAACAAATTATTGGATTATCTAAATAAATGTTAAAATTGGACCCGATTCGAAAAAAATTTGTCTGGAAAATCCAAAAACGCACCATGGCGCGTTTTGCGCGCTCATTCGCCTGAAAATGTCATTTGCGCGCAAACCTCAATCTGTACTGCCCAGGAGATATGCCGACAAATCGTTTGAATACCCGCATGAAATTCTGCACGGAATTGAATCCATCCTGTGCGATGATTTGCTTGATCGACATGTCTGTCTGCGCCAAATGCATTTTGGCTTTCTCGACCCGGCGAAGACTCAAGTATTCCGTGAACCTGGTCTGCAATACCATATTGAAGAGCGTGCTCAGGTAGGAGGCATTGATGCCTAAATAGTCGGCGACTTCGTTTTGTGAAAGCAATCCGTTCGCATAGTGTTCATCAATATACTTCTGCGCTTGATATATGAGTTTGTTCTGCCGCTTGCTGAAATAGGAGCATAAAATCGAGACATGCTGGTTGCATGCGGATTCGACAGACATGGTCATGGCTTCCGGATCTTCAAGCAACTTGAAATCGATACTCTCTCCAGCATCGACAAAAATGGGATCATTGTCCGCAATGCCGTATTGAAGATGCATGCCATAGAGCATGTCCATAAAAGCCTGAAACCCGAGCGACAATTCCGTTTGGGTACGGCTGCTGCCTGTGATGTGGTCAATTATTTGTTTCACCTGTGCCAGAGCGCTGGTCGGGTCTCCCGCGGCGGCAGCGGCCGTGATTTTCTCAATTTGCGCTTTTATATATTCTGAATCGAAAGGCACCCGATCATTTGCCCCTTGAGTTTCATGTTCGTTTTGAGGCGAATCCAGATACTTCGCGAAATTGATGGAGCGTAAAGCTTCCTTGTACGATTGCGAAATTTCGACGAAAGAACCCTTGATGCGTCCAATGCCCACCTGCACGTAGAAATTATTCTGTTTGATGCTGCTTCGAATGGCATGCATAAGGGCAGAGATTTGGGATTTTATCGCATCCTGGGAAAATGCCGGATCAAACTTCACCAGCACAGCCCAAATTCCATTTTCCACCACCGCGAGGCGGACTTGAAAATCATCCGAAACTACTTCCTTGATGATACTATTTATGCTGATGGAATATATTTTCGTCTCGATATCTTGCACCGCGCAGTTGTCGTTGTGACTGAGAAGCACCGCCAGCATCACGAACTGTCCATTCCCGAAGAGCTTTGAATTGATTCGCTGAAGATAATCCTCTACCGAATTGTTCACCTGATTGCGTCCTGAGATGACATCCAGGATCAGCTGGTTTTCCATTACCGGGACAATGCCATCGAGTGTCGTGCTGAGTTCATCGTTCACGAGAAGCGCCCGATTGAATGTGGAGCTGAGGTATTCGACTTCGTTGTGATATTTATTTTTTTCTGGGCAGTTATGTGAAACGGAGCTGCCCACGACTGAAATCATTAAGTCATGAATTGGCTTGTAGATATAATAGGAAGTGTATATTGACAGACTGACGCTGAGCAATAAAAGAATGATTAAAATGGGAAATACGGTCTTCAGAAGATTGTTGGCTCTCAGAGCTGAAATATCATTCTTATCTTCATATATATAGGTCCAGCCGGAAGTCGCGGATGTCTTCAGAAAAAAATCCGTTCCGGCGGAAGAAAAGGATTCCCGACGGGATTGCAGTGCCTTCTTTAGCCCGGAAGGTATTGATTCCAATGCATAATTGCGCGCGTTAGAAAAAACCGGCTTGCCATCTTTGTCGAAAATGTAAATGGGCATATTTAGATTGCTATTGCCTTGAACAAGATTATAAAAAACATCGCTGTTCAATTGCAGAAAAATGCTCCCCATGCGTTTATTGCCTGTAAGCGGGAAGTCCCGAGCCATGTACACCGTTCCGCCTACATTGTAAAAACTGGTGGCAATATGTTGAACATCCGCAACTTCAATCGCGGCCTGGGAGCGACACAGGTTTTGGATATCCAAATTGGGGAAATCGTTGAGCTGGAGGATAGGCTGGCTCGCAGAGTAGATAGTATTGTTATACGGAATATATAAATAAACATTGCTTATCAGGTCGTTGTCCGCGGATGTGGCTTTCAGCAAGTTTTGTATCGCAAAATTGCGATCCATCCGATTCACTTTCGGGACGACTATCGCGCTCAGGATGTTGCTGTCCTTCGTGAGGTGCTGAATCGCGCCCTCAAGGAATTTCAAATAGCTGTCCACGATATCGCTTGTCTTATTGAGCAGATTCCGATTCGTATTGTTGTTGATTTCCGAAACACTTGAAAAAATGACCCCTCTGCTGAAAAGGAAAAATGCCACCATCATTATGATCATGAGGGCGAGCAGCGCGAATAGGGTTCTGAAGAAGACGCTTCTGAGCCGATATTCAGAAATCGGTTTGAGCTTCATGATCCGATAGTCTCCTGTAGTCCGCAGGATGGTGGAAAATGGTGTTTCGGGATTGGCGCGGTTTTTCTACAAAGACCTGAATTCAGTCTGCCTTTCGGCAATTTCCGCAATCCAATTGACCGCGAATCGTCCTTTTTCTTCTCGCAAAGCTGCCAGAATTCGAGACTAAACCCACCTATTCCACCAGTCAATAGCTTTGATTATCGGACAATTTCAGGAGTCGAAAAATACAAAAGCCGCCCTCGCGAGCGGCTTTCTTTCGTGCCCAGAGGGGGACTTGAACCCCCATGGTTTCCCACTAGAACCTGAATCTAGCGTGTCTGCCAATTCCACCATCTGGGCAGGTGCGGGTGTATTTATAGCGCGGGGCAGGCTTTGGTGTCAAGGATGAACGGAGTGGCGCGGCAATGTGGAAACGGTTTTGAAATATGAAAGCGGTGCGGGTGCGCGTTTCAATTTTTGATACCAGCGTTTCAGAACTTGCGCGATCGCGGGAGTGGGGTTACAATAATCGGGCGCGGTTGAGGGTAGCTGTATGAAATTATCTGAATGGAACGGCGATTTTGCCGGTATCGACTTTGTGTCGTTCATTCTTATCGATATTGATGGTCGCATGAGGGCGGTGAGCTTGCCTTCGTCGTACGCGAGCGAGGCGGTGCTCCAGAAGGGCATCGGTTTTGACGCGTCCAATTTCGGGTTCGCGGCGGTGCGAGCGTCGGATATGGTCGCGGTGCCCGATCTCGAATCGGCGTTTGTGGAACAAAAGGATGGGTTCAATATCCTTCACGCGTTCTGCGATGTACGCGGTACCGACGGAGTCGAATTCGCGCAGTATCCCCGGGCGGTGATCCGCGCGGCGCGGCGCGTATTGAGGGAAGCCGGCGCGGGCGATGAGGTGAAGATGCTCGTCGAGCTCGAGTTCTATGTCTTCGAAAACGCCCGATTTTCGACGACGGCTGACCACTCGTACTATTTTCTGGAGAGCTCCGAGGGAATCGGCGAAGATTTCGACGACGGACCGAGAATTGGGCTCGCGAAGGGCTATCACCGCATGGCTCCTGAAGATCGGTATCAGCTGCTGCGCAACCGCGCGGTGAAGACGATGATCGATGTCGGCATTCCCGTGAAGTATCACCACCACGAGATGGGTGCCGCGCAGCTCGAGATCGAGCTCGATTTTATGCCGATGACACAAGCCGCGGACGCGGTGTCGCTCGCGAAGTGGATTCTGAGGAATGAGGCCGATGAACTGGGGCTCAAGGTGACCTTCATGCCGAAGCCGATGTACGGGGTAGCGGGAAGCGGGATGCACGTCCATCAGTTTATTGAGCTAAGAGGCGCGTCGGTGTTTCCCGGAGAGGGGCTCTATGGTCTTTCCGAGATTGGGCTCGCGTACACGGCGGGACTTCTGAGTCACGCGCTGACGGGGTCGCTCCTCGCGTTCTCGAATCCTTCGACGAATTCGTACCGGAGACTGGTGCCAGGTTTCGAGGCACCGGTGAGCGCCACCTTCGCCCAAGGCTCGAGGGCGGCAGCGGTGCGCATTCCCGGGTATCTCGGCAAGGGTGAGGCGCGGATCGAGTTCCGCACGGGGGATGCGACGGCGAATGTGTACTATTTCCTGGCGGCGATGGTGCTGGCCGGACTCGACGGGATTCGCCGGAAACTCGACCCGGTGGCGCTAGGCTTCGCGAAGGAAAAGCAGAACGTGAAGCGCACGATGCCCATGGGGCTCTTCCATGCGCTCGCGGGTCTGTCGAGAGACCATGCCTATCTCGCGCAGGTGTTCCCGGACGCGCTGATCGAAAGCTGGTCGGCACGCAAGGAGAAGGAGGGGGCATACGTGTACAACGCGCCTGTTCCCCAGGAGTTTGAGCTCTACTTTGAATGATGCGGAGATTCTCGGCGCGGGTTTTACCCGCGCCGTTTTTTTGAGGAGAAACACGATGGCACAGATGGTTCTATCCGGCGATGAGGCGATCGCGCAGGCCGCGCTGGATGCGGGGGTAGCCGGTGCGTTTGCGTACCCTGGGACGCCTTCGACAGAGATTATGGAATACCTGCAGGAGCATATTGAGGATGTTGGCGATCCGGCTCCAGGCGCGACCGATGGGCAATCGGGGGAGGCCGCGCAGCGCGATGCCGCGAAGGCTCCGCGCGTGGCGCAGTGGTGCACCAACGAGAAGACAGCCTACGAATCCGCGCTCGGCGCCTCGCACACGGGGCGGCGCGCGATGGTGTCGATGAAGCACGTCGGGCTCAATGTCGCGATGGATCCCTTTGTCAACTCGGCGCTGCTCAAGATTAACGGCGGGCTCGTGGTGGTAGTGGCCGACGATCCGAGCATGCACTCGAGCCAGGATGAGCAGGATTCCAGGGTGCTCGCGGATTTCGCGCGCGTGCCCTGCTTCGAGCCCTCCGATCAGCAGGAAGCTTACGATATGGCGCGGGCAGCCTTCGACTACTCGGAGCGTCACGAGGTGCCGGTGCTCTTGAGGGTTACGACGCGGCTCGCGCACGCGCGGGCGATGGTGCGGATGGAAGAGGCGCTGTCGGTAACCGATCGCGGCGAGACGCACGACCCTGGCTCTTGGGTGCTGATGCCCGCGATGGCCCGAAAACGCTGGGCGGCCCTGCTCGAAAAACAGACAGAATTTAAGGCCGATGCGGATGCGGCCTGCGCGCTCGATCTGCGTTCGAAGGATCTTGGGGTGATCACCTGCGGGCTGGCGCGCGCCTACTATATGGAAAACGAAGGGGCTTGGGCAGCAGCCCACGGCGGGGAGCGACCATCGCACCTGCACATCGGGCGCTACCCTGTGGGAACGGAGAAGATCAAAGCGCTCGTGAGGCATGTCGGGCGCATTCTCGTGCTCGAGGAGGGATATCCTTACATTGAGCGCGATATTCGGGGCGTGTTCGGGGCGCCGGTGCCGGTTGCGGGCAAACTCTCTGGCGAGATTCCGCTCGCAGGCGAGCTGAACGCGGACAGCGTCCGTGCGGCACTCGGGATTCCAGGCCACGAAGGTGTGGGCTTTGCGGGCATCGAGGTTCCGGGGCGGCCGCCGCAGTTCTGCCAGGGCTGCCCTCACGCCGACTCCTTCACGGCGCTCAAGCGGGCGCTCGAGGGCGAGGCCGATTTCTTCACCGCGTCGGACATTGGCTGCTACACGCTCGCCGCGCTGCCGCCATGGAACGCGGTGGAGTCCTGCGTCGATATGGGCGCATCCGCGGGAATGGCACGAGGAGCCGCCGCGGTCGGCCAGAAACGCGCGATCGGTGTGATCGGCGATTCTACCTTCTACCACTCCGGCATGACGAACCTTCTCGACGCGGTGCGCCACCGCACGCCGATGACCCTCCTCATTCTCGACAACGGAACGACGGGGATGACGGGAGCCCAGCCCACCATCAGTCCCACGGATCTGCTTCCGAAACTCCTCGAGGGACTCGGCGTCGAGAAGGCGCATATCCGCGTGCTTGAGGCGCACCGACGCGCGATCGACGCCGATGTCGCGGCAATCCGCGAGGAACTCGCGTACGATGGCGTCTCGGTGATCGTGATGGTCCGCGAGTGCATCGAGTGGCTCAAGAAAGTGAGGAAATCATGACCTGCGATATCATTCTGTGCGGCGTAGGCGGTCAGGGCGGCCTGTCGGTATCCGTCGTGATCGCGCGGGCGGCGATGGCGGCTGGCTTTCAGGTGAAACAGTCTGAGATCCACGGCATGTCCCAGCGCGGCGGTGAAGTGCTTGCCAACTTGCGCATCTCAGACAGAGAAATTTTCAGCCCGACTATTTCCAAGGGTCAGGCTGATATCATTTTCGCCTTCGAGCCGCTGGAGGCGCTGCGCCACGTCGCGTGGCTCTCGGCGGACCACGGCACGGTGGTCTCGGCAATGGCGCCGATTCTCAACATCCCGAATTATCTGGACATCGAAGCAGTGCGCGCCGAAATTCGAAGGATACCGCGCGCGCGGCTTGTCGATGCGGACGCGATCGCGCGGCAGGAAGGCAACGCGCGGGGCGCGAACGTAGTGCTCGTGGGAGCGGGCGCGGATCTGCTGCCAATTCCTACGGTGCTCATCGAGAGGGAAATCGCCGCACTCTTCGCGCGGAAGGGCGACGAGGTGGTGCAGGCGAATCTGAGGGCTTTTCGCGCGGGGAGCGCGTTGCGGCATGAGTAACAATGTACATGAAGATTCGCGGCAGGGACGCCAGCTGAGCGCGAAGGCGAAGGCTCTCCGCGATGAAGCGGCGAAGATTCTCGCGCGGGCCCAGGCTGAGGGGCGCACGGCGCTCACGGAGCTCGAGGGCATGTCACTGCTCGCGGCGATGGGCATACGGACGCCGCAATTCTGGCTCGTGCGGTCCGCGGCGGAATTTTTGGTGAAGATGGAGGCGCGAGAAGGCGACTCCAGCGGCGGGACGGCCTCGGCCAGCGGCGCCACAAAGGCAGCGCCCGGCAGCGCTGCGGCAGGCGTTTCAGTACCGAACGCCCCGGGTCCATTCCCGGGCGCGAAGGCTGTCGTCAAGATCATCAGCCCGCGGATCCTCCATAAAACCGAGGTAAAGGGCGTGGAAATCGTCGAAAACAGCGTCGAGGCGATCGCCGCGGCTCTCTCGAGAATGGAAGCGCGCTTCGAGGGCACGCCGCGCGACGGCTTCACCGTGAACGAGTTTGTCGCCTTCGAGCCCAAGCTCGGCCACGAGATGATTTTCGGCTACCGCTTCGCTCCGGACTTCGGCCCGATCGTGAGCTTCGGTCCCGGGGGCATCTACACCGAGTATCTCGCCTCGAAGTTCAAGCTTGGCGCAGCGAACCTCATGCTCTCGCCAAGAGTCGCCGACCGCGCGACGCTCGAAACCCAGCTCAAAGGGAATGTCATCTTCGGACTCCTCTGCGCGGGACTCAGAAATACCGCGCGAGAACTCGAACCTGAGGCGCTCGTGAACGCTCTCGGTCGCTTCCTCGACTCGGCGGACGCGCTCGCGGCAGCCGGCATCGGCGAATTCGAGGTCAATCCCATGGTGCTCTCGAAATCAGGCGAGCTCGTGGCGCTCGACTGCCTCGTGACGCTCAAGGATTACGCGAAAATCGGGCTCGCGCGGGACTCCGATGGGAACCCGGTCAACGCCGCACAGCTGGCTCGTCCCGTCGGCGAAATCGACCGCATCTTGAAACCCGCGAGCGCAGCGGTGATCGGCGTCTCCGAAAAAAGCGTGAACAACGGGCGCATCATCTTGCGCAACCTCATCCAGAACGGATTCGACAGCTCGCGGCTCTATGTGGTGAAGGCGGGCATCAATGAGATCGACGGATGTCGCTGCGTTCCCGATGTCGCCTCGCTGCCGGAGAAAGTCGACCTTTTCGTCCTCGTCATTCCGGCGGCGGCGACACCCTCCACACTCGCCGACATCGCACGCAACGACGCCGCCTGGTCCGTCATCGTGATCCCTGGCGGCCTCGAAGAGAAGGCCGGATCCGGCGCGATCGTGTCGGAAATGCGCGCTGCCCTCGACGAAGCGCGAGCGCGCGGCGCGGGCCCTCTCATCAACGGCGGCAACTGCCTCGGCATCCGCTCGGTGCCCGGCAAGTACAACACCCTCTTCATCCCGGAGTACAAGCTCCCCATGCCCAAAGGCTCCGTCGCGCCGCTCGCCGTGATTTCGCAGTCGGGCGCCTTCGCCATCACACGCATTTCGAAACACCCGGGCATCAACCCGAAGTACACGCTCACCCTCGGCAATCAGATGGACCTGACCATCGGCGACTACCTCGAGTATCTGGCGCGCGATCCGGAACTGCGCGTTTTTGCCGTGTACGTGGAGGGCTTCAAGCCTCTCGACGGCGAGAAAACGCTCGAAGCGGCACGGCGGATCTCTGAGTCGGGCAGGAGCGTCATTTTCTATCGAGCGGGGCGAACCCAAGCGGGCGCCGGCGCGGCGGCGAGCCACACCGCGAGCATCGCGGGCGACTACCCCGTCACCAAGCAGCTCTTCGCGCAAGCGGGCGCCATCGTCTGCGACAGCCTCGACGAGTTCGACGACGCGATCACGCTCTTTACCCTGCTCGAGGGCAAAGTGGCGCGCGGCAACCGGCTCGCCGCGGTGTCGAATGCCGGCTTCGAGTGCGTCGCGATCGCCGACAATCTGGGCGGCATGAAGCTTTCAAGCTTCAACGAACGGAGCGTAGCGGCCCTCAGCGCGCTCTTCAAAGACGCGCGCATCTCGGACATTGTCGACATCCACAATCCGCTCGACCTCACACCGATGGGCAACGACGACGCCTACGAAGGCGCCTTCCGCACTGCCCTCCTCGATCCGGGCGCGGATCTGGGGATTGTGGGGATCGTGCCGCTCACTGTGATGATGAACACGCTGGCGGCGGATCCTTCGGTGCACGGCGAGGATGTGACGCGGGAGGATTCGATCGCGGCGCGCTATGGGCGACTCTCCCGAGAGACCGACAAGCCCTTTGTGGCGGTGGTCGACACGGGTCCGCTCTACGACCCGCTCTGCGCGGAGCTCGAGCGGCGGGGAATCGCGGTGTTCAGGACAGCCGACCGGGCACTCAAGATGCTTGAGCGATGGCGGATGTCGCCGTCGGCGAGAATCCAGTAAGAAGAATCGTTTTGGGGAGCGCGCGGAGTGTGGCGCAGAAAGGGACGATGCGCTGTATGCGGGCGCTTCAATATGTCGCCGCGCCTCAGTCGAGCGGCAGCCCCGCGACGCTGAGGGCGCCGAGCCAAGCCAGCGACGAGAGCACTGGGCCCATCGGCGCGATCACCAACTTCGAGTCGGGATGAAGATAGGCGCGGCAGAGCGCGGCGAGGCGTTGCGCATCGCCTTCGGCGTCGACATGCGAAATGTGCAGTTCGGCGCGCGATCCGGCGCGGAACGACTTCTTCACCTTCGAGAAGAGGGCTCCGACTGTGTTGTTCTCGCCCGCGTAGATGCCGGCGGTCTTCGCCTTGCCCTCGGCGTTGGTCGCGAGGAGCGGGCGGAGCCCAAATTTCCTCAAAATGAGACTTTTAAGACCGTGCAAGCGGCCAGATCGGATAAGGCTCGCGATATTTTTAACCGCCACAAAGAACACGACCTTCCCTTTGAGGGCATCCAGCGTGTTGGAGATCTCGCATGCGCTCATGCCGCGCTCCGCCATCTCGATTGCCCGCGCGGTGAGGAGTCCCTGCGCTGAGGTGAGCGTCTTCGAATCGAATGAGGTGATGCGGGTCTCCGCGGGAGCGGACGCATGCTTGGAATTCGCCGCGCCCGCACCGCCTGACGCCTCGGATGGAGTCTGCCGCGCCGCCACGTCATGTTCGAGGAGGGGCGGATTTTCCATCCCCACTCTCTCGGCAGAACGCAGACCCGCCTGAAAGGTGCCAGAGAGCCCGGAACTCAATCCGATGTAGAGAATTTCCTGGGCATGCTGAGAGGCGAGCGTGAAAGCCCGGATAAAGGAAGCGTCTGAGGGCTGGCTCGTTGACATTGAAAAATTGGGGTGTTCCCGCATTCGGCGGTAGAGGCTGTCGGTGTCGAGGGAGGCGCCGTCGGGGCGAGTTTTGCCATCGATAGTGATGAGGGCGGGAACCTTGAGCACTCCGTGCGCGAAAAGCAAATCCTCGGGCAAGTCGCACCCGGTATCGGTGACGATGGCGCAGCGAGGCTTTGCCTGCCTCGATCTTCGAGCAAGCAATGTCTGGAGACGCATGTCGTCGACTTTGTGCGCTTCTACGGTTCCGCGCGCGTCGAGGGCGTCGAACACCAGGTGCGGAGCATCGGTGTGGACGTGGATTTTCGCCAGAGCTCCGCCACCGGCCACGACGACTGAATCGCCGAGTGTCGCGAGTTCTTCGCGTATCGCGTCGAGGTTGAGCGCATCGCCATGCAGGAGCGCCTCGGTGCAGTAGCGGGGCGCGTCGAAGCTGTCGTCGTCGAGAAGCTCGAAATCGGCAGTCGCTGAGGGAGCGCCGATCATTTCGAAGACTGAGAGCGCGGATGTTTCATCTTCGCACGCGGCCTTTGCGGCTACTCCTGGGGCATCGCCATGAGTGGTGTTGCCACGATTTGCGGTGTCATGATTGGCGACGCCACTCGTGGCGGTGCCGCTGGTTGCGGCGCGGCGTTCCGACCGAAGCGTGTCTCTCAAGGAACCCGAGGTTATGAATTGCGCGATGCCTTCAAGCATGTGCACGAAGCCCTTCGCCCCGGCATCGACGACACCCGCGCGCCTCATCTCGGGGAGCATGTCCCGCGTTCTGGCGAGCGAGGCCTTGGCGGATTCGTAGGCACTCGTAAAAACGTGAAGTATATCGTCGGACTGCTGGGCTTTGTCGTGCATCGCGTGTGCCCAGTCGTGGAGGACGGTGAGGATGGTTCCCTCGCGGGGAATCGAGAGCGCTTTTCGAGTTTGATCCGCCGCGCGGACTGCCGCGGCCGCTAGGCGTTTGGCGCTGATACGGGCTTCCTGGCCGAGATCTTCGGCGAGGGAGGAGAAAAATTGGGCGAGGATGGCGCCTGAGTTGCCCTTGGCTGCCGCGAGCGCCGACTGCGCCGCGTGGGAGAGGACACTGCCTGCGTTCTTGGGCCTGAAGCCCGTGAGCGACACGAGCATGGCGCGGACGGTGCTGGCCATATTGGTTCCGGTGTCGCCGTCTGGGACAGGAAACACATTGATGGCGTTGAGGTTTGACGCGTTCTGGATGAGGGACCGGGAACCCGCCGCGAGCGCGAGCCGAAGGCGCGGTCCATCGAGGTAGGAAATCTTCATTGCACATTACAATATTGCAATTTTTGTCAAACGACAAGGCGGTCGGCTGGTGGACGGAAATGTCGGAAGAATGATGTGCCCGCGTTTTGGCGGGCGCCGCAATCGCCCGCCGTGCTGCCGTGCTGGCACCTCATTTGTTCTCGGACCGGCCTTGCCTCTTATTTTTTCTCGTTCCGCCGCAGGAACCTGAACTTCTCGAAGGCCTTCTCTTCTCCCCTGAAGATACGCGCAAGGTTCGCGCGGTGCGTGAAAACGATGAAGACGGCCACGGCGATGCCAAACCCGAGTAGCCAGCCATTGGGCGGCGAGCCCTGGGCGCCGAGCGCAAGCGCTACCGGCAGGACAATAGCCGCGGTCATCGATGCGGCTGAGACAATGCCCGTGAGCCCCACCACAAGCAGAAACCCGATCGCGCAGAAAATCGCCGCACCCGGCGCGAGCGCGATGAGGGCACCCGCGGCCGTGGCGACGCCCTTTCCTCCCCTGAACCCCGCGAACACTGGAAACACGTGCCCCACCATCGCGGCGACCGCCCCCGCCACCCCCAGCGCCTCGCGCGGCACCCCCGCCGCCGCCCCGATCCACGCCGCGAGCGTCACCGCGATCGCCCCTTTGGCAATATCGACCGCCGCGACAGGGACAGCCGCCTTGGCGCCAAAGGTCCGCAGCATATTCGTCGCGCCCGTGGCCTTGGACCCACGCTCGCGCGGGTCGACACCGAAAAAGAGCTTTCCGACAATGAGCCCCGTCGGGAAAGATCCCGCGAGATACGCGATTGCAACTGCCGCAAGCGCCCACAACCAGGTCGCGCTCATCGATTTTCCTCCTCGGAGAGCACCGCGATTCCCACCGCGCCAAGCCAGGCGAGCGAGGCGAGCAGCGGCCCCATCGGAACTATCTCAATCGATTCCGCAGGCGCGAGATACTGACCGATGGCGTCGCGGAGCTTCTCCGCCTCCGCACGCGCGTTCACATGGCTGATGAGCACAGAAGCGCGCGCGCCGGCCGGGAGTTTCTTCTTTATTATAGCGGCGAGCTTTCGCACCCCGTGCCGCTCACCGAGGTACATGCCGCCCGAAACCGCCTTTCCCTCCTCGCTCGGAGAGATGATGGGCCGAATTCCCAGCTTCGTGAGCACCAGCCCCTTCACTCCGCTGAGGCGGCCGGTACGGATGAGGCTCGTCAGGTTCGGCACGGAAACGTAGAGGAGGAGCCTCTTCCGCCAGACCTCGATCGCCTCAGCGATGGTCGCCGCGTTCGCTCCGGACTCGGCGAGCTCGGCGGCCTTGCGCGCCAGAAGCCCATAGCCTGACGTGATCTCCCGCCCGTCGACGCAGCGCACAAGGCTTCCGAATCGCTCGGAAGCACGCCTGCCCGCCTCGAAGGTTCCGGAGAGGGCCGCCGAAAAGCCAAGGTAGACGACTTCGTCCGCGGTGGAGAGCGCGATGCTGAAAGCGCGCTCGAATGCAGCCTCGGCTGGCTGGCTCGTGGAGATCGTGAGCGAAGGATCGTGGGCCATGCGCTCGTGGAGGCGCTCCAGATCGAAGCCCTCGCCGTCGCAGCGGGCCTTTCCGTTCGTAAAGAGAATGAGGGGAACACGCTCGATCCCATAGCTCAGGCGCTCTGCTTCCGGCATGTCGCAGGCGGTATCCACCACGATGGCGCATTTCCGCTCGACGCGTGCGGCGATCCGCTCCTGAAGGAGCATGTCGTCGACCTTGTGGGCAGAAACCGAGCCGATGGTGTCGAGATAATCGAAGAGTTCTCCGGGCCTGGCGGTGTGCACGTGGATGCGGCAGATCGATTCATCGCCTGCGACAACCACCGAGTCGCCATAGGCTGCCACCGCCTCTCTCAGCGCGTCGAGTCTGATCGAAGGCATAGCGATCATCGCTTCGGTGCAGAATCGAAGCTCGCCGACAGGGCCCTCGACGTGCAGCGCCGACTGCGCCGCGACGTGCGCGGCCGAAGCGCGGGGCTTGGGTATAGAACCAGTGCGCAGAAACTTCTCGATGCCCTCCAGTATATGAACAAAGCCCTTCGCCCCCGCATCCACGACGTGGGCCTTCTTCATTTCAGGCAAGATATCGATCGTTTTGTCGCAGGAGGCGCGCGCGATCTTCCCCGCATGCAGGAAGGCCCGTAAAAAATCCTGCGTCTTCTGCGCCCGCGTATGCAGCGCGCGCGCCCAGTCTTCGAGCACAGTGAGGATGGTTCCCTCTTTGGGCTCGCGCAGCGCGTGCTTTGCCTTTTGAGCGGCGGTCATCGCGGCATGCGAAAAGCGCTCCACCGTAACCGCCGCTTCGTCGCGCAGCTCCGAGGCCAGCCCCAGCATGAACTGCGCCAGGATCGCGCCCGAATTGCCCCGCGAAGAGCCGAGCATCGAGTGCGCCGCGATGTCGAGGACTTTGCCGACTTCGCCGGGCACGGGTTCCGGAATGGTGCTGAGGACGACTTCCACCGTGCTCGCCATATTGGTGCCGGTATCGCCGTCGGGCACGGGAAAAACATTGATCTTATTGAGTTCGGAGGATTTCTCCATGAGCGAGTAGGCGCCCGCGATGAGCGCCTTCCCTACCGAGGGTCCATCAATGATGTCGACTTTCATTCTAAAAAAAGAATATCGCGAGTAGGCGCCCGCCCGCAAGGATGGCGGCGCGGGCACGGATTCGCGCGGGCCGCGATAGCTGTGGCGCTGCGCGAAGCCGCGAAAGCCCACGGTCGGGCGCGCCTGCGGGCAAAGGCGGCGCGGGCCGCGACGCTTTGGGCGCTCTCAGCTCCGCCTGCTTCATTAGCGCTTCGAGTATATCAGTTCTTCGAATAGATCAGCTCTTCGAGTCTCGCTCCATGCGCGCGAACACCTCGTCGAGCGTGCCCCCGAACGGCCCCGGCGCCTCCATCTTAATGGAACAGAGCGCGGCGGCGAAGCGCACCGACTCTTGCGGATTATGATTCATGCGCCACGCGAGGTAGGCGGCGAAGGTCGTGTCGCCACGGCCGGTGCGGCCGGAGAGGTTCGCGGGCGTGAAGGGCGCGCGATAGACCTTGCCGTCCACGAGCGCGATGACCTCGGTGTTGTGCGTCACCATAACCTCAGGCTCCCGGCCCTGCGCGTTCCGGCCCCAGGCCGCGATGGTGCGGGCAGCCTTCTCCCTGTCGGTGAGTCCGGTGAGGATCTCGGCCTCGGCGGCGTCCGCCTTGAAGTAGCGCACATGCGGAAGGTAGCGCAGCTTGTTCTTCCAGTCCCTGAAGAGCATGCGGCGATCCGCCTGAGCCTCGCGGAGCAGCCCCTGCGCGTCCGCGGCGATCTCCGCTTTGCCCGCGAGCTCCTCGATGAGGGTGTCCGGGAGTTCTCCCACGAAGAGCCCCGCGAGATCGATGATCTTCGCGGTGGCGTCGGCGGGGATATCCGTCGCGGCGAAGGGCTCGGCACTCGAAAGGAGCGTGGTCTCGCGCCGCTCATGGTCGGCCGAGAGGAACTTGTTCAGTATCGAGGTCGAGCTCGGGCTCTCGATGGACACGAGGTCGATGTTCTTCTCCGCCTTGGCGGCGTCGAGGGCGCGGAAATCTTCGGAAGCCGCTTTCGTGATCGCGAGCACGCGCGCGCCCGAGCGCGCCGCAGAAATCGATGAGTACAGGAGCGCCCCTCCGTACAGCCTGGTTTCCCGTCCATTCTCGTCGACGATGATGTCTTTCGAAATGTGTCCCATCATGATGATGTCGTACTGCATCGAATTCTCCTTTACGCGCGTGTAGCGAAAGTATGAAAACGTTTTTAGCTTTCTGCAAACGATTTCAGTTGCATTATCAGAAAGCTGTTCTATAATAGACGAGGTAAATGCAAGGAGGCAATCTATGCGAAAGGTTTTTCTAACCGCGATGGTGCTGTTCTGCATGCTTCCGCTCATCTCCGTGAGCGCGCAGGGAACAGCTGAGTACAAGACACTGACGGTCTACACCGCCCTGCCCGATTCCGAACTTCCGACCTACTTCAGCCAGTTCGAGAAAGATACGGGAATCAAGATCCAGTACGTGCGCCTGTCCGCGGGCGAACTCCTCGCGCGCGTCCGCGCCGAGAAGTCGAATCCGCAGGCCAGCGTGTGGTTCGGCGGCTCCTACGACAACTTCGTGCCAGCGGCCAAGGAAGGACTCCTCGAGGCCTACCAGTCGCCCGAGCTCCAGAACATCCCGAAGGTCTACTGGGACGCCATGGGCTACGCGAACCCCTTCTATGTCGGCGCGATCGGCTTTGCCTGCAACACCGACTGGTTCAAGAAGAAAGGGCTCTCCTACCCCACATCCTGGGATGACCTGCTGAAACCGGAGTTCAAGGGCCAGATCTCCCTGGCGCACCCGAGCACCTCGGGCACGTCCTACACGATTCTCGCGACGCTCGTGCAGCTGCGCGGAGAGCAGGCGGCGATGCAGTATTTCGCCGAGCTCAACAAGAACGTCCGCCAGTACACGAAGTCCGGAACCACGCCCCCGATGGATGTCGGCCTCGGCGAGGCGGCGATCGGCATCACCTTCTCCCACGACGGCCTGAAGCCGGCGTTCGAGGGCTACCCCGTCGCCATGTCCTTCCCGAAGGATGGCACCGGCTACGAAATCGGCTGCATGGCCCTCATCAAGAATGGTCCTGCCAAGGAAGTCGCCGGCGGCAAGCTCTTCATCGACTGGATGCTCTCGAAGCGCGGACAGAATCTCTTCGAGACCTCGAAGTCCTTCCGCATTCCGGTCAACACCGAAGCGACGCCGCCCAAGGGCGCCATCTCCGTCGCCAGCCTGAAAGTCATCAACTACAACGCTGTGTGGGCTGGAGAGAACAGAAACCGCCTTATCGACATGTTCAATAAAACGGTCGCCGCGGCGAGCAACCTGAAGTGACATCGGCGCGCGGAGCTTCGGCGCAACACCAAAGCCCGCGCCCGATGGTCTCCTACACGTGAGGCGCACGGGACCCGGCGTTCCGTGCGCCTCGCACTATGTAGGGACGTACAAGAATCAATGCATCAATCGTAAAGGAATCCGGAACATCCATGAGAGAAAAGACACGCCTTTCGGTGGCGCACCTGGTGCGCGATCCCGTTCTCCTCTTCCTCGTGCTGCTCGTATTCACAGGGCTCTTCCTATTCATTCTCCTTCCGCTGTACAAAATTTTCTCGTACAGCGTGACGAATGACGCGGGAAAACTCAGTTTTCAGGCAGCATGGGATATCTTCCGCTCGAGGGCATACCTTGAACCGCTCAAGAACTCGATGCTCCTTGGGCTGACCACGGGTCTTCTCGCGACAATCATCGGCTATGTCTTTGCCTACGCCCTCACGCGCGTCGACATGCCGCTCAAGGGCTTCTTCAAGACCATCGCGACGATCCCCATTATCTCCCCGCCCTTCATCCTCTCGCTCTCGATGATCTTTCTCTTCGGGCGCAACGGCCTGATCACCAACAAACTCTTCGGCTTTGAAGACTCGAATGTGTACGGCATGCACAGCCTCGTGGTGGTGCAGACGATCTCGTTTTTCCCGATCGCCTACCTCACGCTGACGGGCACGCTGGCGAAACTCAACCCAGCGGTCGAAGACGCCGCCCTCAACCTGGGAGCCTCGCGAGCGAGGATTTTCCGCACCGTGACACTGCCCCTCTCGATCCCGGGCATCTTGAGCTCGCTCCTCCTCGTCTTCATTCAATCGATGGAAGATTTCAGCAACCCGGCTGTCATTTCCGGGAATTTCTCGACCCTCGCGGTCGAGGCGTACCGCACGATCACCGGCATGTACGACATGCGCGGCGGCTCGCTGATGGCGCTCATGCTGCTCGCGCCCACCCTCATCGCCTTCATGCTCCAGAAGTACTGGCTCGCGGGCAAGTCTTTCGTGACCGTGACCGGCAAGCCGACTGTTTCGCGCCAGCAGAGCCGCGAACCGAAGCTCGTGTGGCCGCTCTTCGCGTTCTGCATGCTGGTGTCGGCCGTGATCATCCTCTTTTACGGCACGGTGCTCGTGGGAGCCTTTGTGAAGATATGGGGCATCAACTTCAGCTTCACCTGGGCGCACTTTAAGTATGTGATGACGCTCGGCTGGATTCCGCTGCGCAACTCGGTAATCCTCGCGCTGGGCTCGACGCCGGTGGCGGGGCTCCTCGGCATGATCATCGCATTCCTCGTAGTGCGCAAGGAGTTTCCGGGCAAGCGCGCCATGGAGTTCGTGTCGATGCTGACCTTCGCGGTGCCGGGCACCGTGGTCGGCATCGGGTACATTCTGGCCTTCAACGGCAAGCCCTTCATGTGGACGGGCTCGGCCTTTCTCCTCATCATGGCCTTCACCTTCCGCAATATGCCGGTGGGAATCGAGTCGGGCACATCGACCTTGATGCAGATCGACAGGTCGATCGAAGAGGCGTCGACGATCCTCGGCGCGACAGGCGCCGTAACTTTCCGACGGATCAGCCTGCCGATGCTGAAACAAGCCTTTTTCTCCGGCCTGGTGTACTCCTTTGTGCGCGCGATGACGGCGGTGAGCGCGGTGATTTTCCTCATTTCGCCGAGGTGGAACCTGGCGACGATCAGCATTTTCTCTCTCTTTGAATCGAGCAAATATTCCGATGCCGCGGCCTACATCGTCGTGATGATTCTTATCATCGTGGTGGCGATCGGTCTTCTCAATCTCATAGTGAATCTTCTGGGCAACAGCGGCCAGGTAGCGAGTGGAGGCAGTAGTGAGCGAGCGTGATTTCAGTGCGAGAAGTTCGAATGTTTCTCTCGTCGGACTGACGAAAAAATTCAGGAGCCTCGACGGCGCGGGCGAAGTGACGGCTGTCAACGAGGTCAATCTCGAGATCAAGGCAGGAGAGCTCGTGACGATCCTCGGGCCGTCGGGTTGCGGCAAGACGACGACGCTCCGCATGATTGCGGGCTTCGAGTATCCGACCTCGGGGTCGATTTTCATCGGTGGCCGCGACGTGGCGATGGTTCCGCCCAACAAGCGCGGGCTCTCGATGGTGTTCCAGAGCTACGCCCTCTTTCCGCACCTCACGATCTACGAGAATGTGGCGTATGGTCTGCGGGTGCAGAAGCTCAAGGCCGCCGAGATCAAGGAGCGGACCGAGCGCGCGCTCGAACTGATGCAGCTGACGCCGATGGCGAAGCGGTTTCCGAGTCAGGTGTCGGGCGGGCAGCAGCAGCGCATCGCCCTGGCGCGCGCGATCGTGATCGAGCCGAGCGTGCTGCTCTTCGACGAGCCGCTCTCCAACCTCGACGCGAAGCTCCGCGAGTACATGCGCGATGAGCTCAGGAAACTGCAGAAGCGGCTCGGCATCACAAGCCTCTACGTAACCCACGACCAGAGCGAGGCTATGGCGATCTCGGACCGCGTCGTGATCATGAAAGACGGGCGCATTCAGCAGGTCGGCACACCGCGCGAGATCTACGCCTACCCGCAGACCAAGTTCGTCGCCGACTTCATGGGCAAGGCGAATTTCATCAACGTGCAGGTGCTCGGCATGGAGGGGGAGGCGGCGCGCATCGAGATCGACGGAGCGCGGTTTACCGTGCCTCGGCCGGGCAGCGCGGCGCCGAAGAGCGGGCCGGCCCTCCTCGTGGTGCGCCCCGAGGCGCTTCAGCTCGTGGCGGCGGGCAATGCAGCGGGCGCGGCTGGCGTTGAGCGCGCGGCGGGTGTCGCGGGAGCGGCGCTTCAAGGCACGATCGACCGCTTCACCTACTTCGGCAACATCGCGCGCTACGAGGTCTCGACCTCGAACGCGCCGCTTCTCATCGAGAGCTACAATCCCGAGACCTCCTCAGTGTTTAGCGAGGGCGAAGGCGTCGGCATCGGCATCGATTTCGAATCGGCGAGGCTTCTGCCCGTCGAGCGCAAGGAGCAGCAATGAGCGACAAACATCAGTTTGACATCGCATTTCTCGGTCAGTACACCAAGGACACCATCGTCAACAAGAGCGGCACCCGCATCGTGAACGGAGGCGCGTACTTCTACGGCTCTGGCGCGAGCGCCGCGCTCGGACTCAAGGTGGCCGCCGTAACCAGGCTCGCGCGAGAGGATTTCTCGAGCTTCGAGTATCTAGCCGAGCGCGGCGTGAAGGTAAAGGCGATTCCCACACGGAAATCGACCTGCCTCCAGCTCCTCTACCCCTCCGACAACCCGGACGACCGGGTGCTCTCCGTAACCTCGGTAGCCGAGCCCTTCGAGCCCGCGGATGTGGCGGACATCGACGCGCCAGTGTGGTCGATCGGCGCCTCGATCCGGGGCGAGGTGAGCATCGATGTGCTGAAGACGATCAAGGCCAAGGGCGCGCGCATCGGCCTCGACGCGCAGGGCTATGTGCGCATCGTCCGGAACGGCACGCTCGCCTACGACACCGAGTGGCCGGAGAAGGCCGAAGTGCTCGCTCTCGTCGATGTGTTCAAGGCGGATGTCGTCGAGGCTGAGCTCCTCACCGGCACGAGGGATCTACGCGAGGCCGCCAAGATCCTCGCGCGCTACGGTGTGCCCGAATTCGTGCTCACGCACGGCGACGGCGTGGTGGTGTACGCGCAAGGGACATTCTTCGAGGCGCCCTTCACGCCAAAGAGCCTCATAGGCAGGAGCGGACGAGGCGACACCTGTCTCGCGTCCTACCTCGCGGCGCGCATCTCCATGGCGCCCGCGGAAGCGACCCTCTGGGCAGCGGCTCTGACTAGCCTTAAGATGGAGGGCATCGGGCCTTTCTCCGGGACGCGCGAGGACATAGAGCGGGCGCTGCGCGAGCGATACGGGAAATAATCGCTGAGGCGGCAATGTGCGGTTGCGCATTGCTGACGTAAAAACCCAGCGCCGCTTCGCAGTTTTGCGCGCAGACTCCGCGCAAGGCCCCACCCAAGGTGTTGGAGGTGCCGCCATTTCTCCCTTTCTGTTGAAAATAGCGCTCTCATTTTTACTTGCGGGGGTGTGGGTCTCGAGCTCCACGCTCCTCGCGGAACGGCTCGGAAGCAAGAAAGCGGGACTCATCACCAACCTTCCCTCGAATATCGTGCTCTCGCTCATTTTCATGGCGCTGACGAGCGGTCCCACGTACGCCGCTCAAACCACGCGGGGCATTCCGATCGGCATGGCTATCGACACCATCTTCATTCTTGCCTTCATACTTGCGCTCCGCTGGGGCCTTTGGCTGGCGCTCGCGGTATCGTTTCTCGTGTGGGCAGCCTCCGCGCTCACCTTCGTGCTCCTCCTCCCGCCGCTTGGCACGATGAGTTCCCTGCTCTTCTACGCTGCAGTGCTGGCGATCTGTTTTCTCCTCGCGGACCGCCCCATGGCGATCCGGATGGTGGCGCGCAAGCCGACAACATTTTCCTGGGGCCAGGTCGCGATCCGCGGGCTCTTCGCGGGCACGGTAGTCGCGGGAGCCGTCACCGTGGCGCAGTTCGCGCCTCCCTATATGACAGGCATCGTCGCGACCTTTCCCGCGGTGCTCTCGACCACCCTCGTCATTCTCACCCTCGGCCAGGGGCCCGCCTTCGCGCGCGCCACCGGCAAGATCCTCATCGTGACATCGAGCAATATCATCGTCTACGCGGCGGTGGTGGGCGCCACCTTTGTGCCCATCGGCCCGTGGATCGGCTCCGCGCTCGCCTTCTGCGCATCGCTCGCCTACATCGCGGTCTTGAGCAAAATAGTCGCGCGCATACGATAAAAAAAGGGCGGCCCCGCAAGGAACCGCCCTCTCGCTTCACGCGATGGCGCGCTGGCTTCGCGGGTGCTGATCGCTGCCCGTCCCCAGCGCGAAACGCTTACTTCGTGTACACCATATTGTCGTTCGTTATGACACCGCCGAGGTGCTTGAGGTAGGCGAGGAAGACTTCCGCATCGGTCGGGAAATCGTTCTGCGCTCTTCCAACCAGCATCGTGTAGCCGTCACCGCCGTTGAACTCGAAGTTCAGGGTCGCGAACACATAGTCTTTGTTCGGATCGATCGGTTTTCCGCCGACCATGATGTCCGACACTCTATCGCCCGCCGGCTTGGATACATCGGTTTTGAAGGTCAAGCCAGCCATGTGCGGGTATCGGCCATCGGGCGCGGGCAGCTTGCCAACGCCGTTCTCGAGAATCGCTTTGATCTCCGAGCCTTTGAAGGTGCCGGTCTGGATGTAATTGCTGAAGGGCATGACCATGTAGATCTGCTTCATCGTGATGTCGCCGGCAGGGATCGAATCGCGGATGCCGCCGCCGTTCATGAGTGCGATATCGGCGCCGGTCACATAGAGCATACCGTTCGCGATGAGCGTACCAAAGTTTGTCTGCTGACTGCGGACGAGGTCTCTCGTGCCCTCAAGCTTGACATCGGTCTTCCCAACGACCTGCGCGAGAATCGCATCCTGCGCCTTGGAAGCGTCGGCGAGCATCTGCGCGATGGCAGGATCGCCCTTCAGATCGGGGGAATTGGCCGGAGTAATGGTACGGGCACTCTTATCCATAACTTTACGGTTCGCGCCCACCACGATATCGACAACGCCAAGTCCAGCGCCGTTGGCGCCCGTACTGGTGATAAGAGTATTCGTCGAGTTCTTTTTCTGAATGTCGGCGAGCGTGCTGTGGCTGTGTCCATCGATGATGACATCGATCTGCGGCACAAATTTCGCGAGGGTGATCGAAGTGGGATCACTGGAATCGTCTATGCCGAGGTGCGCCAGACACACGAGGACATCATACTTTCCGGCGAGTTCCGCGGCGACGAGCTTCGCTTCCACGATCGGGTCGCCGAAGGTTACGCCTTCGATGCCCTTCGGGTCGGTCTTGTACGCGGTTTCAGGCGTCGCAAGTCCGAAGAACGCGACGCGGACGCCGCCCATGTCGCGGATTTCGTAGGCGGGAAATACGCGCTGGCCATCTTTGTAGACGTTGGCGGCGAGAATTTTGAACTTTGCCATCTTGGCCAGCTCGAGCAGGCGATCAAAACCGTAGTTGTAATCGTGGTTGCCCGTGGTCATGTAGGTGTAGCCGAGTTCATTCATCATCTTCACGGCTGTCTCGCCCCTGTCGAGATTGACAATGGGTAGGCCGTGGAAGGTATCGCCGACGTCGACGAGAATCGTGTTGGGATTCTTCGCCTTGAGATCCTGGACGGCGGTGTAGATCTTCGGAAAGCCGAGGACATCTTTGCTCTCGACGATGCGGCCGTGCAGATCGTTGGTGTGGGCGATCGTCAGGGTGACCGCCTCGGGTAGATTCGCCTGCGCCGAGATCGTTCCGGCGAATGCGAACGTGAAAATCACCGCGGCGAGCACGGCGAATTTTCCGATTCTTTTGAACATCGCAAACCTCCTTGTTTCCATTTGGTGATACATGCGGATTAATTATATCGCCCTTATTTCGAGCACACAAGCAAAATTCGCTTGCCATCTATTTTCATATACGCCATTTCATTTTTCGATCCTAAATTTCCTTGACTGTGGGGTAGCGCCAGTCATACAATAAACTGTAAATATTACATCGATCGTTAAGGAGGAATTTTATGAAACGACTTTGGATGGTTCTGGCTATTGTACTTCTGGCTCTGCCAACGGTGCTGTTCGCCCAGCAAACGCTTAATGTGTACACCATCATGCCAGAAAAATATGCAACTCAGATTTTTGCAGCTTTTACTGCGGACACGGGTGTCAAGGTCAATTTTGTCCGGCTTTCGTCTGGAGAGGCTCTTGCCCGAATCATTGCTGAGAAGCAAAATCCTCAAGTTGATTGTCTCTGGGGAGGTCCGGCGGACACCTATGAAGCCGGAATTCTCGAGGGCGTTTTTGAGCAATACAAAGCAAAGGAAGCAGATAAAGTTCCCGCTGGCTTTCGATCCGCGGACAACTATTGGCTCGGTATCGGAGTAATACCGCTTGTGTTCATGAGCAACGCAAAATTTCTCAAAGATAAACACCTCAATCCGCCGACAAGCTGGGAGGATCTGCTCAATCCCGCATACAAGAATGCGCTCCAGATGGCGGACGCAAGGACTTCTGGTACCGCCACAGAGAGAATTTACACGCTTGTAAAGATCTACGGCGAAGATGGCGCGTTCGCATACCAGAAGAAACTCAATCAGAATATCCAGCTCTATACGAAGAGCGGCGCAGGCGGAGCGATGCCCATCGCAACGGGACAGGCTGCCTCTGGTGTGTTCTACATTGTTGATGCGCTCGATATCCAGCAGCAGGGATACGATGTCGTAATCACCTATCCAAAGGAAGGTGTGACCTATGGTGTAGAAGCCACTGGTATACTCAAAGGCGCGAAGAACCTTGCGGCCGCCAAGAAATTGATCGATTGGGCTTCGTCAAAGCGTCTTGGTGAGGTAATGGTCGATAAAAAAATCAACTATATCCCGACACGCCCAGACGTCAAGGTAACAAATCCAAGTCTCGACACGTCAAAGGTCAAGCTCATCGACGCCGACATCGCATGGAAAGGCGAGATGCGCCAAGCGTACGTCGAGCGCTGGGTCAATGAGGTTATAGAGCAATAACGGACGCTGATCATCTGATGTAGTTCTTTCGCTAAGGCAGAGTCGGATCCGAGCGGAATTTGCGGAAACGGCTCTGCTTTTTCTTAGCGTATCAAATAGAGGAATATTCCATGCCGAAAGACAGACAAATCAAAGCTCAACGTGCGAGCGTGATTCGCAAAGATCCTGCGCTATTCTTGGCAATTGTGACAATCTGGCTTTCGCTGGCAGTTTTTATCCTTCTTCCTTTAGTTAAGCTATTGGGAGCTACTTTTATAGTAAAGGGATCATTCTCATTCGCGAATCTCACAAAAATCATTGGGAAACCATACAATCAGCGCGCGCTCTTCAATAGCATTTACCTCGCCGCCGCAGTGAGCGCCGCAGGTACGCTCATAGGGTACCTCTTCGCCCTGAGCATTACGAGAACAAGCTGGCCACGACCTGTGAAATGGCTGCTTGGTTCGATAACGATTCTGCCCCTCATCTCTCCTCCCTTTACAAGTTCCATTTCTCTCACCCTCACGCTTGGCCCCAATGGGATTCTGTTGCGCGCGCTAGGCTTGGGGAATCTCAATTTCTACGGATTTTGGGGTACATTTCTTTCTGAGACGCTGACCTATTTCCCCGTTGCCTTTATGCTATTATCCGCGATTCTCAGCACGATGGATACAAATCTTGACGATGCGGCCCTCTCGTTGGGAGCCAGCAAGGGAAGGATGTTCAGAACGGTAACGCTTCCTCTCTCCATGCCAGGAATCGCGAATTCAATCCTGCTCCTATTTGGGTCGAGCCTCGCGGATTTCGCGACTCCTCTTATCCTTGGAGGCCACAATTTCCCAATTCTGCCAACGCAGGCATATCTCCAAATTACTGGGCTCTATGACTTAAAAGGTGGATCGAGTCTCTCCTTTCTGCTTATTATTCCGGCATTGCTCGTGTTTTTATTTCAGAGATATCTTATTGGCAAGAAAAGCTATGTCACAATTACGGGTAAGAGCGGAGCTCGATCGGAATTTTCCAAGCTTCCGCGCTGGCTAGAAATAACAACCGCAGTCGTCTGTTTCATCATAAGCATATTTATTCTGTATCTCTACTTTATAATTCTCCAAGGATCATTCGTCAAAGTCTGGAGTGTCGATAATTCATTTACTCTTGAACATTTCAAATATGTATTCACGAATGGAAAGAAAGCTATATTCGATACACTGAAAATCGCCATCACTTCAACCGTTTTGGGGTCATTACTTTCGATTGTTATTGGCTACATAATTCAGCGAAAAAAATTTTTAAGCCGGAGAATTCTAGAATTTTCGAGCATGTTGAACTATGCGCTCCCTGGAACTGTTGTTGGTATAGCATATATTCTCGCATTCAACGAAAAACCCTTTCTGCTTACTGGCACGATGACAATCCTCGTGGCAGCGTATATTTTTCGGTACTATGCAACAGGAATACGATCCGTAGTTGCTTCTCTCCAGCAAATTGACCCTTCGCTTGAAGAAGCATCCGCAAGTCTTGGCGCGAATTCAACCAAAACGCTTTTTAGAATCACTGTACCGCTTATAATCCCATCCGTGCTTGCTGGCATGCGGTATCTCTTTATCCACTGCATGACAGCCATCAGCGCTACGATCTTCCTTGTCTCCGTTCGCTGGACGCTTCTGACAACACGCATTTTGGAAAGCATGACAGAGTTGCAGTTTTCTCAAGCATCCGCTTTCTCTATCGTGCTGATCGTTCTTGTGTTTCTTGCGGATGCGCTTATGCTCAGCCTTATGAAATTGAGCACTCGGAAAATTGGTGCTGTACAGGAGAATATTTATGACAACAGCGGCGCTTAATCTTATTGATGTCACAAAAATCTTCCAAAAGGGAAGAGGCAAAACCGCAGCTGTAGATTCTATATCGCTCAACGTCAAGCAAGGCGAAATGGTCGTTTTCCTTGGGCCATCTGGATGCGGGAAAACAACGACACTTCGAATGATTGCAGGTTTTGAACTCCCCTCTTCCGGCAGAATCCTCATCGATGGGGCGGATATGACAAATGTGCCCGTCAATAAACGAGGAATAGGCTTCGTGTTTCAGAATTATGCTCTTTTCCCACATATGAGCGTGTATAGCAACGTCGCATATGGATTGCGCTCTCGGAAGGAACCTGAGGGCATCATCCGTCAGAAGGTGCACAACGCACTCGAGTTGGTCGGACTCGCAAATGCCGGAGAACGCTATCCCAATCAACTTTCAGGCGGAGAACAGCAGCGCGTCGCTCTTGCCCGCGTTCTCGTGATGGAGCCAAAGCTTTTGCTAATGGATGAGCCTCTCTCCAATCTGGATGCGAAACTTCGCATTTACATGAGGACGGAGATCCGTAGGATTCAGAAGAAATTGGGCATAACGTGCCTCTATGTGACCCACGATCAATCCGAAGCGCTCACCATGGCTGATCGTATTGTGGTAATGAACAGAGGCTATGTAGAACAAATGGGCAGCCCCTTCGATATCTATGCGCAACCCGCATCCCTTTTCGTCGCTGATTTTATCGGCCAAGCCAATATTCTTAGAGTAACTGTGGACAGCGTTGAACAAGATACTGCGTCCGTGAGCCTTCCTTCTGGATGGCGGCACTCAGCGAAAATGATTGGATCCTCGAAAATTCGTAGCGGAAAGGAGGCCGCACTCGTCGTTCGACCTGAAAATCTCCACATCGAAGCGCTCCCCGTACCGGAAGGCCAAGGCGAATCGAATGCTCCTTTTAATCTGCTTAAGGCAACGGTACGTGCCGTTGTTTTTATGGGTGGACATATTGAGTATCACCTTGATCTTGGAACAACTGGCAAAGGGATCGCGTTTATGCCATTTCAATCAGGCGTTCATGTTTTTCAAGAAGGAGATAAGGTGCAAGCTATCATCGATCCAGACACCTCTCTTATCCTTCCTTCTGAATGAAACATCCACTTGAGTGAAAAACGGCGCGCTGGAATACGCTTATCTCGCCCCACAAAGCCTGCTATAGTGACCCCATGACCGATAAAACCAACGCTGGCGCACGCCAGCTTTCGCGTCGGGCTGTCCTGGTCGCGGCGATTGCCGCGCTCGTGCTCTCGGCGGTGATGAATGGCTATTTCTACAGCCTCCAGGGCGCGCGGGGATTCTACGTGTGGTACCCGATGCTGGCGCTGAAGGCGCTGCTCTTCATGGGGCTCGCGCCGATCACGCTCGCGATCATCGCGCTGCCGCTCGAAAAGCTCGCTAAAAAGTGGATCATGCGCGCGCTGCGCTGGATATCGCTGGTCGGATCGATCCTGGTCAGCCTGGCTTCGATCGGCCTTCTCGCGTTTTTGATTGTGGTGCCGCGCCTGGGTTCCATGGAGCCCGCGCGCCTCGATCTCGTCAATCCATCGCAGGGGATCGTCGCGCGGAGCGCTCAGCCTGAAGCCGCGTTCAGCGCGGGAAACAGCTCGACGGCTGGTGCAGCGTCCGCCACGCTCGCGACGCCGACTGCGCCTGCGGCGAGCGCCGCGCCCCTCTCTCCTCTCGACCGGCCACTCCTGCGCCTCGCATTCTCCTCCGACCCCCACTGGGGCGCCGACACCGCGAACGTTGGTGCCCGTACCGACATCCTCAAGGGAATCGCCGCGGAGCAGCCTAACGCCTTCTTCATGCTCGGCGACACAGTCGAGACCGGCAACAGCGTTACGCAGTGGAACTTCGCGCTCTCGGATCTCGAGGCTCTCATTCCCACGGTTCCTCTGCGGCCCATTTTGGGCAACCACGACGCGCTCTTCGGCGGGCAGTACCTCTTCAAGAAGGCATTCTGGCCCAAGGGCTTTACGAGCGACTCGGGCTCTCCCTACTACTGGAGCATCAACGCGGGTGCGGCCACGATCGTCGCGGTCGATCTCCCCTGGGGAACCGAGAATTTCGACGCGCGCCAGAGGACGTGGCTCGAAAAGACCCTCGCCGCGGCCGATCCGCGCAAACCCCTCATCGTCATTTCGCACAGTTACTTCTACGCGTCCGGGTACAAGGATCCGAAAACCGGCGCTCCATGGTACGACCACTACCAGAACATTCCGGCTCTGGTGCCGCTTTTCGAGAAATATGGCGTCGATCTCGTAATTTCAGGCCACAACCACTATCAGGAATTGCTCTCGCACAACGGGGTGAACTACGCGATTGTCGGCTCGATGGGCGGAATTCCCGACCCCGAACCGAGCTACCGCTCGCCATGGTCGCAGTGGATCAAGGTGGGCGGCTACGGCTGGCTCGATGTGAATGTGCTTCCCGGCCGCCTCGCCCTCACTTTCAGGAGCGAAACTGGCGAGGCCCGCCAGAGCGCGACGATTCAGTACTGACCCCGACCGGCTGCAGCTCCAACCGTATCTCCTCCAATCGCAGCCTCGGTTCCAGGCGACGCTCGCGCCTGAGTGCGGGTGCACGGGCACCCTCCACAAAAATAAAAAACTTGACAGCCTGAGAATGTTATGTAATAATACTACATAGTTTGTTATTTTACTACATTTCAGGAGGCAGTCATGACTCGCAGATCAGCGCTCGTCGGCATATTGATTGTGCTGGCGCTCTCATTTGCCGGCGCGCAATCGGGCAAAATCGTCATTAAAGTCGGCTACGGTACCGCTGGTGGCCCAATCCACGAAGCGGCGCTCGAATTCGAGAAGCGCATCGAGAAGGCGAATCCTAATATCGATGTGCAAGTCTTCCCGGGCGGGCAGCTCGGCTCCGAAGGCGAAATCGTGGGCCAGCTTCAAGCGGGCATCACCGATCTTCTTCCCACGACCACGGGACCCCTTGGACAGCTCGATCCGGCATTCTATGTCCTCGAGACTCCCTATGTGTTCCTCAACGAAGAGCAGGCCGATAAGGTGCTCGACGGTCCCATTGGAGACAAGATTCTTAAAGTGCTGGAGCCGAAGGGCCTCATCGGGCTCGCGTTCTGGGAAAACGGTTTCCGCGAAATGACCAACAACGTAAGGCCCATCAAGACCCCCGCCGATCTCAAGGGAATCAAGATGCGCGTGCAGCAGAACCGGCTCCACATCAAGTACTTCACCGATCTCGGTGCGAGCCCCACACCGCTCGCGTTCACTGAGATCTACAACGCGCTTGCCACGAAGGTTGTTGATGGCCAGGAAAACCCCTTCTCCCTCATCGCCACCAATAAGTTCTACGAGCAGCAGAAATATGTTTCCCAGACCGACCATGTCTATTCGGCAGTTCCTGTGTACTTCTCCAAGACCAAGTGGAACAAGCTTCCCGCCGATGTGCAGAAGTTGATTAAAGACACGATCTATGACCTGAGAATCTGGGAACGCCAGCGCGGTCGCGACATGCAGAAACAGTATGTCGACGAAATCGCGAAAAAATCGCAGGTGTATGTGCTCACCAACGCTGAAAAGGCCGAGTTCCAGAAGGCCGCTGCGCCCGCCTACGCGTGGGCGAAAAAAGAGTGGGGAAAATCCTACGAAGACCTGCTCGATGAAGTGCTCAACGCTGCATTAAAATAGCGCTCGACAGTACATCGCACATGACGACGCCGGCCCTCCGGACCGGCGTCTCTCTTTAGGAGCAATCGATGCCTGATTCACAGAAAAAGGGCGCAAGCCCGTTTGTCAAAGTCGAAATGACCGTGCTCACCATCTTTGGCGTGGCCGCAACGCTCATCATGTTCACGAACGCGGCTTCCAGATATCTCTTCAAGAGCACCTTTGTCTGGGCAGAAGAGACCATCAGAATCCTGTTCGTGTGGTCGATGTTCATCGCCGTCACGACGTCGTTCATCCGAAATGACCACATAGGGTTCGACGGAATCGCAAAGAAGAAGGGGCTCCCCAATCTCATTTTCAGAGTTGTGTACGCGCTGTCGCTCGCGGGTGTCGGCGGAGTTCTCGGTTTCTACGGCCTCAAGTACAACGCCCTGACCGGGTCGGTTCCACTCGCCGGCACGAATCTTCCGACAGCCGTGCTCATGCTGCCGGGCATTATCGCGGGATTCTCATGGGTGATCATCGGGTTCTACAAACTCACGAAGATTTTCATCGCTCCGACGAAGGGAGAGACCAAATGAGCACCCTAATCCTCTACCTCGTCCTTTTCGGAATCCTCTTCGCGGTGGGAGCGCCTGTGGTGCTCGCGCTCGCGGCGTCCGCTGTCGTCATGCTCCTCGCCAATGGTCTCGACCTCATGATCTTCGCGCAGAAATTCATGGTTTCGATGGATAACTATGGATTGACGGCGATGCTCTTCTTTATTCTCGCCGGGGAAATAATGAATGGTGGCGGGATGACGCGGCGCATCGTCGCGGCGGTCTCAAAGCTCGTCAAGGGCATCCCTGGAGGTTTGGCAATCATCACCCTCATCTCCTGCGCCCTGTTCGCGGCAATCAACGGATCAGCCATCGCGACGGCGATCGCCATCGGCTCAATCATGTATCCCGCCATGGTCAAGCAGGGATATTCTCCCGCGTTCTCCGCGGCGACCATCGCGGCAGGCGGCATCATCGGACCGATCATTCCTCCCTCCATTCCGATGATCGTGTACGGGTCGACCACGGGTGACTCAGTCGCGGCGCTCTTCACGGGCGGATTT
>Ga0172369_10001406_pt1 | contig 34569 bp, 35 predicted proteins | sample LakKiv25m_FD_114539 | JGI IMG/M metagenome (GOLD analysis project Ga0172369, IMG submission 114539) | Freshwater microbial communities from Kabuno Bay, South-Kivu, Congo - kab_022012_11.25m | ecosystem: Environmental > Aquatic > Freshwater > Lake | place: Democratic Republic of the Congo... | reverse complement strand
CACACCAGCCGTTACAGGTTTAACGCTTGTTTCAACTGTTCCACCAAAGTCGATTGCTCTATGAAATAGGCTGTACCCTTGGTTAATTTTAATAGGTGATGTGGGGTAGGTAACACTCTTTTCGGTTAAAAGATTAGTTTGCGTTTCAATTATGAGATTTTCCCCGGCTTCGGCTTGAGCGTAATTTGGTTGAGGTATAAGTGCGGTTGAGATCATAATTGTGGCAAAGCCAGTAGCGAGAATTTTTCTAATGTTTTTATGGTCGGCAAGATATCTTGCAAATCTTCCCGGGTAACTTCCCTTTCTGTATTTCCTTTTAACAACGGAAACAGTAGGGATGATGGGTTCATCCAACAGAGGCTTTCGCCTTTTCACTAGCTTAACGTGAAGCTGAAGGCGATACTTGGGTAGTTCTACATTAAAGTGTCTCATAGAGCACCGTTAGTGACCGGGTGCGTCGGTGGGAGTTCAAATAATAATAAAATTAATGAACTCCAACAAAAAATCCCGCTTTGTGCGGGACAAGTCGCAATTCTACCCTATGAAAAGCCGGAAAGTCAAGTTTTATGGTTGTTTTCGATTATAATTCGATATTAAAATCAAATTTTGGAGGCTGAAGTCTATTTTGGTGAACATCCAACGACTCTATTTGAGATTTAAGACCCTTAAGGACACTTTCTGTAACAGTGATAATATCTTGAGGTTGCGCTGTCTGAGGGGCAACGTAGGGCACGGGGGTTGGCGCTGGGGTTTCTAGGGTTTTAGTCATTTTATTGCGATTTCCAAAAATAAGACCCAGAATAATTATTAATACAATGAGGCTAAAAGCAGCAGTAACCGGCAAAAACACTTTTTTATTTGAATAAAATTTATAGAAGACTCTTTTGACTGGTTCAGGAATTATATTTTTGATTTTTTGCCAATAGGTGGAAATAGGATTGTTTTTTGGAACATTTCCCGCATTTGTCGGATCGATGGGCCCGGGATTATTGATTGTTGGTTGTTGTTCTATCATCTTTGGTTTCTAATGTAGTTGAGAATCTCAGTTAAATATACGTTAAATTTGGAAAGGGGGGTAATCGATGAAGAAAGTAAATCAGTACATGCTTCACAGCTGTTTTGGTTGTAGTGTGATTGGTCATTATATTTTACTATTGCTTCTCGTACCCCATCCTCATTTTGCTTAAGCTGCTGCCCGGTAGTATTTATATCATTAAACCAGTTATTAAAGGGTGTCAAAATGAGCTTGCCTGAGGAGATGCCTGAATCAATGAGGGATTTAAGACCTGAATATATTTGTTCATGTTGAATTCGAAGGTCTATTTCTTGACCCAAACCTATATAAACCAAGGCTTCGTCAATGACGTAGACGGTATTTGTTTGATACCTTATTTTTGAATCCTCGTTTCTAGTAAAAAGGGTTTCTAGAGAGTCACTCGATGAGTATTTTGATTTGTCTGAGTCGTACCATTCAACTTCAGGGTCAATTTTAGAATATATCCCGTTTTTTTCATCATTGGTTAGCCCTTTGTTTTCCACAATTTTCATCCTCAGCATTGTGAGATATACGGACATAAGTGTATCCCGAACGACTAGCATGTTTAGTGCCTTGAGTCTGAGATCTTCTTTTAGGGCGAGAGTGGAGTTCGTTAAATATGCACTTTTGGAATTCTTAAAGTCTGAAGTGGACTGATCGTACAAAGTTAGATTGTATTGATAGTCTTGATAGGCTTTGTCGAAATTAAAATCTTGTGCATGGGAAATATTCAAAAAAATGGGTATTGAAAATCCCAAAATAGCTATCAAAACGATAATAATGTTATATATTTTTTTCATTACTCTGAGGCCACGACCAGAATCGAACTGGTGCATAGCTGTTTTGCAGACAGCCGTGTTTCCACTTCACCACGTGGCCATATTGATATTTTATCATGAGGCTAGTATTTCGCCGAGTGGCAAGCCTCTCTTCACATATGATACACTCGATCACAATGAAGAAGGTGAAAGTTATTTTTATATCGATACTTTTTTTAGCAGTTTTTGCTGGAGCAGGGCTTTTCCTGGCTGGATATTTTAGCCCGAAACCGGGAGGAATAAGAATCGAAACAAACATAAAAGCCTCAGTTTTTGTTAATGGCGCTTTAGTTGGAGAAACACCCTATCAAAATAAATACAAAGCAGAAACTATTCTTTTAAGGCTGGTTCCTTTAGGGTCTAGTCAGGATCTGGTTCCTTATGAAACGTCAATTGCCCTAGCTTCTGGAATAGAGACGGTTGTAGGAAGAACTTTTGAAGCTAGTGAAGAATTGTCTTCCGGATATGTAATATCATTTGAAAAATCTGGCAAACAAACCTCGGGGCTAATTGCAATTTCACAGCCTGAAAACTCACAAGTTTTAATTGACGGTGTTTCTAGGGGGTTTTCTCCATACAGTTCCTCGACAATAGCTCCGGCGATGCATACGGTTACAATCAAGTCACCCGGCTACTCAGATCTGACAATGACTATTAAGACAATTCCTGGATACAGATTAACTTTTTATGCGAAACTGGGAAAAGAATCTGCTCGGATACCCGAATCGAATGAAAACTCGCAAATAAATCCAACCAAAATGGTAGAAATTCTTAATACACCAACGGGATATTTGAGAGTTAGAACTGCTCCCGGTACAAAAGGTGATGAGGTTGCTCAAGTTAAACCGGGGGAGGAGTATCCTTACCTGGATACAGACATTGAAACAGGATGGATAGAAATTCAATATGAAGCTTCAAAATCAGGACTTCCTTTAGGGCTTACAGGATGGATTTCTGGAGATTATGCAAAAATTAGCTCGCTTCTTAATCAATAAGTTATTGAAGAACAGAAATACCGCTATATAAAACCCAGTAAACAAGCATTATCCAGAACCCAACTGTGATAATCAAAGTTCTATCACGCAGAAGCAGTTTCTCTGGACTTTCACTTTTGCCCTGGAAAATAAGTGATTCGTACCTCATGATACCAAAAATTGTAACGGGGATTGTTAACATGAGTAGCTTTCCTATTGTTGTTGTTTTTGATAGCTCTGCTAAGACTAGCCAAAAAGGTAGTGATGCTCTGGGGCTTTCAAAAAATGTAAAAAGAGCCCAGCTCATCCAGGAAGCATTACCAAACATTGTTACATATGAATTTAGTAACTCTCTTTTGTATCCTCCTAAACTCTTTCTGGTTAGTCCATCTACACTTTGGATTATGTTAAGTTCAGCCCTTCTCTTACCTGATGCTAAAAACAATGCTACAGAAATTACACAGAGAAGAAACCAAACCGAAAGATGTGCATTAATTACAAAAGCTCCAGCATAGACTCTAAGAATAAATCCGGTGGCAATCAAAATTATGTCCAAAATGGCTATGTTTTTAAGTCCAAGACTATAAAAGATTTGTAGGAACAGATAAATAAAGATTATTGTCAAAAAAATCGGGTCTAGATCGCCGACTAAAGTTACTGTTATTGCACCCATTACAAAAGTTGCAGCTTCAAATAATGCTAAATTTACTGGGAGGGTTCCTGCGGCAATTGGCCTGAATTTTTTTTGGGGGTGAAGTTGATCTGTTTTTTTATCAAAGATGTCATTAATGATATAAGCGGCAGATGAAATAAAACAAAAAGCAACGAATGCCCACACGGTTCTAGTGAACGGTACCTTATCGAAAAAATATCCCGACAAAAATACGGCGGCAAAGATGGAAATATTTTTTATCCAGTGGATGGGTCTGGCAATTTGAATTGCTGCAGAAATTAAGGAATTTATTGATTTTTGCTTTGTTTGGGTCGGTAAGTTAGCCATAGGATTAATCCACCTAATAACATTGCTACGCCTACCATTGTATAGATCTTATTGGTGGTATTCAAATTAAGTGCAAGAAAGCCTAAGAGGGCTGTAATAGTCCAATAAAATATTGCAACCTGGGTTTTAGATAATCCGGCATCAAGAAGCCTGTGATGAAGATGTCCGCGATCACCCCACACTGGAGATTTATGGCTGGCAATGCGCCTGATTATTGTATACCCGGTATCGATTAAGGGAACCCCGAGTACAACGATGAGAGCTCCCACCTTGGTTGTTGCTAGTATAGAGAGGACGGCTAGAAGATATCCTGCCAGAGTACTTCCGGAATATCCAGGCATTATTTTTTGGGGAAATATATGCCATGGTAGAAATCCTAAATATGCGCCAGCCGTGATAGCGGCAAGTATTATAACCGGCCACTGTGTGATATCGGCGGAGAACTTCAAAGATAAAAATGCAATAGTAAGTGCTGCGACTATGGTCACTCCGCTTAATTGTCCATCAACCCCTTTAGCTCCCATATTAACAATATTCATTAAAAAAGTTATCCAAAGAATGGCAAAAACACTTGAAGCAACCCAAATGGTGTGAGTTTTTCCGAGGATGTCAAATGTAATTTGGGGGCTACTTAGATTAATGACCCCGCCCATGGGGTTTGAAACAAAAGCAATTCCTATTCCCGCAGCAATTGGAGCCGCCGCAGCCGCAAGGCCAATTAGCAATCTTAAATAAGGATTAAGGTTATATTTATCATCCAAGATTCCCATCACAATAAGGATAGTTGCTCCCAGAAGTATTCCTGCAAGTTGTTTATCCAGTGGTAAAAAAATTAAACTTGTTACCAAAAGAGCGATAAAAATAGGAATCCCTCCACCACGCGGAATGGGGTATGTATGGATTACTTTGGGGTGCTTGTTTTGGCTTGGATCATCTATGATTCCAATTTTTTTTGCAAATTTTATAGCAAGTGGTGTAGCCAAAAAGGCAACGGCTGCAGCGGTAACCCACGGTATTAAAAATAAATTTCTCAAGTTTTCCATGTCTAAAAAAGACCTATTAAAAAAACAATTTTGACGATAGTTATGGTTGCCATTATTGAGGCTAGAAGAGAACTAACTGCCAATACCTTTTTAACAAATTCGTCTTTAATATATAAATTGATAATGAGGTTAATTCCGGAAATTAAGATTGATACACCAGGTATTATCAGGAAATACAAGGTTGGAGCCAGCTGATCAGCTCCTGTTGGTTTACCGTAATAGAGAGGAATGATTGGGGGTAAATAATTTTTTATCAGGAGTATCCCCGCAATGGAGATAATGCTTAATACTACAGCAATAATAAAATAATTGCGAAAAGAGACTTTTTTCCACCACATAATAGTTAGGGTTTACTATCAATTTCAAGACCCGTCAACAGGGACAGTAAACATGTCCAAAACCAAACCGGAATGGGGTTTTGAAATAATTTCTATATTGTACGATATCTACTTAACGGGAGCAAAATCAATTCTGGAATAAATACTGGCATCGTCTATCCGATTAATTAGTAGATACTTCTTTTTAAGTAGGGCTCCGATCTCCGGGTAGGGGTAGGAATTGGTAAGAATAATAAATTTTGGAGGGTCTGCTGCAATATTTTTAGCCACAATTGCCTTGCTTGAAAAATCCATTACATGGTAATCTGCAACATATTTAATAGGGGGAAATCTTTTTGATAAAGCGTATACAGTTGGAGAATCTGGTCCCCACATAAAAACACGATCACTATTTGTAGATGAGTTGGCTAGAAAGTCAGCAATTTTATAGTCTCTATTTATGCCTATCGAAAATTTATCAAAATAAGTTGATTTTGTATCGATTCCGGCAGCAAATCTTACAAACCTGGTGTAATAGGGTAATGTTGGGTAATACCAGAATTTGTAATAGAAAGGTACGAAGAAAGATAGGGTTAGTGGCAGGACAACGAGGGATTGCTCAACACTCTTTTCGACAAAGAATGTTGCCAAAAGAATAGATATTGGGCCGATGGCTTGAATAAAATAGTGAGGATAGGGCCTTTCTGATAGGGTAATTGCAAATAATGAAAAAAGTATCCAAAGAGAAACTAAAATAAATTTTTTGGAAAGTTTTACTCGAAAGATAAAAAGAATAATTGATCCCAAAAAGACAACGGCTGCGCGTATTAGCAGCGGAGCATTTCTGACAATAAACGATTTTTGGACATCTTCGGGTCGGAAACTACTTAAATAACCAACGTTTTGTAAAAATGCAGCTTTTATATACTCTGGAAGTATTCCTTTACCAAAATACCAAACAAAAGTTATTAGAATTGGTGTCGCAAATCCTATGATGAGAACAGTTGTATTTTTTAAAATATTTTTCCAGTCTCTAAATCCTTTTGTAATAATCCAGTAAAGAACTATTATTGGTGCGTCAAAAGCTGCTGGAATTTTATAAAGCGCACCGATGCCTAATAAAATTCCTGCGATATAAACCCCTTTTATTTTTACCTTATCATTAAGAAGAATAAGAAAGGCTCCAATTGTAAAAACAATCATAAATAGCTCTGAATTAACCGTAAGTCCCTCAAGAAGGGGAAGTGTTGTTGCAAAAGCAAAAATTATTGTAGCAATTTTCTGGGCCCTTGTATTTTTCTCAAATAAAACCCTGGTCAATTTGTAGAAAAAAAATATTGTTACCAAGCTCCAAAAAGCCAAAATAACCTTAAACCAAAAGAGGTTTCCCGCAACAGCCGCTGTCAAGTATAAAAGTGGCGGCTTATTGTCGTGAAGGTTTTTATATAAGGTTAATCCCTGGCGAACACCCTGCCCAAGTGTCATATATATCATCTCATCACCATAGAAATATGGTTCTAAAAATGACGGAATTCTTAATAGAAAAACAGAAGATAGTGTCACAAGTAGCCAATTTGGGATGTTGGGTAAATGAAGGAGGTCACCTATTTTATGAAGCTTACTCCATAACAATTTCATATTATATTTAGTTTAAGATATAATTTGACCATATGCAAAGTGTATTAGTAACGGGTGGTGCGGGTTTTATTGGTAGCCATCTTTGTGAACGTTTGCTGGAAGAAGGTTATAAAGTTATTTGTTTAGACAACCTTTTGACGGGATCTAAAAAGAATATTGAGAAGCTTGAATCGAATAGAAACTTTGAATTTATTGAAAAGGATGCAAGTCAATCCGTGAATGTCAATTACGAACCATTGGACTACATATTTCATCTTGCATCCCCCGCGTCTCCGGTTGACTTTAAAAATTACTCAGAAGAGATACTATTGGCCAATTCCTTAGGAACATTAAATGTCTTGAAAACTGCAAAAGAGATGAGGTCTAAAACATTAATAACATCAACGTCAGAGGTTTATGGTGATCCTCTTGAACACCCCCAAAAGGAAACCTATTTCGGGAATGTGAACACTTTTGGGCCCAGGTCTTGCTACGACGAAAGTAAAAGATTTGCCGAAGCAGCTACATATGTTTATATTCGAAAATATGATATTGATGCCAGGATAATTAGAATCTTTAATACCTACGGTCCTAGAATGAGAAAGGATGATGGTCGTGTTATTTCAAATTTTGTTAATAATGCTCTAGAAAACCAACCCCTTGAAGTAGATGGTGACGGAACTCAAACAAGGTCTTTCTGTTACATTTCTGACATGGTTGAGGGAATTATGAGGGCGATGTTTTCCGATAATACAAAGGGTCAGATATTTAACTTGGGAAATCCAGATGAGTATTTAGTTAAAGATGTGGCCGACAAAATTATTTCGCTTACAACTTCAAAATCAAGCATTAAATATAGTGGAACTTTTAGAAAAGATGATCCAATGAGAAGGCGCCCTGATATCTCAAAAGCAAAAGAAGTGTTAAAATGGGAACCGAAAATTAACCTAGAAGAAGGCCTCAAAAAGACGATTGATTATTACAAAAATCAATAGAATGCTATTTGTTACCACATACAATTGTCCTGATGTCGACGGTGTGGCCTGTTGTATAGGTTATTCTGAATTTTTAAGAAAGTCCGGTAAAAAGGTCATACCTACGTATCATGGAGAAGTAAGTAAAGAGGTGAAGTCTGTTAAAAAATATTGAAATAGTTTATTAAACCTTCTCTGTAACCCTGTAACCCAAATATCTTCTCAACATGAGTCTTGTGTGGGCATCAAGTCCGGGAAGAGCCGAAAGCAAGAAACCTGAAATCGGCATAAGTATAAATTCAAAAGGAGAAAGAATAAGCTTTAGTCTTGAATAATTTTTTCCGTCTCTGGGTTTATAGGAAGCGTCGATTATGAGAGTTGAGAGAAGAAAAAGAAGACAAACTGTTAGTATGAGTGAAGATAGTTTTGGAACAGTATATCCTAGAGCGGTTCTTGCAAAAGCTGGGTTAAGAAGAGAGGGTAGGGTGATACCAAGTGTAATCAAAAACCAGTGAATAGGCCAAGAGAAATGTGCCCAAAGAGCCCACATGAGTCTAGTTGTTTTATCCCAAAAAGGAATACCCTCAACAGTTAAATAATTTTTAATTATCCACGGATCGTCCGAAACACCATATGCCCAACGTTTATATTGTTCAAACTGATTTTTAATTGTTTTCCAGAAACCGGTAGATTGAGCCGCATCTGCATAGATTGGAAGATAGATTGGTTCAACTTCTATTCCACCCTTCATCTTGAAAAATGCTTTGAAAAATATTCCCCAGTCTTCCGGTATTTTATCCGGGTCCCAATAACCTGCCGAATCCAAAAGTCTAAAAGAAAGTGAATAGTTTTGCGCATTGATCAGCTTATCCCGCCTGGGTAGCTGGGAAAGATTCCACATAGAACCCATTGTATTGGGAACACGAGTAACTGCCGGAATGTCCCAAATATTGTTGTAAAAAAGGACGGCAGCTTGCCAAAATTTTTTATACCTTGAAGAATCGTCAAGAAATTTATAAGTAAGACAAGAAAAATGTCTAGGATGATATTTATGATCAGCATCACTACTAGTTACAACAAAGTAATTAAGATCCAACTTATTTTTCTCAATATAATTTTTCTTAAACCAAAGTGCCGCATAACGTTCATTCGAAGATTTACCTGCAATTTCTCTATCCGAGAGCTTGTGGACAGTAACAAATATTTTTTTGAACACCCCATCAAATTTATGTTGTATTGCCTCAACTTTTTTCTGCCTTTCTTCTATATCCTCATTTTCCTCCATTGCTAAAATGATATGAATTTGTTTCTTAGGAAGATCTTGGTCGGCTATTGACTGGATTGACCTCAGAAGTATGTAAAGGGGTTCTTTATATGTTGGCATAATAATGACATGTTGAATTCTTTTCCAATCAGCAAATGGTTTTAAGTCTCCAAGCCAGTCATAATTCATTGATGCCTGAACTCTTAAATGGGCAAATGTGGCACTGACTGCAGTTTGAAAAGATTGGAAAAACCAATAAATATTAAAAAATAAAATAAAATATGCAACTGCTGTGGGGATTACTAAAATTCCCCACCAAGGAAAGAGAATAACGTTCCAGGAGACAAAACCAGGTAAAATCTCTAGTGCTCTTTGAACCTCCTTGTCATGTTTAATAATCCAATCTCTCATAATTTTATTTATCTAGGCGGGGAAATAGTGGTGTAGAGGGAATAATTTTTGGTCCTTTAAACTGCGCCTCAATCTTGTCGGCGGTTCCTGGAAGAAACGGTTTGAGATTGGAAGCAATAACTCGGACATGGTCTACAAGGTGAATTAATACCTCTTCAAGTTTATTACCTGTCAATTTCCATGGTTCTTTTTCATTTATAAACTGGTCTGTTTGGGATATCTCTTCCCAAATGGTTTTTATAGCAACGTCAAATTTATATTCGGAAAGAGCACTTTCGATATTCTTGTCTTTTGATATTTTTGTTTCTTTAAAATCAAGTCCTGATTTGTCGCAAAGAGCAGCTACACGGGAAATAAGATTTCCCAGCCCGTTTGCCAACTCGCCGTTATATGTTTCTTCAAATTTCTCGAAAGTGAAGTCGGAATCGTCGTATGGATTTATTTTGGCCAGTAGATAATAACGGATAGCATCAGTTCCATATTTGCTAGCCACATCAATAGGGTTGATGGTGTTACCCAGACTCTTGCTTATCTTTTGTCCATTAACTGTAATAAAACCGTGGATAAATACTTGTTTTGAGAAAGGTAGGCCTGCCGAGGCAAGCATTGCCTGCCAGATAGCAGTCTGCTGCCTTAAATTATCTTTTCCGGCAACATGGAAACCGGGCCAGAAAGATTTAAAATTCTTTTGATCTTCGGGCCAACCAAGTGTTGAGATGTAATTGATAAGGGCATCAAACCAAACATACATTACTTGAAGGTTGTCTCTCGGAACCGGAATTCCCCATGGCATCTTGTTTTTGAGTCGGGAGATGGAAAAGTCTTGTAAACCCTCTTTAACAAAAGATTTGATTTCATTAAATTTTCCACTCGGAACTACGAAATCCGGATTCTTCTCATAAAAATCGAGTAATGCTTTTTGGTACTTAGAGAATCTGAAGAAATAATTTTCTTCCTCAATCGTTTCGAGGACTTGGTTGGGATGTAATGGGCACTTACCATCGACCAGCTCAGAGTCGGTTTTTTCAAGCTCGCAGCCTACACAATACTTTGTTTTATATGTTTTCTTATAAATATCACCACTCTTGTCGCAAAGCTTCCAAAATTCCTGTGCAGCTTTAATGTGATGAAAATCGGTTGTACGAATGAAGTGATTGTAGCTTAAATTTAAAGCCTTTTTGAGTGCATCAAATTTTGCTGCATATTCGTCGCAATAAACCTGAGGATCTTTTTCCTGCTCGAGTGCTTTTTGATAAATCTTTTGGCCATGCTCATCAGTTCCAAAGTTAAAAAATACTTCATCCCCGATTGATTTATGAAAACGCGCCAGGGTGTCAGCCTGAATAATTTCTAAGGCAAATCCAATGTGTGGCTCTGCATTTACGTAGGGTAGTGTGGTTGTAATATAATATTTTCTGTCCATAGGCATATTGTACAGCGTATATACGCTTTGAAGCTACTTTTTTGCAACTTTTCTAATTCTTTCTGCCCAGACATTAGCCCATTCTTCTGCCTCAATCTTTTTTAGGGCAATTTTTACCCCATCCTTTTTAAGCAGTTTTTTTGTTTCCACAATTTCTCTGGGAGATGCAAAAAGATTTCTTTTTATATTCTCACTATCTCTTCCCTTTTTGATCCAGTAGGCGATCGATAACCTCTTAATGTATATTTCAAGTTCTTTTTCGTCAAAAAAGTCTTTTAAAAATATTTGTACCTCTTCAGGCCCTTTTAGATCGTTTATCATTTGGGCGAATGTTCGAAAAAGCCCTCTTTTAAGTGATGGGTTCATTTAATTGAGAAATATAACTCGATACATGTTCCAACTGCAAGTATTAAGGCTAAATTTAAATAATTTCCGACACCCAAAAACATAAGTATCGAAAAAAACGTCAGCGATATTGAGGAAATAAGTCCTCTTCGGGAACTTGCAAATATAAGTGAAAATGTAAAAAGTAGTGCCGTAAAAAGAGTAATGAAAAATAAAGGAATTACAGCAAACATTTCTGGATCTACAAAATATATAAGAATACAAAGCAGGCTCCATAAAAGAATAGTTAAAATTAGAGTTGGTAAAAAATTTTTTCGTTTTAGCACCTGCTCTTTTCTTATTTGTTTTTTCATTTGTAATTTTGTTTTTTTACTTTAAAATTGACTGATGGATCCGATTATCATTCTCATTATAGTATTAGCTGCTCTAGTAATTGTAGCTGTTTTTATCAATAGGAAGCTGTCTGATTTGAAGGAATCCCAAAAACCTTCAGATGAATTATTGGAGATAATTAAAACTTTACAAAGTGGATCAAGGGAGGATAGACGAGACCTTATTTCTTCATTGCAGAAAAACACTCAAGCAGTAAACGAGCGCTTGGATAATGCCGCCAAGGTAATTTCTCAAGTGCAAAGGAATTTGGGGGAAATGAGTGAAATTGGAAAAGGAATAAGAACTCTCCAAGACTTTTTACAATCTCCAAAACTTAGGGGTGGTTTAGGAGAAGAAGTTTTAAAAGAAATGATAGGTCAAACTTTTCCCAAAAACGCCTTTCACTTGCAATATCCTTTCAAAAGTGGGATGAAGGTGGATGCGGTTTTAAAGACCGATGCGGGGCTGCTTTGTATAGATTCCAAGTTTCCAATGGAAAACTTTAACTTGATGATTAAAGGGGAGACGGAGACAGAAAGAAATACTGGTAAAAAACAGTTAATTCAAGATGTTAAAAAGCACATCGAAGATATTAGTAAAAAATATATTCTTCCAGAAGAGGGGACAATGGATTTTGCCCTGATGTATATTCCATCAGAAGCGGTTTACTACGAAATAGTTAATATTCCTGAGCTTTCCACGCTTGCCAGACGTATGAGAGTCTACCCGGTTTCCCCAAACACTTTATATGCACATCTACAAGTACTTCTACTTTCCTTTGAGGGAAAAGATTTGGAACAGAAATCAAAAGAAGTTTTCAGGACATTAAGAGCAATCCAAAAAGATTATGAGAAAACAAACGACAATCTTTCTTTATTGCAAAAGCACTTAACAAATGCTCACAACACAATGGCTACTGTTTTTTCAAGTTTTGGAACATTGGGGCAAAAGATTTCCTCTACTCAAAGTTTGGGTGATAGTGGTGGGAAGAATAAAGAATTAGAATAAATAATGATTAATCCAAATTGGGTCTTTGTGGGTTTAGCTGTACAGACGATTGGTGGCGTCGGTTATTTAATAGATACTCTTAAAGGAAAAGTTAAACCTAACAAGGTTAGTTGGCTTCTTTGGTCAATTGCTCCGTTGATAGCTTTTTTTGCAATGATAAAGCAAGGGGTTGGTTTGGAGGCTTGGGCGACATTTATAGTCGGATTTTTACCCCTTCTTGTATTTATAGCATCTTTTGTAAATAAAAAAGCATACTGGGCTATTACAAAGCTAGATATTGTTTGTGGGGCTCTTTCGGTATTGGGGCTCATACTGTGGTTAGTTACGAAGGTTGGAAATATTGCAATAATTTTTAGCATTATAGCTGATGGTTTAGCCTCGTTTCTGACAATTTACAAATCATTTAAGGAGCCGGAGTCAGAAAGTCATCTAGTCTTTAGTCTTGGAATAATTAACGGAGTAATAGCTCTGTTGGTGATAAGGGATTGGAACTTTCAAAATTATGCCTTTAACCTTTATATTTTGATTGATGATATATTAATTTCTACTTTAATTATTACTAAAATCGGACCAAAAATAGAAAAAGCCTTTCAAAAATTGAATAGATAAATTTGTCTTAGGAAGATGTCAGTTGAAATTATCTAAACTTCTTTAGCGGCAATAAAAAACCAGCCAGTTATCATCGTGTCGGCATCGACAATAAAAGGCTGGTTCCAAGAAACTATCCGGGTGGTAAATTTCTTGCTTTTCTTTCTGCTTCTTGCATGATTTCATCATCCATTTGCATTAAATCAATGCTTGAAACAACTCCTATTACTTGCTCATTATCCTTTACTACAAGATGATGAATTTTTTTGGCGAGCATAATATCCTTACATTTTTGGACAGGGTCATCACTGTTGACAAAAAGACATTTGTTGACAGGTGTCATAAGGGTGGAGGCCGTCGCGGCTCTAGAAACTCTCATTACACCACTGGCAATATCTGTCATGGTCAGAATTCCCTCAAATTTATTCCCGTTAAAGACGAGAAGTGAATGGATTCTTTTTAATTCCATTCTTCTCCAGCAGTCTATAGCAAGAGTGTTTGGTGAAACCGTTTCCAAGATTTGCCCGCCAATAATATTTCTTACTTTCATAAGGTTCTCCTTTATTACTATTGATGCCGACAAGGTGCGAATACGAAGCTTATGCAATTAAAGCTTTGTAGCCGGAATTATACATTATTGCAGTTGAATAATCTGTTAAAATGCATTTGTGTCAAAGGATGTTACAGAGTTAAAACTGAATAAGGAGCAAATTGAAGCGATAAAGTACGGTGATGGACCGCTTCTCATTATTGCTGGAGCCGGAACAGGGAAAACCACTGTTATAACAGAAAGAATTAAATATCTTATTCTTTCCAAAAAAGTTAAACCGGATCAAATACTGGGATTAACATTTACTGATAAAGCAGCTCGTGAGATGGAGGAGAGGGTGGATATCGGTCTTCCTTACGGATATACGCAGATGTGGATAATGACTTTCCACTCGTTTTGTGACCGGATTCTAAGGCGTGAAGCGCTTCATATAGGACTAGACCCTCATTACAAACTTATGACTGAAGCAAGTTCGGTTCAGTTATTGAGAAAAAATCTTTTTAACTTAAATCTAAAGTACTTCAGACCTCTTGGAAACCCAACCAAGTTCATAAGTGGAATGCTTCAACATTTTAGTCGTTTACAGGATGAAGACATTAGCCCGGTTGAATATATGGATTGGGTTAAAAAACAAAAATGGACAAGCGATGAAGAAAAGACTGAAATTGAAAAATGGCAGGAATTATCAAGGGTTTATAAAGCTTACGATGAATTAAAAACAAAAGAAGGGTTGATGGATTTTGGGGATTTGATTGTTAAAACACTTAAGCTCTTTAGAGACAGACAAAACATTTTGGCAGAGTATCGAAAGCAATTTAAATATATTTTGGTTGATGAATTTCAAGATACAAACTTTGCTCAAAATGAACTTACCAAGCTTCTTGCCGGTAGAAATGGAAATATAACCGTAGTGGGGGATGACGACCAGAGTATTTACAGATTTCGAGGTGCCGCAGTCAGTAACATCATTCAATTCAAAAGTAATTATCCAAAGACAAAAGTTGTCGTTTTGACAAAAAACTACAGAAGCACCCAGGAAATTTTGGACAGAAGTCACGAACTAATTAAGTTTAACGATCCCGACAGACTTGAAGTTGTTGAAAAAATAGACAAAAGGCTCAAGTCACAGGTGGCTAAAGACGGGGCAGAAATAAGGTTTATTCATTCAGATAGGGTAGAAAATGAGGCCGATCTTATTGCAAAAGAAATTGTGAGGCTTAATTCCGAGGAAAAGTACAAGTGGAGTAATTTTGCCGTATTGGTTCGTGCCAATAACCATTCGGAACCTATTACAAGAGCTCTTTCCAGAAACGGAGTTCCTTATCAGTTTTTGGGTCCAGGAAGACTTTTCAAACAACCGGAAATAATCGATTTAATTTCATATCTCAAGGTTCTTTACAACTTTGAAGACTCTTTGGCGTTTTATAGAGTAATTTCAAACGACTTTTTTGAGATAAATCCGCGTGACATTGCAGCTATCGGAAATTACGCAAAAAAATACAACCTTAGTTTATTTGAAGCTTCTGAGAAAATTAACGACATTAGTGTTTCAAAAGATACGAAAGAAAAAACAAAGAAACTTTTAAAAACCATTGAGAAACATTTCGGATTAATTAAAAAAGAGACTGCTGGACAAATTCTTTACTATTACCTTGAGGACACGGGTCTTATCCAAAAATTAATGTCTCCTACATCCCTCGAAGCTGAAACCCGTGCCAAGAACATCTCTAAATTTTTCGATAAACTAAAAACATATGAAGTTGATAATGATGACGCAACCGTTTCTGCTGTTGTTGATTGGCTCGATCTTTCAATGGAACTTGGGGAATCTCCGCTTGCCAATAATGAGGATTGGACAGAGATTGATGCAGTAAACATTTTAACTGTCCATTCCGCAAAAGGTCTTGAGTTTCCTGTAGTCTTTTTGGTCAATCTTGTTTCCCAAAGATTTCCCTCAACGGCACGACGTGAACAAATCCCTATTCCGGAAGCTCTCATAAAGGAAGTTTTGCCCATAGGGGACTTTCATCTAGAGGAAGAACGCCGTCTTTTTTATGTAGGTATGACTCGAGCGAAGGAAAGGCTTTTCTTTACAGCAGCCGATTATTATGGAGAAGGCAAGCGTGAGAAAAAGCTTTCTCCATTTATTTTTGAAGCTTTGGGTGATAGGTCAATAGCTGCGGAAATGAATACAAACAAAGTCAATCAGTTGTCTTTTCTTGATTACAAGATAAATAAGTTACCAATCACCATCCAAAAATCTGCCTTACATGTCGATTATTTGAGTTATTCGCAGATAGAAACGTTCAACACTTGCCCCTTGCATTACAAACTTAGGTATATTTTGAAGGTTCCGACCCCACCCTCAGCCTCTGCCAGTTTTGGGACAACAATTCATGGAGTTTTAAAAGATTTTTTTGGAGAGGTACAGAGAGGAATTAAGCCGGGTGTGAAAATAATAAACGAGTTACTGTATAAGAATTGGATTAAAGAAGGTTATAAAAGCAAAAAACACGAAGCGGAATTTTTACAGAAAGGAAAAGACTACCTTGCCGGTTTTTTGAAATACGGTTTTAATCCCAAAAATCTACCGATTTCTTTAGAACAGCTATTTATTGTTCCTATTGGCAAGGATTTGAAGATTGGAGGAAGAATTGACAGAGTGGATAGTCTTGGTGGGGGAGAAATAGAAATTATTGATTACAAAACCGGCGCAACGATTCCTACACAGCGTGAGGTTGACAAAAACTTACAGTTAAGTTTTTATGCGCTTGCAGCCACAAAGATACCAACAGAACCATTTAACAAATTACCGGAAAAAATCAAATTATCTCTATATTATTTGGATGAACAGGAAAAAATATCGACAACTCGAACTGTCAAACAGTTGGAAGAAGCGGTAAATGAAATTTATAAAATTAGGGATGAGATAGAAGGGTCTGATTTTAAATGCTCGGGACACATGTTCTGCCAAATTGGCTGCGAGTTTTCACTTTTCTGCAAGTCTGAAAAATAGTCACTTAAAAGCAATTATCTGAAGACCGTATTTGTTAATATCGCCTTGGGACCAGTATTTCTGTCTCTTGGTGTTTAAGACGAATGTAATTTTCTTTTCAATTTTTCTGCCAGTATACTTTTTCTTTACGGAATCGTATTCCTCCAAAACTAGAATATCACCCGGTTTGCACTTAAAGTTGGCCAGTCTTGTGTCAAATGTCTTTTCTCCTGATAGAATTTTTTCAAACCCATTAATCCACGTTTTCTTCTTAATTATCATAGTGGGAAACGAATTTTAGTATAGCATCCCGGATAATTGATTTCATATCCGCCAAACGAGTGTTTAAAGTGGGTAAAGCCAGTCCATGTTTTATTAGGGAATCGGGGATCAAAGATTCCCTCAAAGTCAAAAACTTTACAACCAATCTTTTTAGCCCATAGTATTCCATACCAGAGAAGGGAATACTGAGATAGGGTAGAGCGTCCTTCCGGGTTGGTATAAGCTTGCCAATAATAAGCAATATCGTTAATATTTCCGTGTGAAGAAGTCGTGAAAAGCGCTCCTCCTATAATTCTGCTAGATATATTGTGCGACGCAAGAAATAGGGATTTATTTTGTGGAAAACTTTTCTTTAATTTAATTAATTGTTCTGCTGGCGGCACAAAGCGGTCAAATTTAACAGAATTTTTCCATTCCCTTCTAAAGATTGCGATTTCATCGGGGGTTGAGTATTCATTAATAGATAATCCCTCCCCTCTTTTAATGGAGTGTCTTGCATCCTTTTTAAATTTATGGAAAATTTCCTTTTTTGATCTGGTTAAATCAATTTGTAGAGTTTTGGTAGGTAAATATGGGTTTTTGGAAAGCTTATAACCTATTGAGACTAAATATTCTGAATCAAGTACTGTCTTTGGCTCAACTATTATTTGGAATACTCCGTATTTAAAGCATAGTTTATTTATTGTTTCAATTCTTATTTCCTCTGGGTGTTGAATTTTTAATATTGAGCCTAATAGTGGAATTTTTTTTATAAAATAATTAATTTCTCCAATTCGCTCAACTGTCCAGCCCAGGCTTTTGAGGTATGTTGCGTAGGATTCGGATTGCCTAATATCAACCATCATTTAAAATCTGTGTCGGGAAAGTCCGATCTTTGCAGTGGTTTTAAGTATTTTCCAGCGGACTTTGTCCGTAAGTGTATAGATTAAATATAGTGGTTTATTAATTACCAAATCCCAAGTTCCTATGAATTCTATGACTTTCGGGTTATAGCCTTCTTTAAATTTTGTGAAGCCCTTACCCTCCTCCCTTCCCCAAAGGTCAAAGGTCGTTAAACCCATCCTCTTACCGAATTTAACCGCCTCCCACATAATAAGATTATTGGCCATAACCTCTTTATGTTTTTCGGTAGAAGCACCATATGGGTAATATAAAAAGTCTTTCCAAACAAAAAGGATCCAGGTTGTAATAATTTGATCATTGTAGATGGCAGTCATTAAATGGGCTATGCCGGCTTTTTTTAGAATATCCCACATAAGCCGGTGATATTTTTCTGTATGAGCGAAGAAAGCTTGTCTTTGAGTTGTTTCTCGAGTCAGTTCCAGATATTTATTAAAAGCTTTATCAGAACTATCTTCGTGAACAGAAACTCCTTTTCTTTCTGCAAGGCGAATATTATATCGGGTTTTACTAGAGAAGCTTTTAAGTAGTTCTTCCTCACTTTTTGTAAGATCGATCCAGAATGTGGTTGGTGTAAAAAATCTTTTTCCCGGTACGGCTCCAGACTTATTAAGAAGTTTGGTTGTAGAATCATTCTTTTGAACGTTTGGCTCAAGTTTGATAAATACAATATTGTTTTTTTTGGCAAGATCTTTGAGATCGATAAGCATCTCTTTTGTTGGGATTGGCCCTTTCTCAAATACCCCCAATTTATAGTTGGTCAGGGGAATGTTATGGAGAGTGATAATTCCCCATTTGGTTTCTAAGACCTCATTTCCCCAGGCTTTTCTAAAATCTTCCCAATAACTGGTTTGGAGAGGGTGTGTTGATATTTTGTTTAAATTATTAGTTATCATTTTGTAAATATTTTTCGATGATATCGTCGAAAGTTCCTTTAATATCATCGACAGAATCTAATTTTAGATCATCTGTCATTGAAAAACTATTTACTCCGAGATTCTCGATTAAATTTTCGGGAATGTCTGAAATAAAGCGGCTAGGTGGATTACTGATTCTTTCACCAAAATATAGTCGGGAGGTAGCATAGGTTAAATAGAGAGTCTCTTTTGCTCGGGTAATTCCCACATATGCGAGACGACGTTCTTCCTCAAGTTGATTTGAATCCATAATACTTCTTGAGTGTGGAAAAAGGCCTTCCTCCATACCCACAATAAATATGATAGGAAACTCAAGACCTTTAGCGGCGTGTAGGGTCATTAATGTAACACAATTTTTTTGTTGCGTATTCGCAGTCACATGTTTATTGGAGTCTTGTGAGGCCTCAACAAGAGCGACATTTTCTAAAAATTCATTTACATTTGGGAATTCTGTTGCCACACTTCTCAACTCCTTTAGGTTTTCAAGTCTTGCTAAATTTTCCTCGGTCTCCTTTTGAAATAGAGCTAGGTAATCAGTTTTTTGAATTACGATATCAAGAATATCAAGAGTTGTCAGTTCGGCTAAATCTTTACTTTCTTTCCTAAAGGTTTCAATTTTTTCAAATCTTCTGATACCTATCTTTTTGATCCTATTTTTAGAAACAGAATCTCTTGGATTAACTAAATATCGAATGAATGCTAATACATCTTTAATCTCTTTACGACTATAAAATTTAACCCCGCCAACAAGAATGTATGGTATCCCGGCATGTAAGAAAGCTTCTTCTAGAACACGACTTTGGGCGTTGGTCCGATATAAGACGGCAATATCGTTATAGGTGATTAATGTTTGGCGGTTTGAGATAAGTAATTGAACTTCATCAACAACAAAATCAGCCTCATTAAAACCATTTTTTGCAGAATATAGTTTGATTTTTTCTCCGGGTTTTTTTTCTGTCCAGAGTTTTAGAACTGGATGACTGGTATTTTTGGAAATAACCAAATTTGCAGCTTCAAGAATATTTTGGGTTGATCGGTAATTTTGCTCAAGGTTAACAATTTTAATATTTGGATAATCTCTCATCAGATAGTTTATATTTCGATAGTCAGCTCCTCGCCAGCTGTATATGGACTGGGAGGCATCCCCAACTGCTGTGATGTTATTAGAATTACCAGTAAGAAGTTTCGTCAAGACGTATTGAATTTTATTTGTATCTTGCCATTCGTCAACAAAAATGTGAGTAAGTTTTTGTTGCCACTTATTTAATATTTCCGGAACCTCTTTAAAAAGAATCACGTTTTTTATAAGTAGGTCATCAAAATCCAGAGCCCCGATTTTCTTAAGATTTTTCTCATATTCCAAATATATTTTTGCAGCAACATCCTGCCACTCGCTTTTTACAAAATTTACATATTCGGAAGGACTAATCATTTGATTTTTCGCTTCACTTATTCCGTTTAGAATTGAACTTGGATTAAATTCATCTGTTGAAATATTAATTTTTTCCATTATTTCCTTTACTGTTTCTTTCTGGTCTTGTTCATCATAAATAATGAAGTTTTTGGGAATACCAATATTTTCTCCTTCAATTCTCAGAATTTTTGCACAAAAGGAATGAAAAGTTCCGGTAGTTGGAGAGTCTCCTTTTGTTAATTCAAAAATTCTATCCTTCATTTCTCCGGCGGCTTTATTGGTAAATGTTAGAAGAAGAGCATTCTCGGGTTTAATTATACCTTTTGAGATGAAGTAGGCCACACGGTTAGTTAAAACCTTAGTTTTACCACTACCTGCACCTGCCAAGACCAAAAGGGGTCCACCGGTATAGGTAACAGCCTCCTTTTGTTGTTTATTTAAACCAGCTATACTAGTATCTATCGACATGCTTGATCATTCTAACACGGTAAATTCTGATGATCGACCGGAGAAAATAATTAAAAAAACTAGCAAAAGTTGTTGGAAAATATTTTTCTATGTTTTGATTGTATTTTTTTTCGTGATTTGCCTGCCAATAGGATTTGGTGTTTATAAATACCCCGCCTTGGCTAGATCGATACTCAATTTTATTAATATTCCAACTGACCAAATTGCTTCAAGGAATGGTAATGTGAGTATTTTAGTAATGGGAAAATCGGGTGGAGATCGTGATGGGGCTGAATTAACAGATACAATGATTTTAATTTCAGTACCACTAGATGCATCTGGAGTAGAGATGATCTCTCTACCCAGAGATATTTGGGTTCCTGAAATTCGTGCCAAAATCAACTCAGCGTATTATTGGGGTAAAAATGGCTCCCCATATTTTGACATTTCCTCTACAGGTGGCGGAATAGCTTTTGCTAGAAAAATAGTCGGGGAAATTACAGGTTATCCAATTCAATACGGGCTTGTTGTAGATTTTTCTTCTTTCAAGGATATTGTTGATGCGCTGGGTGGTATTGAGGTTAATGTGAATAATGGATTTACTGACAATCTTTATCCGATTAGTGGTAAGGAAAATGATAACTGCGGTGGTGATATAACGTTTGCCTGCAGATATGAAACAATAATATTCAATAGTGGTCTGCAAAAGATGAATGGAGAAACTGCTTTAAAGTTTGTTCGTTCGCGCCATGCTGGGGGCGATGAGGGAACAGATATTGCCAGGGAGTCAAGGCAACAACTGATAATAAGTGCGATAAAAAATAAAATTATGGAACCAAAAACCTATTTATCTATTAATACAGACATCAAAATGATAAATATTGCCAAAAAATATATTGAGACGGACATAGATATACCAACAGCTGGGGTATTGGCAAGATCGGTTTTTGATGGGAGCAAAAACATTACACAACTTCTTATACCTGAAGGTTTATTAATAAATCCTCCAACTAGTAAGACATATGATAACTTATATGTATTCATCCCCAGGGCTGGTAACGGAAAGTGGGAAGAAATTCAGGAATGGTTTTCTTCAATAATGGATAACTAAAAAGCCCACTGACCAAGAGTGAAGTTTTGGATAAATAAACACAGAAGCGATAGAGAAATGGGAATCCAGATATAAAATATAAACTTCTTTTTTGACATCAGTTCAGCAAGAAGTATAAAAAACGGTGGAATTGAGAGAAGATATCTTGGGGCACTTAATATAAAACCCGTTGAGGTAAAAAAAACCGTTCCCAGAAACAAATAAAGTAAATATGGTGATTTGAATCTCCATTTTTTGAAACCTAGGACCACAAATATCCAAGCAAAAGTAGAGGCAATAGCTTCAGCGAAACCAACAAAATACTTGTAATTGACGGAATCCTTGGTGAAAAAGCCTCTTTTCCAGCTTGCGACAATCCCGTTCCATGGAAAGTCAAAACTTTTTTGCCAATTGTCTTTCAAAAATGTTTTAAAGGCTATTGGGTTACCGAAAAGTGTGTAGTTCAGATATCCGTAAGGAATAATCGGTATAGCAAATAAAATACCCGTAAGCAGCATATTTATTATGCTCAACCTTTTTGTATTTAACATAAAAAGTATGATTGTTGGAAAAATGATTAATCCAAAAGGACGTGTAATGGCCGCAAACCCACCTATCAAGGCTGAAATTAAAAATTTATTTTTGTTGGCAAAATATAAAGATAGGGTAAAAAGAAAAACAAAAAGGGACTCGGGATATGAAACTGAAAAAAAATAAGTTGTTGGAAAAATTGAGATTAGAATCAGTGTTAAAGAGGCAATATTTTTGTTCCAATTCGAGCTAATAAGTTTATATAAAAGAAGCATTCCTAAAACAAAAAAGAAATTTGAAATAATTACACCCGCCAATACAGAATCAATGTTTAAAATTGTGACGATCTTAATAAACATCGGATATAAAGGGGGAAACACTATAAAATTTTTTTCGGATCCGGTTGTAACATAACCGTGGGTTGCTATGAAAGTATAGCTATTTCCATCCCATCTTTTACCAAAAGTTAAAAGAAAATCATAAAAAGGTCTTATGCCAGAGAGAAAGAACGCCAGTAAAAAAATTGCTAACCTGTTAAGTATCAGGTATATGATTATTTTTTTCATCTAATAGCTTACCCATCCAAATTTGTTTATCCAAATAACCCCCCAAAGATTTACCATTATTGAAAGAATCAGAAGAATCCAATGGTGCCATTTTAGACTGGATTTGTAAGTTCCCCTTATGATTAATAAAAACATAAAAGGGTAAAAATCAACAGCAAAACGATAGCCGAATTGGGCAAAACCTGTCGTGCCGTGGCTAAATATTAAAAGAGAAATTAATATTATTGATATCCAAGAATACTTAACCACTTTTTCTTTGAATTTGGCTTTAAAAGCATATATAAAAGCTGGGGTTGTAATCCAGATAGCAAGTCCCGCCCACGAAGGTTGTATAAATGGTTTCTGAGGAAGAAATTTAGGTAATGCAAAAAACATTATTTTTAGGTGGTTGGGAATATTGATAAGATTAATAAGACCGTTTTTGTACCACGACTCTTCCATTACACCGGGAATTAGTGCATAACCCTTGTCCCAAACGACCCCAAATCTGATGAAATTATATAAGAAGTTTGTTAAAACGAAGGGTAGAATTCCGATCGCTAGTTTTATGTAGTTTTTAAACCAGGTTTTGTTGTAAGAAAAATATAGGAAAAGAGGTAAAGATAATATTATCTCTATCCTTGATAGAAAAGCTGCCCCCAACATTATTCCCATGACAACAGGACGTTTTTTGTTAAGTCCTTCATGTATTGCTACGGTCAAAAAGAACACGGCCGAAATTTGACCGAGAAACCAAACAGAACCAGTGGATGAAAGGTACCAAATAATGTTTCCAAATCCAGTTAACAACCCCACCCAAATCATAAATATTTTATTGCGTTTAATTTTCCAAGCATTTAACATTGTCAAGGCAACAATCCCTGCCCCGAGAAGGTGCGCTAAGTATTGCTGCTCAAATTTAGTACCCAGAACCAAGCGGAACGGCATTAATAAAATTGCAGGCATTGGTGGATAGGCAACATAAAATATTGAATTACCTGCTGGAATTAGCTCATTGAGCCAGTTGGGGTTTTGGGAGAGATAGTATTTTCCCTGAAGAAATGCATCTGAAAGTCGGGTAAAATAGTCGTATGGAGTTGTCCCTGCTGAGCTGACTAAATATATTATGAAAGTTAAAACGAAAAAGAGGCAGACAAGTTTCTTCATATCTAATATTGTATATGTTTTGTTTTTTTCTCTCATCACTAGAATTTTGCTCTCATTTTTTGGCACACTTCAACTTGACCAAGGAACGTTTATAGCTTGGAGTTCTGAACTTGTCCGTAACGGGTTCAAAAACTTCTATAGTATTTGGAGTGATTATCTTCCTGGATATCTATATTTTTTATGGGGACTGGGGAAAATAAATTTACTTTCTTTAATTCCTCAAGTATTACTTTATAAAATTCCGGCAATATTGGCGGATATTTTGACTGGCTATTTGATTTTTAAAATTTTAAGGGGGTATAAAAATGAAAAATGGGGAATTGTTGGATCATTGATATATCTTTTCAATCCTGCTGTAATAGTTAACTCGGCACTTTGGGGGCAGGTAGATTCTTTGACATCTCTTGCTTCAGTTGCGGCACTGTATTTTTTGGATAGTAACTATTTAATTTCCGCTTCCGTACTTTCTTTGGGGACACTAATTAAACCTCAGGCAGCATTTATTTTTCCCATAATTTTCCTTTTAATGATCAGAAAAAAGTGGAATATGTTGAAAATATCAAAATATGTATTAGTTGGATTGTCAATTTTCATTTTAGGTTTTGTTCCTTTTAGTCAAGGTAACCTGTTTCAATTTATTGTCGGAAGACTACAACTTTCTGCAAATCAATATCCTTATACAACTGTCAACGCTTTCAATTTTTGGGGTCTTTTGGGTTTTTGGCAAAAAGATAATATTTTTTTACAGCTGGGAGGGTATTTATTTGTGTTCTTGATGACGATTATCCTGTTCTTTAGATCTAGGAAAAATAAATTGTCTGCATTTTATTTATCGACCTTTGTATTCATGGCTAGCTTTATGTTTTTCACAAGAATACACGAAAGACACTTGTTGCCGGTATTTGCACCTTTGGCGATAATCGCAATTGGGAATCCGATATATTTACTAGCCTACTTTGGTCTATCTTCAATATATATTGCTAATATGGCTTACTCATACCAATGGATTTCTAATGATTTTATTCAAATTTTTCCCGATCCACTGATTAAAGTATTTATGATTTTGGCATTGGGAATTTTAATATTTATGTACTATGGAATGTTTAACAACATAAAAATTTCCTGGAAAAAATTATCACTAATATTAAATGGGATGCTTAGTAACAAAAAAGAATCTCAAAATTTGAGGACACCTGCAGCTCTTCCTAAAATCAACATCTCGCAGAGATGGGTGAGAATAATTTTATGTTTAATTTTAATTTTTGCATTCACCACCCGAATTTATAATTTAGGAAAACCGTCAAATATGTATTTTGATGAGGTTTATCATGCATTCACCGCCCGGACGATGATGGGGATAGATGCTCCTAAAGCATGGGAATGGTGGAATACTCCTCCGGAAGGATTTGCCTATGAATGGACACATCCACCTCTTGCTAAACTTGGAATGGTTTTGGGCATGAAAATTTTTGGTCAAAATGCTTTTGGCTGGAGGGTTCCGGGGGCAATCCTAGGAACCGGCATTGTTCTTTTAATTTATTTACTAGCAAAAGAAATATTTAAAGATGAAGTAACAGGACTTCTTTCCGCCGGTATTTTTTCTCTAGACGGATTGCCACTGGTTTTAAGTAGGATCGGCATGAATGACAGCTATTTGCTCTTTTTCGTACTTTTGTCGGTTTACCTTTTTATGAAAGGAAAAGATCTTCCATCGTCTATCTCGTATGGACTTGCTTTGGCGTCTAAATGGTCGGCTCTTTGGGCGGCGCCAATTCTTTTTGTCTTATGGTTAAAAAGAAAAAGAAAATTTAAGCCATCAATATTTTGGTTTTTAATATTACCGCTCGCAATTTATCTTCTAAGCTATCTTCCCATGTTTACAACAGGTCACAGCTTTTCTATATGGTGGGGTATGCAAAAGCAAATGTGGTGGTACCACACCGGCCTTCGGGCAACGCATCCTTATACTTCATCTTGGTGGAGCTGGCCATTTATGATCCGTCCTGTATATCTTTACACAAGTGATGAGATAGGTGGAATGGTGGCACGGATATATGCAATAGGAAATCCATTGGTTTTTTGGTTTGGTTTAGCATCTATTACAATGTCTGCAATTTATGCTTTTATTGAGCGAAATAAAAAACTTGGTCTGGTTATTTTTTCTTATTTGATATTTTTTGTTCCTTGGGCAGCCTCTCCAAGAATTATGTTTTTATACCATTACCTTCCTTCAATACCCTTTATGAGTATTGCAATTGCCTATGTTTTAAGACGAACCCCAAAGCTAATTTTCTGGGTTGTGCCAGCTTTTTTCCTGTCTTTTATCTATTTTTATCCACATTGGGCAGGTATTTCCGTTCCCATATGGTTAGATAAAAGCTACTATTGGGTTAGTAGTTGGAGATAATAATAGTTAAGCTGGAGCCAGATAAAAGCCACCCCTTGAGATTATATATACCAGACCACCCAGAAGAATAATGGTGATTATAAAATAAACAATCGACCAACTACCCGATTTAGGAAAAAATTTATCAAAGGGATAATAAGAAAAAACCTCAGATTTGAGTTTTGATAAAGAATATGTTGTTGCCATATATCCAAGATAAAAAATTATTAAAGAGACGATAATAATGGCAATTATTCCAAAATTTGCTCTAACAAAAATCTAATGTGGGAGTTATTAATAAGTCAAAAATCTTGCTCATGTAATTAGATTGCCAATACCATTGCACCCAGGATTACGAGGATACCAATTCCCGTTCCAATGAGGGTTGGCCAGTTTGTTCCGGATTCTGGAAGGGCTGGTGCAGTTGGAGTTGGGGATGCAGTAGAAATTCGATTAGTTGGTGTAGGACTTGGTGTTGACGTTCCCGAACAAGTACAGTCAGTTTCAGAAGGACACGATGGGTTTCGGCAGTATCCGTCATAGCAATAAAGATCTGAGTTACAGTTGAGATTACTGCCACAAGTTCCACCACAGGAGTTAGGTGAACCGGTTGGTGTAGGTGTTGGGGTTGGGGACGGCGAAAATGGTGGAGTTGGAGTTGGCGACGGGGTTGGGGATGGAGACGGGGATGGTGTTGGTGTAGGACTTGGTGTGGTTGTTGATATTGTAAAAGAAATGGAACAGTTATTTGAAGGGGACGTCGTAACCTCGTCTGCTTTAGGAAGACTACTTGGAACATTGGGGGCAACTGGTTGTTGTCTAAGTTGATATAGCTTAAAAGCTGTAAAGATAGCAACTCCGGCTAATACTATAGTTGCTAGTATTATTAAAATTGTCCCGATTTTACCAATAGGTTTCTTCATATATTTTTAGAACCACTCTCCACTTGAGTGATGGATTTGAGCTGAAACTGTAAACGTTGTTGTGCCACTGGGAATTGTATAAGACTGACAAAAATCACTTGATCCAGGTCTTTTGTCAATTGTTTCTGATTGTTGTCCCCCATTAATAGTAAAAATAGTAAACCTTGCCTTGTCAAAAGATCCTGATGCTGCAACACCAGATACACAGAAATTAACAGTTTGGCCCTCAGTAATTAATGAGCGTTCACTGGCTGGAATTAGTGTCCAATCTGAATCATATGTAGAAACTGCAGCACAATATGGGGCTGCAGGGGTTGGGGACGGCGAAAATGGTGGAGTTGGAGTTGGCGACGGGGTTGGGGACGGCGAAAATGGTGGAGTTGGAGTTGGCGACGGGGTTGGGGATGGAGACGGGGATGGTGTTGGGTTGGGTGTATTTGTGGGTGGATTGGTAGGAGGCCTACAAAAACTTTCATTGGCACAACGAGAGTCTGTGCATAATTCCGAAATGGTATTGTAATATGCGATTGGTTGCCAAACACCGCTGGAACAGTACGGACTATACTGATTACATTTCAATACTTTTGGTGTTGTTACACACTTAATTGAACCAATGGGTGAACAAGCATCACCGCCGCCTGGACAACAACCCCAACCCTCCCAACTCCAATTGCAGTATGAACACCCAGCTGGGGTGTTAAGATCCACATAATTAATACCATTAGATTTGATACATGGAATATTGTTATCGTTGGGTTCGGGGCACAAGCAACCAGTGGCACCAGATGCTTTTTGTTGGAAGATTTGTTTCTGTTGTGTTAAAAATATTCCTGCTCCAAGGCCCCCGATAAGTACAAAAATTCCAAGTATTGTTGCAATTATTTTTCCAGTCCCGAATTTTTTCTTTGGAGATGAAGTAATATCGGAAAAACTTGGTGCAGGTGGAGTTGTAGAACCTGAATTACTTGTGGTAGTGGTGGAACTAACATTTTCACTATTTAAGCTTTGGAATTCCGGAGGAAGTGGTAGTAGGTCAACCTGTGAGGAAAAATGTATAGTTGGATTTTCCAATGGTTGTTTTACAGGACTTTTTTGATTTTGGTCTGCTAGTTGGGTTGGGTTGGTAGGGTCTTGTTTGGGCATTTGTTAATTTAAGTTTTGTTTTCGGAGACTTTCCAAATATATAAACTGAACATAATTACTGACATACCCATCATAAACAAAAGGACTGTTGGAATCAAGCTACCTGACTCTGGTAATGCGGCAGGAGTTCCTGTTGGTACACTTGTAGGTTTAGGGGTTAATGATGGTGTAACTACAGGTGAAGGACTGGGTGTACTTTTTGGTGTGGGGGTTGGAGACCCAGTAGGAGTTGCTGATGGTGTTGATACAAATGATGGTAACTCTCCTGCTTGGACGATAAAACTTCTCGTTAGGGTACGGGTTATACCAAGCGCATCAATCCAGGAAACAGTAACTGTATGGGCTCCTTCTGATAAGTTTGTGGGTGGCGACCAATTCCAGGAGCCTCCAGATTTTATGGTTGTTGATCCAGTTATGGTTTCTTCAGAGTGAACGGTAATTATAATATCAGTACCTTTTGGTCCTTCACCAAAGAATTCCGGTTTATCACTGGTAACAATTTCCCCTTCAGTGACGCTTTCCAGGGTAACACCTCCGGAAACGGTGGGGATTTCTTCGTTTACATTTAATTTGGATTCTATGGTCGAACCCTCCGGAAGGTTCAAATTAACGTCTGGATTTTGGCCATCGATTACGGGTGGTAAATTTCTAAAATCTTGATCCTGACCTGCTATTAGAGGCGGAATTGGATTAGCTGATTGGGGAAAAACCTTCGCCGACGCTATTTCTCCTTCTTCTGTTGTTGCAGCAATTTCAAGAAGTGTTTTATCTTGCTCAATTTGAGCATATGATGAAAGGTCTTGGGTCCTGGTTGATCCCAATTGAATAACAAACGTACCTGCTTCGGAAGTAATTGTCGAGATGATATATCCATTTACAGTTGTATATACAATGGCACGTTTTGATGGTTCTCCGGATGAATTAATCACTGATCCGGAAACTGGAATAGAAATTGGGTTTATAGAAAGAACCTTCCCAGTAGTAAATTGCCAAGGAACACCGCTGTTGTCAAAAGTTGTCCCGTTGGAATTTATTTTAAAGTAGTAAGCTGACTCAGGATTAAGTCCTGTAACGGTTATGCTATGTGTGGAATACTTATTGTCGTCTTCTGTTTCGTTGACTATTGTGCCCACATTTGGAGTAGTGCCGTAAGATATAAAATTTATTGTTTGATCTTCCGTAACCCAAGAAATAGTGGCAGAGGAGTCGGATAGGCTTCCCACCCTTACATCTTTGGGGGTTATTGTCGGACTGGCGCCGATTTTGAAAATCTGATTGTTTCTAAGAAGAATTACTCCCGCAAAGACTCCAGTCAAAAGAAGGAGTATCCCAAGAATTGTAGGTATTTTATTTTTTTTGATCATAATTCCGTTTCAGGAGAAGAGCTTGGTGATGCCTCAGGTGATACAGTTGGTAGTATGGTTGGTGTTGGCTCTGATGTTGGAATGGGCTGCCCTGTTTGTGTGGGTGTTAAATTAATAGGGGGAACTTCCGAATCCGGAATAAAAATAGCCGATTCAATTTTTTGGATTACGTCTGTATTAAGTGTGGGATCAAGTGGAAGAGAAATATTTTCGGGAACTGTTGTAACGGGCTTAACAGCAATAGCACGATAAATATTTAATCCCACCCAAAGAACGGCAGTGAGTAAAGTCAAAATAAGTATTGTTATTGGTTTTGGAAGGGATCGTTTTTTCATTGTATTTACTTATTACTTCCCAGATAGGGCACTCTTCCTGAGATTACAGCAACTATAACTCTTCCCGAATCGGTAACGGAAGAGTTAATTGTTATACCATCAATTACAGATACCGCTCTCAATTTTTCAAGATCTTTTAGAAAGCTATTGATGTTTGCAAAGTTGCCCTTGATACTGATTGAATATTCCATTTCGGTTGCACTCTCGGGTAATGGTTTAATGTCTGCTGAGGCTCTTGAAGTTTTTGGAGACCCAACCAATATTACATCGTTGATTGCAACCCCTGACAGCTCCACACCGTTTTTTGCTGATATACCCTGAATTTGTTTGGCGAATAAATCCGGACTGGGGGCTGAAGACACAGCTATTTCAATATCTTTTAAATAGTTTTGGCTTTGACTCAAAAGAACATTCGCTTTCTGCAAATCATTAACCTTTTTGGTAAGAGCTGAAAGGGTTATTCTCTCCTCCTTTATTTGTTGCATAAGACTGATAATTGTTAAGGCAGTTGGCTTAATAGCAAACATAATAAAAACTATGACTGCCACTATAGATAACACAATTTCTAGGAATGCACGAAGATCCGCCCTCTTTTTGTAAAGAGATGACACATTCAAAAACAGTTCTCTATATCTGAAATATGATGATTTCCAACCAGATGCCATAAATTTAATATGTAATATTGACTACAAAATCTGTTCCACCGGAATCATTTTTTGACGAACCAACTTGCTGTAACTCGACCGTTTTAAACGGACTACCTTGTAAAGCTCCCACAAATTGCAAAATATCGTAATCAGAAATTGAAGTGCCACGAATTTCTATTTTTCCATCCGCCATGGAGATTCTGGATAAAGTTGTATTTGCTGGAACCGCACCAGCAATCTTATCAACGAAAGTTGATGTATTTTGATTTTGAGATATCTTGTCGAAAATTTTTAGTTTTGACTGAATAGATCTGAATTGTTTTTCTAAGTCCGCCTGGGAAGAAATTTGAGCACTTTTAACTTTAATGGAATTGTTTAAATTTGAGTTTTGAGCGTCTAACCAAAATCGGGACAGGAAAGCTCCCATAACAACCATTTCAGTTGCAATAACAATCATTCGAAAAGTGCCGGTTGTCCACTTGAGTACACGACCCATGCTTGAGGCATCAAACTCCTCTTGTGGTAGTAGATTTATAGCTTTGTTTTTGGGCATGATTCACATTAAGCCTCTGGCTTTAAATCAATATAGCACATGTAAATGCGTGAAAGAAGCTCTTTCGGGAAGATTCGTTTATTACTATTTACTTGATACTTTTTTTGTGGAGGTTTTGGTTGTTTTCGAGGTTTTGCTTCCAGAAATTAGTCGGGAAAGTTGTGACTTAATTCTCGCAGACTTATTCTTGTGAAATATGCCTTTTTTTGAAGCCCTATCTGCAAGCGACATTGCTTCTACTACTTTTCCCTGGTTTTTCGATTTTTTAGCAAGACGTATTGCAATCTCCAACCTTTTTATCAAAAGTTTATTTACCTCTGCTTTGTTTTTTGAACCCCTAAGGGCTCTTCCGGCTGTTTTTGTGACTGGCATATCTTATTAATAATTGACTTCTTTTGTGGTTGTTAGTATATGACAAAGAAGCTAGAATATCAATGAGAGAATATGGAAAACTTAATTGCTAAAGGTAAGAAAATTATAAACTCTCAGCAAAACACCGTTCTTTCTGCGGCTACCCTTATCATGGTGATGATAGCGGTATCAATGATTTTAGGACTTATTAGACAAAGAGTTCTGGCAAGTTATTTCGATCCCAATTCACTTTCTTTGTTTTTTGCCGCATTCAGACTTCCCGATGCCATTTTTCAGATTTTAGTTTTTGGGACTTTCTCCTCAGCATTTATACCAGTATTTACAAAAACGTTAAAAGAAGGTGAGACAAAAGCATGGCTATTGGCGGGAAAGGTAGTTTCAATAGGTCTTGCAATTTTTCTTTTTGCGGTTGCACTTATAGGTTTTTTTGCAGTTAGAATTTATTCTGTCATTGCACCCGGTTTTGGACCAACGGGAAGTGCTGAGATAGCATTTTTAGCCAGAATTCTTTTTGCTGCTCAAGGATTTTTTGTAATAAGTTATGTATTAACCGGTGTTTTGGAGTCTTCAAGACGTTTTCTTGTTCCTGCCCTTGCTCCAATTTTTTATAACATTGGAATAATATTAGGAACAATTGTTCTTACGCCACACTATGGATTGACAGCTCCAGCTATTGGTGTGGTAATAGGGGCCTTTGCACACTTTATTATCCAGTATCCTCTTTCTCGTAAACTTGGTTTTAGGTTTACTTGGGATTTTAAACCAGACGAAGGTGTCAAGAAAATTGGTCAACTTGCCCTCCCGAGAGTAATAGACCTTGCTTTTGATCAAATAGGAAAGAGTGCTGAACTTTTTCTATCATCAATCATTTCCCAAGCTTCTTATACTTACTACACATTTGCAAATTCATTACAACTTCTTCCGGTGACGCTATTTGGAACATCTCTTGCGAAAGCGGTTCTTCCTATGCTTTCGAATGCGGATGGTGACAAAAAAGAATTTAGAAGGATCCTTCTAGTAGCCGTTTATCAGGCGATGTTTTTTACATTTCCATTAGCTGCTGCACTTATAGCTTTAAGGATACCTGTTGTGAGGCTTATATATGGAACAAAAATCTTTGATTGGAATTCAACCATACAAACGGGAACAGTTCTTTCTGTCTTTGCGGTATCTATAGTCTTTCAGACATTGATATCAATATTGTCTCGTTCTTTTTTTGCTCTTCATGATACGAAAACTCCTGTCAAAGTTTCTTTTGCCGGTCTTGCCCTTTTGGTAATAGGAGATTTCCTCTTGGTAAAAGGTTTTCATTTTGGGGTCTGGGCCCTTGCAGCTTCATTTGCTTTTAGCACTTTTATTGAATCAATAATACTTATTACTCTAATCAATAAAAGAATTGGTGAAATTGTAAACTTAAAGTTTATTTTCCGCATACTTAAAATATTCATTGCCACTGTTATCTCTGGAGGCACAATGTATTTTATGCTTAAGATTTTTGACAAATCTGTTTGGGTTAAAAAACTTTCGTTTTTGGGCGGAATGGATGTGGTAAGAACATTTCCTTTTGAGAAATTCGTTTTGGATACCAGATATACCGGAAATGTGATAATTCTGACTGGAGTAACCTTTTTAGTAGGCATTGTTATTTATATACTTTTAACTTTACTTTTTAGGGTAGATGAGGCTCGGTATTTCTTAAGTCTGGCGAAGAAGATTTTAATTAAGAGAACTTTTCCACCGCTTGCCCCCAAGGAGCAAGAGCCAATTTCTCCTACCACCGAAACGCCAAGCGGGACTTGACAACAATTAGCACTCGGTCTATCATACTGCTAATACTTTATTTACCTTTTCATTTCTCGGTGAATTAAGTAAATCAAGAAAAATGACTGACGGCTTAACATCTAGACAAACACAGATTCTGAAAACAATTGTTGACGAATATATTGCCACGGCTGAACCCGTGGGTTCCGAAGCGTTGGATAAAAAATATAACCTGGGTGTTTCTCCTGCAACAATTAGAAATGAAATGGTTGCACTAACTAGACTAAATTTTCTAAAACAACCTCACGCTTCAGCTGGAAGAATACCAACTCCTGTTGCAATGAAGTTTTATATAAACCAACTTATGGAGGAAAAACAAATGAGCATTGTTGATGAAGTTAAGGCTAAAGAAGAAGTCTGGGACTCTCGGGATGACATTGACGAGTTAATGAATGAGGCTACCCACGCACTTGCCTTTAGAACCAAATCTTTAGCGATGGCTGCTCTTAAGGGTGGCACTACGGGTAGCGGAAAGAAAGACAGGTTTTGGCAGGCTGGTCATACATATATATTCCAAAATCCGGAATTTTCTGATGTGTTAACCTGTCAGGGTCTCTTTTCAATTTTTGAAGAATTTGATAAATTAGATAGGTTGTTTTTCGGCTTTGAATCAACCTCTCCATTGGAAGTGCTTTTTGGAGAAGAGTTGGGAATACCGGAATTGGAAACAACCGGAATAGTGTCTACACACTTTAATATTAAGGGAAAAAGAGGTGCTCTTGGTGTGATTGGACCAGCTAGAGCCAACTATGGGACAGTAATTCCGATCTTAAGATACTTTGGTAGCCTGATTGAAGAAATTGCAAATGCCTAAAAAAATAAATCAAACAACGAGAACAAGAAATTTGAATAAGGTTCATGAAGAATTGGGTGCGATGAAGGCAATGCTTGCAAGGGCACTTGCAGATTATGACAATCTAAGCAAAAGAGTTGAAAGAGAGAGACAGGATTTTGGTAAAATTGCATCGATTGGAATATTAGTAAAGTTGTTTCCGGT
>Ga0172369_10001400_pt1 | contig 34671 bp, 26 predicted proteins | sample LakKiv25m_FD_114539 | JGI IMG/M metagenome (GOLD analysis project Ga0172369, IMG submission 114539) | Freshwater microbial communities from Kabuno Bay, South-Kivu, Congo - kab_022012_11.25m | ecosystem: Environmental > Aquatic > Freshwater > Lake | place: Democratic Republic of the Congo... | reverse complement strand
CATTAGTCTTTTATTATATTTTTTACATTCAAACATGAGCATCATTACGCAACTGATAACCAATTCATCAATCTTCGAAACAATCGGCGAATGGTTGGAGCATTTCCGCATCTTTTGGGAAAGTTACGGCGAGTACGGACTTTTCGTCTATTCGATCATCGAAACGATTACGCCGCTGGCCGGGGTTGAAATCTTCTTCGTGACCTTGGTGGCCGCCGGCAGTCCGTGGTGGCGCGTCGCGTTAGTGACGACAATCGCCAACGCCGTCGGCGCGGCCATCGTCTATTTCTTCATGGCCAGGGAAAACAGCCGCTTCATGCAGAAGATTCTCAAACCAAAACAAAGAGAAAGAACCGATAAACTTTTCAAGTATTATGGGGTATGGGCGATTTTCATATTCGCGATGACGCCGCTGCCGTTCTTTTTGATTCTGTTTGTAGCCTCGCTTGCCAAGATGGATTTCAAGAAATACATGGTAGCCGTGTTCCTCTCGCGTGGCTTTCGTTTCTTCGTGACGACCTTCATCCTGCATCAGTTCTCCGGCGTGAGCCCGTGGATGCTGGTGCTGATCCTATTCGTCATTGCGTTGCCGGTGATGCTGGTGATGTATTTTGGGCAAAAGAAGATGCTCGCGTATTTCGAAGCCAAAGCCGCCAAAGACACTGTGGCTATCCCCAGTGTCGAAGACAATGAAGAAAACAAATAACCGTGTTAGTATGTAAACGGAAGATTCTACCTTTCGAGTTCGTTACACCTTATATAAAACAGCTATGATACTCAATGCCAAAAACAAGCAAGTGACGATCGGCAACACCAAAATGGATTACGTCAGTTTTGGTAAAGGCACCGATGTTTTGGTCATTATCCCGGGTCTCGTAGACGGAATACGGACGGTTAAAGGCATGGCCTTTACGATCGCGGTGATGTATCGACAATTGGCGAAACATTTCAGGGTATACGTATTCAGCCGCAAGCGGAATCTCCCAAATAATTATTCAATTGAGGCAATGGCGGACGATCTGAAAACCGCCTTTGATCTATTGGACATTAAAACCGCCCATGTATTAGGCGTCTCCCAAGGCGGCATGATCGCCCAATGGCTGACGATCAAATATCCCGATCGAGTCAATAAGCTCATACTCTCGGTCACGATGGCTAGACAAAACGAAACAGTCAATCAAGTTGTCAATCATTGGATTTCAATTGCTAAAGCTAATGATTTCCGCGGCCTGTTGATGGATACGGCCGCAAAGACTTATTCGCCCAAGTTATTGAAGACATACCGCCTTGTATATGCCGTTGCCACTAAGCTCATTAAGCCAAAGGACTTTTCCCGTTTCATCATCCAAGCCAATGCTTGCTTGGCTCATGATGCCTATGATCGGTTAAAGGAAATAACTTGTCCTACGCTTGTGATCGGCGGAGCCAAAGACGAAATTGTCGGTCGGGATGCCGCGAATGAAGTATCCAGCCGGATAAAAGGATCGAAACTATTGATCTATGAACAATATGGACATGGGGCTTACGAAGAAGCCAAGGATTTCCAGCAAGTCATCATCAGCTTTTTGAATGATGAATCAATTTGAAACGATGCCATAAATCGCTTGGAATAGCCTAATCGTCTTAATCACCGACCGAGCGTCGGTGATTTTTTATGATGTTCAAACTGATAATTTTGCCGATATTCGTGGTTTCTTTGTTCCCATTTGCTAATATTGTTATTTGGAAGGTAGTACATATGACCAATAAATTCTCACGTTACTTGAAAAGTAAAAAGAAGCTCGTCCGGTCTTTGATCGAAGAGTTGGGAATCAAGTATCCCTATGTCAGCGTTCTTGGCACCGATGTGGCTGGGACAACGATCACCGTCGACCGGGCAACCGCGAATGTCTTGCCAAGCGGACTGACCGAATCCGGCTTCGTCATCAAGGTCTATAACGGCAAAGCCTATAGCGAGCTGTCCACGAACGAAATCACCAAGAAGAACATTCCCCTATTGATTGATGAAATCAACCGCCTCGCCAAGCATGAAGGGAGCATCTCCTCGGTCAAGGTCGACGTGTTGAAGGAAGAGCCGCTCGCCAAGCGGTTCGCCCGCAAGAACAAGGGCAAAGTTTATACCACCGAAGAAATCATCGGCATCCTCAAAGGTTATGTCGCCAAGACCATCGCCAAATCACCTTTGGTGATGAACGTCCGTCTCGCCATCGAAACGACGGAAGTGTCCAAGATGTTCATGTCCAAGAACAAAGATCTTGAGCAATATTACACGTGGTCAGGACCCCGCTGTTTCGTATTGGTCAGAAAAGACGGCAACACCAAGTATGGTTATGACGGTTTTGGAACCAACTCCATCGAAGATGGATTGAATCGATTGGCAGTTAAGATTGACGATACCTTAGGTGTCGCCATCGCCATGCTCGATTCCACCACCCCGGTACCCGGCTATTACGACGTTATCACCGCTCCTTCGATCACCGGACTCATTGTCCACGAAGCGTTCGGTCACGGCGTCGAGATGGACATGTTCGTCCGCGACCGCGCCAAATCACAAGAATATTTCGGGAAGTATGTCGCTTCCCCATTGATCACGATGCATGACGGCGCCGCTGCCACCTATAGCGTCGCCTCCTATTTCTTCGATGACGACGGCGTCCTGGCCCATGATACGAAAATCATCGATAAGGGTGTTTTGGTTTCCGGAATCTCCGATGCCCTATCCGCCCTTCAATTAGGCAAAACCCCAACCGGCAACGGACGGCGCGAATCGTATAAGCGCAAAGCCTATACGCGCATGACGAACACGTTCTTCTCAAAGGGCAAATCGAAACTATCCGACATGATCAAGAGCATCAAGCACGGTTACATGCTCTATCAAACCAATAACGGCATGGAAGACCCGAAAAACTGGGGCATCCAATGCACCGCCCAATACGGACGGGAAATCGTCGATGGTAAGTTCAGCGGCAAGATCGTCTCGCCTGTCGTCATGAGCGGATATGTCATCGATTTACTGAATTCGATCACCGCGGTGTCCGACGATTTTGAAATAATCGGCTCGGGTTCCTGCGGCAAAGGTTATAAAGAATGGGTCCGCGTCAGCGACGGCGGACCATACTTGAAAGCGAAGGTGAAAATCGGATGATCAAACAACTGAGCAAAGCGTTAACCGCTTCCAAATCGATCACGGGTTGGCTCATCGACGAAACGAGCACGCACGCCACCCAAGCCTTCTATGTCATGCAGAAACTGGAAACGACCAGATTAGTCGACACCAGGGAATATTACGTCACCGTCTATAAGGAATTCACTGATGGGAGCGTCGCCTACACCGGTTCTTCGAGTTTCACCTTGAGCCACGCTCTTACGGCGAAAGAACTGGAAGCAAAGATCGAGGAAGCCGCCTTCTCGGCTTCGCTTGTCAAAAACAAGCAGTATAACCTCGTCGAAGGCACCAAGAAACGGTCCTGGAATCAAAAGCCGTTCCCGTATGAGCCCCTTGATCTATTAGACAAGGTCGCCAGCACATTCTTCATGGAAACCGAAGCGCATCTACGGTTCAATTCATTTGAATTGTTCCATACGACGGTCACCAACCATATCGTCTCCTCACGTGGAGTCGATTACAAGAAGACGCTCCAACGGCTCAACATCGAAGCCATTCCTTCCTATGACGGAAGCGAGAATAAAGTCGAACTGTATCGCTTCTATAATTACAGCAAGATTGATTTTGAATTGTTCCGTAGCGACGCCCAAGCGGCCCTCAGCGATGTCACCGCCCGCTATGCCGCCAAGGCCATTAAGGACGTAAGCAAAGTCGACGTCGTCTTGAAAGACGAAGACCTCCATAGCCTATTCGAAAATCTGATTGAAGACTATTCATATGAAGGCGTCTATCGCAAAATGACCGACAAGGTCATCGGCGATCCGATTCAAAAGGACGTCGTGGGCGAATATCTGAACATCGACCTGCAGCCTTCCTCCAAAGAGGACGCGTTTGATCGCGACGGCGTCTTACTCTCGCCCATCAAAATCATCGACAATGGCGTCATCGCCAACTATTACGGCTCCAACCAATACGCCCAATACCTCGGTATCAAACCAAGCGGAAACATGCCGATGATTTTTGTTGCCAAAGGCAAATCTAAATATGCCGCGATGAAGCGGAAACCGCATCTGGAAATAATCGCCCTATCGGGGATCCAGATTGACATGTATTCCCATTACATCGGAGGCGAAGTCCGTCTAGCCATTTATTTTGACGGGAAAGAATACCATCCGGTGTCCGGCTTCTCCTTCAGCGGCAACATCGACAAATGCCTATCCAACTTGTCATTGTCGAAGAAAACCGTCGCCATCAAAGGATATGAAGGACCGAAATACATTCTGTTGAAAGACATGGATATTTTATAGAACCAAAGTTTTTTACGCCCGTAGTAGCCATCAAAACAAGAACACCATCATTCGCTGCCGCGCCGTTTCGGCATAATCGCTAGTTACAAGAAAACGGCGCTTTTGGTATTATGAGAATATATATTGCTTAATCGTATCCAATCAGCATATAGACAGGGAGGCAAACCGATGAAGACATAGGCGCTGGCCGATTTCATGGAACGCCCGCTTGCTTTATCAACAATTGGCTTTTCTTTTTCCTCTATCGACCTCTGGGCGCAGATCTTGTTTTACTCGGTCATCACCACCCTGATCGTATTATTAATCACCTTGAGCGTGATGTTCTCCCGACAGCGGAAACTCCACAAGGAAACGATTGAAAGGAAGAATATCATCAAGGAACAGGAACAGATGAAGACGCTCCTGCTTAATAACTTGCCGGGGGTTGTCTATCGTTGTCTTGATGACGCCGACTGGACGATGCTATTCATGAGCGAGAAGATCAAAGAGCTGACCGGCTACGATCCAGAGGATTTCTATTCTGGTGCGGTCACTTACGAACGTTTGATCTTGCCAGCCGACTGCGAGGCCATCCGCACGGCGTTTTACGCCGGCCTTGTCAACAAACAGGTGATCTCCTTCACATATCGCCTAAGCGACAAAACCAACCGCAGCCACACCGTCCATGAAACGGCCCAGTACATCGGCATGACCCACACCGATGGCAAGCAGATTATCGAAGGTTTCATTGAAGACATCTCAAATGTCAGGAAGGTCGAAGAAAAAGTCGAATTCTATCAGCAGTTCCTCAATTAACTCATTTCAAGCAGCAATCAAGGCGTTGCCGTCCACGACGTCAACATGCGCTGCATCTACGTCAGCAAAAATATCTCGACATCTACCGCATCAAGGACACCAACGTCATCGGCAAGCACCATTATGACGTCTTCCCCGACCTGCCCGAGAAATGGCGCGAAGTCCATCGCCGCTGCCTCAAGGGCGAAGTTCTTTACGGCGACCATGACGAGTTCCCGCGCTTGGACGGAAGGGTTGACTACACGCGCTGGTTGTGCCGGCCGTGGTATGACGAAACAGGCGCCATCGGCGGCATCATCGTCTACACCGAAATCATCAATGACCTTGTCAAGACCGAACGCGAACTCAAAGCATCGCGCGACCAGCTGCAGCTTGTGATGGACAGTCTCCCAATCGGCATCGCCGTCAATTCGGTCAATCCGGGGGTGTCCTTCACCTATATGAACGACCATTTCCCGACCGTCTATGGGACAACCAAGCAGGCGTTGGCTAAGAAGGACAATTTTTGGGACTCCGTCTATGAAGATCCCGTCTATCGCGAATACATCAAAAAGCGCGTGTTGGACGATATGTCCAGCGGCGACACGAAACGGATGCATTGGGAAGATATCCCGATTATGCATAATGGACGCGTCACCCGCTTCGTCAGCGCCTACAACACTCCTATTCCCAATAGCAACCTCGTCATTTCGATGGCCATCGACGTCACCGACCGCAAACGGAAAGAAGACGAAATCGTCTATACGAGCAATCATAATTATCTGACCGGCTTGCCCAATCGCCGTTTCCTTGAACAGCGGCTGGCCGAATGGGACAACGAAGCCCATTATCCGCTCGTGGTCGGCATGATTGACCTCGACGGACTCAAACTCATCAACGATGCCTTTGGGCACGATAAAGGCAACATCGCCCTTAGGATGGTGGCCGACCTATTGAAAGAAGCTAAGCGTCCGTCTGATTTCGTCGCCCGCATCGGCGGCGACGAATTCATCATCCTGTGCCCGAATACGACAGAGGAAGACATCGAAAAGTCACGATGCATATTATATGAAAGAGCCCAACTGCTGGGCATCGACGAAATCAAATTTTCGATCTCGATCGGATTCGCAAGCAAAAACGACATCAGCACCTCCGTCGACGAATTGCTCAAAGAAGCCGAAAACGCTATGTATAGTAACAAGGTATTGCACAGCCAAAGCTTCCGTAACGAATCGGTCATGACGATTCTTCATGCCCTCAAAGAGAAATATAACGAAGAACGGCTGCATTCCGATAACGTCAGCCGCTACTGCCGCCTAATGGGAGAAAAGCTGAGGCTCGACGAACTGCAGGTCAAGGAACGCGAACTTGCCGGACTGATGCACGACATCGGCAAGATGACGATCCCCGACAACATCTTATATAAACCAGCCCGCTTGACGACGGACGAATGGCGCGTGATGAAAAACCACACCATCAACGGCTATAACATCCTTCGTTCGGCCGACAAGTATTCCCGCTTGGCCGAATATGCCCTGACTCATCACGAGCACATCGACGGCTCGGGTTACCCCAATGGTTAATAGGCGAAGAGATTCCGCTATTCTCGCGTATCATCGGCATCGCCGACGCCTATGAGGCGATGACGGCCAACCGGCCGTATCGCAAAGCGATGAGCGTGGAAGTGGCCATCGCCGAACTGAAGCGATGCTCCGGCACCCAGTTTGACAAGGAATTATTGCTTGTGTTTCTTAACGAAGTGTTGCCAGAAGAAACTAATATCATCAATTGATATCGGTTAAAAATGCAGAGTTACTTCATTTCTTTTGTAAAAGAATTTTTTTCTTGTCTACTATGTAACGCCGATTATGTATTTGAGATAAAAGATATATTCCTTATGCATTTATGCCGATGAAAGTGCTAATCTTATTTACGTAACACGCCGTGTTTATTGCCTATTGTCTCATTGGATGGGCATATGAGGAGATGATGGTCGTTTATGCCGGTAGACATACGTATCGCCAGCTTGTCCGATATTCCCTTCCTATTGAAACTGGAAGAAAGTTTCCCCGAGCCGCGCCGCTTCGACCGCGTGGCAATCACCAGAAGCATCAACAGTCCGCACCAGGACGTCTATATACTTGCCGACCATAACGCCGATGTCGGCTCGATCACCATTTGGCGTCACAAGAAAACGTGGCGCATTTATACGATTGCCATCTTGCCCGAACATCGAGGTTTTGATTTTGGCAAAAAGCTGATGCGCTACGTCATCGGCAAGGCCAAGGAGCAAAACATCGCCCGCATCGTGCTGGAAGCCGACGCCAAGGAAACGCACCTACTGGCGTGGTATGAATCGTTCGGGTTCATCAAAAAAGAGAAACTGAAGGATTATTACGGCCATCGCGAACATGGTTACCGCCTCGTCTTGATGCTTAAAGACGAACCGACGATCACCAGGTCGTACACCAACGTCATGGTCGTCGATACCATCTATCCGTGGCTCAAAGACATCGAAGACGTCGAAGTGATCACTTCGGAAACGTTTTTGAACGACGAGCGCTACATCACCGGCAAGGAAATGCGCATCTTCAACCTTTGCTCCAGCTACGACTATCAATCGATCGGTTATTACGTGTCGCTATTGTCAAGCGCGCGCGGCCTTCGCGCCAGTCCCAACGTGGCGACGATCGAAGACTTCTTCAAGGAAACGATCGCCACTTCGATCGGCGAAGAGATCGACGAACTGATCGAGAAGACGCTCATCCACCGGCGCGACAAAACGTTCAAAATGACCTCGATCTTTGGCCGGGTGACCCCGAAACACTATACCCGTCTTGGCAAGGCGCTTAACCGCTTGTTTGACGCCCCGATGGCCGAATTCACGTTCACGAAGAACCGCCGCTGGCATCTTGTCAACGTGCGTCCCTTATTCCTTAAAGACCAGCCTGTCACCCCCAAACTGGTCGAAACGATTGCCGACTACCTCGACAACAAACGCTTCTACGTCAGCGGCATCAAGCAGTATAAATACGATCTGGCGATTTTGATCGATCCGAAAGAAAAAGCCCCGCCTTCGGGTAAGACCGCTCTTAACCGCATCGTCAGAGCGGCCGAAAAGCTCGGTTTCTACGTCGAATTCATCACCAAGGAAGATTATCACCGGATTCCCCAATTCGACGCCCTATTCATCCGGGTGACCACCAACGTCAACGATTATAGCTACCAGTTCAGCCGTTACGCCTATGCCGAAGGCCTGGTCGTCATCGACGACCCGTGGTCGATCCTTAAATGCGCCAACAAAATCTACTTCCACGAGACGGCGCGCTATGAAAACATACCGACTCCGAAGACGATGATTCTCTCCAGCAAGACCGAAGAAAAGGACATCACTTCGCAGATTTCCTTCCCGATCATCTTGAAACGGCCCGACTCGGCTTCAAGCCAAGGCGTGTTCAAAGTCAATAACAGCGCCGAACTGAAACTTAAGCTCAAAGAGCTGTTCAAGACGAGTCAACTGCTGATTGCCCAAGAATGCGTCATCAATCCGTTTGACTGGCGCATCGGCATCTTAGGCGGCAAGCCGATCTTTGCCTGCAAGTACTATATGGCCAAAAACCACTGGCAGATCTATAACTGGCACGCTGAAGGCGGCCGGATCACCGTCGGGGGCGTGGAAACATTCTTGATCGAAGACGCGCCCAAAGACGTCGTCGAATATGCCGTCAAGGCGGCTTCGTTCATGGGCGACGGTTTTTATGGCGTCGACGTCAAGGTTAAAGACGGGCAAGCCTACGTGATCGAAGTCAACGACTGTCCAAGCATTGACCATGGTTGGGAAGACAAGATTCTCGGCGAGAAACTTTATCTGATGGTAGTCGAATATTTCTTAAATAAAATCGAGTCCGCGCGGCAAAAGAAAGACCATAAGCCGATTGGGTAACCCGATGGACATCAAAATCGTTCTTGCGTGCAAAGAAGACGCCATAGCCATGCTTGACTATCTTCGTCAAGTCGGCTCCGAAAGCGATTTCCTCCTGTTTGGTCCCGAAGGCGTGCCGATGACCATCGAGCAGGAAGCCAAATTTCTGTCTGAAGTTAACACCACGCCTTTAGCAAGGATGTTAGTGGTCAAAGACGGGGAAAAGATCATCGCCAACGGCTACATCCATTCCGGCAGCCGGGAACGAAGCCGCCACAAGGCGGAGTTAGCCATATCCGTATTGAAAGAATACTGGGGTCAAGGGATCGGCAGCCGTCTTATGACGGCGATGATTGACTTTGCCAAAAGTACGAAGGTCGTCGAAACCGTCTATCTTGAAGTCGCCAGCGAAAACGTGCGGGCGATTCGACTATATGAAAAAATCGGCTTTGTCCGCTACGGAATATGCAAAAAAGCGGCCAAGGTCGACGGCCGCTACTTCGATTGGGATTTGATGCGTCTCGATTTTATTCACTGAGCACGGTCTCTTTGGCGTCAAACTGCAATTGGTAAAGCGCGTAATAGAGACCTTTTTTCTTTAATAGTTCCTGGTGATTGCCGAACTCTTTGATTTCGCCTTTGTTCATGACGTAGATTCTGTCGCTATGCTGAATGGTCGACAAGCGGTGGGCAACGATGATCATCGTCGAAATCGACATCATCTTTTCAAGCGAATGCTGGATGATGGCTTCGGTCTCCGAGTCGATGTTGGCGGTCGCTTCATCAAGAATCATCAAGGAAGGCTGATAGACGACGGCACGGGCAAACGATATGAGTTGCTTTTCGCCGCTGGAGAAGTTATTGCCCCGTTCGCGCACCTGATGATCGAGACCATCCGGCAATTTGTTAAGTACGTAATCGAGTCCGACGTATTCGGACGCTTTTTTGATGTCTTCGTCCGTGATTGATTCATCATGCAGGGTGATATTTTCCCGAATCGTGCCCGAGAATAGGAAGGTATCCTGGAGCATCTGGCCGATGAAGGAACGAAGCGAAGAACGTTTGATTTTCCGTATATCGATGCCATCGATCAAGATCTGGCCTTTTTGGATGTCGTAGTTACGCACTAGAAGAGACAAAATGGTCGTCTTGCCGCTTCCTGTTGCTCCGACCAGGGCAATCGTCTCATCGGGCTCAACTTTGAAGGAAACGCCTTTGAGCACCCATTCATCGGGAATGTATTGGAACCACACGTCTTTGAATTCGATCGAACCTTTAAGTTCGGGCAACTCGATTGCCTCCGGCTCATCAACGATGTCCGGTTTCGTGTCCAAAACATCGAAGATCTTTTCCGCGCTGGCAAACCCGCTTTGGAGCGAGTTGAACTGCTCGGCGATTTGTTGAATCGGTTCGAAGAACTGCCCGATATAGACATAGAATGATACGAATAATCCGATTGTCAGCGTCCCTTTGAAAATCGAATCGACGCCGAAATAAATGGCCAGCATCGTCGAAGCCATCGCCAATAGGAAGATGGTCGGACGGTAGACTCCGAACACGTTAATTTCGCGGATATAACTCTTTTTTAATTTCTTATTGATGACTTCGAACTCGGATATTTTCTTGTTTTCCTGGTTGAACACTTGGGTGATTTTCATGCCCGAAAGGTTCTCCGATAGGAATCCGTTGATTTCGGAGACACTATTACGGACATAGCGATACGCCGTCCGCGAGTATTTGCGGAACAAGGCCGAGGCGATAAAAATCAGGGGCACCGTCGTCATCGTCACCAGCGCCATAAGCGGATGGATGAAGAATAAGATCGTGGCGATGATGATCATCATCAGGAAATTGCGGATCAAATTGACGATGGTGTTGGTAAACATCTCCGAGATGTTGGCCGGGTCGTTGGTGGCCCGTGTCACAAGCTTGCCGACCGGTAGTTGGTTAGTCTGGCCAACCGACAGCTTTTCGATGTGCGTGAACACTTCGAGGCGGATCTTATGGGTGATTTCCTGGCCGATGTTCTGGAGCATGATGTTTTGGAAATAACCGATCAAGATCGAAATGGCGGTGATAAGGATAAGGACGCCGGTGCCGACGGCGACGATCAGCACCTTGCGGTCGAACGGAATAAGCGGGTCGATCATGATGTCAATCGACAAGCCGCTGGCCATCGGTAGCACCATGTTCGTAAACGTGGTAATAATCATCAATCCGAACGCCAAAATGAACTTGCCGGCGTATGGCCGCAAGTATTTCAATAGGCGCCTAACAAGGCGTAAGTCGCGGTGTTCGATTACCTGTTCGCTAAAATCACGCATGCGCTTCAGCCTCGGCCACCATCGTTTCCAGTTCTTGGAGTTTCACCATTTCCTGGTACAAGGCGTTCGTTTTCATCAATTCCTTATGAGTGCCCACGCCCACAAGAATGCCATGATCAAGCAAAAGGATCTTATCGAGTTTTTTAACGGTAGAGATACGGTGGGCGATTAGCAATGTCGTCTTGCCTTTACGGGCTTTGCGAAGGTTTGCTAAGATCGCTTCCTCGGTCTTGGTATCGACCGCCGAGACGGAGTCGTCAAGAATCAGAATGGTCGGGTCTTTGGCTAACGCCCGGGCAATCGAAACGCGTTGTTTTTGACCGCCGGAAATGGTCACGCCTCTTTCGCCAAGCACCGTTTCGTATTGGTCCTTGAACTGGGTGACGTTTTCGTGGATGTCCGATAGATTGGCGGCTTTATAAAGTGTCGCGTCGTCGATGTGGGCAAACGCGAAACCGATGTTGTTTCTGATTGTGTCCGAATACAAGAAATTATCCTGCGGCACATAACCGATATGCTCGCGAATCGTCTTCGTTGATAGTTTGGCGGCGTCATACGCGCCGAAGTGGATCATGTTTTCCTTCGGGTTATATACGCGTAAAAGCAATTCCACCAATGTCGACTTGCCGCTGCCGGTCCGCCCCAGGATGCCGACCAGTTCGCCGGCCTTAATCTCAAAGCTGATGTTTTTCAAGATAGGCGTTTCGCCGTCGGGATAATTGAACGTGAGATCGCTGGCGATGATGGATCCATCAAGAGTAACATCCTTGATGGTGTCGTCATGGTCATAAACGATCGGCTTGGCTTCCAAGAAAGCATAAATACGCTTGGCGGATGCCTGGGCTTGCCCGTTGATGTTCAAAAACCACGAGATGGCGAACACCGGCCACAATAACGTAAAGAAATAGGAAATGTATTCGGTAAGTTCGCCGCTTGAGAGGCTGCTTTGGGCAATCAGGATCGAGCCATAAGCCAAGATGGCCAAAATAACCATGCTGATCATCGCGTCGATGATGATATTGACGATGACGGAATACCTTAAGTGGCTCATCGATTTGTCGTAAACCACTTTCGATTTGCCTTTAAAGCCGAGCGCCTCGGCCGCTTCGCGCACGTACGCTTTGATAACTGCCAGTCCGGTAAACGATTCCTGGGCGAAATCGCTCATGAATTCAAACGCGTCTTGCCGTTCACGGAATTTCTTTTCCATTTTCACTTCGATGAAGAAGACGAGCACGCCCATCAAAGCAATCGGAATGAAGGCGTATAAGGTCATCTTCCAATCGAGCACGAACATGCGCGACAAGACGAAACCGCCCAACACGAGTCCGTCGACCAGCATCAGTAAGCCGAATCCGAACAGTTCGCGCACGGAGTTGAGGTCGTTGATGAAATGGCTCATCAAACCGCCGACTTTCTGATGCGAATAGAAGTTTTGGTCAAGCGTCGTGGCGTGTTTGAACATTTCGCTCCGGATGTCGGTTTCGATGCGCCGGCCGTTGCCGAATAGTAGGAAGCGCCACCAGAAGCGCCCAATCGTCATGCCGACCACGATGACGAGAATATATAACAGGGAAGAAAAGATTTGAGTGATGTCGATGATGGTTCCCGTCTGGACGCCATCAATGACCGATTTGATCGTGCGGGGAATTTCGAGCTGGTACCAATCGATGGCAATCAAAACAATAATCCCGAGCAAAAACGAAAGCCCGTATTTGATGTAATATTGCCGGAAATGCTTAAGCAGAATCATCTTATATACCCAATGGCTTATTTTACATTGTTTATAACAAAAGTGAATTCTAAAAGAGATTATTCAGCAAATATCAGCGCCATTCGCCATCAAAATTAAAAAATGTTAGATTAATTTAACCAGAGTTTATGGAGGTCTTGAACATGACCGTGATAATATTATCTCAACGTTAAAAAAACGTGAGGTCAGAACCTTGCGGAAAAAGGAATCCATTATGAGCGAACAAGCAAAGCCGATCAAGGCGAAGCGCCAAGTCCATGGTCTAGGCGCGACCCGTTTTTGGATCATCGTGCTGGGAATGGGCTTGGCAGGACAATTATGCTGGAACATCGAGAACCAATGGTTCAACACGTTCGTTTATTCCAAGATCACCGGCAATGTCAGCATCGTCACCTTGATGGTCATCGTCAGCGCGTTCGTGACGACGATCTCGACGTTCATCTTCGGCACCTTGTCCGACCGCATGGGCAAACGGAAACGCTATGTCTCGATCGGTTATATCATCTGGGGTATCGCCACGATCATCTTCGGATTGACTGAATATGCCCGCAGCTCCGGCATCGGCGTGCTGATTTCGCTGTCCGGATTCCTGGTCGTGCTGACCGACGCCATCATAAGTTTCTTCGGCTCGATGGGTTATGACTCCGGCTTCATCGAACACGCGATCAACCATTGGTAGTAATTATTATTTATTTTAGTTAGGCTTATACTCCGACAAGCCACGGATAAGCGATGGGGAAATAGGTGGCCCAGGCATATTCGTTATGGTTCTTGTTGGGGTCGACGTGGGTATTGATATTGGCGCTAGGATACCCCTCGGCAATCAACGCGTCACTGATGATGGCGACATACGGGGTGACTGAAGTTTCAAGTCCACCAGCGTATATATAAAAACGAGGGGTTTCGACGAAGCTGGACACGTTTTTACTTTGGATGAACGTCGAAGTGACGTTACTTGCGTAAATCCACATCGCGGTCGAAAATAACAATCCATATCCGAATATGTCGGGATATGTCAGTGCCATATAAAAGGAAATGACCCCGCCCATCGACGAACCGCCGACGCCGGTGTGCGCCCGGTCGGTTTCGGTGTTGAAATGGCCATCGACGTATGGTTTGACCGTATCGACGATGAAGGAAGCATATTTTTCGCCCGACGGATTGGTGATGTAGCCGCTCCCGCCGCCTGAGCGGGTCCAGTCGGGCGACAATTCGTTCAGGCGGTCGGCGCTATTGTCGATTCCAACAACAATTGCGCCAGGGTAACCGTCATCCATCATCGCTCCGATCGTTTCGTCGATCCGCCACTCGCCGGCAAAGGAGGTAAACGAATCGAAGAGATTTTGCCCATCATGCATGTACATGACCGGGTAGCGCTTCTCGGTGGCGTTTTGATCATACCCGTCGGGTAACCAGATCCGGATCATGCGGGTGCGGCCGTCGGAATACTGCGGCATGGCCAAAGTCACTTTCTCTAGCGTTCCCCTGGTGACGCTATTCTGAGAGGCGTTGTTCTTGAAGGTTTGGACGGTATCGTTCACGGTTTGTCTCCCTGCGATTAATGTATAACTGCGGTTGGCGATTTCGCCCCCGCTTGATGAGCCTTCGACATTGGTCCAACCATTGTCGGTTTGACCTTCGAGCAGCAACACGTATTTGTATTCAACCTGGGTGCCGATATCGGCAATATCAAAAGCGATTTCGATCTCATAGTCATATTGGTCGAGTTCGGTTAAGACATAATCGGGGTCCAATGGACTCCAGCTATTGAAACTGCCGGCGATTTTGATTTGAGACGTGGCGGCAACGTCGATGGGAATGGCGACCTTGAAGGTGACCAGCGGATCTTGCGAAAGCGAGGAGTCTTCGCTTGTTGTATTATTGCTGTTAGTCGTTCCCGAGGAAGAAACGCATGACGATAAAAGACTAACAAGGCATAAACCCAAAACAAGCGGCCTTCGCATCATCGTAAAATCCTTTCAAACCGATTGGATTGACAACATTAAACAAGAGTTTTCGACGACCATTTGCGCGTCTGCCAGCGGAACAGCATTGCAAGTGCCCGGACGACTTCGTCAAGCGCGAGCACGATGAAGACGCCGATGACGCCCATGGCCATGCTGTAACCAAGTACGTATGACCCGACGCCGACGACCAACGATAACGAGATAAATCCTAGCACGCCCACGAAGATGGCGTCGCCGGCGACTTTCAACGATTCGCCGATGATCAAATTGACCGAACGGCCAATTTCAAGACCAACCTGAATCCAGAGGCACATTTTGACCAAACGGACGATTTCCTCAAGTTGTTCGCCTTGGATGACCTCGCTCGAGGTGAATAGATTAATGATCGGCTCCCCGAAAAGCGCCAGTAAAATCGCGATGGAAACCGAGACGACCAGTCCCCACAAAGCGACGCGTTGGGTTTCGCTCATGCATTTCTCATAGCTGTGGCGACCGCAGCGGAAGCCGGTCTTGATCGAGTTGGCATGAGCTAAGGCGGCCGATGGTATGAATGCGATCGAAGCGATATGCTCGACAGTGACGCGGACGGTGACTTGGACCCCGCTCGGGTCGTAATTGTTCAAGATGGTGACCACGGCGGCCATCGCCCCGAAATAGATAAACGTTTCCAAAGCCGACGGAAGACCGACGCGGAGGATATCGTTTAAAATGACCTTTGTTTCGGTGTCGTTGGTCATGTCGGTGATTTTCGGCACATGGATGAATGCCAAGATGATGTGGCCGACAAGGTTGACGAAATGGGCGACGGCAGTCGCCGCGGCGACACCGATGACGCCCCAATGGAACACGTAAATGGCCAAAATATTCAGCGTGATGTTGACGACGTTGGCGGCCAGACTCGCAAACATCGGAGACTTGTCATGGCCAAACGCCCGCATGTAGTTGCCGATAATCGGGGTCAAGGAGGTAAATAGGATTGAAGCACCGACGATTTGCATATACTGACCGGCGGCATATACAAGTTCGGAATCGCCCATTAATAGCCGCAGGATCGGAGTCGAAAAGAAAATCAGCGTCATACTGATGACAAAGGCAATGGTGAAATTGACGAATATTGACAATTTGAGAGCATGTTGGGCGGCGTAATGGCGCTTGGCGCCGACGAATTGGGTGAATACGGCCAAAGCTCCCGATGAGAAGATGACGAAGGCGACGTTGATGAAATTGAGGTAGGTGGCGGCACTGCCGACGGCGCCGACGGCTTCGTTACTGACGCCGTAGAGCATCAACGTGTCCGATAGGCTGACCAACACGGCTAAAAACACTTCGATCAGAAGGGGCCAGAATATATTGATGAACTTATGTTCGTGGATTTCTTTCGTATGCATGCGACACCGAAACAATTATATCAAGATATGTATTTAAGACAATCGAAACCGGAGAAAACGCGCTAATATTTGACTTGATTTGCCATATGATATTGTATATTATTAATTAGCCGATTTAGGAGCCAGTGCCGACGTAGCTCAATCCGGCAGAGCAACTGAATCGTAATCAGTAGGTTGTAGGTTCAATTCCTATCGTCGGCACCATTCCCGTGGATGTTTAGCTCAGCTGGGAGAGCATCTGTTTGACGTACAGAAGGTCGTGGGTTCGATCCCCTCAGCATCCACCATTGAAAAACGCTACTCGCAAGAGTAGTTTTTTGTTTCCGTATTGAGATTAATATGGGTATTGCCTATAATCTATAAATATACGCAGCCATAGTTCAGTGGTAGAACGTTAGCTTCCCAAGCTGAATATGCGGGTTCGATTCCCGTTGGCTGCTCCAATGGCGTTTATGGCGGAATAATGTACTGAAAACCGCCTGAATTTGATACGATAGATATATAGAAACCAAGCACCGAAAGGCCGAATCAATGATCAACTATCGGCAAAAATGCATCGATTTGCTACTAGAGCGCGGCGTTACCCTCGATGATATCGCCGAGGCGGCTCGTTTTCTCCAAGCCGGCTATCACGTCGATTTAAGAAAAGAAGAACTGATGGAATCGATCCACAGCGTGCTCGACAAACGCGAAGTACAATTTGCCTTGATGACCGCCGTCGAACTTGACAAGCAGGCCGAACGTGGTACCTACATCGACAAAGACCTGCTCGACATCGTCAGCCGCGACGAAGGACTTTACGGCGTCGACGAGGTATTGGCCTATGGCATTTGTAACCTCTACGGCTCGATCGCCTTGACCAATTTCGGCTATATCGACAAGAAGAAATTCGGCATCATCGACAAACTTAACTCCGATGGGAAAACTCCATCCCATTGCCATACTTTCTTAGATGACATCGTCGGGGCGATCGCCGCCAGCGCGGCCAGCCGCTTCGCCCATGCGGGAAGGAAATAACATGTATACCGCCGATTATTCCAGTTGGCTCTATTGGGTCGAGGATGGGTTAGCCCTTCTCGTGTTGGCTTTGGTGGCCGTCTTGGTCTATTTCATCGCCAAACGTAAAGTGTTCGTGATTCCGGTCATCGTCAACATCGTCGCCATCATGGTCAGCTACATATTCTTGGGTTTTGGAATTCTGACGGTCAGCCTGTTCGTCGCCCTCGTGCTCAGCGCCGTCATCTTCATGTTCGTCAACATCGCGGCTTTGCGGCCGTTCGTGAATAGTTTATTCGTCTCCAAAAAACCGAAACCGGCCGCAGCCCGATATTTCGACAAAGATCAGGTGACGGCATCGATCGTCGACGCCGTGGCTTATCTATCAAAAACTAAAACCGGTGCCATCCTTGCCATTGAGAGGAAGAGCAATCTATCCGAATTCATCAAGAACGGTACCCCGATGAACGCCCCGGTTTCCGCCGAGCTTTTAATGACCATCTTTTATCCGGGAACGCGGCTTCATGACGGAGCCGTCGTCATCCGCGACAACATGATCATCGCCGCCAGCGTCTACTTCCCGCCGACGACGAAACCTTTGTCGGGCAAATACGGCAGCCGCCACCGCGCGGCGCTCGGTATATCCGAGGTCAGCGATGCCGTCATCATCATCGTGTCGGAAGAAACCGGCCGCATTTCGTTTGCCTATTCGGGCGAACTCGAACCGGTGTTCATCGATCAATTCAAGGATCAATTCATCCATTACATGGAAATCGCCACCACCGCCAAGGAGCCGGATTGAACCGATGGGCAAATACTTCGGCACCGATGGCGTCAGGGGTTTGGCCGGGCGCGACGTCTCTCCGACCATCGCCTACCGGATTGGTCGCTTTTTAGGCCAATATCCCTCCGGCAAGCAAAATCGCGTCCTGATTGCCCGCGACACGCGGATATCGGGCGAAATGCTGGCTTCGGCGCTGATCGGCGGCTTGACATCAAGCGGTTCCAATATTTTTACACTTGGTGTTTCGACGACGCCAAGCGTTTCCTATCTCGTCCTGAAGCACGATTTCGATTTCGGCATTATGATTTCGGCTTCCCATAACCCCTATTTCGATAACGGCATCAAGATCTTCAACCGCTCAGGCGAGAAGCTCGAAGAGTCGATCGAACTGGAAATCGAACAATACATCGACAATCTGCTCGACGATTTGCCGCGGATGACCGGAAAAGAAATCGGTCGTTTGACCCATGCCCATTACCTGGTCGACGAATATCTCGACTACATCGCCTCCAAAGCCGTTGGAAAATTTGACAGTTACCATATCTTAATCGATTGCGCCAACGGGTCGGCGAGCGAACTTATCGATCCGCTATGCCGCCGCTTGGGCATCAAAGCCGACATCATCAACAACACTCCCGACGGACTTAACATCAATGACATGTGCGGTTCGATGCACATCAAGGGACTGCAAGATAAAATGAAAGCCAACGGCTACGATTTCGGCATGGCATTCGACGGTGACGCCGACCGCCTGTTGATGATCGATAACGCCGGCAATATCGTCGATGGCGATGCCATGGTGTACATGGCGGCCATCGACAAAAAGAGACGCGGCATTCTCAAAGACAACAAAGTCGTCTTGACCGTCATGAGCAATATCGGCGTCAAATTGGCCCTCAAACGCGCCGGAATCGAAATATTGGAAGTCCCCGTCGGGGATAAATACGTCCAAGCCGCCTTGAAAAAAGAACACCTTGTATTGGGAGGAGAGCAATCCGGCCATTTGATATTCTTCGATGACATGAACACCGGCGACGGACTCTTGTCGATGGTGAAGATGCTAAACATCATCGCCGCGAGCGGTGAGCGCCTCCCCGACTTATTAACCGACTTAAAAATATTCCCCCAGATGCTTAAAAACATCACCGTCACCAACAAGAAAGAAGTCATGGACCATCCGGGCGTGCGGCGCATCATCGCCTCAGCCGAAGCCAAACTGGCATCACAAGGCCGCATCCTCGTGCGTCCGAGCGGCACCGAGCCGCTGATCCGCATCATGGTGGAAGCCCCGACGATCGAAATTTGCCGTCAATTAGTCGATGAAGTATATAATTACATCGCCGAAGCTTTTATAAATTGAGGAGCATGTACATATGTGCGGAATCGTCGGTGCCGTCGGGTGCCAAGACTTACGGAAGTTTCTGATCAACGGATTGAAAACGCTTGAATACCGCGGTTATGATTCGGCCGGTCTTGCTTTTTCCCACGCTGATGAACCGCTCATCTACCGGATTCCGGGCCGCGTCCACCTGCTTGAAGCGATGGTGCCATCCGACATCGACGCCGCCATCGGCATCGGCCACACGCGTTGGGCGACCCATGGGGCGCCGACCGAACGCAATGCCCACCCCCACGTCAGCCAACACAAAACGTTCACACTCGTCCATAACGGCGTCATCGATAACTTCCGTGCCCTGGACCAACTATTGACCAATCAAGGATACGTCTTCCAAACCGAAACGGATACCGAAGTCATATCCAATCTGCTCGAATACAATTATTTGAAAATCGGCGATGTGCTAGTCGCCATGAAGAAGACGCTCGACATGCTCCAAGGAAGTTATGCCCTCGTGATCATGCATCAAGGCGAAGACGACCGGCTCTATTTCGCCAAGAACCATTCGCCGCTACTAATCGGACATGGAAGCGACAGCAACTACTTGGCCTCGGACTATTTGCCGATGCTCGACAAGGTGAAAGACTTTTACGCCCTGCGCGATCTTCAATACGGCTTCATCTCCGCCAAGGAAGTTTTCTTGAAGGATTTACGTAGCGAACAACTAGCCCCAATCAGCTACCACGCGACCGATCTGAAACTGGAAGATATCACGCTTGAAGGCTATCCGCATTTCATGCTCAAGGAGATCGAAGAAGCCTCTAACGTCATCCGCAACCTGATCGCCAATTATTACGACGGCTATAACTATTTATTCAATCCGAACTTGCTGCAAACCATCCGCGACAGCGACCAGATCATCTTTCTGGCCTGCGGGACTTCCTATCATGCCTGCCTGATCGGAAAACGTTATTTCGAAACGATCGGCAAGAAATGCGATGTCCATGTCGCCAGCGAATGGGCTTACTACCCGACGATCACCGGTATCAAACCGCTTTTCATCGTCGTCTCCCAAAGCGGGGAAACGGCCGATTTGATCCACTGCGTCAAAAACGTCAAGGGATTCCACCTGCCGTTATTGACGGTTACGAACACGAAAGGCTCGTCCCTCGACCGCGAAGCCGATTTCACGCTATTACTGTTCGCCGGCGTTGAAATCGCCGTCGCCTCGACCAAAGCCTACGTGGCGCAGATTGCCCTATTGGCCTTGTTGACCGGCGCTTTGAAAGACGATCATAACGTTATTTCAGATTTGAATACGGTCGTAAAGGCGACCGCCGAAGTCATAAATGTCAAAGCGAAAATCCAAGCCATCGCCGATGAGATATCCGACCGCCAGCATGCCTTCTATCTTGGCCGCGGTTATGATTATGACGTCGCCCTCGAAGCTTCGTTGAAACTTAAGGAAATCACCTACGTCCATTCGGAAGGTTTGCCTGGAGGCGAACTGAAACACGGGCCGATCGCCCTGATTGAAAAAGGCATACCGGTCATCATCTTCGTCAGCGACCCGCTGACGGCGTTGCCGCTACGATCGAATCTCCAGGAAGTGTTGGCCCGCGGCGCCCACGTGATCGTCATCAGCAATAAATCGCTCTCGAAGGGCAAAGACGCCATCGTCGTTCCCGACGTCCCCGTGTACTTATCGCCGCTGATCAAGGTCATGGTGGCTCAGTATCTTGCCTACTATGTCGCCTTGAAGCGCGGTTGCAACATCGACAAACCGCGTAACTTAGCCAAATCGGTCACCGTCGAATGAAACGAAAAAGGTCAGGGTAAGCACCTTGACCTTTTATTATGTTTTGCAAAACAGGTTTATTTTGTCGGTTTTTTCTCGTCGACGACCACTTCTTTAAGCGAGGCTAACAAGCCGGTGACGTTTTGAATCTCGCTCGGGATGATGATCTTGGTGGCGCTGCCCATGGCCACTTTTTCCAAGGCTTCGAAACCTTTTAAGGTTAAGTAGCCGGTATTCGGGTTGGCTTTGTTGATTAAATCGACGCCGCGCGCCTGGGCTTCATATACCTTGATGAGCGCTTCGGCTTCGCCTTCGGCCTCGGTAATCTTCTTGATCTTGACGGCTTCGGCTCGTAAGACGGCGGCTTCCTTTTCGCCCTGGGCGGTCAAAATGGCGGCTTGCTTCTTGCCTTCGGCTTCGAGGATCGCTTCGCGTTTTTGCCGTTCGGCGCGCATCTGTTTCTCCATGGCTTCCTGGATGTCGCGCGGCGGGATGATATTTTTCAATTCAACGCGGTTGACTTTGATGCCCCAGGCGTCGGTGGCCGTGTCGAGCACTTTCCACATCTGGTGGTTGATCGTGTCGCGCGAGGTCAGCGTCTGGTCGAGTTCGAGATCGCCAATGAGGTTACGTAGCGTGGTCGCCGTTAGGTTTTCCATCGCGTTGAGCGGCCGTTCGACGCCATAGGTGTAAAGCTTCGGATCGGTCACTTGGAAATAGACGACGGTGTCGATTTGCATCGTGACGTTGTCTTTGGTGATGACCGGTTGCGGCGGGAAGTCGTAGACGCGTTCCTTTAAGGTGATCGGCTGTCCGGCCCGGTCGATAATCGGGACGACGAAGTGGATGCCGGCGTCAAGGATGCGCGAGAACTTGCCCAATCGTTGGATGATGACGGCGTGGGCTTGGTTGACGATGACGATCGAGCGGATGACGATGATCAGAAGCACGAAGACGATGAAGCCGAGGAAGACCCAGCCGACGATGGCTCCGGTGCTTGATAGAATCAGACCTAAATTCATGTTATTTCCCTTCTTTCTTTTTCACAACAAGGCGGTTGCCTTTGATGGCTTTGATGATGGCGAATTCGTCCTTGGACAGTTTGATGTCCTCATCGACGATGACTTTCCATTGGACGTCTTTGTATAAGCCGTCGCCGACCGTGTTTTTGTCGACGTCGCTTAAAATGACGATTTCCTGACCGACCATGGCGTCGGCGTTCGTCGGAATCGTCGGTTTGTCGAGAATCGATTTACGGAAGAACTTGAAACTGAGAATGAGCAAAACGGCGCTGACCAAGATGAAGACACCGGCCTGGATGAGCAGATGGACGCCGACTAGAGCCAAAATGAACGAAACGAGCGCTCCGCCGCAAAACCAAATGCTGACCAGCTGCGGGTCGACCAATTCGATGATCAGGGCTAGCAAGAACACCCCGCCCCAAAAATAAATGCCGATCGCGGGATTTTGCAAAATCGTGAAGATGAGCATTGTCATTCCTCCTTTATAACACGTTGCTTTCGCACAATTTATTATACATACTGGGGCGCGAAAATATATATTTATTGCCCAAGGTATTTTTTGGCTTGTTTTGTTCAGTTTGCACAAGCAGGATGATATAATCGCTTTATGAATAACGGCGCCTTCTATGATTTTTTGCTGAAAATCCACAGCATCGCCAAAATCGGCCTGGTCTATTCGACCGACCCGTATGCCTTGGCCAATTATAAAGAGATAAACGACCTGACGCGGGAAATGCTCGAAAAGTTCACGGATGTCACGTTCGACCGCCCGAGCATGTTTTCGCGCGACGTCTACCCGACGCCCAACGTCAGCGTCCGCACGATCGTGTTCGACGAATCGAGCCGTGTTCTATTCGTCAAGGAAGCCAAAGACGGCCGCTTTTCTTTACCGGGCGGCTGGTGCGATTTATATGAAAGTCCGGCGGAAGCCGCACAAAAGGAATGCCTTCAGGAAGCCGGGGCGACCGTAACCATCGAACGGCTCGTCGGGGTCGTCAACCGCACCCCGATCAAAGGACCATTGGCCATTCCCGAGTACATGTTAGTATTCGTCGGCAGGTTGCTCGGTCCTCTTGCCAACCACGAATTTGAAACGACTGACGCCGGCTTCTATGACATATCGGCTTTGCCGCCTTTATCAGGCAAAGTGTCCGAACGAGAAATCATGCGCATGATCACGGCCGCCCAAACGGGAACGGTCATCTTCGATTAGGAGGAAAATATGAAACGGGTTTGGTGGAGAGAAGCCATCGGGTACGAGATCTACCCACGAACTTTTTACGATAGTAACGGCGACGGCATCGGCGACATCCGCGGCATCATTGCCAAACTGGGATATTTACAAAAACTGGGCGTCACGCTTTTATGGATTTGCCCCTTTTTCAAATCGCCGATGGACGATTACGGTTATGACGTTTCCGATTACATGAGCGTCGACCCGATGTTCGGCACCAACGCCGACTTCAAGGAACTGGTCAGCTTAGCCCACGAAGCCGGCATTCGAATCATCATCGACTTCGTGTTGAACCACACGAGCGACGAGCACGGCTGGTTCATCGAAGCGCGTCGCAACCGCTATTCGAAGCAACATCAATACTACATTTGGAAAGATCCCAAACACGACGAATACGGAGCGATTTTGCCACCAAATAACTGGGGCAGTTTCTTTTCGGAATCGGCGTGGGCTTACGATGACATGGCCAAACAGTATTACATGAAGATATTCTCCAAGAAAATGCCCGACCTCAACTGGGAAAACCCATCGTTAAGGCAGGAAATATACGCCATCGCCAAGTATTGGCTCGACCAAGGCGTCGATGGCTTTCGGCTCGACGCCATCGCCCATTTGGCCAAGGATTTGACGTTCAAGGACTCGCCGCAAACAGCCAACATCGAGGGATATACGCTCGACATGACCAAATTCTCTTCGATTCCGCGCCTGTTCGATTATCTCAGGGAATTCAAGGATGAGGTGCTGATCAAATATCCCCGCATCATGACCATCGGCGAAGTTGGAGGAAGTGCCTCGACAAACGAAGCGCTCCGCTACAGCAATTACCGCGACGGATTGCTGAACATGGTGTTCAATTTCGACACCTGCTGGGAAAACGGCGCCTACGGCAGCGATGAAAAACTCGATTACCAAATCGTCACCAACGTAAAAAATCTGAAGACGCTTTTCAAAAAGTGGTACGACGCCTGCCAAGGAAAGGCGTGGCTGCCGATCTATTGGGGCAACCACGACCACCCGCGCGTCGTTTCTCAATACGGCTCGGTCCGCTACCGCAACGAATCGGCCAAGATGCTGGCCACGACGCTGTTATTCATGTATGGGACGCCATTTCTATATAATGGCGAAGAAATCGGCATGTCCAACGTCGACTACCAGCGGATCGTCGACTTCAAGGACGTGTCGGCCATCAACTATGCCCGCAAGGCTAGCAATCGCTTGAACGAAGAACAGATTCTTCGCTTTCTAAGACGCACTTCGCGCGTCAATACCCGCACGCCAATCCAGTGGAACGGTTCGCTTAACGCCGGGTTTTCCACCGGAACGCCGCCGCAAAAAGTCAACGGTAACTATGCCACCGTAAACGTCGAGGCGCAGGATAACGATCCCGATTCGATTCTTAATTTCTACCGCAAAGCGATCGCTTTACGTAAAGAACCCGACATGATGGACGCCGTGCTCGAAGGCAAATTCGCCCTGGTCGAGCCCGACCATCCCGACGTGTTCGCCTATGTCCATCAGGGCATCAAGCCGCTATTGGTTATCAGCAATTTTCGCTCATACGAAGTGAGTTTCCGCTTGCCTTACCGCATCAAGAAAATCTTGCTTCACAATTACCAGACGATGGAAAAGCGCGGCTTGTCCTTGCAGCTACGCCCGTTTGAGTCCTATCTGCTCGAACTTGATCCGGAGACGCATTTTTGATGGAGAAGTACTTCGCGTTTCGATGCGAGCAGCCGCTGCCGTTTTCCGCCTTTCAATCGTTCATCCAAGACAGTTTTTCGCTGCCGTTTTCGGTTTCGATGGTCGACCGTCACAAAGGATATATCCTAGCTGACGGCTCCTTATTTGACACGCTGGCGGTACTTGTACCGCTCTTGAACAGCGATTTGGGTTTAGTGATGACGTTTGTGGCCGCCCATGTCGTCGACGAACTGACTTGGTATGCCCTCGATATCGCCCATGGTTACCGGAGGCAAAGCTGCCTCCATCTCGGCGACATCGTCTTTGACCGTCTCGTGTCGGGCGATGAGACGATTAAAGTTCTGGTCAAAACGCAGTTCAAAACCGTGCCGCGCGATTTGATGCTGACGGCGATGGCTTTCATCGACGCCGGATTGAACGCCACTAGGGCTTCGACAAAACTATATATCCATCGCAATACCTTCAATTATCGGCTGCAGAAATTCATCGAACGAACCGGCCTCGACATCCGCGATTACCACCACGGTTTCTATTTCCGATTGGCTCAGAAAGCCATCTTGAAATAAAATTGTGCACGCTGAACAAATCAATTTATTTTAATAGTGTTATGATAACGGCAGCGAGGTAAACAAATGGCAGAAGTAAAATTAGTCAACATCAATAAGATTTACGACAATAACGTCCAAGCCGTGGTCGATTTCAATCTCAACATCAAGGATTGCGAATTCGTCGTCTTCGTCGGCCCGTCGGGCTGCGGAAAATCAACGACGCTACGCATGATCGCCGGTCTCGAAGACATCTCTTCGGGCGAACTTTACATCGATGAAAAACTCATGAACGACGTCACGCCGAAAGACCGCGACATCGCCATGGTGTTCCAAAGCTATGCTTTGTATCCGCACATGTCGGTTTATGACAACATGGCGTTTGGACTAAAAATCCGCCGCATGCCCAAAAAGGAAATCGACGAGCGCGTCCACGAAGCGGCCCGCATCCTCGAAATCGAACAATTCCTCGACCGGAAGCCGAAAGCACTCTCGGGCGGTCAACGGCAACGCGTCGCTTTGGGCCGCGCGATCGTCCGCCACGCCAAAGTGTTCCTGATGGACGAACCGCTATCCAACCTTGACGCCAAACTGCGCGTTCAGATGCGTGCCGAAATCATCCGGCTGCACGAACGCCTTAACGCGACGACCATTTACGTCACCCACGACCAGACCGAAGCCATGACGATGGCCACCCGCATCGTCGTCATGAAAGCCGGTTACATCCAGCAAATCGGCGCTCCGATCGACATTTACCACAATCCGGCCAACCTCTTCGTCGCCTCCTTCATCGGATCGCCGGCGATGAACCTGGTCGACGCCATGTATAAGAAAGGCAAGATTTTCCTCGATGAAAAAACGAGTTTCACCTTGCCGGAACGCTTTAAGGAAAAACTGAAAAACTACGATGGCAAACTGGTCGTGTTCGGCATCCGTCCCGAAGACGTCCGGGGCGATGATCCCGAACTGGCCGAGAAATTCCCGGAGACGGGCGCCATGGTCGAAATCAAGGTGGCCGAACTGCTCGGACACGAATACATCCTCCACTCCGACTTGGCTTCCAATAACATCATCAGCAAAGTCCAAGCCATCAAGCCGCATTACATCGGCGACAAAATCAAGATTTATTTCGATCTAGAAAAAGCCCACGTGTTCGACAAAGAGTCGACCAACGTCATTATCTAGCCGATTATCGAACCAAACGAAAAAGCCACTACTTGTGGCTTTTTCGTTTTTTAACGCTTTTTTCAGCCGGGAATCTATTGTAAGGGCTTACCATTTTTTATTTACTAAAAAAGAACACTCGTATAATATAGATTTATAACAAGAATTTCGTACGGGATTTGGCGTCAAGCCGTGGCTAACCGCGGCCGGTTGCGCCGAATATCCCACGAACAAGAAAGGAGTTACGAATTTCATGTTGAAAAAATTCTCATTCATGGCCGTGGCCGGTGTCATGATTGGGGCTCTCGCCGGATGCGCGTCATCGACGCCAGCCAGCTCGACCAGCCTAGGACCAACGCCAGTCACCATCAAGGTGTGGCAACCGCAGATGGAACAAACCATCCTCGCGGCGATGGCCGAAGACTTCCAGGACTTACACCCCGAATGGGACATCACCTTTGATTTGGGCGTCGTCGAAGAACCCGATCTCAAAGCGACATTACTGCTTGATGTGCCGGCGGGCGCCGACGTATTCGCCTTCCCCGATGACCAACTGGTCGACCTGATCAGCGCCGGGGCCTTATCCGAAGTGCAACAGTACCGCTCCGTCGTCGAAGCTAGAGACGTCGAATGGGCTGTGGCCGCCGCTACCAAAGAAGACAAACTGTACGCTTATCCGGAAACAGCCGACAATGGCTATTTCTTATACTACGATTCATCGAAACTGACGGCGACCGAAGTATTGACCGTCGACGCGATGATTGCCAAAGCCACCACGTTGGACAAACAGTTCATGATGGATCCGATGGGTGGTTGGGGCTCCGCCATGTGGTTCTTGAACACCGGCAGCATCACCTATAACGGAACGGTGCAAACCTGTGACTGGAACAACGCCGCCGGTATGGCCTCCGCCCAGGGTATGTGGGACGCTTATGGTAGCGGCCGCATCCTGTCAGGCGGCAATCACGCGCAACTATTCGCCGATGGCACGATTATCGCCACGGTCACCGGCACTTGGGAAGCCAACAACATCAGCGCCGTCTTAGGCGCCAACTACGCGGCCACCAAGCTTCCGACATTCACCAACGGCAATGACCAACAGCAACAACTCGGCTCCTTTGTCGGTGCCAAGCTTGTCGGCGTCAACGCCTTCACCGCCAACCCGGCTGCCGCTCACGCGTTTGCCGAATTCATCACCAATGCCGACAATCAACTCGAACGGGCGTTAGTCCGCGGTCTTGGACCTTCGAACCTCGTTGCCGGCGCTTCAGAAGAACTTACCACCAACGTCGCTTTGGCCGGCTTAGCCGCCCAAGCACCGTATGGCGTCCTGCAGTCGATCGCCGTCGGCGGAACCTACTGGACACCGATGGGAGCCTTCAGCAACTACATGATCAACAATGAGTTGGCCGAAGGCATGACGATGCAGCAGATGCTCGACGCGTTAGTATCGCAAGTCACGGCAACTGCCTAATAGTCACGTTCAGTCTATTCTCCACATACCGGGCAAACAATTGCCCGGTATGTTTAGAAAGTCAGTCTTTGTTCACACGTTTAAATCAACGAAAATCATCTTTCCGTCCCTTATCCGCGCCTCTAGTCAGGCCGGGCAGTCAAATACCTTAAGGAGCTTTGCATATGGAAGAAAAAACCATGTTCGATCGTATGATCAAGGCCTTGACCAAACCATTCATCGAGGCGCGCGAATACAAAGAAACGGCGCAACGCGAATTTAGGGAAAGGAAAAAAGGAACGCTACTTGCCTACTTGATTTTCTTGGCCTTGTTTGGCCTGTCGCTGGTCACGATAATCGGCGGCCTCGTCGTCGGAGGTCCGTTATTGCTCGGCTTAGCGATGTTCGTGATCGCCTCCCGACACGGAAACGGCGACCGCAAGATGGTTTTCTTTGGTTTCAGACATTATCTTAAAGCGACGGCGGTGTGGCTGTTGGCCAACGTCATCGTCGCCATTCATACACTTTTGCTGATTGTTCCTGGCATCATCAAACACTATAGCTATGCGCTGGCGTTTTATGTTTTGGCCGATGATCCAAAAATGGATACGACCATGGCTCTCAAACGAAGCCAAGACTTGATGAAAGGCCACAAGTGGGAATTATTTTGTCTTGATTTGAGTTATATCGGCTGGATTCTTTTGTCGATTTTGACGCTTGGCATCCTGTTTATTTGGGTCAAGCCGAAAATCGACATCGCCCACCATGAGTATTACCTCCGCCTATTGAAAGAAGAAGCGCGGGCGGCCAAACCGGCGCCGGCCTATAACCGGCTTCCGTTCGACATTTGGGCGACCGTGGCCGTGTTCGACTTCCTCAAAGCCATCGTGCTTTACGTACTTGATTTCCTTTGGACGATAATCAAAGCTTTCTTGAATATCTTCATCGGCATTTATAAAGGTTTCGTCTATATCGGAAAATCGATTTATCGCGGCGTCAAGAAATACGCCAAAATATTTGCCAAAGGCAACTGGAAGACGCGGCTATCGTACTTGTTCATGGGCTCCGGCAACCTGTTCAACCATCAAATCGTCAAAGGGGTGATTTATTTGGCCCTTGAGGCCGGATTCGTCTTCATGATGATTTTCTTCGGTTGGAACTATCTGATCCAGATCGTCAATCTCGGCTCGGTCGAATCGCATCCGACCTACTGGGACCCGCTCACCAACAGTTACGTTCCGGCCGTCGTCGGCGATAACTCGATGATCATTCTTTTGTTCTCCGTCGCCGTCATCATGCTTATCATCGCTTTCTTCATCATCTATAAGAAAAGCATCGACTCGGCATATGAAAACCAGCAGAAAGTCGCTTATTGCGTCGCTAAAGCGACAAAATCAAGCACCGATAAGGCAAGTTATCAGTTGGCCTATAAACAAGAAATCGCCAAGCATGGTCCCAATTCTTTCAAACAAGATGTCCGTGAATTGTTGGACAACCGCTTCCATCTGACGATTTTGACGCTCCCGACGATCACGGCATTTGCCTTCACGATTTTGCCGTTGGTGTTCATGATCCTGATCGCCTTCACGAATTTCGACCGGACGCACCAACCGCCCGGACAGTTGTTCACCTGGGTCGGCCTCGACAACTTCATCAACATGTTCAACGGCACCAGCGCCTATTACGCGAATCTGCCGGGTACGCTCGTCAAGATTTTAGAGTGGTCGCTTGTCTGGGCCGTCTTTGCCACCTTCCTGAACTACATCTTCGGCATGGTCCTCGCTTTGATGATCAACAAGAAGGGCATTAAGTTGAAGAAGATGTGGCGGACGATATTCGTCATCACGATTGCCGTGCCGCAGTTCATCAGTCTTCTTGTCGTCGCCCGCATCCTTGATGACAACGGCCCCATCGTCCATCTGCTTCAAAACTGGGGCTGGGTCGGACCAACGTTCGGTTTCTTTAAAACCGGCAGCGTCGCCCGCGCCACCGTCATCGTCGTCAACTTGTGGGTCGGCGTCCCTTACACGATGCTGATCACCTCGGGCATCTTGATGAACATCCCGGGCGACCTATACGAAAGCGCCACCATCGACGGCGCCGGTCCGATGACCAAATTCTTCAAGATCACCTTGCCTTATATGCTGTTCGTGACCGGACCTTATCTAGTCACCGCCTTCATTGGCAACATCAATAACTTCAACGTCATCTATTTCCTGACCGGCGGGGGGCCGAACTCGTTGACCCTGTTCCAAGCCGGCGAAACCGACTTATTGGTCACTTGGCTATTCAAGCTGACCGTCGACCAGTCGGATTATAAGATTGCTTCGACATTAGGCATCTTCATCTTCATGATCAGCAGTTTCGTGTCGCTCATCATGTTCTCGAAAACCGGCGCCATGCAGAAGGAGGACCAGTTCCAATGATCAAGAGCCGCAAATGGTCTGAAATCGTCAGCAACATCGTCATTTACACCATCCTGACCATCATGAGCCTGATTTGGCTCGTGCCGATTTTCTGGTTGGTGCTACAATCGTTCCGGATCGAGACCGGTTCGGTATCCATCTATTTCTTCCCACGGGGCTACACCTTCGACAATTACACGCGTCTATTCATTTATAACCCGGCCGACCAAGTCAAATTCCCGTTATGGTTCCTGAATACCTTTATCGTGGCGGCGATTACCTGCGTCGTGTCGACGATTATCGTGTTATTGACAAGCTATGCCTTCTCGCGTCTTGATTTTAAAGCCCGCAAGCCGATGATGAAGATCATCCTGATCCTAGGCATGTTCCCGGGCTTCATGACGATGATCGCCATCTACCACATCCTCAAACTCGTCAATTTGACCGGCTCCATTTGGGGTCTTGTCCTCGTTTATAGCGGCGGAGCCGCGATGGGCTATTACATCTCCAAAGGCTTCTTCGACACGATTCCGAAGTCGATCGACGAAGCGGCGATGATCGACGGGGCCAGCAAAGCCCAGATTTTCTGGCATATCACGCTGCCGCTGTCGAAACCGATCGTCATCTATACCACGCTCACCTCGTTCATCGGCCCGTGGGGCGATTTCATCTTCGCCCGCTTGATGCTCGGTGACAAACTCGACAGTTACACCGTCGCCCGCGGCTTGTATTGGATGATCACGCGCGAAAACATCTCGACCTATTTCACCCGGTTCTGCGCCGGGGCCGTCATCGTCGCCATTCCGATCACGCTACTATTCATCTTCATGCAGAAATACTACGTCAGCGGCGTCACCGGCGGCTCCGTTAAGGGTTGATGAAACGCTTCTTGGCATGGGCGGGGATTGCCCTATGCGTCATCCCTTTTTCCGGATGCGCCTCTTCGATTAACCCGCTTGACGGGGTCACTAACGAAAACAGCAGCGTCTACTACGAGATATTCGTCGGTTCATTTTACGATTCCGACGGCGACGGGATGGGCGATCTTAACGGCGTAACCGAAAAGATCGACTATTTGGCCGATTTGGGCGTCGGCGGCGTCTGGTTCATGCCGATTCACCCTTCGCCCACCTACCATAAATACGACGTGACCGACTATTACGGCATCGCCCCGCAATACGGAACGATGGCCGACTTCGAAAACTACCTTTCGGTTGCCAGCGAGCACCATATCGACACCATCATCGATTTGGTCATCAACCATACGAGCAATTACCATCCGTGGTTCACGCAAGCCGTCGAACTGTATCGCACCAACAACTGCGAAGACCCGGCCAGCGTGTGCCACTATTACAATTTCACCCGCGAAGTGAAATCCGGCTATACCAAAATCCATGACTTCTTCTATGAAGCGCGGTTTTGGTCGGGCATGCCCGATCTCAATCTCGACAATCCCTACGTCAGGGACGAAATCGAAAACATCGTGACCTTCTGGCTCGACAAAGGGGTCAAAGGTTTCCGGCTCGACGCCGTCACTTCCTACTACACCAGCTATGACAGCAAAAACATCGACTTCCTGGCCTGGCTGAGCGAAATGGTCAAATCCCACGAACCGTCCGCCTACATCGTGGCCGAAGGTCCCTGGGCGACGATCATGGCGCTATTGACGCCGTATTACGCTTCCCAAATCGACAGCTTCTTCAATTTTCCGATTTCGGTGACCGGAAACCGCACCTACACCAACATCCGCCAAGGCGCGGGAAAAACGCTAGCGACGTTCATCGCCGATTTCAATCAGGAAATCAAAGCGTTGAATCCGAATGCCCTCGACGCGCCGTTTTTGTCCAACCACGACCAAGGGCGCTCGGCCGGGCTGATGTTCCCCGAAAACAAGGACTTCAACCGCCGTCTGATGGGAGCGACTTATCTATTGATGCCGGGACGGCCGTTCATCTATTATGGCGAAGAGATCGAAATGCGCGGTTCGGGCATCGACGAGAACAAACGGCTGCCAATGATCTGGTCGGAAACCGACAAGACGGGCGAGACCAATCCCCCTTACGGCGCCAATTACGACATGAAATTCCAAGTCACGCTCGGGGCCAACGACCAATGGGCCAACGAAGCTTCGCTATTGACTTTTTACCGGCGCGCCATCGGCTACCGCAACAAATTCAACGATTATATCGAAGCAGCGGCCATAACCACGATCGGAACGTCCGATTACATATTTGGTCTCGAGTATGCAAGCGAGGCGGGCACCTTGATCAATCTGACGAACTTCGCTGCCACCGAAACGGTAGAGATACTTGACGGGGCATACCAAATCGTCGGCGATTTATTGACGAGCGACGTCGCGGCGACCAGTAAAGTAAAATCGAATCAGACCACGGTGACGATCCCGCCATTTTCAACCGTGCTGTTGCTACCGAAATAAGGAGAACCAATATGAGACAAGCCGGCATATTATTAGCTGTATCTTCACTGCCTAGCCGTCACGGCGTCGGTGATTTCGGCCCCCAGGCGTACGCTTTCGTCCGTAGCCTCAAGCGGACGGGCGCCAAACTCTGGCAAGTTTTGCCGCTTAATCCGCTCGGTTACGGCAATTCGCCCTATCAACCATATTCGTCCAAAGCCATGGACGAGCTTTATATCAGTCTCGATTTGCTGGTCAAACAAGGACTTATCAAGAAAGCGCCGCGTTTCCGTTCCGGCAGTACCAGCGTGTCTTACGACGAAGTGCGCTTCCACAAAGAAAAACTTCTTCGAGAAGCTTTCGCCAACTTCCTCCCGAAGCGAACTTACAAAAAATTCATCAAAGAGAATGCTTGGGTGTATAACTACGCCGTTTTCTTAACCTTGAAAAAGAAAAACGAGATGAAACTGTGGCTTGAATGGCCGCAAGCCCACCGCGACTGGATCAAAGACCATCAGGCGGACCTATCGATGTATTCAAACGACATTTCCTATGAAATATTCATCCAATTCGTCTTATCGCGTCAGTGGTCGGCGTTGAAGAAATACGCTAACGAACGCGGCATTGCCATCGTCGGCGACATCCCGATTTACGTCGGCATCGATTCCGACGACGTGTGGACGCACCAAGATCAATTCCTTTTGGATAAAAACGGCTATCCGACCCATATCGCCGGAGTACCCCCGGATTACTTTTCGAAGACGGGCCAACGGTGGGGCAATCCGCTCTACGATTGGAACGTCATGGTCAAAGACAAATTTGCCTTCTGGCGCGACCGGCTTGGTTATAACGCCAACTTGTTCGATTACATCCGCATCGATCATTTCCGCGCTTTCGACACTTATTGGAAAATTCCGGTCAGTTGCCCGACCGCGGTCGAAGGGGCTTGGATCGAAGCCCCGGGTTACGCGTTCTTCGACACGATGTTCAAAGCGTTCCCGCATATGAAAATCCTCGCCGAAGACCTCGGCGATTTACGGCCGCAGGTGCTGGAACTGCGCGACCACTACCGACTCCCCGGCATGAAGATCGTCCAATTCAGTTTCGACTTCGCCAAAAAGCCGGTATTTGCCCCCTATCATGAAACGAACATGGCCGTGTACCCCGGCACCCACGATAACCAAACCGTGAGCGGATGGTATTTAGCCCTTAGCAAAGACAGGCGGAAACTCGTCCGCGACTGTTTGGCGATGAATGGCTGCCACCACCGCCGCAT
>Ga0172369_10001398_pt1 | contig 34684 bp, 23 predicted proteins | sample LakKiv25m_FD_114539 | JGI IMG/M metagenome (GOLD analysis project Ga0172369, IMG submission 114539) | Freshwater microbial communities from Kabuno Bay, South-Kivu, Congo - kab_022012_11.25m | ecosystem: Environmental > Aquatic > Freshwater > Lake | place: Democratic Republic of the Congo... | reverse complement strand
CATAGCTGACAGAATTTTTGCAAACTTAGAATTAGACCTGACATGCAAAAAAATTATGAAGGTTTATCGGGATGCCTTGAATTTTGGAAAAATTGCAACTTAAAATATTAACGAACTATTGATAAATATCATTAAAATTTAAAAATTATTTGTATGAAAAAATTAGTTCTTTCAATTGCAGTAGTTGTTTTTGCAGCTTTTGCATTAAATGCACAGGTATCTACATCTGATAAATCAACTGATGCGCAGAAAAAAGAATTTGAAAAGAAGCAGATGGAAATGGAAAAGCAGCAGGCTGAAGCTAATGCTCAGGCCAACAATCCTAATGCTCCGGTTATTAATTTTGATAAGCTGGAACATGATTATGGCACAATTGAACAGAATGCCAATGGGGATTGCGAATTCAAATTCACCAACGAAGGTAAAGAACCTTTGATCCTGTCGAATGTACGTTCATCCTGTGGCTGTACAATTCCTACATGGCCACGACAGCCGATCCTTCCGGGTCAGTCCGAAGCCATCAAAGTTCATTATGATACCAAGAGGGTAGGGGTGATCAGTAAAACAATTACTGTTTATTCAAATGCAAAAGAGGCAACAGTTACCTTGAAAATCAAAGGAAGTGTTCAGGGTATAGCTGGCGAGAAAATGCCGGAAAAAGACTTAAATAAAGAAGGTGCTCCAGTAAATAAATAATAAATATTTAATTAGCTGAAGGCTAAGGTTGGAATAAGAGTTACTTGTTCTTTCCTTAGCCTTCTTTTTTTATATGTATATCCCCAAAATATATTTTGAATTTCCTTTTTAATTGCTATAAATTTGCAGCCTTCTGTCGAAAGCAAGTATTCAGGCATTTATTTAAATGACCGGATATACTTCCAAAAGCAGAAAAGTATTGATTTCAATAAAACTAACTTAAAATGCCGGTTATATCAAAAAAAGGCAGGATGATGCCTGCCTCGCCAATCCGCAAACTTGTTCCTTATGCTGATGCTGCCAAAAAAAGGGGAATAAAAGTTTTTCATTTGAATATTGGCCAGCCAGATATTGCAACGCCTGAAGTCGCATTGAATGCCGTCAGGAATTTTGACCAGAAAGTTGTCGAGTACAGTCACTCAGCAGGAGTATTATCATACCGGAAAAAACTGGTTGATTATTATGCCAGCTTTGATATTCGCATAACTGCTGATGATATAATCATCGGGGCGGGAGGTTCGGAAGCCATTTTATTTGCAATGAATTCCTGTATGGATCCGGGTGATGAAATTATTATTCCCGAGCCATTTTATGCAAATTATAATGGCTTTGCGGTCAATGCCGGCATCAGGGTTATTCCTATTCCTTCAAGTATTGAAACCGGCTTTGCACTTCCTCCCATAGCAGATTTTGAAAAAGCAATTACGCCCCTGACTAAGGCAATTATTATTTGTAATCCCAATAATCCAACCGGCTACCTTTATTCAAAAGAGGAACTGGAAACGTTAAAAGCCATTGTTTTGGAACATGATCTTTTTCTGTTCGCCGATGAGGTTTACAGAGAATTTTGTTATGATGGGAAAAAACATTTTTCAGTTATGCATCTTGATGGCCTCGATGAAAATGTTGTTCTCATTGATTCGGTTTCGAAACGTTACAGCGCATGCGGAATACGAATCGGTGCAATGATTTCAAAGAACAAGGAGCTTATGGCCACGGCTTTAAAGTTTGCACAGGCAAGATTAAGCCCGCCAACCTTAGGCCAGGTTGCAGCCGAGGCCGCAATTAATACTCCTGACGAATATTTCGAGAATGTCCTTAAAGAATACCTTGCAAGACGTAATGTAGTTGTGGATTTCATTAATAAGATTCCCGGAGCTTTTTGTCCGAACCCTTCAGGAGCTTTTTATGTTGTTGCACGCCTTCCGATAGATGATTCCGACAGGTTCTGCAAATGGCTGCTCGAAGATTTTAGCTGCCAGGGGCAGACAGTGATGCTTGCGCCGGCAACTGGTTTTTACGCAACTAACGGACGTGGACTTGACGAAGTAAGAATAAGTTATGTCCTGAAAGTGGAAGATTTAAAAAGCGCTATGACATGTCTTCAGGAGGCGCTGAAAGTTTATCCCGGAAGAAAAAACTGAACTGTTTCAGGTTCAAGGTTGAATTCAGGAAAATGGATTATTATAGATTTTTAATTTTTGTTTAAGGATGAGGTAGAAGAAGGGAAAGTCTTCGATGATGTACCTCCGCCAAAGCCTTTTAGGTTCTTTCATGAGCCGGTAAAGCCATTCCAGCGCCAGCTTTTGAAATATTTTCGGGGCGCGTTTTATGTTCCCGGCTTCAAAATCAATGGTAGCGCCAATTGCCAGATAAATTTTTATGCCCTTTAATTGATCGCGGTATTTGTAAATCCATTTTTCCTGTTTTGGAGCGCCGACACCCACTACCAAAACATTAGCCGGACTGGAATTTAATATTTCTACAATTTTGCTGCATTCCGTCTCATTTTTTTCAAATCCGAAAGTTGGCGAATAGGCGCCTGTGACTATTTTCCTGCCGGCCTTTTGGTTGATCATACCCATTGCTTTATCGGCTACACCTGGCGCTGCTCCAAGCAGAAAAATTTTGATATTTTCATTATGCTTGTGAAAGGTATAGAAAGAAGGTAAAAAATCGGAACCCGTAATGATTTCTTTGACCGGTGTGCCTAAAAATTTCAGGGCGAGTTTTACGATCTGGCTGTCAACTGTAACATATTCGGCTTTCTGATAAATATCGTAAAACTCCCTGTCCTTTTGCAATTTCATCAAATGGTCAACATTGGGCGTGATTAACACCCCGGAATGGAAATTTTCCAGTAATTCTTTTTTAGAAATGTTGTCAACTTTGATATTGAGTATTGGTATTCTTTCAGCCATTTATTTTGAGTTTAATAAAATCCAGTCTGTTCATTTGTCTTTGACCACAAAAATAACATGTAAAAGCATTGCTAAAATTACTTCCTGAAAAGTTTTATTATAAATATTTACTTTTGCCGCTATCACAAATTTCTATAATTGAGTCTGGTCTAAAAAGGTTAGAAATATTAGATAGTATAAAAAATAAAAAATGTTGCCACAGATTGCGCAGATTTGCACAGACTTTAAAAAAATATTCTGCGAAAATTAGTGCAATCTGTGGCAAAAAAATTTAGACTGAACTTCTAATTCATTTGATTTTATGGCGCTCCTGCACTCTTTTGAAAAAAGCGGAAATTATTTATTCAGAAACCGGGGCCGGATTCCTGCCGTTCTTTTCATTACAGTCGTACCGGTAATCTACTTTACCGGCTATTCTGAAATTACCGGCAATACCAATTTTATTTTATCAGGATTGTCTATAATAATATGTATGGCGGGTTTTTTTGTCCGGGCAATAGCAATCGGAACAACGCCAAAAGGAACCTCCGGCAGAAATACAGAAACTCAGGTAGCAGAAACATTAAACAGTACCGGCATTTACTCTATTGTCCGGCATCCCCTGTACCTGGGAAATTACCTGATGTGGCTTGGGATTGTCATGTTTACATTTAATGTATTTTTCGTGATCATTATTTCTCTGGCATTCTGGCTGTATTATGAAAGGATCATGTTTGCCGAAGAACGCTACCTTGAAAGGAAATTTGGAGAGGATTATATGAGCTGGTCCAACAAAATCCCAGCCTTTATACCCCGCTTTCATTTATACACAAGAAGCGAAATTCCTTTTTCGGTTAAATCGGTATTCAGGCGTGAGTATTCAGGTGTGCTTGCTGCTGCAGTTAGCTTTGCATTTATCGACTGCCTTAGGTTTTATGTCGTCAACAGGGAATTTCAATGGTTACGTATTTCAACTGTTGTACTTGTCATTATTGCCTTAATCACTCTTATCCTCAGAACCTTAAAACATAATACCCGATTGCTGGATGAGGAAGGGCGGTCATAAAAAATTGTAACTTCTCAGACTTTATTTAGCCTATTTTGCCACAGATTGTACTAATTTTCGCAAATTATTTTAAAAAATGAAATATGTTTAAAGCTGAAGAACCGGAAATGTTTTACGCTCATAAAGAAAATTTTCCTCTAAGGGATGAAACGTATAAAATTATTGGATTAGCAATGGAGGTGCATAAAACTTTAGGAAAAGGATTTTTAGAAATAGTTTATAAAGATGCTCTTGAATTGGAATTTCAATGGGCTAATGTTCCATACATAAGAGAAAAATCATTTAAAATTGAGTATAAAGGAATCGTTCTTAAATGACACTACAATGCAGATTTTGTCGGATATGAAAAAATAATTATTGAAGTGAAATCACAGGCTGAAATAATTAATGAAAATTACAAACAGACAATTAATTATCTTGCGGTTTCAAATTTGACAGTGGGACTGATTTTAAATTTCGGGGAGGATTCATTATCATTTAGAAGGGTAATCTTAACATAATAATTAAATCTGTGCATTCAGCGTAATCTGTGGCAAAATTTTGCAGATGAGTTGGTATAAAATTTTCCCGTCTTAAATATTTAACGGCAATTGAATAAAAGAAAAAGCATATACATTTATAGTTTCGCGATATTCTCCATGTTGTTGTGGGGAATGTCGTTCGTGTGGTCAACCATTGTGTTCAGGTACTATCTTCCAATAACAACCGTTTTCCTGCGACTGGTGATCTCCTTCCTTCTGTTATTTGGAGGTGTCACACTTTTCGGAAAATTCGAAAAAATCCGGAAAGAGGATTATAAACTGTTCCTTCTTTCGGCTCTGTTCAATCCTTTTTTGTATTTTTTGGGAGAGAGTTACGGCCTCAAGATGTCTTCATCTACCATCAGCTCGGTCATAATAGCCACCATCCCTTTATTTACTCCGGTAGTTGCGTATTACACTCTCGGAGAAAAACTTACCTGGCTTAACATTACAGGAATGGTGGTTTCATTTGGCGGCATAATTCTCATGTTAATTGATGATCAGTTGAATTTGAGTGTGTCACCACTTGGCATTGCGCTTTTGATGTTTGCTGTCGCAACTGCAATAATATATTCGGTATTTCTGAAAAAGCTGAGCGGCAAATATTCTGCAATAAATATTATTACGGTTCAGAACCTGATAGGAGCCGTATATTTTCTGCCGTTTTTTCTCTTTCTGGAATTTGACAATTTTCTAACGGTCAGGCCTGATTTTAAGCTGATAGGTTCCCTTTTGTCCCTTGCTGTATTTTGTTCATCGCTTGCTTATATTTTATTTACTATTGCAATGAGGGAAATCGGAATGGGCCGCACTAATATGTTTACCAATCTTATTCCGGTTTTTACCGCAATTTTTTCTTTTTTCCTCCTGGATGAACAATTTAACATTCAGAAATTGTCGGGTATGGCAATTGTAATTGTGGGATTGTATTTATCACAAATTAAAAAGTCGCCTCCGGTTATTATTATGAATTCGGGTTAGATTAAAGTGAAATTGGTAATTTTGATATAGGGGAAATAAGGGCAATGAGATAAACAGGGATATAAAGTGGTAGCGGAAGGCATAAACTGAAATTTCCCGTGTACCTATATACCATTATATCCTTATACCTCAAGAACTTTTAATATAATGTAGGATTTATCCCGTTTAGTGTAAATTTATGGTTAAAATTAAAATTCAGTTATGAAGAAAATTATTGTTTTAGGCTGCGGCCTGGTAGGAAGTCCAATGGCAATGGATCTGGCAAAAGATCGAAAGTTCAGCGTGACGGTAGCCGACATTAACAGGGATGCGTTGAAAAAGTTATCAAATTCGGAAGGCATTATCACCCTTCATATAGATATTTCAAAGACTGACGAACTTAAAGCCAGATTAAAAAATTACGATTTTGTGGTTAACGCAGTACCGGGCTTTATGGGTTTTAAAACTCTAAAGGCCGTAATTGAAGCGGGCAAAAATGTTGTGGATATTGCTTTTTTCCCTGAAGACATGTTTGAACTGGATAAACTTGCAAAAGAGATGAAGGTGATCGCCATCTCCGATATGGGTGTCGCTCCGGGCATGAGCAACGTACTGATAGGATATGCGGATCATCTTTTGGATAAAACCGAAAAGGCATTTATTTATGTAGGCGGATTGCCTAAAGTAAGAAAATGGCCTTATGAGTATAAAGCTGTTTTTTCACCCATTGATGTTATTGAGGAATATACTCGCCCGGCAAGGTACATCGAAAATGGCATGGAAGTAATAAAGCCGGCTCTTTCTGATCCGGAATTAATGGATTTTGAGCACGTCGGGACATTGGAGGCATTTAACAGCGACGGATTGAGAAGCCTTGCCAAAACCATTGATGCTCCTTTTCTGATCGAACGGACTTTGAGATATCCCGGACACATCGGAATAATGAAAGTATTGCGCGAAACCGGTTTTTTTAATAAAGAAAAAATTGAAATACACGGAGTACAAATCAGTCCGCTGGAGTTTACATCCAGGCTCCTGTTTCCTAAATGGAAGCTCAACGAGGGAGAAGAAGACATTACCGTTATGAAGATCATCATAGAAGGCCAAAAGGGGGACAAAAATTTACGGTTTATCTATGATTTATATGATGAATATGATCCTGTTTCAAAAGTACATTCCATGGCAAGAACAACCGGATATACTGCTACGATGGCAGTGAGGATGGTCCTTGAGGGACTCTTTATTACCTACGGTATTACTGCGCCTGAGTTTATCGGCAAGAAAACCGAATGTGTAAAATTTTTGCTTGATGGACTGAAAGACAGGGGAGTGGAATACAAAGAAACTATTACGGAAATCAATTCCTGATCAACTAATTGCATGTTTATAACTGTTTGGATGTAGTCTCAGGCGCAGGACTCTGGTGACTGGTAACTGATGATTGCTCAAACAAGCAACCAGTAACGTATTTTCGTTATATCAATAATTTTGTCTGATTACCGTTAACTTAATAAAGATTACCGTATCCTGATTTGTGCTTGACACGTGTAAAAATATTGGCTACTTTTGTTTTCTATTATAAATATTTATCAATCAGGTTGTTTGTCAAAAAAACGATTCGTCATGAAAAAAAAGTACACTACGGTTGGGATAAAAATCATTTTTGGGTTTTTTATTTTCTCCCTGTTTATTATTAATGAAACTTTTGCCAAAGAAAATAAGCGGTTAAATGCTTTTTTGTCTTACACGACTTTTTCATCTCCTGAAACAGGCCCCTATATCGAAACTTATCTGACAGTGGAAGGTACGAGTGTCAATTATATTAAAAATGAGAACGCTAAATTTCAGGCTACTATCCAGGTGATTCTTTTGTTCAGGAAAGACAGTGAAATCGTCAATTATGATAAATATGAATTGAATAGCCCTCTGATTGATGATACGCTTGCAATCAATTTTAATTTTATTGATCAGCAACGATATTCGCTTGACAGTGGCAATTATGAATTCGAAATTCAGATTTGGGATAAAAACAATAAAGGCAAACCCTTTGTAAATATACAGCCGCTTTTAATTGATTTCCCGGCTGATAAAATTTCCGTTTCAGGAATACAGTTGGTGAGTTCGTATGAAAAAACGATTGAACCTGGAATTTTTTCAAAAAATGGTTATGATATAGTCCCCTATATTTTTACTTTTTATCCTGAAAAGATTAATAAGATTACATTCTATTCGGAAATATACAGGACGGAGGAAATGCTTGGAGCCGGCCAAAAATATCTGATTTTATATTATCTCGTTCCCGTGGGCCAGGAAAAACCGCTTTCAAAATATGTATCTTATAAAAAGGAGACGGCTGCCCGTGTTAATATTCTTTTCAGCGAATTTAATATAAGCGAACTTCCTTCCGGGAATTATTACATTGTGGTTGAAGCAAAAGATCAACAGAATAAACTTATCGCAATGAACAGGGTATTTTTCATGCGAAGCAATCCCGGAATTCAGCTTAAAATAGATGATATCAGTCAGCTCGATGTCACCAACACCTTTGTTTCAGGAATTGGAAATCGTGACACCCTCATGGAATTTATACGATTTTTAGAACCCATCTCGACTGAACAGGAAAAAAGCTTTGCCAGTGTTCATTTAAACAGTTCCGACCTTTGGACGCTGCAGAAGTTCTTTTATAAATTCTGGATGGATAGGAATGAACTTGGCCCTGAAAAAGCCTGGATGAACTATCTGACTGAGGTGAATAAAGTCAATTATGCCTATTCCACACAAATTCAAAAAGGCTTTGAAACGGACCGTGGAAGAACGTACCTGAAATACGGGCCACCCAACGCGATTTCAGAAAGCTATAATGAACCTGCAACTTATCCTTATGAAATCTGGCATTATTATGTGCTCAGGGACGGCCAGAGAAATAAAAAATTCATTTTCTATACCAAAGATGTTGTTACCAACGATTTTGCTTTGTTGCATTCGGATGTTACCGGGGAAATATCAAATTACAGGTGGCAATATATGCTCTATCAGAGGGTGGACCCGGGATTTGATATTGATCAGGGAGCTACCCAAGATGACTGGGGAGGAAACTCCAAGAAATACTTCGATCTGCCAAGATAAAGTTAAATGAAATTCATCACTTCTTTCTTTGTGATTTTTTCACAATAGTGACACTGCAACTGCAGATCGGCTTTATCAATCACAATGAATTTCGTAGGGATATTTTCATGATTGGTTATGCAATTGGGATTAATGCACTTTACAATTTTTTTGATATTGTCCGGGATTTCAACTTTTGCCTTATACACAACTGTATAATCTTTTATCACGATTAGAGTAGCAGAAGGGGCTACCAAAGCTATTTTATTAATTTCTTCACTTTCGAAGTATTTATTGCTCACTTTAATGATCCCCTTTTTACCCAATTTCTGGCTATCCAGGTTCGTACCTATCATGATCTGGTTCGAAATATTATCGAGACTTAAAATGCGGATTACCTGAAATACGGATTGGGGCGGAATATGGTCAATCACTGTTCCATTTTCGATAGCGCTGACTTTTAATTCTTTACGTTCAGATCCAGACAATTTAATATTGGTCTTTTGGATGCGGATATTTTGTTTTGCCATAGTGGAATTATGAAGCCGGTTAATTACTTATGTTTACTCCAAGTATTGTCGCAAGGATTGCCTGCCTGACAAATACTCCATTTTTTGCCTGGTTGAAATAATAAGCTTTAGGGTTGCTGTCAACATCTTCCGTTATTTCATTTACCCTGGGCAAAGGATGTAAAACCCTCAGGTTCTTCTTCGCATTTTCAAGCATTTTGTTCTTCAGTATATATGCATTTTTTACACGCTCATAATCCAGAGAATCTGCAAATCTTTCCTGTTGTATTCTTGTCATATACAGAATATCAACTTTTGGTATTACCTCTTCCAATTCAGTATATTGATGATATTCCAGGTTTTTCTCTTTAATAAATCTTTTCACCGAACTGGGGAGTTTCAATTCAAGGGGTGAAACCAGGTGGAATGTTGTATTATAATGTGTGAGGGCGATGACCAGCGAATGAACGGTCCGCCCGTATTTTAAATCACCTACAAATGCAATGTGAAGATTTTCCAATGATTTCTGGGTTTTCCGGATTGAATAAAGATCGAGAAGGCATTGAGTGGGATGCTGATTGGCGCCGTCGCCGGCATTGATCACAGGTACGGGTGAGACTTCGCTTGCATACCTGGCGCTGCCTTCACGGGGATGACGCATTATAATGACATCGGAATAGTTGCTCACTGTAAGGATGGTATCCTTAAGAGATTCACCTTTTTTGACACTTGAAGTTGATGCGTCACTAAACCCGATTACCCTTGCTCCTAACTGTGAAGCCGCCGACTCAAAACTCAGGCGTGTGCGCGTTGATGGCTCAAAAAATAAAGTTGCGACAACGAAATTATCCAATATTTTCTGCCTGGGATTTGCTTCAAATTTTTCGGCCAGGTTTAATATTTTTTCGTAATCATCTTTTGTTATATCGTGAATAGATACGAGGCTTTTGTTCTTCATGACGAATAAATTATTGCGGGGTAAATTTACCCAAAAAAAGCATGGTACAACTTTATGTTGATTTTTTGTTAAAAAAAAAGGCGACTCAAAAGCCGCCTTCATCCTGATCTATTTCTGTAGCTGATGTTTATCTAAAAACTCCTTTATAATACCGTTAAGATCGGGATAACCGATTTCCTGCAGATCGTAGTAAACCCGTGTATTCGGCTTATTGATCTTAATCAACCTGTTGAGATCAATAGGTGTCCCAATGACAACTGATTCGCAAACTGTATTATTAATGGTGGTCTCAAGATCCTTGAGTTGTTGGTCGCTGTATCCCATTGCGGGTAATAAAATACCAATATTGGGATATATTTTAAAGGTTTCCGACAATTTACCGACTGTAAATGGCCTTGGGTCAACCAATTCCCTGGCTCCGAATTTCTGAGCTGCAATTGTACCGGCTCCTAATTTCATTTCACCATGAGTCAGGGTCGGCCCATCTTCAATAACCAGAACTCTTTTCCCTTTAATTACAGAAGGATCATCAACTTTAATGGGTGAGGCTGCATCAACAACAATTGCGTGTGGGGCAACTTTACCGATACTTTCCCTGACGGTTTGGATCCCATCGGGAGAAGCGCTATCCATTTTATTTATTAAGGCAACATCGGCCAGCCTGAGAGTAACTTCGCCGGGATAATATGAAAGCTCATGGCCGGGCCGGTGAGGATCAACAATTGTGATGTTGAGGTCGGGTTTATAGAAAGGGAAATCGTTGTTTCCGCCATCCCAAAGAACAATATCGCATCCATCCGGATCCTGTTCAGCAGCTCTTAAAATTGCTTCATAATCCACACCTGCATAAATTACGTTTCCCCGAACAACATGAGGTTCATACTCCTCCATTTCTTCGACTGTACATTTATGCTTTTTCAAATCTTCGAGTGTAGCAAAACGCTGTACTTTCTGGGCTACCAGGTCGCCATAAGGCATCGGATGCCGGACTGCGACAACTTTTAATCCCTTCTCCATAAGGTATTCAATGACTCTTCTTGAAGTCTGGCTTTTACCGCAACCAGTTCTTACAGCTCCAACGGCAATTACCGGTTTGGTGCTTTTAATCATTGTATCCTTTGGACCAAGTAAAATAAAATTAGCCCCTGAGGCATTAACAACAGCACTCAATCCCATAACTCTTGGATAGGGGACATCGCTGTAAGAAAAAACGCAGTCGTCCACATTTAATTCTTTGATCAACCTTGGCAAGTCTGCTTCTGCAAAAATCGGGATACCATCCGGATACAGATCACCGGCAAGTTCAGCCGGATATTTCCTTCCGTCGATATCGGGAATTTGAGCGGCTGTAAAAGCCACTACATTATAATTTTTATTTCCACGGTAACAGGTGTTAAAATTGTGGAAATCCCTTCCTGCAGCACCGATAATAATTACATTTTTGCTCATAATTATTACCTTTTTTAATTGTTAAACAATTCGCTTTTGTTTCCTGTGAAATATATTGAAACGGTGACAAAGATAAAATTTTAAAATTTTTATCCAAATTAACTCTCAAAAATTTATTTCATGAATATATCTATTTTTGCTCAAACTCCTAAATAAAAATGATTGAAGACAGGATTGCCCAAATAACAATTGAAGGATTTAAAAAACTATACAACCATGATTTAAATACCGGAATCATTCAAATCGAGAAAACAAATCCGGAATTTCGTGGTGATTTTACAGTTGTCGTTTTCCCTTTATTGAAGTTTTCAAAGAAACCTCCTCAGATTACCGCTGAAGAACTCGGAAATTATTTGCGCAATAATTTGCCAGAATTGGAATCATTCGAAGTAATCAAGGGTTTTCTAAATCTGCTGATCAAAGATAAATACTGGATTGATTTTTTCATAACCGGAGTAAATGATAATGAGTTCGGAATTCAAAAAATCAAAGACACGACACCGGTTATTGTTGAGTATTCCTCACCAAACACAAATAAACCTTTGCATCTTGGGCATATCCGCAATAATTTATTGGGTTATTCAATTGCGGAAATCCTGAAGGCTAATGGGAAGAATACCATTAAACTCAATTTGATAAATGACCGTGGAATACATATTTGTAAATCCATGCTTGCCTGGATGAAATGGGGTGGAGGTGAAACACCTTTAACGGCCTCTGTGAAAGGTGACCACCTGGTAGGTAAGTACTATGTTTTATTCGATCAAAAATATAAAGAAGAAATTACCGGCCTGGTTGGAAAAGGCTACAGTAAGGAGGATGCTTCCAATCAGGCGCCTTTAATGAAGGAAGCCCAGGAATTGCTTCAGAAATGGGAAAATGACGACATCGAAGTCCGTAAAATCTGGCACCTGATGAATGGCTGGGCGCTGGAAGGTTTTAAAAGAACCTATAATAGACTCGGCGTTGATTTCGATAAATTTGACTATGAGTCTGAATTGTATTTACTGGGAAAAAAATTAATAGATGAAGGAATTGAAAAAGGGGTGTTTTATAAGAAGGATGATGCTTCTGTATGGGTTGACCTAACCGGCGATGGCCTTGATGAAAAGTTATTGCTGCGGGGCGATGGGACATCGGTTTACATTACCCAGGATATTGGAACCGCCGAGTCAAGGTATAACAATTATAAGCCAGAGAAAATGATTTATATAGTCGGCAATGAGCAGAACTATCATTTCGATGTTTTGAAAAAGATACTTAAAAAGCTTGGCAGGCACTGGCATGAAATAATCCTTCATTTATCTTATGGTATGGTTGAATTGCCGCAGGGAAGAATGAAATCGCGCGAAGGTACAGTAGTGGATGCCGATGACATGATGGATGAAATGTTTCTGACCGCAAAAAAGACAACTGAAGAACTCGGTAAAATTGAAAATTTCACACCGGCTGAACTGGAAGAATTATATGCAATAATTGGTTTGGGCGCACTTAAATATTATATTTTGAAAGTTGATCCAAAGAAAAATATGTTGTTCAATCCTGAGGAATCAATTGATTTCAATGGGAATACGGGGCCATTTATCCTGTACACTTATGCCCGGATCAGATCCATATTTCGTAAGGCAGGCATGGACCCGGAAGATTTTTTAAAAATGCTGGATTTGAATAAAATAAAACTTCTGGAATCGGAAAAAGAAATTATTAAAATAATCTATCAATATCCACAGGTCGTGAAAAATGCAGGTGAAAGTTTAAGTCCGGCGCTCATTGCAAATTATTGCTATGAACTCTCAAAGAGTTTTAATCATTATTACCAGGATACTCCAATCTTTAAAAGAGTAGATGGCGATACTGCAAATTTTAGACTGATTTTGAGCTGGTTCACCGGAAAGGTTTTAAGACATTCAGCCAGACTTTTGGGAATCCGGGTTCCGGAAAGAATGTAATAAACCTTAGCCATTTGACAAATTTTAATGTCCTTCACCCACTAGGTCCTTTGTGTGACAACTATTATATTCAGGCTGAAGGGTAACGTGTTCAATGTTAAACTGCTCATGAAGTATTGACCTGATCTCTCCGAGTACGATATTTACTTTGTTTAAAGGCATATCATCATTAAAATCAACATGGCCTTCAAAGTGAATTTGTTTATTATCCAATTGCCAAACATGAACATGATGAATGTTTTGAACTTCAGGGATGGCGCATATTTTTTGATTTATATCATCAATTATGATTGATGAGGGCGTAAAGAGCATGAGAACTTTTAATGTTTCCGACAGCAAAAAAACCGAACTATACACGAGGTATCCGGCAATTAAAAGAGTCAGTACACCGTCAATCCAGTAAAATTTAAAGAAATACATGATCGCACCTCCGGTCAAAACAGCAACCGAAGTGAACATATCCGAGATCAAATGAAGATAGGAGGATTTAATATTCAGATTATCCGCAGAATCTTTTTTGAGAATCAGAGCGCTGAAACCGTTAAAAAGTATTGCCGTTATTGACAAAGCGATCACCCACATTGATGAGATCACTTCCGGCCTGTAAAAGCGCTTTACCGATTCTATTCCTAAAAACACAGCTACAATAATCAGGGCCAATGTATTGATAAAAGCCGCAACTATTTCGGCCCGTTTGTAGCCGAATGTCTTGTGGACAGTTTGTTTCTTATTTATTAATACGGAGGCAATATATGAAATAACAAGTGCGATCACATCGCTGAAGTTGTGAAGTGCATCTGACATCAATGATAGACTGCCGGAAATTAGTCCTCCGATCGCCTGAATTATAGTAATGAGAATATTCAGAAAAATTGCTAAAACCAGTTTTATACCCTTGTCTTTTGTGAAGTCTGAATGATGATTATGCCGGTGATCCAAATGGAAAAATAATTACTTAATAAATTTTCGCTCAAATATAACCTTTATTTCCGGTTGCCGTAGAAAACTCAGGATTTATAACTGCATATTAACAATTTAAAAATCGAAATTGTTTTTAATAACTGCAGGGTTCTCTAACAATCAATATATGTAACAATCAATAAAATAGCACCTTTTCAATATAATATTCGTGTAATGTTATTAAGTGTTAGTGATGTAATAAGGAATAAAAATAAAAAGTAATAACTATAAATTGTAAATAACATGAGAAAGCTACTTTTACTTCCATTTTCAGCATTTGTATTAACACTGTCTGTAATTGCTGAAAATCACAGTGGCCAGATTTCAGCTAATGAAACATGGACATTGGCAAACAGCCCTCATTTTATCACAGGTAACCTGATAATTAATGATTTGATAACTGTAAATGTTGAGCCTGGTTGTTATATCTATTTCAGTGGCAATTTCCGAATTTTGGTTAACGGAATCCTAACGGCAAATGGCACAACTTTGAACCATATTGTATTTACTTCTAACCAGGCTGTGCCGGCCAATGGAGATTGGCGTGCAATTCTTTTTAATAATGCGGATGCCGGATCAATACTAAATTATTGTGATATAAGCTATGGAGGTTCCGACCAGGCAATGGTAAGGATTGTAGGATCAACAAATAATATTACCATTTCTAATTGTTTGATAACTAACAGCCTGAGTTATGGTATCCAGTTATCAACCGATGCCGCTAATCCTGCGATTTCAAATTGCACCATTATGAACTGCTCTACTTATCCCTTATACACCAGGGCAAACAGGGCCAAAGACATCGCAGGCACAATGGTATTTTCCGGCAATAATCCTGATGCCATCTGGGTAACCACTGGTACTATCGAAACAGGACAATGGCTTGATCATGGTGTTCCTTATGTACTTGGAGATGGTGATTTCACTATCAGTGATTCCCAGGTTTTAACAATTGATCCTGGAAATATTATTAAGTTTGATGGTGACAGGCAGTTAATTGTCCAGGGATCAATGATGGCAGTGGGCACAAATACAAATCCTATCACTTTCACTTCTAATGCTGCTGTGCCGGCACCCGGTAATTGGGAAAATATTTACTTTAATGCTGTAGATTATATTTCGGAATTAAGCTATTGCCATGTTTATTACGGCGGATCACTAAACGGTTCAATTTATACCCGCAATAATACCTATTGGTGGGTAAGAATGCTTTTTTCGGAGATTGCTTACAGCGCAAGCTATGGTATTTACAACCACACAACATCTACATCGGAAGTTGTAGTTTGTGATATCCATGATTGTAATGATAATCCTATCCGAACCGGTGCCAACAGTGCAGGCCGCATAAGCGACTATTGTTCTTTTACCAATAATACCAGTAATGCAATAAGAGTTGATGGTCAGAATATAACAGGTAACTGGGTTTGGGCCGACAACGATATTCCATTTATCATCTGGGGAAGCGTTATTCTTGATAATGGCCACTGGGTTGAACTCAGTCCCGGTGTAGAAATCAGATTTAATGCCGGTACACTTTTTCAAATTTCCGGCCAGCTTATTGCTAATGGTGAGCCTTCAAATCATATCATTTTTACAACAAATCAGGGAGTACCTACCCCCGGTTACTGGGACAGATTATATTTTTATAATGCCAATCCGGGAACAATACTCAATTACTGTGATGTTTCTTATGGCGGCTCATTATATGCAAATATTGAAATCAGGAATTGTTCAGGAAATGTGACTATAACAAATTCAACCGTAAAGAACAGTTTGAATGACGGTATTTACATAAGGGAAAACAGCAATCCTCTTATTCTTAATTCTACGGTTACTCAAAGTGGTAAAATAGGAGTAAACATTATAGGTGCGTGCATTCCGGTATTCGGTTCCGATGATACTGAATGGAACGAGATTTTCAATAATACCGGAGATGAACTGCACAACGGCACTTCGGATATTGAGGCGAAATACATTTACTGGGGAAGCACCTATTGCGGAGATGTCGAGACTTATATTTATGATAAGGAAGACAATGCCACATTGGGAATTGTTGATTATACGCCCTGGATTGACATAGGACACGTACAGTCTTCAACACTGACTGTGTGGACTGGTGCCACAAGTACCAACTGGAATACCAATACCAACTGGACAAATAATTCACCGTGCCTCGCCATGAACGTTTCTGTGCCGAAACCGCCGGTACTGAAACCAGTGATCAGTACAAACGAAGAATGTCACGACCTGACGATTGAATCCGGCTCAAGGCTGACACTAAATGCCAGCAGATCGCTTGCAGTACATGGAAATTTTCTGATGGAAGCCGGCGCTGCCGGGACAGCTTCATTCCTTGATAATGGTTCTTTTTCAGCAGAGGGAAATACAACAATCCGGTATTATGTTGAAGCAGACAGGTATGTTTATGTATCACCTCCTATGACAAACCAAACTGCAAATACTTTTTTCGATATGTACCTGTGGAATTATGACGAATCGTATGATGTATTTAATCAGATATATATTCCGCAAGACCCTCTGACTGTCGGACAGGGTTATGAAATCTGGTCGAGTTCGCTTTATCCTCCTCCCAGTCCTCCCGGAACAAAAACCGTTGAATTCATAGCGGGAACAATCAATAACGGATCATATAGTCTCCCTGTCACTTATACCAATACCGGTTGGAATTTGGTCGGAAATCCATATCCTTCAGCAGTGGACTGGGACTTTGCAGGCTGGATTAAATCAAAACTGGATGCAACTGTATATGTGTGGGATGGCGTACAATTTTTAACCTGGAACGGTTCGGTCGGCGATCTTACAGGAGGTGTTATACCTGCAATGCAGGCATTTTTTGTCAAAGCAAATGCTGCAGGCCCCGGACTTACAATTGCCAATTCCACAAGGCTTCATGGGGTTGATCCGTATAAGGACGGAGACGCCGAAAATGTTCTTGAACTTACGGTAACCGGCAATGGTTTTTATGATCGCTCTTTTATTTATTTCAACGAAAATGCTACCTCCGGTTTCGACAGCCAGTTTGACGCTTATAAACTCCCCGGGCTTGAACAGGCTCCGCAATTATATACGCAGCTTGGAGAAAATAAACTAAAGGTAAATGCCTTTAAAGAGATTACATCCGGACTCATTATCCCAATTGGTTTACAAGTAACTAATGAAACTGAATATACCTTATTCATTAATGGCTTATCTGAATTTACTTACAGCGCCAGTGTCTATCTTGAGGATGTTAAAGAAGGACTTATGATCAATCTGGCCGGACAAAACGATTATACTTTTATTGCAAGCCCTCTCGATTCTCCTGACAGGTTTTTTCTACACTTTGATGTAACCGGAATTAATGATCAGCCAGAAGACATGGTAAGCATATACTCTTTCGGCAGGAGTATTTATATAAAAAATAATGGCACTCTGCCAATGAATGGCAATGCCACCATTTATAATTTATTGGGCCAGGAAATAGCGGGAATAAAACTGGATAATTCAGCTATTAATAAAATTGATCTGATTGATGTATCGGGTTACGTTGTCGCAAGAGTCAATTCCGAAACAGGGATCACTACCCGGAAAATATTCATTCAACCCGAATAGTGATCCGGTTGTTTGATCAGCCTTTTTTATTCAAAGACTTTTCTCACCAGTACGGTATGCTCAAACCATGAGCCTGCTCCGAAAAATGTTGCATAACGTCAATGCGAATCCCGCTTTTTCACCGGGATGAAGCAATCTGTTGATCTCCAATGCATATAGATTGTTTCACTACCACTGCCTTACCAAACTGGCAGGATCGTAATAACAAAGAGTGACGTTTCAGAGTTGATTCAATCTTAAATGTCGGTGATACCAAATTGCTAAGTATAATATAACCTCTCGTTAATGATAAAGTAATTACAAAAATTACTTCAGGGTGATCTCATGATTTAATTTAGCCTGAAAATTTCTATCCATGAAACAAAAAAATCAATACCCGAATGATCAAATACTTGAACCTGATTATAATTTATTTACGGTACTGGTGCTTGATAATAACTATTTGAATTTATTTTTTACAAAACGGGTATTAAAACGCAAAGGATTCAATGTTATTGATGCAGTTTCCATTTCAAAGGCTATAAATAAAATTAAAGATGTAAAAGTGGATATATTAATAACAGAAGTTTTACTCAGAAAAAGCAATAGCTTTAAGTTTACAGAAGCTATACGAAATAACGAGATCAGGGAAATTAAATCCGATATCATAATTATAGGCTACTCATCGAAACCAAAAAATAACATTATTTATAACTGCCTGGATGCGGGTATGGATATGTTTTTTTATAAGCCTTTTGATTTCGGGATATTTAAGGATTATATAAGCAAACAAATAAAGTCTGACACTCAGATGACACATTCCTGAATCATTTTTAGACTGTTTAAATATATTAATAGTATGGTTATTACACATCAAAGGGATATATTTATTTTCCGGCTACAATGTTCAGTTTTAAAGATTCTTCGCTTTGCTCTGAATGACAATTCATGTTGATTGGAGGTGGAGGAGTGATTGGCGATTTCATCGCCAATCACTCCTCCACCTTTCTTATTAAGCACTTGTCATTCAGAGCGAAACGAAGTGGAGCTAAGAATCTCAAACATAATATTTCATTTTTAACCGGCCTCTTGATCTGAAAAAGAAATAACTCATTTATTTCATTGAGCAGAAAAAATTCTATTTTTGGGACTTCAGGTAGTTATCATAACATTTGATTAATATAGGCAAATGATACTCTCAGGATTTATTTCTAATTTTAATTTAACAAGAATAAATTGTAGAAATCCGGTTTATTGTCTGATGTTTGTATGGTGTGTTTATTCATCATACGGACAATCCTCAAAGCCGACAAACTTTTTACCCGATAGTCTTTTTAAAGCAATCGAAAAACTTTCTGAGAAAGAAAGAGCAGAAAAATTCATCGAAATTGCTTCGGATCGAAGTTTTACCCTTAACGACAGAATCCTGCTTGCCGATTCAGCCATTACTTTAATACAAATCCTGCACGATGACAACTTAGCTTATAAAGCTTTTTCTGCAAAAGCAAGGTTATTGAGTCAAATTCAAAAATATGAGCAGGCTTTGGAAGCCATGGAATCGGTGAAAAAATATATCAAAAAGGGAGAATTGGACAAAAAAGCAGAGGTTGAAATTGCCACCGGACAACTGATGACCAGCCTGGGACGAAAAGATACGGCCGAAATCCTGATAAAAAAAGGATTGGAAACCATGTTGCTTTTACAGGATTCCGCTTTGATCTCAAAAGCATATTTTAATATGGGCAATTTTTATATGAGATTCAGTAATTATGCAATGGCTATTGAAAACTATCAAAAAGCGCTCGGATTTAATAAATCTACTCAATCGGAAACAGTTTATTCAGGCTGCTATCTAAACATGGGTCTGTGCTTTAAATACATCAGCGATTTTGAAACATCCCTGAAATACCTGTTTTCAGCAATGGAATTCACTGAACCTGGATCATCCGATGCAGGAAGGATCTTTAACTCTATCGGAAATATTTATGCAGGTCTAAAACTTCACGAAAAGTCGCTTGAGTTTTTTTTTAAAGCTAAAGATCTTTTTGAGCATAGCCGGGATACAGTTATGTTGGCGGTAATCTACCAGAATATCGGAGCATCTTATTATAATTTGCACAAGAACCAGAATTCCATTCTCTGTTATAAAAAAGCTATTGATTTGATGAAAACTGCCGGATACCTGGCGCAACAAATACCAGTTTTGATAAGTATGGCCTCTCTTTATAATGAGAATGGTCAACCTGATTCTGCATTATATTTTATTACTATTGCTGAAAAGCTTTTAATCAAATATCCTGACAAAAGAAACGAGGCTTGTATTGCCGAGAGAAAAGCCGGAGTTTTTTTAATAAAAGGAAATAATTCAAAAGCGCTTCAACATTACAATGATATGATAAGCCTTGCCGGAGAAATAAATGAACTGACTTTGCTTAAGGCGGGTTACGAGCATCTGTATGAGTTTTATCGTGAAAGAGGGGATACCCGATCGGCATTGAATTATTTTCAGCAATACATTACCCTGAAAGACAGCATCGAGTCATCTGATTTTAAGGTGAAAGTTGAAGAGATCGTTACTAAATACCAGGTTGAAGCAAAAGAAAAAGAAAATAAAATCCTGCAACAGGAACTTTTGATCAAAAAGCAGCAGATATCAAGGCAAAAAGCAGTAAATCTGATCATCATCGCATTGGCCGGCATACTGTTTATATTGCTGTTGTTTGCTTATTACTTTGTCAGATTAAGAAACAGGGCGTTGTTTCAGTCAAGGGAAACGAACAAGGCAAATCTCAAAGTAATGGAACAGCAATTAAAGATCAGGGAACAGGAAAAACTGCTTGCAGATGAAAAGGCCAGAATACTCAACATCGAATTAAATCACCAGGTGGATAGAGCCGGGAAAACAACCTCGGTTATTTTAAAGAACAGCGAGATCACCTCGAGGCTGCTCGATAACATTTCCGAACTTAAATCTCACTGCGACACGGAAGGAAGTCAATTGATCATGAGCACGCTGGCTGAGTTTTCAGGGTTCACAGCCGACAACAACTGGGAAAATTTTTATTCGGATTTTTCCAACCTTCACAAAGATTTTTTTCAAAAGCTTGAAAAGCTGGAAACTGATTTTACTGAAAATGAAAAAAGAATCGCCGCCTTTATCAAAATGGATTTCCGTCCCAAAGACATCGCCGCTATTACCTTTCAAAGTGCAAACACCATTAATGTTACCAAAAACAGGCTGCGCAAAAAACTTAACCTCGAAACAACGGATGAATTGAATGTACTACTGCAGAGTTTGTAATACCGAAGTGATTTACGTAATAGTCCATTCTTTGTTGACCTGCCTTGATGGACAATAACGTAAATCAACCCGGCATTTACCAAAGTAAGAAATTCCGTTACGTCCGCTGAAGCGGACTATACAGAATTTCACTTTGGTATAACAACAAAAACTTTCTTATTAAGTGTCCGTCATTCAGAGCGTAACGCAGTGTAGCGAAGAATCTCTAATTGTTTGGCTATCTTTATTTTATAATTCATTAATACTATTTAAATTTATAAACAGCCTCTGAATTTCCTGTAATCCGGGTTTGGGGTCTCTGTGAAATCCTTTGCAGCCCTGGCGGGAAATTTATTTTAGAGATGGCACCCTTAAAGATAGAGTCCACTCCGAAAACTGAATAATTAAAGATTGCCACAAAAACACCAAATCACTAAATCCCACAAAAGTTTGAAGATCAACCATTAGGTTTTAGTGACATTTTGCGTTTTAGAGCTTTATTGGCAAAATAATTACTTTTCGGAGCGGACTCAAGATTCTATATTAATAGAAACCAATCCCTTGTCTTTTACGGGTTTCACACTCATCCGGTAAAAAAGCGGCGTCCTCTGTTAACCAAATTGTAATATATTCCGTGCTTTTGTTAATTATTTGTTAACCACTGATCTCTTGCTGACTATTATGTTGCAGGATACTTTTGCTTCAATCAAATAAATGTTTAACTTAAAAATGGAAAATATGAAAAACAAATTACTATTATTATTGACTTACATAATTGTAAGCAGCGGTCTTATGACATTACAATCGCAAACCTTATCATGGGCTGAACGAATGGGCGGAACAGGTAACGATTATGGCAACTTCATAACCAAAGATGCTTCAGGAAATGTTTATACCACAGGGGCTTTTGAAGGAACTGAGGACTTTGACCCTGGCACTGGTACTTATAACTTGACTTCAGCAGGAGGTTATGATATTTTTATTTCAAAATTAGATGTCTCAGGAAATTTTGTTTGGGCAAAGCGAATGGGTGGAACAAGTTCCGATGTTGGGACATTCATGGCACTGGATGCATCAGGCAATGTTTACATCACAGGGTATTTTTATGGAATCGCCGACTTTGACCCTGGCACTGGTACTTATAACTTGACTTCAGCAGGGGGTTATGATATTTTTATTTCAAAATTAGATGTCTCAGGAAATTTTGTGTGGGCTAGAAAAATGGGGGGAGTATCTTATGATATTGGATTCTCCATCGCTGTTGATGCCTCAGCAAATGTTTACACCACAGGTTTTTTTAGTGAAACAGTAGATTTTGACCCTGGCACCGGTACTTATAACTTAACTTCGGCAGGATTATACGAAATTTTTATTTCAAAATTAAGTGCTTCAGGAAATTTTGTTTGGGCTAAACGAATGGGCGGAACTTCAGATGACGGTGGACGCTCCATCGCTGTCGATGCCTCAGCAAATATTTACATCGCAGGTGTATTTAGTGGAACAGCAGATTTTGATCCGGGCACGGGGACATATAATTTAATTTCGGCAGGCAACTTAGACATTTTCATTTTAAAATTAGATGCCTCCGGAAATTTTGTGTGGGCTAGACAAATGGGTGGAACTTTTGAGGATTATGCAATGTACTTAGCTGTGGATGCCTCAGGCAATATTTACTCGACGGGGTATTTTAGCGGGACAGCTGATTTTGACCCAGGCGCTGGAACATATAATTTAATTTCGGCAGGCGACTTAGATATTTTCATTTCAAAATTAGATACCTCTGGAAATTTTTTGTGGGCTCAGGGCTTAGGAGGATCTTCACAGGATTGGGGATTTTTCGTTGCTTTGGACCCAGCAGGAAGCGGGTATGTCTATACCACCGGTCAATTTTCAGGAACAGCAGATTTTGACCCGGGCGCTGGAACATATAATTTGAGTTCGGCAGGCGTCCAAGACATTTTCATTTCAAAATTAGATGCTTCAGGAAATTTTGTGTGGGCTAAACGAATCGGTGGAACTGGTGCTGATGTTGGACGCTCCATTGTTGTGGACATTACAGGAAGCGGGGATATTTACACCACGGGTGGTTTTTCAGGAACAGCCGATTTTGACCCGGACGCAGGAACATACAATTTAACTTCGGCAGGTGGCTATGATATTTTTGTACATAAATTGAGCCTGTACACCCTGGCAACAGTTACTACACAGGCGGTTAACAGTATTACTGGCACAACTGCAACCGGTAACGGCAACATCACTGGGTTGGGTATTCCCAATCCTACGGCTTACGGAGTGTGTTGGAATACGATTGGTATGCCTACCCTCGCTAATAGCTACACCAATAATGGTGCAGTTTCGGCAACGGGACCTTTTACATCGCCCTTCACAGGGTTATCACCCAACACCACCTATTATGTCCGTGCCTATGCCACCAACAGTGGAGGTACGGCTTATGGTAATGAGGTTAGTTTTACTACCTACGGTCTGCCGACGGTTACCACACAAGCAGTTACCGGAATTACTGCCACAACTGCCACAGGAAACGGTAATATAACGGTACTAGGTAGTCCCAATCCGACGGCTCACGGCGTTTGCTGGAATACTGCGGGAACACCAACACTGGTAGACAGCTATATTAATATTGGCGCAGTCACAGCCATCGGCGCTTTCACCGCTTCCATCACCGGACTTACACCGGTTACAACTTACTATGTTCGTGCTTTTGCTACAAATGCTGTGGGTACGGTTTATGGCAACGAGGTAAGCTTTATCTCCAGCGGAATCGCACCAACGGTTACTACGCAAGCCGTAACGGCAATAACTGCAACTACTGCCACTGGTAACGGAACCATTACCAGCCTAGGCGTGCCCAATCCGACGAATCACGGCGTATGCTGGAATACCTCAAGTAATCCAACAATTTCCAACAGCCATACAAATAATGGCGCTGCATCAGCAACCGGTCCATTCACCACTTCCATCACTGGCCTTGCTGCCGGAACACTATATTATGTGCGTGCTTTTGCAACCAACTCTGTGGGTACGGTCTATGGCAGCCAGGTAAGTTTCACCAGCTATCTTGCACCCACCGTAACCACTCAGGCAGTAACGGCAATAATGACTACTACAGCCACCGGCAACGGAAACATTACTGTGTTGGGAGTTCCCAATCCGACGGCTCATGGCGTTTGCTGGAATACTACTGGAACACCGACGCTGACAGACAGCTATGTAAACAAGGGCACTGCAACGGCAACGGGTGCTTTCACCGCTTCAATCACCGGAATTACACCGGGCACACTTTACTATGTACGCGCGTATGCCACAAATGCAACGGGAACTGCGTACGGCAATCAAGTAAGTTTCACTAGCTATCTTGCACCCTCTGTAACCACTCAGGCAGTAACCGCAATAACGGCAACTTCAGGCACCGGTAACGGCAATATAACCGTTTTGGGCGTACCCAATCCATCGGCACACGGTGTTTGCTGGAACACTGCGGGAGTGCCAACGCTGACAGACAGCTATGTAAATAAGGGCACTGCAACGACAACGGGCGCTTTCACCGCTTCCATCGCCGGATTATCACCCAACATTACTTACTATGTCAGGGCATACGCCACCAACAGCACGGGCACTGTTTACGGCAACGAAGTTAGCTTTAATACGGTTTATGGCTCGCTGATTTGGACGGGTTATACTGATACAGACTGGAATGTTGCTGGCAACTGGAATAATAATACCATTCCAAATTTGGGTGATGATGCCACTGTTCCCGATGTTTCTGGCACTTCGGGCAATTTCCCGGCTGTGGCGGTCAATGCGGAATGTCATGACCTTACGATCAACAGCGGCGCCCAGGTTACCATTGATCCTGATGGTTCACTCACCGCAGGCGGAGCCACCGTGAACAACGGCGCCATCCTCATCCAAAGCGGCGCCTCCGGTATCGGTTCATTCATCGATAACGGCATATCAGGCAGCGGCATACAAACGGTACAGGTTTATCTCACATGCAATCAGTACCACAGCTTTACTCCTCCCATAACCGATGCACTCTCGGGAGTTTTCAAACTGCCTTTCAGCTATATGCCGGATGTTTACCTGTACCAGAACATCGAAGCCACATATAATTATTTTGAGATCGTACCGCTTACCATTCCGCTGAACAGCATGGAAGGATACATGGTTTGGGTTGACGGACTCAGCGCCGCACCGCCCGCAACGGATTGGACTTTCGATTTTACAGGTACGCTTGCCACCGGAACCGCAGGCAGCGCCGGCAACATGGTGATCAGCAGTCCGGGAGGATTGCAGCGAGGCTGGAACTTTGCAGGAAACCCGTATCCATCGGCTATTGACTGGAATGCAGCATCGGGCTGGACAAAAACCGGATTGGATGCTACCATTTATATTTACAACAATGGCACCTGGGCTACCTGCAACAGCACATCGGGCGGAACCAACGGCGGATCGCAGTATATTCCGGTCAGTCAGGGTTTCTTCGTGAAAGTCACCGATTCGGGCTCGGGCTATCCCGTTACCGCAACTTTGATGATGAACAACAGCGTCAGGGTTCATAACGGTGTCGCTTACCTGAAGGATGAGATCGCCAGCAGGGTAATGCTGCAGGTGAGTTCGGAAAGCAGGACGGATGAAACCGGTATCCTGATCCACCCGGAAGCTACTCCTTCCTTCGACAGCCAGCTCGATGCCTACAAAATTATTTCGGACGAATACGGCGTTCCACAGATATATTCGGTTTCGGATGTGAAATATGCCATGAACTGCCTGCCTGCCGAAGAGCCGGTTATTATCGGGGTAAGAGGAAGCATGCCCGGCGAAGCGCTGACCATCAGTCTCACCGACAACGGACAGCATGAATACCTGTATCTCGAAGATACCTACACGGGTCAAATAACCGATCTGAACAACGGTTCCTATACATTTAATTATATGATGGACCAGGATAACCGTTTTGTACTTCATTTTGCTCCTTTGGCAGTTCCTGAAAATCCTGCCGGCAGGATCAATATTTATGCGGTTGATCTCGATGTTTATGTTGCTGTGCCTTTGAATACCGAAGGGAATGTCATCGCTTATGACCTGATGGGAAGAGAAGCCGGGTGCATGAAGATCACGGCCGCAGTGAATAAACTCACACTGGATAAAACAGGTTGTTACATCATCGAGGTTATCAGCGAAGGAAGCGTAGTAACGAAAAAGGTATTTGTAAAATAATCCTTCCCCTGCCCCCTCCAAAAGGAGGGGGAAATGGGGCGGCCTTCTGGCTGGCTTTCCCCCTCTGCGAGGGGGTTAGGGGGAGGTTAATAGTTAATTTTAAAAACAAAAAAACACAGATATGAAAAAAACATTGAAAATATTGTTGATAGCAGGAATATTCCTGACACTGCCCATATTGTCATTAACCCAGAATCCTCCTCATCCGAATGGAGGTGGTGGCCCTGGTGGCGGAAATACGCCAGTTGGCGGCGGAGCTCCTATTGATGGCGGCTTGAGTATTATGTTGCTGATGGGAGCGGCTTACGGCTCAGGGAAGATATACCGGAAAAAGATATAATAGCCAGGTTAACCTGGTAGTGAATTATACCGAATCGGAATACCGTAAATACGCTACGAATTTTACGCTGCGGTTCCTCCCGGTATAACTCATTCTAAGCAGCTTTACTGTCGCAACCTGCCAAGAATGAGTATAATTATGACTTTCCGGCAGAATGAGTACTAATTTTTAAGTTGTTTATTTTTTAGTGAAAGTTCGCTCTAATATAGGGGGGCGAACTTTTTTTAAAACTTTCTCTTACGAAACATAAATAATTGATGCCTGGAAATAGATTCTTTTATTGTTATACATGGAATAATTGAAAATCTTACAGTTGACTCAAATCTCAATTGTTAATTAGAAATATAGCAAACAATGAAAAAAAGGTTGATTTTGGTTATTGTGGTATCCTGTACCTTACCAAACCTGTTGCTGGCGCAGGAAATCCCACATCCTTACAGCGGGGGATCACCGGCAAGCCGGGGAAACGCTTATGCAGAAAACGTTTTCCTTATTCTGTTAATCATAACCATAGCGATCATGTTTGTGGTAGCTGTGAATAAATACCGGAAAAGCAGTTAACATGCTTTCGGGGGTCATAATAATATCTGGCGTAAAGGGAAAACTTATTGAAAATCCATATTGTACTGAACATTAAAATTGAATTTTAAAATGAGAAAATTGTATTCTTACTTAATAATGGTTTTACTTTCGTCATTCACTTTGGAAAGTATATCCCAGATTGAACAGGGTGGCCTTCCGTTCAGTTTTGAAAACCCTCAGTTAATTAAATCTGCCCTAATTTTTGAGACTATGCCGGCAGTAGATGGTGAGAAATTGTTAGCCGAAGATTCTATTAATGCAGCATTTAAAGATGTGCCCTGGCGATTCGGCGAAAACATTGACGTAAGCCTCAATCCGAACAATTCCGGCGTTTGGGATTTATTACCCAAAGGGGATAAAATCTGGAGGCTTGGGATCAAGTGTCCCGGGGCATTTACCATCAACCTGACTTTTGACGATTATCATTTACCACCCGGAGCCAGGCTGTTTGTTTACAATATTGAAAAAACCCATATAATAGGAGCATTCACCGATTTCAACAACCAGGAAGACAAAGTATTTGCTACTACTCTTATCATGGGAGATGAGATCGTAATTGAATATTATGAACCGCCTTATCCCGCATTTCAGGGTGAATTGAATTTATCGCGGGTAACTCATGGGTATCGTGATGCATATAGCTATGCAAAATCCTTCGGTTCATCAGGCGCATGCAATAACAATGTTGTTTGTCCGGAAGGCGCCGGATGGGAAAACCAGGTAAAATCGGTATGTATGCTGGTTTCGGGTGGCAACGGCTTTTGTTCGGGCGCATTGGTTAACAATACAAATCAAAATGGCATTCCATATATCTTAACGGCAAACCACTGCTATAGCGATCCCTCATCATGGGTTTTCTGGTTCAACTGGCAAAGCTCCACATGTACCAATCCCGGCTCTTCTCCTCCATACAATTCAATGTCCGGGGCTACCTTAAAAGCAAGATATTCCGACTCTGATTTCTGCCTGGTACAGATCAACAACACGCCTCCTTCTAATTATAATGTGTATTATTCAGGTTGGAACAGACAGGACATTGCTGCTGCTTCAGGAGCCGGTATTCATCATCCTTCCGGCGATATTAAAAAGATTTCACTTGTTTCGGTACCCTTTACTTCAGATACCTGGAGCGGCACACCGGCTAATTCTCACTGGAAAACGATCTGGAGCGACGGTGTAACCGAACCCGGTTCGTCGGGTTCACCGATTTTTGATCAAAACCACCGGGTGGTTGGGCAATTGCATGGCGGACCTTCATGTTGCACATGCACCGATAAATGGGATTATTATGGTAAATTTTCAATGTCGTGGAATCAGGGAACGACTTCAGCTACCCGCTTAAAAGATTGGTTGGATCCGGCTAATATTTCCGGATACACTTTGGATGGTTACGATCCAAATGCCGTTGCCGGCCCGCCTGTGGCTAATTTCATTGCAAGTAACACAAATCCTTCAATTAATACCCAGGTTGATTTTACGGATTTGTCAAGCAATACGCCCACAAGCTGGAGCTGGAGCTTCAATCCTGCAACCGTGACCTATCTGGGCGGTACAACGTCATCCTCAAAAAATCCTCAGGTTGCTTTTACTGCTATTGGTTTTTACACAGTTACACTTACGGCAACCAATTCCTATGGGAGTGATACGGAAACCAAGGTCAATTATATAAATGTCAGTAATTGCACTGTGACAACTTTTCCCTGGACTCAGGGTTTTGAAAACGGAGGAAATATACCTGCCTGCTGGACACAGGAATATGTAAACACCAACCTGAACTGGAGCTTTCAAAATGGCGGTTATGGTGGCCATCCTTCGTCTGCACATGGTGGAAGCTACAACGCCTTTTTATATATAGGAACCACAACTCCCAATATTACAAAATTAGTTTCACCCCCGTTGAATTTGTCGGCTTTATCAAATCCGGTGCTCACTTTCTGGCATACACAGGAATTATGGTCACCCGACCAGGATGAATTGCGGATCTATTATAAGACCAGCGCAGGAGGCGCCTGGACTCTTTTACAATCGTACACTAACAGCATTACATCGTGGACACAGGAAACCGTAAATCTTCCAAATCCAACCGGCACATACTTTATAGCATTTGAAGGAACAGCGAAGTACGGCTATGGCGTATGCCTTGACGATGTTACAGTAAATGGTACAACTACCTTACCACCTGTGGCCAATTTCTCTGCAAATTCAATTACACCATATATCGGCCAAACCGTCACATTTACCGATCTTTCGACTAATTCACCCACATCGTGGTCATGGTCATTCAGCCCTGCAACAATATCTTACATAGGAGGCACAAGTTCATCATCACAAAACCCACTTGTGCAATTTACATCCGGTGGCTTATATTCAGTAACCTTAACGGCAACAAACGCAGGTGGCAGCGATCAGGAGATAAAATCAAATTACATTTCGGTATTTTATGCACCTGTCGCTAATTTTTCAGCTGACAATACGACCCCGAACATAGGCCAGACGGTGACTTTTAGCGATCTTACCACGAATTCACCGACTTCGTGGTCATGGTCCTTTAGCCCGTCCACTATGTCATATACCGGCGGGACAAGTTCAATCTCTCAGGATCCGCTGGTACAATTTACAGCAGGAGGCCTGTATTCCGTAACCCTCACTGCCACCAGCGGCAGCGGGAGTGACAGTGAAACAAAAACCAATTATATTAATGCAAGTAATTGCACCGTCACATCTTTTCCCTGGACCCAGGGTTTTGAAAACGGAGGGAATATACCTGCCTGCTGGACACAGGAATATGTAACCAATACACTTAACTGGACTTTTCAAAGCGGTGGGTATAGCGGGCATCCCGGCTCTGCTCATAGTGGAAATTATAACGCCTTTTTGTATATTGCGAGTCAGACACCCAATGTCACAAAATTAGTTACACCCCCGTTGAATTTGTCATCCTTGTCAAATCCGGCGCTCACTTTCTGGCATGCACAGGAATTTTGGTCGCCGGATCAGGATGAATTGCGCATTTATTATAAAACCAGCGCAGGAGGCGTATGGTCCCTTTTACAATCTTATACGAACAACATCAGTGTTTGGACTCAGGAAACCATAGACCTTCCAAATCCTACAGGCACATATTATATTGCATTTGAAGGAACGGCCAAGTATGGCCGTGGTGTCTGCCTCGATGATATTGCAGTAAACGGTACAACTACCTTACCGCCTGTTGCAGCATTCTCAGCAAGCACAACCACTCCTTATATCGGTCAAACCGTTACATTTACCGATCTTTCGACCAACTCACCGACTTCATGGTCATGGTCATTCAGCCCTGCAACAATATCTTACGCAGGAGGCACAGGTTCATCATCTCAAAACCCGCTGGTTCAGTTTAATGCAGGCGGGACATATACCGTCACACTCATTGCAGCCAATGCCTACGGAAGCGACCCGGAGACAAAAACAAACTATATTTCGGTACTCTATGCTCCCGTCGCTGACTTTAGTGCAGACAACACAACTCCAACAGAAGGTGAAACGGTAATATTCACGGATATGTCAACAAACAGCCCTTCTTCATGGAGTTGGTCATTCGTGCCCGGCACAATAACCTACACCGGAGGAACGACCACCGCTTCACAGAATCCCCAGGTACAGTTCAATGTTGCAGGCAACTATACTGTCAGTTTAATAGCTGCAAATGCCAGTGGTAATGATACGGAAACAAAGGCCGATTATATTGTAGTCTCCAGCCTTGCAATTGACCTTGAACTGACTTTGCTTTTGGAAGGGCCCTTTAACGGAATACAGATGACACCTTCACTGAACGGGGTGTTGCCGCTTAACCAGCCTTTTAATGCGGCGCCCTGGAATTATAGCGGAACAGAAAGCGTATCTTCCATACCCAATCCGAATGTCATAGACTGGATTTTGGTAGAACTGCGTGATGCAGCAACCGCAGCTCTGGCGACAGGAACAACAGCCATAGCGAGGCAGGCGGCATTTGTACAGGGCGATGGCGCCGTTATTGGAATTGACGGATTGCCGGGTTTGCAATTTACTACCACAGTAAGCAATAACCTGTTTGTTGTCGTATATCATAACAATCACCTGAGCATTATGTCTTCAGTAGGTTTGACCACATCCGGCGGAGTTTATACTTACAATTTCTCTACCGGGGCAGGTCAGGTTTATGGTGGGGCGGAGGGCCACAAGGAATTGCCAATGGGTTATTGGGGAATGACAGGCGGAGATGGCGACCACAATGGAGTAATAGGTATTGCTGATCATTCACCCGTTTGGGAAAACGAAACCGGACAATCGGGATATATTGACAGTGATTACAACCTTGACATGCAATCGGATAACCTTGATAAAAACGAAATCTGGATGCCTAATACCGGTAAAAGCGCTCAGGTGCCGGATTGAAATCAGATTGTTTTTATCATTGAATTCTACTATAAAGTCTTCCAGCTACGTGAATAAATCAGTTTTAATCACAGAGTTTTTTTATTGACAACACTTCTTTCAGAGCGGGGTCAATATTGCCGGAATGACATATAATAACTTGGTTTTAAAAGGGAGTCAATTTCGCTGGCATAAGGGGTCAAATTGACCGGAATAAACACTAAACGATAACTGCAGGACTTAAAGAAGGTTTTTTATTTTAACTTCAAAATTGCATTAGTATCCGAATAAATCGGGTACCTGCATGTTGTTAATCGGGTATGTATCCATCATGAAACGGTGATGTATCCGTTTTAAATTCCCCCGTTCTGATTAGTATCTGCCTTTAAATAGAATTCCTGACAACTACCTGAGCTTAATTTTTTGATCGGGAAATAATGTGGCATCTTTATCAAGGGTGTTGTACTTGCACAATTTCTTAAGTTTGATTGCATATTGCTGCGAAATGCCATGAAGGGTTTCACCAGGTTTTACAATATGAGTCTGCTCTGAAGATTTATTTTTTTTGGGTTCAATATAAATCATCTGGCCTTCTTCTATTGCATTTTTTTTTCTTAAGTCATTGTTTTTATATACCTGGAATGTATAAAGCTGAAAATCTGTAGCAATTTTTTCAAAAGTATCACCGTCTTTGGCAAAAATAAATTTTACACCGTTGTTTTTGTAAATCTTACGATGCGAGACTCCAATTGAAACCGGCTCAAAATCTTCTTCGCTGTTTGAGAATTGTTTGATAATGGCAGCATCTTTTTCGTTATGCTTTCTTTTATGCGCCAAATCCTGCTTGCCCAATTTATCGAGTTCGAACAGCTTAAAATCTTCGATGATTTTGATAAGCAATTCGGGATAATTGGGATTTGTGGCATAACCGGCTTTTTTTAATCCATAAGCCCAGCCTTTATAATCGTTCAGGGATATTTCGAACAGGAAGGTATAGCGTTCGCGACTCGTTAAAAAAAGGGAATGATCCTTATAAGATTCTTCAGGTGAAGTATATTTTCTGAAACATTCATTTTTCTCATCATCATCTGTATGAAAAGTATCCCCTGTCCACTCCTTATGACATTTAATTCCGAAATGGTTGTTGGCGTCAGTAGCAAGTGGACTGTTCCCGTGGGTTGATTCCAGCACTCCCTGTGCAAGGGTTATGCTTGCAGGGATACCATACAAATTCATTTCTTCAACAGCGATATCCGAGTATTCTCTGATGTATTCCTCCTTTGTCATTTTAGCCGGTGGTGATTGTCCAAAACAGATATTGAGGAATCCGCCCAAAAGAATAAAATACACAAGCAACTGATGTCGCATATATATGGGATTAATACAGTACAAATTTCATCTAATGCAAGGGGTAAACGGTCAGATTCAATTTTAATTTTTCCACACAGCATTGTTAATTAAACTTTGAGTCCACACCGAAAAGTAAATATTATGCCACCAAAGCTCAAAAACACAAAACAGCACCAAAACATGTGGTTGATTTTCAAACTTTTGTGGGATTTAGAGATTTGGTGTTTTAGTGGCACTCTTCATTTATCATTTTTCGGAGTGGATTCAACTTTGAAGATAATTTGGACGGGATAAAATCTTTCATCAAAGCAACTTCCAGTTTTTGTATCCGAAAATGTCTTTGCCTGAATTGATTTTGTTTTCGACATACGATAGAATCCTGTATTTTAAAATTTCCTGTTTGAATTTTGGGCGGTTTAGTGTCGCCTTTTGCGAAAAATTCAGCTTATCGGTCCAATTTAATTTTGATATAAAATCTTTCATTACACCAGGATGGGAATCCTTGAAAATGGGAATATTTCCCAATGCTCCATAGTCAAATTCATTAGGAAGAAGATTTGAAATTTTTTCTATGGCTTCTGTGCCGTGATATATTGAGTCAACCTGGTTTTTTTTGGTCTGCATGTGTCCTGGAGGGCGTACCCATCCGTAATGAAAAATGTGGGCATCAATATCCTTTACCGTTAAAATCTCATTATCACCTTTTCGAAACGACTGTGCATCCTTAACTGAATAAATTCGCCTGTTGTTCCGGACTATCCGAATTTCATTTTTATACCACCCGTGAAAAGGCAGGTAGTGTTCATAATCGCCCCAGAAGTGGTAATATTTAAATAACAGCCCGTCAATATCATGATTATTTTCCGCATCTTCACAAGCCTTTATGATTTTATTAAGATCCTTTTCATGAACCACTTCATCTGCCTGTAAATAAAAGCACCAATCGCCTGAGCACTGGCTCAGGGCAAAATTGGTTTCGTCGGCCATTATTTTTCCTTTAACGAAATCTTCCTCTTTCCATATCCTGTTGTACACCCGGATTTTATCGGAAGCAATTGAATCAATTAACGCGCGTGTTCTGTCGTCTTTGTCCCCTTCACCAAGAGCAACAACAAATTCATCAACCACAGGCAGCACGGATAGGATAGATTCTCTTACGGGATAGTAAAGTTTATCGGCATTCCTCACCATTGTAAATCCACTGATCTTCATTCATCTCTTGTTTTAGTAAGAATCAGAACTGTATTATTCGCCAAAAATAGAAATTTGAACTAAGGCTATTTCAAATATTTATCGTTTAATCCGATTCCCTTCAAAATCATCGGAACTATTTTGTCAAGCCTTGTGAGTTTTGTCTCCGGTCTTTTTGGCTCACTTATATATTCTGCGAAATCTCTTTTCTTTGACAATGAGAAAGAGTCGAACATTTGTTTTATTAACACGGCGGTTAAATGTATCAAAATAATTTGTATTTTTACGTCATGGAAAAAACAGATTATAGAACGGTACAAGATTCAACCCGACAAGAGATGTATAAAACTGCAATACGTATGAT
>Ga0172369_10001396_pt1 | contig 34732 bp, 27 predicted proteins | sample LakKiv25m_FD_114539 | JGI IMG/M metagenome (GOLD analysis project Ga0172369, IMG submission 114539) | Freshwater microbial communities from Kabuno Bay, South-Kivu, Congo - kab_022012_11.25m | ecosystem: Environmental > Aquatic > Freshwater > Lake | place: Democratic Republic of the Congo... | reverse complement strand
GCGGCGGTGGGGGTGGCGGCGGCGGCGGGGGGGGGGCGGACAGGCCGAAAGCCCACGACAGGCCGAGCAAGAACTCGTAGTTCTGCTCCATGAGACTGCCCTGGCCGAGCGTCGAATTCTGGCCGGCCGTATTCACGAGCAGCGCATCCAAACGCACCGACAGTTCACGCAGCAGATCGCATTTTGCGCCCAGACCCCAGACGGATGCAGCGTCGCTGTCGCGATTGGTCCCTTGCTTGGTGTTGAGCAGCGATTCGCCGCCAATACCGCCGCGAATGAACGGCCGCAGAGGACCAGTCAGGAAGTGATACAAGAGGTTGCCGCGCCAGCCGATCACGTCCGTCGCGCCGCCGTCCGAACGCCAGCGGCTCAGGGCGTAGCCCGCCTCGCCCTCCACAGCGATGTGCTCGGTCACGTTCAGGCCAAGCCTCAGACCGAAGATCGACGAGTTGTCCGGCGTGTCGTTGGGATTCAGGGAATCGCCAAGTTGCAGGCCCTTGCCAGAGAGCTTGTAGCCACCGAAGACGCCCAGTTCCGTCGACCACGCACGCAGCGCAGTAGGGTCATCCGCATAGGCGGCACCTCCTTGACTCAGGACCGCGGTCATCCACAGCGAGGCAGCTATGCTTGGCAGGAATCGTTGCATGGTCTCAGAACCTTTCCGAAAATGCTGGATCTGCTGCGGGTCGTGACGTGGGCGTGGCTTGCCCACGCGTCAGCAGGGCTTGTTGCCACGCTGTATAGCAAGATACGACTCCGGGAGGCCAGCATTGCGCCCCACTTTGTCGGGTTGCACGCCGCGCGCCGGCAGCCGCTCGCGGCGCGGCCCGGCTCAGGCCATGCCGGCGGCCGTGTCACTTCGGCGCAGCGGTCGGGCGCCCGTGCGGACCCGCGGCCTGGGGCGGATCGGCAACCAACACCATCGGTACGAGGCCATCCACCGGCTCGGGCCACGCCGCGCCGATCAGATGCGCGGCCAACGCCGCGGCGTCCACGAGGCGCAGGTCGCGAGGCACCTGCGCGGCGCGCCGGATGTGCGGACCCGCGGCCACGAGCACCGCCTGACCGTCAGATGGCCCGGCCGGGTAGCCATGCATGCCAAGCGTCCGCAGCGGGCCGTGCCAGCCGCGGCCGCGGCCCGCCACCCAGAACACATCCGGTCGCGCCACCACGACGAGGTCGGGCGCGCGCGGATGCGTGGCCGGCGTCGGGAAGCCCAACACCTGCAACGCCGGCCCGCGCAATACGCTCGCAACTTCTGGAAGACTGTCGCTCTTTGCCCTGATGCGTGCCGCGACTTCGCCGCCTTCGGCAGGTGTCCTGGTGTAGACGAACAAGGCTTGGCCATTGACGGCGAGGCCCAGGCCCGGATTGCGCACGCCGGCCAGAGCGAGAATCTGCGCCGGATCCGCATAGGTGTGAATCGTGTGAAAGCCATGATCCGACACGATCAGCACGTCGGTCGCGGCGCTCACGTGCGCCTGCTCCAAGGCGAGAAGGACGTCACCCAGGTAGCGATCGACAAGGTCGAGCGCCCATTCGACCGCGCGTGAATCCGGCCCGAATTGGTGCGCGAGCGCGTCCACCGACAAGAAGTGCACTAGCATCACGGCCGGTTGATGCTGCCGGATGAGGTGCACCGCCGCGTCGCGAACGAAGGAATCCGCCAGGAACATCTCGTCCTTGCCGACGCGCCCGAGCTGATCGACCGGCAGGCCGGCGGTGCGCAGTTCCGCCAGCAGCCCCGTCGAACTGCCCCGCTCGAAATCGCTCTGGTTCATGACTTCCGGCAGGTTCCAGTCGAGGTCGCGCTGCCCGGATGTCAGTGGCCACAGGATGGACGCCGTGGAAAGTTTTAGTGATTTTGCGATACTCCACAGCGTCGGCACGCCGGCGAGTAGCGGCTCGTCGGCGCCGACGTACTCCAGCGTCTTGTGCAACGTGCGGTCCCAATAGCGATTGCCAAGTACGCCATGCTTGACCGGAAAGGTCGCTGTCGCCAAGGAGGTGTGCGCCGGCCATGTCAGGCTGGGAAACACGCTGTCGAGCGGTCCCGATACGCCTGCTGCCGCCACTTGGGCCAGCGTCGGCATGTGCTTGATGGAGCGCTGCAGCCGCGGCCACGACAGGCCATCGATGCTCACGAGCAACAGGCGCCGCGCCGGCGCCGTCGCCAGGGCGGCGCGGGGCAGCCACACGAGGCCGAGCAACAAGGCCAGCACAAGCCAGGGACCAGGGCGTGTTCGCATCGAATTTCCGACGGATAGGGTCCGCGTCGTTCAGAAGTGCTTGCGCGCGCGGCACGGGTTCAGCCGCACGTTCGTCAGACGCGGGACCGTGTCATCCAACGTCAGTGTCGTCAAGTGGTTCCAACGGGGATGCCGCGGTCAGCCGTGTGGCCTGTACATTGCTGCGCCCGCGGTCGACAATTGCACGTGACGCCGCCCGCGCCATCCGGAGTGCCATGTCCGCACCAGCACCGTTCCAAAGCGGCTCGCCACTGCCGATCGAGTCCATTTCGCCCCAGCTGCGCCCGCTTGCCGTGCGGACCTCGCCGCACACGGTGCGCGACCGCATCAGTCGCGGCATGGTGCCGGCGCCGCCCGACATCCTGGTGCCAGCGCTGGTGTATCTGCTGCAGGACCCGGAAGCCGCGATTCGCCAGGCTGCGCGTGACACGCTGGTGGCCATGCCCACCAACCTGCTGTTGCCGGTTGCCCAAGCTGCTGGGGATCCGGGCGTGCTCGATGGCCTGGCGCGGGTCCTGTTCAAGAACGAGGAGGCCGGCCGGATTCTCGCTCTGAATGCCGCGACGGCAGATGACACGATCCGCTACCTGGCTGGCGTGGGCACGGCCGTCACCTGCGAGACGATCGCCCGCAACCAGGTGCGTGCACTGCGCTATCCCGCGATCGTGGAAGCCATCTACCTCAACCCGCGTGCCACCCACGGCGTCGTGCAGGGCCTACTGGAACTGGCAGTGCGCGCGGCGTTGCCCCTCGAACACATGCCCGGGTTTCGCGAGGCCAAGGCGCTGCTGCTCGGCGAAGAGAAAGACGACACACCGGGCGGTGGTCTGTCGGACATGGAATTCGCCTCGGCGCTGCTGATGGCGTCCGCGCAAGACGGCCCTGCGACGACCGAAGAGGTGTTCGACGACAAGAAGGCGTCGACCCTGCAAGCGATGATCTTGCGCATGTCGGTGTCGCAGAAGGTGCGCATGGCCAGCGTAGGCGATGCTGCGGTGCGCAAGCTGCTGATCCGCGACCCCAAGAAGATCGTGGCTTTTGCCGTGCTGCGTTCGCCGCGGCTGACGGAAGGTGAGGTCACGGCGTATGCCGGCAACAAGGCGCTGGCCGAAGACCTGATTTCGATGATCGCCCGCAACCGCGTGTGGACCAAGGACTATGCCACGCGGCGCGCCCTGGTGTTCAATCCCAAGACGCCCTTGCCGGTCTCGCTCGCCTACTTGCGCACCTTGCACGCCAAGGACTTGAAGGATGCGTCGATCAGCCGCGACATCAACGGTACGGTGCAGCGCGCAGCCAAGCGTATGATCGCGCAGCAGAATGCCCCGAGGAAGTGAAGCCGCACGGGCCTGCTACTGCGAACCCGGACGCGTCAAGGTAGCGGCCGCTCCAACGAGCCGTCCTGCAGCGCCGCCGTCAACACGTCAGACAGGATCGCCGAATCCGGGCAGCCGTCCATGGCGGCAAACGGTTTCAAATTCAAACACATGCGCTTGCCGAGCGTCAGCCCAAAGTAGTTGCTGCCGCCCTTGGCCAGGTAGTCGAGCGTGGCCACCGTGTAGATCTGCCTCACGTCCACCGGCTTGCCGCGCACCGTAGCCGTCACCCTCTCTCCGTGGCGCCGGATCGCCACGGGCTGATTGTCGCGAAACTCATATTCAATCACGGGTTTGCGTTCATCGCATGTGAAGTGTACCCCGGTGGCGGCGAGGTTGCGGCCGTGTTGTTCGCTGTGGCCGGTCGTACACGCGTTCTCCAGAACATCGAGCAACTGCTCGCCGGTCAACTCCACGATCACAATCCGATTCTTGAATGGATGGATCGACTGGACCTCGATGTTCGTCACCGGTCCCGGCGGATACACCGACGCCGAGCGAAAGCCGCCGAGGTTCAGCAGCGCGCCATCCACCGTCCGTTTCGTCGTCTTTTCAGCGAATTCCAATACTGCTCGTGTCGCCAGCTGCACATAGGTGCTGTGCGCCACATCCATCAGGTCCCACGTCGTCTTGCGTTCGCCCAGGATGACCTCGCTGATCAAGGTCTTGCGCACGTCTGCGACCTTGGCCTCCACCTCCGCGTCGATGGGCATGTGCTCGTCGATCGGCTCCAAGTGGTACTGCACGTCCAGCCTGCCGTCCTGCTCCTTCAGAACCCAGAACGCCAGATTCGCGAAACGACTGCCCGTCTGGCCGATGTGCGTCGTGCCGACGACGACCATCTTGTCCAGTACCGTGTGGGAGTGACCGCCGATGATCACGTCGATTCCCGCAACGTCTTTAGCCAGTTGCAAGTCCTCCTGGGCGCCGAGGTGGCTGAGCACCACAACCTTGGCGCCTTGGCTCCCGGCCTGGGAGGCGGCCAACGCGGCGATCGTGGCCGGCTCATGCAAAGTGACACCCGTGAAATCACTGATGGTCTTGGCCGATGGCGTCAGCAGGCCGATCAACCCGAGGCGCAACGAACCGCAGGCTACCGTGCCGTCGGCGCCCAGCGAGGCCTGCCATGCTGCCGCCACTTCCGGGCCCTTCTGCACGCGATCGACATTGCTCGACAGCACGGGCGGCCGCGCGGCCGCCCCTTGCAGCGCCTGCTCCAGCACCTTGGCGCCCGCGTCGAACTCATGGTTTCCCAACGTGATCACATCGTAGCCTGCCGCCCGGTACAGCTCCAACGCATGGGCCCGTGCCGCGATGGCATCGCCATCTTGCCGTTCCATGTAGCGGCCTTGCAGGATGTCGCCCGCGTCCACCAGCAGCACGCCACCCGGGTTCTTTGCCAGTTCGCGGCGCTTGATTGCGGCAATCCGTGAGATCGTGCCGACGTAGCTGCCGTCTGGCCGGCGGACGCCATCGAAGTTCGATTCGCTGTCGTTGGTTGCGAGGATCAGGCAGCGCTGGACGGGCTTGCGGACTTGCGCGCCGCTGCAAGCGCACAGTAAAGCTACCAAAATCAATCTACTTCGCACGCTTTGCTCTCGCTTCCGGCCCCAACCCGGCCCGCGTGCGCGCTTGCAAGTAGCGCTCCAAATCCGGTGGCGGAATCGTACGCACCCGGCCGCCCTGCATGGCGCGAAGCTGAATAGTTGCAAGATGTTCCACAAGTTCGGCGCGCAAGAAAGCTTGTTCGAGGTCGACGCCCCAGGCTAGCACGCCGTGGTTCTCCAGCGTCACCGCGTCGAAGTCGGCAGCGGCCTTGGCAAGTGCGGCTACTTGTTCGGGACCATTGGCAAAACCGTAGGGCAGCAGCGGCACTTCCGCGCCCAGCGAGACGCAAGCCTCGCCCAGCATGCGCGGCTCGACGGCGACGCCCGCCACGGCAAGTCCCGTCGCTGCGGGCGAATGGCAGTGCACCACGGCATGGACGTCGGGCCGGGCGCCCAACACCGCACGGTGCAACTTCAGTTCCGAAAACGGCTTGCGCCCCCCCTGCACCACCCGATCGGCGCTGTCGAGCACGATCAAATCGCTGTCGAGCAGGACACGCTTGGACAACGCCGTCGGTGTCGCGAGCAGGCGCTCGCCGGGCAGGCGCACCGTCACGTTGCCGTCATGGTTCGCCACCCAGCCGCGGCTGTGCAGTTCACGCGCAATATCCAATAGTTGCCGACGCAGCACAGCCAGCAAACCATCGCCATGGTGGGCGGCGTGAATGCGGATGGCGCCCCTCACGTGGCGGCCTTTTGCTTGATAGATTCAGCGCTTGGCGTCACAGCGTCGACCACGCCGACGATGAGGCAGCGCACGGGCGATTTCGCGTCACCAAGAATCTGGCGGATGCCATTGCCTTCGCGCAGCACGATCACGACATCGCCTGGGCCGGATTGCGCGTGGTCGACGGCAAGAAAGCTCTCGCCGCTGTCGCTACCATCGGTTTCAACGGGTTGCACGGCGAAAACCGCGCGCCCCTGCAGACCGGCGTGCTTGACGGTCGCAACGACATTGCCCAGGACGCGGCACAGGATCATGCATGCCCCGCTTTGACCGCGAAAACGGGCGTAATCTCTGCGGTCTTGTCCGTGCTCACGGCATCCACGATGGCGATGATGGCGGCATCGACCGGCACGAATGGATCCGGCATGGCGATCGCCGCCTCGCGCGATGTCGTAAAATGCACCAGATCTCCGGGACCTGCCTGCGTCGTGTCCGCTGCCGCGACCGGCTTGCCGCGATCGTGTCCCGCCTCGTCGACTGGCTGCACCATCAGAAGACGAATGCCCTCCAATCCGCGAACCTTGGTCGTGGCGACGACGGTGCCGATGACGCGGCCGAGCAGCATGAAACGCCTCAGAAATTACCGACCGCGCAACTTGAGCAGCATCTTCGCGGCGACCGGCACCGCTGGATCCGGGCCTTGACCCTGACTTTGCAGGATGAACGTGCGCAGCGCCTGCATCGCGTCCTCCTTTTCGCCCAACTGCAGCAGAGCCGCGGCATAGTTCAAGTTCACCGCATACTTGGCGCGCGGATGCTTGCACGCCTTGGCCAGGATGACCTTGGCGCGATCCGGCCGGCCGAGGTCCAGCCAGGCAAGACCCAAGGCCTCTTGCAGCTCTACGGCATCCGGCTGAAAACGCAGCCCTTCTTGTAGCACATCCCTTGCGGCATCAAAGGCGCCGACATCGCTGTAGAGGTGTGACAGCATCAGATACGCCGGCGCGAAACCCGCGTCGCCGGCAATCGCCGCCCTCAAGGCTTTGTCAGCAGTTTCGCGGTCTTCTGCGCCAAGGGCGATGCGCGCCTCCAGCAGGTGACCGTTCGGGTGACCGGGGTCGATGGCAAACAAGGCGCGCAGGGGCGGTAACGCCTCCTCGGGTCGCTTCGACGCAAAAAGCGCCCGCGCGAGGCTCAGATGCACGTCGGGCCGGCGCGGATCCGCCTTGGCCGACAGGGCAAGGTGTTGCAGGGCGCGGTTGGCATCCTCGTTGTGCAGGGCAATCACGCCAAGGTAGTACTGCACATCGGCGTCATTCGGCCTGAGTTTTGCGGCCTTCTGAAACAGATCGGCCGCCCGCGCAAAGTCGTCGCTTTCCAGTGCCTCGACGCCCTGGTTGCTCAGTTCGACGAGCCGCTTTTCGCTGTCATCACATGCACTCAGACTCAGCGCGACAAGGTTTGCCGCCAGCAGCCACCGCAAGGGCAGCGCTCTGAGCTTCTTGCCTGCCGCGCTGTCGACCAAATGCGCCTCCGCCTTGCAGAACTGTGGGCTAGTGCGAAGTAAAAGAGAACGGATACACAACCCTGGTCGAGCCGCCGCCTTTGGCTTGCGGGAACTTCCAGGTCTTGACGTTACCGAGGATGCAGTCCTCGACCGACGAGTTGGCCAGACTGGAGTCATCGACGCGCGCGCCCAGCACCGCGCCGTTGGGCTGGATCAGGAACGCGACCTTGACCTTGCCGGACAGATCCGGGTTGGCCTGCAGACCTTTCTGATAACACGCTTTGATCGCACCCATCTTGGTCGCAATGTACGCCTTGATGACCGCCTTGGGCAGTTCACCTTCGGCGTCGCCGACCGAGCCGCCGACGCGCACGACCACCTGATCCTTGGGTTTCATGGCGCCGAGATCGACCTTCTTGCTGCCCGCACCGGTATCCTTGCCCAGCGCATCGACGCCCGTGGCCCGCGTCTCCGTACCGTCACCCACATACGCACGCCGCCCGCCGGCCAAGTCGCCGCCATGCAAGCCGTTGGGATCCGCGAGCAATCCCGTGTCGTTGCTGCCATTCGGATTCGCCGCACTCCCTTCGTCTGCCAACTGGAAGAGCTTGGTGCCCGGCAGCGGCGCTCCAAGATTCTCCAGCGCCTTGTCCACTTCAGCAGTATTCTTAGCCACTTGCTCCTTGACGAGTTCTTCGCGCTTTTCCTTGCGCTGCTCATCCGTCAGGTTCTTGAGCTTTTCCTGCAGTGGGTCGGGCCTCTTTTCCGGCGTGCGCTGCGGCTCCAGGGCCGGCGCTTCTGGCTTCTTGGTCTCGTCCTTCTTCTGATCGTCTTCGACGGGCTTCTTGTCTTCCTCGATCTTGACTTCCACCAGCTCCAGTTCGTGGAGGCGTTCGTCCAACTGCTCGCTATAGCTCAGCTTGGCACGACTTCGGTAGGCAGCCGAATTGAGGCTGTACTCCAGCGGTCCGATCAGCAAGGCGCAGGCCAGGAGGAAGCAGAACAAAAGCAGCCAGTTTTCACGATCCCACAAGCTCAGCGGCGGCGGCGGCGGCACCGCGGCACGGCTGACGACGAACGTGAAATCTTCAAATAGCACTACCGCTTGGGTGTTCTGCGTCAGGGGCAGGAGCGGACCCTTGAGCCCCGGCACCTTGCCGGCGCGCACCTCTTGCAGATCGTGGACGTCGCCACCGACGAGCACGTGGCCCTTCATCGCCGGGTTGTCGATGCGCAGACCGAATTGCGCGGACGCGTGCGGCTCGACCAGCACCTGCGAATTGCGGTTTCCCATGACGTCAGGCGGCAGCGGGAACGTGCCGTCTGGCCCCAGCGTGACGGTTGTCGGTCGCGCGAAAAAGCGCGCCGAGTGCATGTCGCCGCGCCAACGCATGGCGATGTCGACACCGAAAAGGCCCGTCGCGCGCTCCTCGGTCTTTTGCGGGGCGACCGGCTTGGCCGCCGACGCCACGGGCTTGGGCAGTGTGGTCGCGGCGGTCGTCTCTCGCGCCTTTGGGTCTGCAGGCTTGGCGTCCGGCACTGCCGCGACGACCGCGGTACGCTCGTCGCCAGGGTCGCCGCTGTCGCCGGCCGTCAGCACCGTGTCGAACTCCGTGGTGCGCGGGCCCACGGTATCGAACTTGACGGTCTGGGTGCTGGCAGGAAGGTCTGGCTTCAAGACATTGAGTTCTGCCGTCCGCGCCTGATCTGGCGCGTCGGATGCGTCGGGCTGGCGGATCGCGGGCATGCCGATGACGGTGGCGTCGTCGTCGCCCGATGTACCGGATGTCGTCAGCGGGCGCTGACCGGGCGTGGCGCCGGCCACCTCGGCCTTGGTCGTACTGCGGCTCTTTTTCGCCATGAGCTACAAGTCCTCGGCCGAACGGATGATCTCGGCGAAGAAGTTCGTGCGGATGCGGACGAGGCTGGCTCGCTTGTTCTTGTTGATGCCCTCGACCACCGCGCCGTCGGGGCGCAGCAGGGCCGTCTCGATGACGTCGTCCTCGAAGGTCACGGTGCGTTGCGACTTGGCGCCCTTCTTGCTTTGCGCCCATGATTCAGCAGGTTGCAGCGACAACGCGGCGAGCGCGACTGTCACAGCGAAGAGGACCCGCACCGGTGTTTTGCGCCATGGCGACATCGACTCACCCCTCTGTTCAGTCACGTCTTTCTGATTCCGGGCACTTGCAGCCGAGGCAGGATCAACCGCGGTGATGATAGAGCCAAGCGCTGCGGCGCGCAATCTCGGCATGAAGACGCGCGAGCGCCTAAGTCGATCTGGGAGTGCGCAACAAGGCGGCTTGAAGGCTGGGCAGCAGTTCCTCGGCGACCTCTGCGACGGTCTGGCCGTGGCTGCCGGCGAGCAGCGTGCGCACGTCGAGCCAGAGGCTGTCGCCGCGAACACGACAAAGAACAGGGACTTCTACTTCGCGCAGCGCCGCCTGCAACGCCGTGGCCGGCCGCGTGGCTTGGGAAAGCACGAGGCAGTGCGACGGCACGGCGTGCAGCGGGTCCGCGCCACCGCCCAACTCGGTTTCGCTGGCGGCAATCGCGACGCGCCAGTTTGTGCCCAGGCCCTCGCGCAAAGCTTGAGCCAACTGCTCGGCCCGCCGCGCCACCTCGGCTTGCTGCAGGAAAAGCGACGCCAACACGGGCAGTTCCGTATCGGCATGCCCGCGCAGATGCAGACGCAATACCTGCTCCAGCCCGGCGAGCACGAGGCTGTCGACCCGCAACGCCCGCGCGAGCGGCCGCCCAGCAAGGAGACGGACCCACTGCGCCTTGCCGACGATGATGCCAGCCTGCGGCCCGCCCAACAGCTTGTCGCCGCTGAAAGTGACAAGATCTGCCCCCGCTTCGAGAACTTGCGCTACACTCGGTTCGCCGCCTGCGCGCGAATGCAGCGCGCCCGAGCCCAGATCGCACACGAGTGGCAGATCGTGGCGATGAGCCAGCGCGGCCAATTCCGCGAGATCGGGCTGTGCGGTGAATCCGACGATCGCGAAATTCGAACGGTGCACCTGCAGCACGGCTGCGATGGCCTTGCGGCCGCGTCCTGGGAGGGCGAGCGCATCTGCGTAGTCACGCAGGTGAGTGCGGTTGGTGGTACCGATTTCGCACAGACGCGCGCCGGCCGCGGTCAGCACTTCCGGAATGCGGAAACCGCCACCAATCTCAACGAGTTCCCCACGCGATACCAGCACGCTGCGCCCCCGCGCCAAGCCATGCACGGCAAGCAACACGGCCGCGGCGCCGTTGTTCACGACCAGCGCGTCCTCCGCACCCGTCAACCAGCGCAGCAGCGGCCGCAGATGGTCTTGCCGTGCGCCGCGTTTCCCTGTCTTCAGAGAGACTTCCAAGTTGCAGTAGCCGCGCGCCGTCTGCGTCATCGCCGCCAGTGCCACGACCGGCAACGGCGCCCTGCCCACGCCTGTATGCAGCAACACGCCAGTCCCATTCAAAATTCTTCGCAGGATCGGACCTTGCAACAACTGGCGGTCTCGGCGCAGGATCTGGGTCAGCGCCGAGTCGATCGCCTTCTGGTCGCGAATGGCACCTGCCAGGACACGCGAGCGCACGGCGGCGACAGCATCGCGACAGATGCGCGTGCGCAATTCGTCCGGCAGGTCCAGATCTTGAAACGCCGCGTGCGACTTCAGCCGATCGACTGCCGGCAGGTGGCGCAGCAGGTCGGCGTCGTTCACGGTGCCTCCGCAAGCACGAGGCCGCACACGACATCGACGATCGGCAGCGGCGGCAACCGCCAATTGCGCAGGACGTGGGCGACGGCGTGCTGCAGCGCGGCGGGATCTTCCGGCGCGCCATCCGGTCGATAGGTGCTCGTGGTCACAGCGCAAAGCGGCACCGGCTCGCGCGCAGCCACAGCGATCGTGCGCTGGCGCAGATCTGCCCAGGCAGCGGCGCCCAGCAGCACGCGGCTTGGATCGCGCACCAGCAGGCACCGCACGTCGGCGAGCGTTTGGCGGAGCAGCCAGGAGTCCGACAGAGCCCCTGAGACTTCTATCGTTCCTTGGGGGTCACCATCCCAGCGCGGCGTCGAGAGAGAGGCCAGCGTCGGTGCTGCCGCCTCGGCAATGGCCCGTGGATCCGCGCCCAATACCGCGCCGACCGCGACAACCGAGGCATCGGCCACGTCCGCGTGCGCTGCTGCCTGGCGGTGGTAGGCACCGTCGACCAGTACGCGCTCGGCACCGGCAGCGTGCAGCAGCTTGATCGCTGCCGCCAGATGGCCCCGGTGCGGCACACCGCACAACTGCACGCCACCGGGAGCGCGCGCCTGGCACAGCACCGTCTCGCCCAGCGCACTGCGAAAACCGGCCGACCCCAGCACCCGCAACAGCGGACCTGCCTGCTGTGCCATGATCGCTGCCGTCACCAGCAGCGTGCCTTTCTCGACCTGAACGGGCGGCTTTGGCTGGTCCGACCATGCATCGAACGCCTCGCCGTCCAAGCCCATGCTGCACAGACCCACGCGCTCGCCCAATTGCCCGGCGGCCGCAGTCAGCGCGTTCAAGGTCGTTGTCTTGCCAGCATTCTTGCTCGCTCCCAGCACGCAGATGCGCCGCGAGCCGCGCTGCCACACCACCTGCTGCATGGCGCGTATGCCGGCCGCACACGCACGCGCGACGACTTCCGCCTGCGATTGCCGATTCGTGTCGCGTGTGCGCAGCATGGCGTGTGAATAGCACGTTTGCCGACGCTGGGCACGCGCAGTCCGCTCGCGTACAGTCCGCGCCAGCGCTCCGCCGCGCGCAGTCAGGCCGGTCCATGGTCCGCGAGTTCCTTCGCCGCTACGTCCGCCGCTACCTGGGCACCTATGTGCTGGGGAGCCTGTTTCTTTTTGCGACCAACCTCCTGACCGTTGCCATTCCGCGCATGCTCAAGGAGGTCTTCGACGAGCTCGCCGGCCAGCGCCGCCTCGAGATGGTGCACCACGATGCGCTGCTGATTTCGGTCGCCGCCGTGGTCGTCATCGTCGTGCGCACGTTCTCCCGCATCTTGTTCTTCAACCCCGGTCGAACCATCGAGTTTCGCGTGCGCAATGACATGCTCGCGCGCCTCTTGGGCATGTCACCGCAATTCTTCCGCCGGTGGAGCATCGGCGACATCCTGGCGCGCGCCACCGACGACGCCACATTTGTCCGCGCGTTGGTTGGCTTTTCCGTGATCATGGTGCTCAACATCGTGCTCGCCGCGTTGCTGTCACTCTGGCAGATGTTCACGACCGACGCCTGGCTGACGGTCTACTGCCTGCTGCCTCTTCTGGCGGCTCTGGCGGCACTGCGCGTCGGCGTGCGCTACCTGTTCGGCCGCATGAAGGAGGTCCAGGAAGCGCTGGGGCGCGTGTCCGACACAGTCTTGGAAACCTACAAGGGAATCGCGGTGGTGCAAGGCGCGGCGGCCGAGCCCGGGTTCCTGCGGCGCTTCGACACCGACAACGACCACTTCACGGCCCTGAATCAGCACACCGCGCTGGTGCGAACGTTCCTCATGCCCATCGTCGGCGTCGTGGGCAATCTCTGCATCTTCTTGCTGTTGTTCATCGGGGGCCGGCACGTCGCCGACAAACGCATGTCACTGGGCGATCTGGCTGCCTACGCGTCGTACATCGGCGTGCTGGTCGGCGCGTTGGCTTCGGCAGGCTGGGCGGTGGGCGTGCTGCAGCGCGGCTTCGTTTCGCTGCGGCGAGTTTGGGATGTACTGAGTTTGACGCCGGATCTGCCTCTCGGGACCCAACCGTTGCCCGCCAGCCAAGGCGGCGCGCACCTGCAAGTCTCGCACCTGAGCTACCGTCACGCGGATGCCAAGCACGATGCGCCACCGGCGTTGGACGATCTGAGCTTCGAGCTGCATCCGGGTCAGGTGCTTGGCATCTATGGCGCCGTCGGTTCAGGGAAATCCACGCTGGTGTCCGTGCTTGGCCGCCTTGCGCCGCCGCCGCCGGGTACCGTGTCGGTGGACGGCCTCGACCTGCTCGATGTCGCAGCCGAAGACCTGCGCCGTGCAGTCGCCATCGTGCCGCAGGATGCCTTCTTGTTCTCGCGTAGTGTCCGTGAAAATGTGGGCTTTTTTGACCGCAGCGAAGACATTGATGAAGTTCGCGTCGATGCCGCGGTGGCAAAGGCGCAGTTGGTCGGCGAAATCGATCGGTTTCCAGATGGCCTCAAGACCATCGTCGGCGAGCGCGGCCTGATGCTCTCAGGCGGGCAGCGTCAGCGCGTGCAACTTGCGCGTGCCCTTTACCGCGGTTGCCGGCTACTGGTGCTCGATGACGTGCTGAGCGCCGTGGACCACGATACCGAGGCGCGTCTGCTAGGTGTGCTGCAAGGCGAAATTCGCGACCGGCAGACCAGCGCGGTGATCATCTCGCACCGCTTGTCGGCCCTGGCAGGTGCGGACGAGATCCTGGTCCTGGCAGGTGGGCGTATCGTGCAACACGGGACGCACCAAGAGCTTTTGCGGCAGGATGGGCTGTATGCACGCGTGTGGGAGCAGCAGCGGGAACGCCGGGAAGAAGTCGTGTCAGATCAGGCACTCTTGGCGGTCTGAGGCGCCGTGGCAGCAGCAAAACGGCCGACAATCACCGCCACGGACTCCACGGCATCAATCCCATCCACCGACTTGCCGGCTTGGAAGAACTCTTTGTAACCGCTACCTTGCTGTAACGACCGCTTGAGCTTCCACACGGACGTCAACGTATAGAACATGCGCATGTACTGCTTGGTGCGCGGATTGCGCAGCAAGAGCTTGGCGATCGGCCCCGCCTTGGCCCCGACCTTGTCGATGTACGGCGTGCGGATGACCGACACCGGCACGCCGCTGATCTTGTCGGTCAGCACGATGTCCTGGCTTTTTGCCTTCAGAATCGCAGCCTTGTAGTCCGGGTGCGTCTTGCACTCCTCGCTGGCGATAAAGCGTGTGCCGAGCTGGACGCCGGCATAGCCCAGCGCCAGCGCCCGCGCGTAGTCCTTCTCGTCGCCGATGCCACCGGCGCACACGACCGGCAGACCGAGATCGCCCAGCTCTGCCATCAGCTGTTCCGGCGTCTTTTCGCCCGCGTGGCCGCCAGCGCGGTTGTTGACAGCAATCAGGCCATTCACACCGGCCTGCACCGCTTTCTGCGCCCACTTGCGCTCGGTCACGTTGTGGTAGACCACGCCGCCGAAAGGCGCGACGCGCTCGACGATCCACCGCGGATCGCCCAGGGCGGTCACGAAGAAACGCACGCCTTCTTCGAGCGCGATATCGAGCCAGCCCTTCATGCGCTCCAGGTACTTCTCTGACGATTTTTCGGTGATGATGTTCATGCCAAAAGGTTTGTCTGTCATCGACTTGATGAGGCGCAGGCCGTCGCGGAAATCCAGCTTCTGCACGTACACCAGGCTGATCGGCTGCACGATGCCGATGCCGCCCGCTGCAGACACTGCGGCGATGAGTTCGGCGTTGCTACACGGGTACATCGCACCACAGATGATGGGGATGTCGATCTGGGCGTGGCGCGTCAGGGCGGTCTCGGGGGCCATGGCAACTCCGGGGCCGCGGACACGGCGGCGGCTGCAGGATGCTGGGAAAGCGCAGCGTGCGCAACCGTTACGGCAACAAACGTGCGCCGTGGGCCGGCAGATCGGTGGCGCCGTGCTTCTGCGCTTGGTCCGCCGGATTGAGCAGCAGCCACCGGGCATCCGGCAGTCGCCAAAGCACTGGAATCACTTCTAAACTGTGCTGACTCGGCTCGCCCAGGCTTTGCAGGTGCTCGAACACCGGATTGGCCAGGGTCTGCGGTGGCGCATCGGGGAAGAAGGGTATCGGAAGCGCGGCCTTTCCGCCCAATGCCAGCGCCACTTTGTGCGCGTCGAGCCCCCACATCTTGCGCTCTGCTGGCAGCTTGGTGAGGTCGTCCGACAAGAAGAGGCCGCCACCAGCCATGGCGACGATCCAAGCGCCGAACTCGACCTCCTCCTGGGAAAGTGTGCGCAGCAGCACAGGATCCGCGTCGCACAGCATCGCGGCGCAATAGGGCAGGTGCGCCGACAAGCTGCGCAACTGGTTGGGCAGGAAGGGCCAGGAAGGGCCAAAATTCTCGACCGCGATGTCCGTGCCGGAGCGCCACACATCGACGTACTGGAGCGTCGGCAGCGGCGGCGCACCTACCGCCAGCAAAATCGTCTTGTCACCGGCGGCTTTGCGGATAATCTGCAGCGCGCGGTTGTAGGCTTGCATGCCGGTGACCGCCTCGGAACGGCCGCCTTCCCAGGTGCCTGCGAACAGGAAGTCGATCTTGAGCAGGTCGTAGCCCCATTCGACCAACTGGCTGATGACGCTTGACAAATGTGCGGCGGCGTCGGGGTGTGTGACGTCGAGCACGCGCATCTTGCCGATTTTCAGATGGTTGTACACGGCGCCTTGGACGAACCAGCCGGGGTGCTGCTTGAAGACGTCACTGGTTTCGGCGGCCAGCAGCGGCGCGAGCCACACGCCCATGGAAAAGCCATCTTTCTTCAGGTCTTTGGCCAGGCCGTCCAGACCCGAAGGGAACTTCTGGTTCGGCGTCCAGTCGCCCCAATTGCGCTCCCAGCCATCGTCGACCACGATGCGCAGCGGCGGCGCGTCCTTGGGCAGCAGCGGCGACAGAATCGCTTTGGCCATCGGGGCGTTGGCGCGCACGTCGGCCTCGCTGACGCCGTCCCAGCGTTCGTACCAGGAGTTCCAGCCGGCTTCGGGCGGTGGCAGGGGTTTGCCGCGCAAGGCCGCGAGCCGCTTGCCGTAGTCGGCGACAAGGGCGTTCGGGTCGGGGCCGACGGCAATGAACCAGGGTTCGCCTTCGATCTTGTCGCCTTTCTTGCCGTGGATGGCGTTGCCGGTGGCGCCAGATTGCAACAGCATCAGGAAGTCGTCGCCGACCGCCGCACGGGTAAACAGCGTGGGCGCAATCACTACCCAGGATTTCCATCGGTTGGCGTCCAGGGCTCCGGCGAGCAGCCCACGGCTGCTGCCGCCAACCAAGGCATACCACCAGGACATGGCATCGCCTTTGCGAATGACCTCGGCATCGCCAAGCGCCTGCAGGGCCAGTTCCAGGTCGGCGGGGTCGACGGTGGCGTTGACTGCAACCGCACCGCTCTGGGACCAGGACTGGAATCCGTTCGACAGTTTCGCTGACAGGTCGGGCACATGCGCTACAGCGATCAGGCGAATGCCGGTCACTGTGGCGTCCTGCCCCAACTCCACCCACGTGGTGACCTGGCCGTCTTGCCATTGCGCAGCCGCCGTGTCGCCCGACGGCAGGGCGCAGCGAACCGTGAGGCCGGTCGCGGTGCAGGTCGCGGCGGCATCTGAAGTCTGGCCCACGCTGGCAGCCGGGAGGAGCACGACCCATGCCTTGTCATCGCCGATGCGGATGCCGTCTTTCGTAACAGTGACAGTTGGTTGCGCTTGCGTGTCGCCCGCTGCGACATCCGCCACCGCAGCGTCCACGGTCGCCTTCATAGCGGCCTGGCCACAGCCCGCCAACACGGAGCACAACAGCGCAAATAGCCTTACCTTCATGCGAACCTCCAGCTACGGCTGCAGCCCAGGCACGCTGAGCGGACCGTCGATCTTGCCCTTCAGTCTTGACAACTTTTCCGCGCGCTGCGCCATGCAGGCCGCCACCTGGACCGCGATATCCTCGGCGATGCCCTGGATGATGGGTTTTTGCAGTGTGCCCGCCAGCCTGGCCGCCGAGGTTTCACTCGCATCCTCGCGCCGGGCATGGACGTTCCGGCATCGCTCGGCCAAGGCCACCGCCGCCTGCCGCGCCGTGGTCGGCCATGCCAGGAGCTTGCCGCGGCGCTCGATCGCGCGCAGCAAGAAGGCGTCGGCCTGCGGATCCAGACTGGTGAACTCTGCTTGGGTCAAGCCACTATACGGATCGGTGACGCAGGTAGCCTCCCATTCACGGACATCGGCGTCCAATTCTCCAACCTCAGCGGCGATGCTGCGATAGGCCACGGCGCTGCGCACCACGTCGACACAGCGATCGCGGCGCAAGTGCTCCAAAGTCATGCGTGCCCAGGCCGTGCGCTGCTTGTCGGGCGCCATGATCGCGGCAAGGTGCTTGTGCGCCTCGGTTTGCTGACCGTCATCCAGCAGCAGACTGCCGATACGCAGGTGCAATTCGTCCGCGAGCGTCGGCCGCGCGTCACGCTGCGCCAGCCGATAAGCTGCCAGCGCTTCAGCCACACTTCCGGCGTCTTCTGCAGAGAAACCCAGAGCATACCATGCCATCGCGCGCACCGGCGGCATTCGGCTCTCGGTCGCCGCGCGCCACGCCAACTGCGCCGCTTGCAGGTTCAACTCCGGCGGCGTAGGCGTCAGGCAATGGCCTTTGCAGGCCTCCAGTTCGCGCACTTCCTCGTCGTACCCCTCCATGCGCAGGGCGTGGCGCTCCGCGGCCGCGCCTCGCTCCAGTTCGCCAAGAATGTAGCTAGCTTCTGCACCAACGGTGCCTTGGCGCAGCGCGGCGATGGCCTGGGTGCGCGCGGCTACGATGCTGTCCTCGGCGTGCCGCAGCTGTGGCCCTAGTGTAGCCTCGACCGCCTTGCGCCGGTTCGCGTCGTCGTCGGCTTCGCCACTCGCCTGGCGCAGCGCGGTGGCGCGCGACTCGCGCAACTGATCGAGAATGCCCTGCATGTTCTCGACTTTTTGCAGCGCCCGCACGGTGGCCTCCGGCAAGGCCAGTGTCGCCGGGTCTGGCCACGGCAACGGCAGGCGGCCAAGCACCAGCACGGTGTCAGGCTTGGCGGTGCGGCCCGGCGGCGCAGCGGCAAAGGCATGGGACGGACACGCGAAGATCGCCATGACGACGAGGGCAAGGCGCATGGGGCCTCCCGTGGCCCGGCCGGGGCGCACGGGCAAAGAATGCGCCGGCTTTGCCCCGATGGCCAATTCCTTGCGGATTCAGCCGAGCGCTTCGCGGATTGCCGGCACTTCGAGCAAGATACCGCCCCACAACGTCACCGCGGCTCGCACTTTGCTGTCGCCTGGCTGGTGCAGTTCGCCTGACAGATCGGGAATCGAAGCCAGAATCGGCACGTGGCTGTGAGCACTGATGCCGCTGCGCGCACCCTCGTCGCCGTGACCCGACATGACCACGCCAAGCGTTCGTATTCGCAGCCGTTCCAACTCGCGCAGGGTCAGCAGCGTATGGTTGATCGTGCCCAGGCGCGTCCCGGCCACCAGCAGCACCGGAAGCCCTAGACGTTGTATGAGATCCGTCTGCAACAGCCTGTGCGACAGCGGCACGCAGAGACCGCCCGCGCCTTCGACGACAAAACGGGCATCGCTGCCAGCAAGCCGGGCCGCGACGTCGAGCAGCGGTTGCATCGTTAATTCGATACCTTGCATGTCAGCCGCGTGGTGCGGCGACGCGGCCAGCGGAAAGCGCACCCCCTCTTGCACGCAGCGTTCGGGCGCAAGGCGCGCAAGGTGCCGCACCGTTGCCGTGTCGTCATCCGGGCCAGTCTGCACCGGCTTCCAGTAGCGCACCCGGGCACTCGCCGCGGCCATCAGCAGCCCGCATGCGAGCGTCTTGCCCACGCCGGTGTCGGTGCCGATGACGAAAAGACCTTTCACGTCAGGCCTCCACGACGGCGATTAGCGCATCCGCGGCGCGCAACAGATCGGCCTTCGGCACCGGTGCGCGCACCGTCAAGCGCAGGCGCGCGGTGCCGTCTGGCACCGTGGGTGGCCGCACTGCGCGCACGTCAAAGCCATGAACCTGCATCGCGTTTGCCACCTTCAGCGTGCGCCGCACGTCGCCCAGCAGCACGGGGACAATACAGGACTGTGTTGGTCCGAGATTGAGACCGACAGCCCGCAACCGGTCGCGCATATCTCTCGCTTTTTCGTGCAGATCCCCGACCAGACCCGCATCCTGGGGCAGCCTTTGCACGGCAAGGTCCAGCGAAGCGGCAATGGCCGGCACGACTGCGGTCGAGAACACGAAGCTGCGGCAATGGTTGATCAACCAGTCGATCAAGACGCGGTCGGCAGCGATCCAGGCGCCGCCCGAACCGAGCGCCTTGCCGCCGGTGTGCAGCGTACAGGCGACGCGTTGCGACAGGCCCAGGGCTTCGACGCGGCCGGAACCGCGCTTACCGTAAAGGCCGGTGGCGTGGGCTTCGTCGACCAGGACGAGGGCGCCGTGGCGTTCGCCAAGATCGCAGATCGACGTGAGATCTGTAAGATCGCCGTCCATCGAGAAGACGCTTTCGGTGACGATGAGGGCGCGGCCGCGGCGTGGAACCTTCAGTGCGTCTTGCAGGGCATCGAGATCGCTGTGCGGGTAGATGACACGGCGCGCCCGCGACAGGCGGATGCCATCGATGAGGCTGGCGTGGTTGAGGGAATCGGAAAAGACCGTGTCGTTGTAGCCACATAGCGCCGGAATCACGCCGCTGTTGGCTGCAAAGCCGGAGCTGAACAGCAGTGCTGCCTCGCGGCCGCAGAACGCCGCCAAGCGCTGCTCCACCGCGTCGTGCAGCGCCAGGTGCCCCCGCAGCAGGCGCGCCGAACCGCTGCCCAAGCCCTGGTGGACCACGATTGCGGCAACACCCTGACTCAACTCCCGATCATGGGCGTAGCCGAGGTAGTCGCTGGAGCAGAGATCGAGGCCGCTCGGGGCGGTCAGTGTGCGCAATAGTCCAGCCTCCTTGCGGGTTTGCAGATCACGCTGCAGTTCCTGGCGCAAGGCATCGATGGGCTTCACAGGCACTCCGTGTCAGGCCGGGTAGAGCCCCAGGTCGCGCAAGAGTGCCTCATCTGCATCGACATCCGGGTTGAGCGCCGTCAAGAGACGCTCGCCGAAGAAGATCGAGTTCGCACCTGCCAGAAAACACAGCGCTTGGCTCTCGCGCGACAGCCCCGAGCGCCCCGCCGACAGCCGCACGCGCGAGGACGGCATGACGATCCGCGCCACGGCCACCGTGCGCACCAGCTCGAATGGATCCAGCGGCGGCGCATCTTGCAGCGGGGTGCCCGCAAACGGCACGAGCAGGTTCACAGGAACCGATTCCGGGTGAGGATCGAAAACGGCCAGCGTCTGCAGCAAAGAGCAACGATCCTGCCTGGTTTCACCCATGCCGACGATGCCGCCGCAACAGACTGCGATGCCGGCCTTGTGCAGATGCTGAATCGTTTCAAGGCGGTCGTCGTAGGTGCGCGTCGTGATGATGCGATCGTAGAAGGCGCGCGACGTGTCGAGGTTGTGGTTGTAGGCAGTCAAGCCGGCTTTTTTCAAAGCGAAAGCCTGTTCCTCGCTGAGCATGCCCAGCGTCATGCAGGCTTCGAGGCCGAGCGACGTGACCTCGCGCACCATGGCCAGCACGCGCGCGAACGCTTCATCGCGCTGCGGACTGCGCCACGCGGCGCCCATGCAAAATCGGCTTGAACCCGAGGCCTTGGCGCGTCTGGCGGCGGCAACGACTTCGGCGACATCGATGAGCGACTCGCGATCGATACGCGCATCGTGGTGGGCACTTTGAGGACAATAGCTGCAATCTTCAGCACATCCGCCGGTCTTGATCGACAGCAGCGTGCAGCGTTGGATCGCGCGCGGATCGTGAAACTGGCGGTGCACGGCCTGCGCTTGGAACACCAGATCCAGCAGCGGCTGCTCGTACAGCGCTTCGATTTCGGGCAGGCGCCAGTCGTGGCGCAAGGCAGGGCGTTCCATGCGGTCTCGCTGTCCGTCCAATCGCTGCGGACGCGGCGGGTTCTGCCATGACGGCACGCGCGCGGCAAGCGGGAGTTGCCAGATGCCCTACGCGGTTTCCGCGATTCGAGAATGAAACACCAGTGAGCATGGCGACTTCAGGGCCGCGACAGCGCTTGCGCTTGCGTCACCACGTGCATCCGGCCATCGGCCTGTGCCTCGACGACGACCGTGCCGTCCCAGCCTGTCCCGTAGATGGCGGCATCCAGCGCGCGCCACACGAACTTCTCACTGGCCACGCCGACTTGCACGCGCGTCGGCCGCCGTTTGCGCTGCATGCCCGCCTCCAGCATCGCCACGATCTCCTGGCGCGGATGGCCGTACTTCCAAGCCGACCATTGCGCGTGGCGCCTTTCCTCACCCATGGGAATAACAGCAATTTCTGGGGTCATCGCCGCGACCAGCTCCGGCGTCGTGCCGTTGCGCGAGCCATGGTGTCCGACTTGATAGATATCCACATCCAGTGAATGCGTGCTGGCAGTGCGTGCGACGAGGTCGTGTAGCGCTGCCTCCTCCAGATCGCCAGTAAACAGCGCAGAAGCCTTGCCGAAATCGACACGCAGCACGAGACTGTGGTTGTTTGCGTTCTGGAACGGCGTCTTGCCAAAGCGCATCCCCGGCCAGCCCGGATCCGTCGCAATTTGGCCCCAAAGCACATGAATCTGCGGATCGATGTCCACGCAGCGGATCGGGTCGATGATCGCGTCGCGCAGGCCGCTGGCATCGTGCACATCCTCCAGACCGATCGCGCGATAAGCCATGGCATTCTTGCCAGTCTTGTGTTCAGCAGCGAACAGGTGCAATTCGCCCTGCTGCGTACCGCCCGAGCCGCGATCCATGCCGTTGTCGATGGCTGACTTGATGCGGAAGTGTTCGAGCAGCAAGGACACGCCGCGTGTGTGGTCGATGTGTGGGTGCGTCAAGGCCAGCAGATCGAGCGTACGATTCAGGTCCGTGCGCCGGACGAAGAAAGCGTCCAAGTAGGCCTGCAACCTCTCGTTGCTGTCGGCGCCGGGATTGTCCTCGCCACCGGCATCGATCAGCATCGCGCCGCAGGGAAACTCGACCAGGGCGGCAAGTCCTTGACCAACATCGATGAAATGGATGCGCATCAGGTCGTTGCGCGGCGACAAGGCCAGTGGCGGTCTGCGTGCAGGCAGCGAAACTTGCGCCGCGCCGCAAGCGCTCAGAAGGACGAGCAGAAGTGGCGGCAGCCAGCGCGTCATCGGCAGTCCTGGTTCACAGTCCCGACCACAAAAGCTTTGTTGAACCATCTGGTTTGACGATGAACGCCTGGTCGCCCGCCGCATCGTGGCGGATGTGCAAGAGGGCTCCCTGGCTGTCGTCGACTGCCGCGGACATGCCCGCGTCGACCAGGAAGATGCGACCATACTTCTGGAATAGATGCGCAGCCTTGCGGGTCGTGCCATCGCCGAACTTGACCTTGCCCGGCTGGTGGCCCTGGACGAGGTGCTGCACGCCGAGGGCCGCGGCGCGCGCCGTCAACGCCTGCTCCGGATCGGCGCCAGGCGTTTCCCACCAGGGCGGTTCAAGTCGCGCCTCCAGCAACGAATCGTCGGCCAATAGTACCGGTGCGGCAAAGCCCTCCGCGGTCACGCCTTGTTGAATCGCTGTCTGCAGTTGCGTCAGTGTCAGGCCGTGCGTGTCGCCCGCGTGGCAGAAGAACCACGGCCCCATCCGCAGGCCCATCGGCAGGTTGCGCAACCATTGACCCAATGGGTGCTGACCGGCGGCGACCGCATTCGGATCGATGCCAGCCTTGCTCAGTTCATCTACAAAAGCGCCAACTTTCGCGGAGACGGGATCGGCCAGGAATTCCGCCTCGTGGTTGCCCAGCAGCACCAGCACGGCGCCGCCTTGGCTCGGTGCCTGACTCTGCAGTTCTCGCAGCGCCGCGAGAACCGCCAGCGCCTGCTTGCCCTTGTCGATCATGTCGCCCATCACGACCAGGGTGGCCGGCCCCGCCTGCCACGTGGCCTGCTGCGGCTGCGCCGAGATCTGCGCCACCCCCGCGGCCAGCAGCAGCGTCGCCAGTCGGTCGACGTCGCCGTGCACGTCGCCCAGCACCCAAAGGTCTGATGGCATGCCCGCTTGCAGCACGGCCGGATGCGCCTGCCAGTCGCGCATCGTCGGCGCGACACCCGCATCCGGCGCGGTCGCTGCCGCGTCCAGGGGCGTCACCGCAACTTCGGGCGCTAGCAGCAGATCTGGCGCTGCCTCGCGATCCGCGGTCGTGTCGTCGATGCTGGGCGCCAGCGCCGCCCCAGGCGCGTTGCCACGCGGCGGAGCGCACGCTGCCAGCGCCAGTGCCAAGGCCATCGGAAACGGGAACAATCGACGCGACAACGCCACCTCGCACGGGTCGACACGCTAGAGGCAGCGCCGATTCCGGTCAAGGGATGCTGACTCGGGGCTGGCCAACTCGATGGACTCCAGTGTATACTGTGTTTGGCGCATCAGCAGGACAACTGTCGAAAAGAGCAGATGACGCGCAAAGTCAGCGGACGGAGGGCACATGGCCGATCTCAAGACATCACAGCGGCAAGCGGATCCGCAACCGGCCTGGCTGGCGGGTTTCTACACGTTTCTTGACCGGCCCTTGCGCATCTGGGCGCGGGTCCTGCTGCTGCTCTTGCTGGTGCCGCTGGTGCTGCAATTCTTCCATCCTCTCTGGCACATCGGCATGACCGCGCCGCAGTATCCGGCGGGCCTGCATATCGACATCTTCTCGTACAAGGTGGTCGGCGGCCATGACGGTCACGACATTGCCGAGATCAATGAACTGAACCATTACATCGGCATGCAGACGATCGATCGTTCGCAGCTGGCGGATCTCGACTGGCTGCCGTTCGCCTTCGGCATCCTGGCGCTGCTGGCCCTGCGCGTCGCGACGATCGGCAACGTGCGCTCGCTGGTCGATCTCGTGGCGCTGTCGACGTATCTCGGCGCCTTCTCGATGGGGCGTTTCTACTTGAAAATGTACACGATCGGCCACACCTTGGACCCCAAAGCGGCGTTCAAGATGGAGCCGTTCACGCCCATCATGTTTGGCCAGAAACAGATCGCCAATTTTCTCACGGAGGCGTATCCGCAGACCGGCACGTACCTGATTACGGCGGCGCTGAGCGGCTTTGCGCTGCTGCTGTTCTGGCACCTGTTTGCCGGCTGGCGCGAGTGGCGCAGAGCCGCGTAGTGCGGCGGGAAATGAAACCTTACTTCTTCGGCGCCGCAGGCTCGGTCGGCGAGGTCTTCGCGTCCGGATACTCCTGCTGCATGTAGCGCCAGAAGGTGGACAGGAAGCGCTTGGTTTTCCGGTCCTTTTCACTCAGTTGCGCATCGTCCGTGTTCGCGTACTTCGTCAGCTTCTGGTTGAGGCGCACGAGCGTCTTGCCCGCCTGTTCCAGCTTGACGAACAAGCCTTCCGCGGCGAGATCGTGCTCGTCCGTCTTGCGCATCGCCGCATCCATATGCTTTTGCACGGCTTGGAACAGCGCCGCCGCGGCCTGTTCGTCGTTCGGTGCTGCAACCGCCTCTGCCACTTCAGCTTTGGCATTCTGGATGACCTCTGCCAGTGCCTCGCGGTAGGTCTTGGCCGCTTCCTTGGCGACGGCCGTCGCCGCTTCGGTTGCGCCGGTCTCGACCGCGGCCTTCATCTGCGCCGGCACATCGTTGCGCAGCACGCGCCCCAGGTGCTTGGCCAGCGCCGGAGCCTCGACCTTCAGCGTCGATGAAATCGAGTGTTTCCACGACGGAATCTGCGACTCGACCATGCCCGAGACCAGCGCCACGAGGTTCTGCGGCTTGGTCACCGTATGGATGAACGAGTAGAGCCAGGACGTGTAGATCAAAACAACCAAGATAATCAGTGTCCCAGCGATAGATAAGTTGCGGCGTGACTTGTGCAGGCGCGTGACTTCGCCTTCCAGGTGGCTGCGCAACGTGATGGCGGTGGACATGGTACCTCCTTGAATTCGTGTGGTATGTGTGGCCTCAGATCTTCACCGGCGCCGGGTCTGGCGCGAGCAGATCGCCTTCTTCGTCGTAGCCACCGAGCGCATCGCTGACCAGCTCGATCCACAATTCCAGCAACCGCTCGGGCTGGATCTTGTGCGCCACCGGCGCATCCGCCCCAGCAACCTGAGCACCCTTGGGCGGTTGCGCCACCTTGACCATCGCATTCAACGTGTCCTTGATCTTGAACATCGCATCGATGTGTTTCTTGAACGTCGTCACCAACTGCTTTTGCGCCCACATGCCCATCGCATCGTGGAACCCCTGGGTAATCTGCTTTGTTTTTCCAGGATTGCCCTTCAGCTGCGGAAACGCCTCCTCCAGCATCTTGGCGCCGTCGGTCCCCGCCTTGTCGATCTCGCGGTCGAAGGCCTCGCCGACGCGTGTCTCCAGCGTCCGCTCGAGGTCGGCCATCTCTTTGTCCATGCGATGTTGCATGTCCTCGATGGCGCTGGCTGCCTCCTTGCCGAGCGCCTCGCCCAGCACCGGCGCCACCTCTTCGGCCACCTCGCCCGCGGCGGTCGTCAGCTTGGGAACCACAATGTTGGCGCGCCTTTCCAGCTCACTCGCGACCTGATCGCCGGGAATCGCCGCGACGCGTGCCTTGCTGGCGATCAGGAAGATCGCAATCAGCAACAGCACCGTGCACGTCACACCGATCTGCATCCAGCGCATGTGCGCCTGCAGTTTCTGGTGCTGCGCGGCGAGCTGTGCGTCGTCATAGCCGCTCAGCTCGGCGGGCTTGAACCACTCGCCAAAATCCTTTGAGAATCCCACGACTCACCTCCAACGCCAGGGGGCTGGCGTGCGACGGCACTTGCAGGCACGCAGCGGACGGCCCGCTGGCGCCAGACGATGGGAACAGCAATGCGATGGGAGCCCAGCGCCACCGCTACGGGCAGTCTCGGACGTCTTCCCTGGTGGGCCGGGCGAGGGGGGCGCGCCGGCCCGAGGCTTGGGCGTATGCGGAATCGCGCCGCGTGTCAAGGAGGTGCGAGGACGGGCCTTGCCGCTAGCGATTGGCGGGCGCGATCACGGACAGATGACGTCATTCGCAGCGCCCGGTGTGCCGATGTCGCACCCGGAGCTGTCGCAGTAGAACTTATTGGTCGAGATGGTGCAGCCCTTGATGAAGGCTGGTGGGCTGAACTGCAAGGAGTATCCCGACTTGACCGACGTCCATTCGTAGCCGTCGATGAAGACGCCTTTGTAGTAGAGGTCGATCCGGTCTGGGCCGTTGGTCAGCTTGAACTGCATGTAGTCATAGACAAAATCTGGCTTGTAGCCGTTGGCATAGCTGGAATTGCCGAAAATGAAGTACTGGCCGGGCAAGATGACCAGACCCGGCTGCGAAATCAGGTAGGCATCTTTGTCCCCCTGGAACTCGAGCTGATCGATCAAGATGGGCGCAGTCCCCGGGTTGTAGACCTCGAACCACTCGCCCACGCCGTCCGTGTTCGCCTCCGGATCGGCCATGATTTCCGTTAGAATGAGATCGCCGGCCTTGGTCGGCTCCACGGGCACTGGCGCTGCGCACTTGCCAGCCTTGCACACCTGGCTCGCTGCGCACGTGACGTCGTCCGCGAGGGCCACGTGTTGGCAACCCAGCGTCGGATCACAGCTATCCGTCGTGCAAAACTCGCTGTCATCGCAGTTCTTTGCCGGCCCCGCCATGCAAATTCCGCCCGCCTGGCAACTGTCCTTGTCGGTGCAGACGTTGCCATCTTTGTCGCACGGAAATCCGATCGCCACGGGTGGGAACGGGCAGGTGCCGCTGGCCGGTGCACACGCGTCATCGGTGCAGATGTTGGAGTCATTGCAGACTTTCAGCGAACCGGCGACGCAGCCACCGTCCGCGCACGTGTCATTTTGTGTGCAGGCATTGCCGTCGGCGTCGCAAGCGGCGCTGTTGTGGGTGTGCTGGCAACCCTTCGCGGCATCACAAGTGTCATTGGTGCAATCGTTTTTGTCGTCGCAAGACAAAGGCGTGCCGGGCTTGCAGCCGCCGTCCAGGCAGCCATCGGCGACGGAACACACCGAGCCATCCTCGCACCCCTTGCCGTCCGCGCCGGCCCCGTCGAAGTGGCACAGGCCGCTGAGCGGCGAGCAGGAGTCCACCGTACACAACTCGCCGTCATTGCAAACCTTCACCGTGCCGGCGATACAGCTTGCGGCGCTGCAGTAGTCGCCTTCGGTGCAGGGGTTGCCGTCGGCATCGCAGGGGCCTGTGTTGGCGTCGTGCTTGCAGCCGGTGAGCGGCGAGCAGAGATCGAGGGTGCAGTCATTCGCGTCGCTGCACGGCAACGCCGCGCCCGGCGTGCAGATACCGCCCTGGCACGCGTCGCTGACCGTGCACACCGAGCCGTCGCTGCACGCCTTGCCATTGGCGCCGGCCTTGTCATAGGCACAGGTTCCGGTCGCTGCCGTGCAGGAGTCCGCGGTGCACAACACGCCGTCATCGCAGATCTTTGCTGCTCCGGCAACGCAGTTCTTGGCTTCGCACGCGTCGTTTTGCGTGCACGCGTTGTCGTCGGCATTGCAGGGACCCGCTTTGGCGCTGAACACACAGGTGCCACCCTGGCAGGCCTCGTCCGAACAGGAATTGCCGTCGTCGCAGACCAGCGCCGTTCCCGCAGTGCACAGGCCGCTCTTGCAAGCATCGCCCACGGTGCAGGGATCGCCGTCGGCATCACACGGTTTGGCATCGGGTGCCGCGACCGCGCCGCACTTGCCGGTGGCGCCGTCGCACTGGCTGGTGGTGCAGGCCGTGTCCGCGTCGCTGCCGCACGTCACGACCGTGGCGGGGTTGGTCTTGCACGCAAACGGCAGGCTGCTCTTGTCGCAAAACAGCGTTCCATTGCACAGGTTGCTGTCATCGAATGCGCCACAATCGGCATCCTTGCTGCATTGGCACGTGTTGGCGCCGGGCATGCAAACCTTGTCTTCGCACGCATCGCCGACTGTGCACGCGTTGCCGTCATTGCACGCAGCGAGGTTGGCGATGTGGGTGCAACCCAGCGTCGTGTCGCACACCTCGGATGTGCACACCTGGCCATCGTCGCAGGCCAGGGCCACGTCGATGGCCTGACCGGCGCACGCGCTGTCCTTGCAGACGTCGCCTTGGGTGCAAGCGTTGCCGTCATCGCAAGGCAAGGTCGAGGCGCTGTGCTGGCAACCTTGCTTGGCGTCGCAAGTATCGAGCGTGCAGCCGATGCCGTCGTCGCAGGCCACCAGCACGCCGGTGCAACTGCCGCCCTTGCAGGCATCACTCACGGTGCACGCGCTGCCGTCCTCACAGGCCACGCTGTCGGCCTTGGCGCTGGTCACGCAACTGCCCGTACTGGCATCGCAAGCGGCCGTTGCGCACGGGGATCCCGCGCTGCACTCCTTGACGCTGCCCTTGCACGCGCCGCCGACGCAGACATCGCCCGTCGTACACCCATCGCCATCGCTGCAACCGAGCCCGTCGTCATTGCTTTGCGTGCATCCCTTTTGCGGATCACAGACATCCAACGTGCACGGGTTGCCGTCATCGCAGGTCTTGAATGCGCCGGGCTTGCACACGCCGTCCTGACAACTGTCCCCCGCGGTGCAGGCATTGCTGTCGGCATTGCAGGCGCCGGGTGTCGCGGTATGGCTGCAGGATTTTGTGTCGCAGATGTCCAGCGTGCACACGTTGTTGTCCTCGCAGGAGCCCTCGTCGATCTGGCCGTTGCAGTTGTCGTCCGCGCCGTTGCAGGCCTCGGCCATCGGCGTGGCATTGCACGCCGACAGGCCGGCAGGGCCGCACCCACGCACGCCTTTGCAGGTACCCAGCACGGCTCCGCTCGCGTCCTTGCTGGGCGCCGAGCATTCCGTGCTCAACTGTGCCGCCATCGCCGCTGGCGAACAGGTGCATTCACCCGCTGCAGGCTGACACTGTTTCACATTCTTGGCTTCGACCGTGGCGACGCTGTTGCAGATGTAACTAGCGGGGCAGTCGGCGTCGGAAGTGCAGCCCGCGCCGCAGAAATGGCCGGCCGCGCCCTGATCGGTGCACGCTGCACCGGATACGCCCAATGTCGCGCAATCAGAGGACACCATGCATGGATTGCACAACGCGCCCCAGCGTGGCAGGCAAACCGTGCTGATGTCGCCGCCCGCTGCCGTGACCGCCGAGCACTTGAAACCGGCCGGGCACACGTCAAAGCAGTTCTTTGCGCACTGCATGCCGACGGGCGTGGCGATGCAGAGGTTGGTGTCACACTCGGCATTCTCCTTGCACGGGCAACCCGCCGCTCCGTAACAGGCTTGCGTGACATCGGCGCCGAGATCGACGCCGTCGCCGTCCGCTCCCGGTGTGGCTACAGCGCTGTCGCCGGCGCCAGCGAAGGCGTCTGCCGCGCCATCCGCCTTGCCGGCCGCGTCCGGTGCACGGCCGAAAATCAAGTCGATCGACGCGCTGTCTTGGACGAGATCGGTGCCGCTCGCCGCTGCCGACCCGGCCGCTGAACTGGAACAGCCCACCAGCGCGGCCAGCGCGACTTGCCACGCGAGGAAGGCGCAAAGGTGGATGCGAGTCAATGAAATACCTGTGAACATGGCAACTTCAGGTCCGGTGCAGTGGACCTGCCAGGGGTCGTAGGGGCGAGGCATCCCCGCTTTGTTCCTACTGAGAGCCATTGAGTCCTGGCGTGCCGAGGGGCGGCGAAGCCGCGCCAGCCTAGCAAATCCGCATCCTGGCCGCCACGCCAGCCGATGCGCCTACGGCCCGCCGCCCAGCATCATGTCGGTGTCGTACAACCGCACCGTGCGCTGGACCTCGCCCCACTGGCCTGACGCCGCGTCGCGGATCTGCATCCGCAAGTCCAGCCATTGACCGCAGTAGGCAGAGGATTCGCTGCCCCACACCGGAAACACGACCTGGATGCCGGGCATCGCGAGACTGGCGTTGGTGTAGGTGCCCGGCAGTGTGGCGTCGGGCGTCGCGTAGGCGACGGTCATGTTGCCCGTGCCGGCCAGGCTGCAGCCGATGCGCGAAGTGGCGTGGGTTTGGATCTTGGCCTTGGCGTCCGCAGTGCCGGCAAGCGCGACGCGAAACGCGGCCCACACATGCACGCCGCCTTGGGGGCCATGGGTGATCGGCACCCAGTCGCCGTCGGCATAGGGCTTGAAAGCTCCCGTTTTTTCGTCGCCGGCGCCGAGTTCGACCACCAGCTTTGCCGGCGGAATCGGATCCGCGCCGAAAAGGGCAACCGGCGGTTCGGGCGCGCAGGCGCAGTTCTTGGGCGAGGGCACATCGACGACGTAGGCGTCGGCAGCTGGAAGACCGACAAAACAAATGCCAGGCGTCGTGTCGCCCGCATCGCTCGGGTATTGGTCGGCGTCAATGTACGTGCAGGACGAGCCGTCTGACGTCGCGGCGTCCGTGACATCGGGCAGGGTCACATCAGCCAGTGTCCCATCGGCAAGCGCGACATCGGCCACGTCGGCCTGCGGGGTGTCGGGCGCGGGACTGTCCGCGAATGCCGCGTCTTGGCTGACCTCGCCAGCGTCCGCGACCGCGTCCATCGTCACTGCGGTATCCGCTGGCGCGACGTCGGGCACGGCTGGCGCGTCCTGTTGGGCAAGGTCAGGCAGGTTCGCAGCATCCGTGACCGCTGCGCCATCCGCAATGTCGGCAGCGGGAGCGAGGGTTCTGGCAGCGGGGCCTGCGCAGCCTTGGCCGCCCAGGGCAGCGACAAGGACGGACACGGCAAGGCGACAACGGATCATGGCGTCCACCTCCTGGCACGGCTGGACCCTGGAGCGTCGTGGAAGTGCAGCCCCTGCGCGTCCAGGTCCGCCAGCGCGCCGTGCACCCAGGCATCGTTGCGCGCGCCATGACCGAAAGGCAGATCCGCCAGCACCGGCACACCCAGCGGTTGTAGGACGCCGCGCAGCATATCCTGCGTCGTATGATCGAGCCCAGGCGGCTCGCAGTCGGTGAATTCGCCCAGCCCGATGCCGGCGACACCTTGCAGACAACCGCTGTCGCGCAGCTGGCACAGGCTGCGTTCGATGCGGTACGGCGCTTCTCCGACGTCTTCGAACAGCACAATCGCCCCCTGCGCGCGCAGTTGCCACGGTGTCCCGCACAAGCTGGCCAGAACGGTGAGGTTGCCGCCCACTGCCCGCCCTTGCACGGGGAGACCTTGGTCACACAACACACGCCCACGCAGCGGCGGCGTTCGGCCTGTCGCCAGCAAGGTGCGCAGCGCATCGCGACTCGCCGCGCCAACCGTGCCAGGCAAGGGCGGATCGAGATCCAGCGGGGTCAAGCCTTGCAGAACCGGAGCGTGGATGCTCGCGACTCCGTGCTGTTCCAGCGCAACCAGCAGTGCCGTCGCGTCCGAGAAGCCGAGCACAGGCCGGCCATCCAAACGACCCCACGGCAGCGCGGCCAGGGTCTGCGCGGTCCCGTAGCCGCCGCGGGCAAACCACACGGCGTCGATGTCGGGCGCCGTCAGGGCCCAGGTGAGATCCGCCGCACGCTGCGCGAGCGTGCCGGCGTGGTAGAGGAACCGCGCCCGCAGGTTGCGTGCCTCGACCGGCTCGTAGCCCAAGGTCCGCACGAAGTCGAGCCCGGCATCGAGGCGCATCGCGGTGGTGGCGCCACCCGGGGCAACGACCGCGACACGCGCGTTGGGCGGCAAATTCATGTCAGGATCCGAACCGGCGAGGCAGAGCGGCGCGGCTGTCGCGCGCGGCCATTGAACCGCACGGCGCGGGACAGCGCAACTGACGGCAAAGAGACTACGGACAGGCGCCAACTTGCGAATCGAGCAGCTTGTTGCGTGCCGATACATAGACCTTGAGGCTATAGATGTCCGCGTCGATCTGCGCAGGCGTGGCGATGCCCTTGGGATCGAAGTACAAATCGTTCTTGATCAGCCCCTTCAAGCCGTCGATCATGGGGTTGAGCGTCGCCGTGGCGAACGGCCCGCAGTGCAGCGCGAGCAGGATCGCGCCGAGCTTGGCCTTGAGCGCAGGCGTGGTCGCCGCGCGCGCGTAGAACGGGTCCTTGTAGCCGGCGCACCAGGCTGTGGGCGCTCCCCACGGCGCCCACAGGTCGTACCAGGCGCCCCAGTTGCCGAACGTGAGATCGCTGCCACTGGCGATCAGCGTGATGCGGTTGGTGTCGCTGCGGACGTACGCCTCGAAGTTGTTGCCCGAAGACGCCAGGCCGTCGATGTTCGAGAGCAAAGCGTCGATGGCGTAGAACGTGAGAAACTGATCCAAGTCCACGAGACCCGCGACCTTGTCGGTCCAGTTGGCAGCGGGATCCGCCACGGCGCTGGCCAGGGCGATGAGGTTGGACAACGAGCCGGAACTGACCTCGTAGGCGCTGCTGAGCGCGGTGCAATCGCCGCTCGGGCAGCCAAGACCGATGCAGCCGAGCAATGGCTTGAAGTTCGAGCCGTTCTTGTTGCCGAACCAGGTCTTGAACAGATCGCCGTCGATCTGCTCTTCCAAGAGGTAGAGACCGTAGGCCGCGCCGTTGATCTTGACGCGGGCCCAACTGGTACGCGGCGCCACGCTGCCGGCCGCGCGCGCCAGGGCGTAGGTGAGCGGCTCGCGCAGAAAGGTCGCATCCTGCCCCGATGCCTTCAGGCGCACGTTCTCCAGCTTGTCCGGGCCCTTCTGCGCCGTGCCCCACTGGTTGAACTTGACGCGAATGTTCGGCTTGCCCGCATTGTTGAGCATGCTGCCGTAGCCGAATTTGCGCACACCGACATCGGCGAACACCTTGCCGTCGATGGTGGCGGTGGCGTGGTAGAACTTGGCGGAGGAACTGCCGGCCTTGACGTCGGCCAGGTAGGCCTGCCAGTCGCTGGGCGTCAGGGCCAGATCGACGGTGTGGTAGCCGACCGGGTCAAAGAACACCGTGGCGGGGGCGAACTTGGCAGGAATGGCAAAGGGCCACGGCGCGTGGATGCCGCCCGGGCAGGTCGCGGCCGGCGCCGCGCAAACGCCGGCCGCGCAGACCCCGGCTGTTGCGCAACCGGCTGGCGCGGGGCAACTTGCGCCATTCTGTGCCGCGGCGTCGACGACGCAGGCACCGCTCACGCACGCATCAGTGGTGCAGGGGTTGCCGTCGTCGCACGTGGGCGCGGCGGCGCCCGTGCACACGCCGGCTTTGCACGCACCGAGCGCGATGCAAACGCCCGCGTCAGCGTCGCACGGCGCGCCATCTGCCGCGATGATCTTCAGACAAGTCGCTGTCTTGCTGTCGCACGCGTGGGAAATGCACGCGCTGTCGGAGGCCGTGTCGCAGACCACCGCGGTTCCCGGTTGGACGGTGCAGGTATATGGCAGCGCGCTCTTGTCGCACGTCGGTTTGCCCTTGCAGAGATCGACGCCGGGCGCGGCGGCGCAGTCCTGGTCGGTCTGGCAGCCGCAGACATCCGTCCCTGCCTGGCACTTGCCTTGCACGCAAGCGTCGCCCGTCGTGCACGGGTTGCCGTCATCGCACAGCGGCGTCGCGCCGTTTTCGTCGGTCTTGCCATCACAGTCGTTGTCGATGCCGTCGCAGACTTCGAGCGCTGGCACACGCGCGTCGCAAGTACTCGAACTGCCTGGGCCACATCGCAACATGCCGGGACAGGTGCCGATCACGGCGCCAGCGTTGTCGTAGGCTGCGGCAAAGCAGGGGCAGTCGTCGGGCTGCGTGCAGGGATCGCAGGCGCCACGGCCGGCGGCCGCGTCGGCGGCATCGACCCGCGCTGGCACGTCTTGTGGCGCGGCGGCGTCGGCAGACATCTCCTCGACATCCTCTGCAACTTGCACGGTTCCGTGGGTCGTGCCGGAACTCCCTGCCGAGCCGCAGGCAGCCAGGCCCGACAACGTCAAGCTCCAGCAAGCCACGCAAAGGCTTGGGCGCACGCGTGCGCTGCGACGGATGGTTCGCGTCATGGCTGCTCCTCGGCCTCTCGATACGGTCACGGTAGCGGCGCCGGTCAGGCTTGGGCAAGCGGCCGCGCTGCGATGCCAGCGTGCACATCGAGTTGGCGGGCGCAGAGCCGTGTGCTGGCGCGATCCGCTTGAGCCGCCGGATCGATGGCGGCCTTCGGAATCTGCGGCGCCCTTTGTTCCGTCTGCGCCCGAAAGTGGGGCGGCCGGGTAGCCGCGGGCAATCACCCGCCCGCGGCTCCCACAGATCCGGATGTGCGGATTTCCCGCATCCGGCTCGTCGCCGTACGGATTCGCTGCAGACATCACCACGTCGCCGCGTGCACGACGCGCGGGTTGGGCAGCGGCCAGTGGCGCAGAAAGCGGTGAAACCACTCCCACGAACTCTTGGCGTGTCCGGACCTGCGCGCCAGCCAGTAGCGCCATGCTGCGGCGGTCTCGTAGGCAAAGCCCTGGAGCGATCGGCTGTTGCCGGTCACGCCGTAGTAGGCGTAGTGCCCCTTGAGCGTGCGACAGAGGGCCGTGTGTTGCTGCGTCAGCCCAAACCTGCCGAATCGCTTCGGCAAAACCGCCATCAGCCGCTCGGCGT
>Ga0172369_10001394_pt1 | contig 34811 bp, 31 predicted proteins | sample LakKiv25m_FD_114539 | JGI IMG/M metagenome (GOLD analysis project Ga0172369, IMG submission 114539) | Freshwater microbial communities from Kabuno Bay, South-Kivu, Congo - kab_022012_11.25m | ecosystem: Environmental > Aquatic > Freshwater > Lake | place: Democratic Republic of the Congo... | reverse complement strand
TTCCAGCACCGCTATATCCATCAATACCAACAATTATTTTCTCATCAGATTTTTTCCAGGAATTGATTGAATCTAATAAAATCTTCCTATTTTTATTCATATTTAAAGTATAACATAAATAAATATAATACCTTAACAAAGGTATTATCTTGGGGTGGCTGACGAGATTTGAACTCGCGATCTTCTGGACCACAACCAGACGCTTTGAGCCTCTAAGCTACAGCCACCATATAATTGATTCCTCGTGATTATGTACCAGATAGTGGCAGTTTAAACATAACCATACAAGATTTTTAGTGTTGTTGTTCGTTCTATCTTTATCTATATGATGTACAACTAAAACTCTTTTATCATTACATTTACATTTTTGACATTCTTTTTTAATACAAGTTTCCAAAAGCAACTTTCGATAATCTACACCCGCACCAGACTTCCAGTTGGGATGTAAGACACCTGAATAGTATTTATTTCTCCATTGAGTTTGACATGATTTAGTGCAAAAATAATATTCACTTTTAGATCCTATCAAATCCTTGGGTTGTTTCCATGTTTCCTTTTTACAAACATGACATCTTACGTACTTACCTTTTCGCATCCCTTGGTGATGACATTTTCTTGAACAATATTTACCGTATCCAAGTTTCTGATGACTAGGTTTTACATAGAATTCATTACCGCAAATTTTACATCTTACATCTGGCATAATTCAATTGTAAATGTACTGTTTTTGTTTTCAAGTATACAGAATGCTGGTGCGCCCTGCAGGACTCCCCGACGCTTCGGTCGGGATAAACTGCCCTCGACCTTCTGGGCTCCGCCTTTGGTGCCCCGGAGAAGACTCGAACTCCTAACCTTGTGGGCCGAAACCACACGCTCTATCCAATTGAGCTACCGGGGCATACGGCGGATAAACTTCACTCAGACGCTCTAATCCAACTGAGCTCTCCGACGCTTTGGTCGGAGTCCCGACTGCAACGTCGGGAAAGGGCGCTTACTTTTTATATTTGAGCATCTTTTTACTATATGGAGCGAGTGACGGGAATCGAACCCGTATCCTCACCTTGGAAGGGTGGAATAATAGCCATTATACTACACTCGCAAGTTCAAAATCACTTGGCTATTATACCTCAAAGCCAAGTGATTTTCAACCAAATCCGCTAAAAGCGGTGAGTGCTTTATTTTTTCTTTGATTTTTTTCCGCTTGCTACTTTTATGGTCGGTTTCTTTTTCGATTCAACTTTCACCTTTGTTTTTTTCTCTACGATTTTTGGGATTGAAATCGTCAGTATTCCGCCCTCAAAGTTTGCTTCTGCCTTCTCTTTCTGTACAACTGAAGGGAACCGGACTGCTCTTTCGAAGCTACCTCTCTGTATCTCCTTATAGTAGTAGTTCTTGTCCTGTTCTTCTTTTTCTTCTTCCCGGCTACCAGCAATCTTCACATAGTTGTCTTCCACGGTGATATCTAGACTTTCTGTTTCTATGCCGGGTAAGTCCATTTCAACCATAATATTCTTACCTTTTTCATAGACATCTACCGCCAAGTCACTTCCAAACTTTGGTAGGCGAAGTGTAGGGAAGTCTTCTGCCAGAAACTGCCCAACATCAAACGGTCGCCATCTTATAATAGCCATGGTTTGTCTCCTTTCTTATTTTATTATTAACTTAATTCTAAGTGATGGGTCAGAGAAAACATTGTTAGTATTCACAAATATTATATGAGAAGACACTTTAGACAGTTGTAATAAAAAAGTATTTGACATTCTTTGCCTCCTATGATAGTGTGTTACTACAGTGGTATAAGAAAAGTGTTACTGCTAAATCAAGAGAGTGAGAAAAGAATAGTAAAAGAAAGCAAATTGAATAAAGATATGGGAAGCCTATTGGAGGCTGTCTTAAGTTTGAAAAATACTGTTGAAGCAGAGAAATTCTTTCGTGATCTCTGTACCATAAGTGAGCTGAAAGAAATGAGTGAGAGATGGAAAGTCGCTTGTTTACTTGATCAGGGGCTTACTTATCGTGCTATTGCTGATGAAGCAAAAGTTTCTACTACTACTGTGAGTCGTGTTGCCATGTGGCTCAACTATGGCAAGGATGGTTATAAACTAGTATTAAAAAGGGTGTCTCATCACAACTCTCCTTTAGTTTCTAAGAAGAGTTAAGCTCGTATATATAAGAAAATATTTTCTCTACCCTTCTTGGAAACAAGAAGGGTTTTTAAGAATTTAAAAAGAAAAGGGGAACAAAATGAAAAGCAAGAGAAGAGTTCAGATTGGAGTTATGGGATCCGCATCTGACCTAAGTTATGCCAAAGAGGTTGAAAAGATAGCAGAAGAGGTCGGTTATTGGATTGCACTAAAGGGTGCGGTTCTATTTTTCGGGGCAGAAAAAGATTATGATTCTTTATCAACGGCAGCTTGTAGAGGCGCAAAAAAAACGGGAGGATTCACGGTTGGGGTGACATATGGGAAGGGTTTGGACATCGTCGAGAAAAATGTTGATGTGGTCATTGCAAGCGGACTTGAAAGAGGAGGAGGGAGAGAACTCGCTTTGGTTTTGAGCTGTGATGCAGTCATCGCTGTTAATGGTGGATCTGGGACATTGACCGAGATTGCGATAGCGTATCAAGCGAATATTCCTGTTGTGGTTATTGAAAAAAGCGGAGGTTGGAGTGAAAAGCTTGCTAATGAATATCTTGATGATAGGAAGAGAATGAAGATTATTGCAGCCGGAAATCCGCAAGAAGCTGTTGAAAAGTCACTAAAACTGATAGAAAAAAATAAGTTTAGGTCGTAATCTCGTATGTCTATATAGTTTTTTAGCATTCACAAATAGGAGAAAATCAGCTATAATATCATAGTTCAGGTCCCGGTAGCTCTCCGACGCTCCGGTCGGAGTCCCGACTGAAACGTCGGGACAATCGGACAAAGACTTATATGCCAGGTGTAGTTTGAAAATTTATTATGTCATTAGTTCAGGTCCCGGTAGCTCAATCGGATAGAGCAACAGCCTTCTAAGCTGTAGGTTACTGGTTCGAGTCCAGTCCGGGACACCAGATGATAATTGACAATTATCAATGCATAATTCAAAAAGTTCTTTAATTGTTAATTTTGAATTAGTAATTATGAATTAGTTGCGGGTTGCTAGCTCAATCGGTAGAGCAACTGCCTCTTAAGCAGTAGGTTCTGGGTTCGATTCCCAGGCAACCCACCAAACTCCGCTTCTTTCAGAAGCTTCGCTTGGTAAACCAAGAAAGAAGTGGAGTTTGTTCAGCGAAGCTTTTGCGTAGTTGGACATAACAGCAGAGCAAAAACATCAGAGATTTGTATAGTTTGATTTTTTATGAATATTCGATATAATGACCTCAGATTAAGTTAAAAAAGGAGTATATATGGCAGAGAAAAAGGCGGAGACTAGCTATACCAAGCCCATCATAGTGACAGTAGTAGTTATTATCTTCCTAGTAGCGGGAGTATTTGTCCTACAACAGAAGAAAAATGCTGAGCCTATAGTCGGAAATACAGTAGATGAAGCTACTACTCAGGATCAGGCTGATAGTGCTGACAATACTGCCAGTACAGCATCAGACGCAGGAGCGATAGGGAAGAATGAGATGAGACTAGACGATAATAACTTCACGACAAAGGTTATAAATGATAAAGGAGTGGTTCTTGTAGAATTCTATAATCCTACATGTCCTCACTGCCAGAAAGTTGCAAGCGACGTGACAGCAACATCAGACACACTGAAAGGGAAGGCGAAGGTCGGCAAGATAGATGCAAGCGAGAATGCTACTTCATCGGACAAATATAATGTACAGTCTGTTCCAACATTTATAATTTTCAAAAATGGGAAAAAAGTAGATGAGGCAGTTGGAGAGCAAACAAAGGCACAGCTGATTGCTTTAGTAGAAAAAGCCTTGAAATAGTTTTTAGGTATCATTAACAAGAAAGACCTCTCTTGGGGCCTTTCTTATATTTAGAATTTATTTTTTGTATGTAGAGAGAATCTCTTTTATTTTATTCGTGACTTCTAGTGGAGTCATGTCAGTTTTTACTATGTATTCTGTGGCTCCTAGCTTCAGTATTTCTTCAGCCGTTGATTCATTCCCCATATTTGTTAGGATTACGGCCAACATATCTTTTGTAGCGGGGTTTTCTCTAATATGTTTTAGTACCTCTAAGCCTGTAACCTTTGGCATCATAACGTCTAAGACAGCTATATCTGGGACGAAAGTGTTGAGAGCATCTATCGCCATCTGGCCATCCTCTGCTACATGTACTTCAAGACCCTCTAGTTCGAACTTGCGTTTGTACATGTCTACAAGTTGGATGTCATCTTCGGCAAGCAGTATTTTGTATGCCATGGTTTTTCTTTATTTACTTATACTCATAGTATAGCTGGATGTTATAATTTGTCAAACAAGACCGTTATTGATTTCAAATATTAGAGTTTATGTCGCAAGATTTCAAAGTTATGATATAATATATGGGCATTTAAGCCATATGGGTATGAAAGAAAATAAATCTGTCAAAATAGCTGATGCAGCGAAGCCCTTCTATCACGAAGGTAGTGATAGGGCTGTTCTTTTTATTCATGCTTTTACAGAAAGTCTATATAGAGTCAACAAATTTGCCAAGGATGTGAACGATAAGCTTGGCTACACAACATATGGAATACGGCTCTCCGGTCATGGGACCAGTCCCGAAGATCTCATAAATTATGATACCAGCCATTGGCGGGCGGACTGTGATAAGGCTATAAAGGAGCTTATTAAAAAGAATAAGAAAGAGATAGATGTTATAGGACTTTCTCTCGGTGGTCTTCTGGCTCTTGAGCTAGCCGCAAAATATCCGGAGCATGTAAAAAGGGTGATATGCGTAGATACTCCTATCAGACTAAGGCTTCATGGTGGAGTTAAACTACTGACAAAAACGCTGAAACCATTTCTAAAATATTGGAGAAAAAGAACCTATAAAAGACTTACACAGGAACAGTTAAAGGACCTTCTAGACAATGGCTTCTACGACCGTATTCCTGGCAAGTGTATAGATGATATTATTCGTTTTATGGAGAAAGAATTATCATTTCTTTCCAAAGTTCATAGTGACATACTTTTGATCCAAGGTAAGTCTAGTGTCCTTTTAGATGTTTCAAGCGCTGAGAGGATAATGTCAAAAGTAGCGTCAAAAAAGAAAAAAGTTGTCTACATCGATAACTATTATCACTCGCTAATTATACCAACGGACTTCATTTTTGAAAAAACTTTGAATTTTCTACAAGGAATAGAATGAAAGAAGCCTACTATCCTCAGAATATATCAAAGATGTTTCTAGAGTCTGTAAATAGATTTGGAGAAGATACAGCACTCGTGTACAAGGAAAATCATCACTTTGACTCTCTGACCTATAAAGAGCTGAAGAATTTTATTGAGATAGCAGCATCCGCCTTGAAGAGCAAGGGTATAGGACAGGGAGATAAAGTCATGATTATATCCGAAAACCGTCCGGAGTGGGTAATGACGGACTTGTCTGTGACTATGTTAGGCGCTGTGACGGTTCCTATCCATGAGGTGTTGTCTGCTCATCAGATAGAAGATATTATTTCCGAAATAAAGCCAAGGGCTGTCTTTGTATCGGGAGAAGATGTTTTGCAAAAGATACAAACTGATAGGTCAAAATTTTTCATAGTATCTTTTGAAAATTTAGGTAAAAAAGCCACATATTTCAAAGATATGATAGATAGTCACAAAGACAGGTGCGTGATAGAGAAGGAAGCAGAAAAAATCATGCCAGATGATGTTGCCAGTATCATATACACTTCCGGGACGACAGGTAACTTCAAGGGGGTTCCGTTGACTCACAGGAACTTCATGTCAAATGTTGTAGAGGTAAACGGTGTAGTTCCCACCTTTCCTACAGATAGACTCTTTTCTATCTTGCCTCTTTCTCATGTCTTTGAAAGGACCATTGGTTATTACATCCCCCTCTATTGTGGCGCAAGTATAGGATACTCCACAGACTTAAAAAACATATCATCAGAGCTGAAGGATAGGAAGCCGACGATAGTTATTGCCGTTCCCCGACTGTTCGAAAAAATCTATGAGAAAGTGAATGATAAGGCGAATAAAAATGTTTTCAAAAAGACAATATTCTCCATGGCTCAGAAAGTGGGCAAGAATAGTCCTCTGTATAGCCTTTTTGATAAGTTAGTGTATTCAAAGATTCGGGACGAGTTTGGCGGTTGTGTTCGTTTTTTCGTTTCCGGAGGGGCCCCTTTGCCTACTCATCTGGGTGAGTTTTTTGATAAAGTTACTCTAACTGTTCTTGAAGGATATGGCTTGACTGAGTGTTCTCCTGTAGTAACTTTAAATCCGCTTGAAAAATACAAGTTTGGTACAGTTGGGAAAGTGTTGCCAGGTACTGAAGTAGAAATATCTCAAGACGGAGAGATAATGGTTAAAGGTCCGGGAGTGACAGGCGGATATTTGGAAAGTAAGTTTAACGCAGAGTCATTTGAGGGAGGATGGTTCAAAACAGGAGATCTGGGATCTTTCGATAAGGAAGGTTTTCTGACTATTACGGGCAGGAAGAAGGATCTGATGGTATTATCTACAGGAAAGAAGGTTGCCCCGGCTCATGTGGAAGGTGTACTTGAGCTATGCCCTTACGTGGAACAAGCAATGATATTCGGCGAAGGGAAGAAGCATGTAGGAGCTTTCATAGTACCGAACTTTGAAAAGCTTGCAGAGGTTTTTAGCGGGAAAACAAAAAAACAGCTGGTAAATGATGCAGAGGCTGTAGCATTCATGAAGGAAGAGATAAAGAAGATAAGTGAACCTTTGGCTTCTTATGAGAAAGTGTATAAGTTTACTCTTTTGTTAAAACCTTTTAGTGTTGAGGGGGGAGAGCTTACCCCGACACTGAAACTTCGACGACATATGATATATGAAGCGAACAGAGAGATGGCAGAAGCACTTTACTGATTGACATATTTTTTCACAGGCTTTATTCTTGAATATAAGGAAATAGCTTTTATACAGAGGGTGGCAAGTGAATCAAACAATCAATAATGATACTCCAAAATGGCTTGATCATCACTTCGGTTTGACGAAGGATCAAGTCAGTGATGCTGCTAAAAAAACTGGTATGAGCGAAGAAGAGATAAGAACCTCTCAGGATAGTAGGGTCAAGTCTGCTAGAGGGCTTTTGCAACATGGCGCTCAGATAGATGAAGATCCAGATAAGGGAACATTTCATCTTACAGACAAGCAAAAAGGGGCTAAAGAAGATGTTTACTTTAGAGACAAGAAAGCTTGGGAGGCTGGCGACAAGCTTCATGAGGAGCTTGGTCTTAATGCTGATAAAAACCAATCAAATGATCGCCCTCCTGAAACTTCTTTTGGCCAAAGCCCTAAGTCAGGTGCTAACGCTCAAGAGCAGCAGAAAGATGACGATGATGAAGAACTAAGGAAAGCTGCCGACGAACTAGGGATAGATTTAACGAAGGGGCTAAAGAAGAAATCTTCCACTGAAAGTACTCAAGAGGTTGTAGTTACTGAAGAGCAGGAAGTTGGAATAGAGAGCTCCGGTTTGCCAGAAAACTTTCTGGAGTTGCCGAAAGATGAACAGGAAAAGCATTTAGCACAATATGGTAATGGGGCAGTATCCATTAAACCTGACAGTAATGTAAAGAAAGGTAATGGCAACGGCAACGGTAACGGGGCAGTTGCTCATTCTTCCAGCCCGCCTTCTAAAGAAAGAGATGCAGCGAGGATTAAAGGTTTTAGAAAAGCTAAACCTGAAGATGTAGCCGAACAAAAAAGAAATCTTATGACTGCATTAGGGAACCCGATGCGACTTGGAAAAGACGAGAGCAAGCTTGATGCACTAGAGAAAATAGTTGATAGAAGGGCAAAAGGCTCTGGTGCGAAAGGATTGGGTGGCAAAGAAGTCGCTGTAAAGCAAGCGTTAGAAGAAATCCGTCAGGCAAAACCTGCTAAGTCATTGGGTAAAAGAGAGAAAGATGAAGTAGAAGCAGAGCATCAAACAGGGCAGGAAAAAAAGAGACATTCAGGGATACAAAAGGATGCAATATCTGATGAAGTGCTCAATGCTGTTGAAGAGCAAAACAGGTTTCTAGCTAAAGCAGTAGATGAGCATGATGGGAAGATAGGCAGAGGACAGTTGATGAGTCTTGCCCGTCGGTTGAAGGATGAGGGAGTAGACTTTTCCGACAAATCAGATATCAGAGTCAAAGCATTCGAGATAGTAGCCGGTGCATATAGTGATGGTATTTTCAGACAGGATATCAAGACTCATCTGATAGGGAAGTTGAGGTCAGACAGACGATCCGTAGAAGAAAAGATTGCCACTTTGGAAAAAGCAGCTGAAGAAGAAATAAGCAGGGGTGGTTTAGACAAAAAAGAGAAAACCCTAGTCGGTGAAGCACTTACAGAATCGATAGATGTATTGAAAACAGGGCCCAAAGCGATGGAAAAGCCAGAAAAAGACAGATCTGACTATGTATCAAAGAAGGATGAAGTAACATTGCCAGAGCCTGAGGTTACTGCTGAAGGAGGCGAGGCAGTAGAAAGAGAGCCGAACTTAAATGTTATAATCAATAATCTGACGTTGTTGCAGCAGTCAAGACAGTCCATAGGCAACAGCAGCCACAACCAGGTCAACCAGAGCTTGAAGGTACTGGGAGACAGGGGTCTGGATCAGAACTCCGTTGCAAAGGTTAGAAAGACGATAGATGCTATAAAGAAGGGTTATGTAGGACCATACTGGAGGGAGAAAGTGGATGCGATAGAGGCGGAGGTATCTCTGGCAGAGAAGCAGCTGGAAGCCAAGAAGAGCAGGGTTCAGGCTGTCAAAGAAAGAAAAGGTTCTGGCAGTAAGGAACAGAAGAAAGCACAGGAGCAGCAAAAGGCGAAGGAGCAAACAGGTCCCAGAGAATACACCGAAAAAACAGAGGAAAGAATTAGGGAGAATTTGAAACATATCCAGAGTCAAATAGAAGAGGCAAGGACTCTTTTGAAAAAGCTATGAATTAATTTTTAGGAATAATAATGGTTGAAAGCACAGAACAAAAGAAAAAAGGGACGATAGACTTATCAGAGATGTCTCAGGCAGAGTTAATTAATCTTGTTGAATCTCAGAGAGAGTCTTTGGCTGAGTACGAAGAAACCACTGCTTCTCTCAGAGAGCAGATGGATACTCTTGTTGATGAGTTACGAGGGAAGTCATCCAACAGTGAGACTTCTCCTACAAGAGACGGAGGCGCAGAGCAGTCACCTGTAGTTGAGGAGAGGACACCAGCCAATACAGGGGAAACGCCAGATAGTCCAGACGTGCCGGACAATGTAGAACCTTTTCTCAGAGAAGCAGAGGATACGTTGAATCAAGCAGATATGAGTGCTGACCTAGAGAGAGATGTCCTGGCTAGACTAGATGAGCTTAATGGTAGAACAGTTAGTGATGAAATGAGAGAACAGATTGATAACCTCCGTCAAAGATATGAGGAGGCTCTGGAAAATACTGAGAGAGGTATACCAAATGCAGTTGCGGACCCTCCTGAACTTGGTGATATTACAGAGCGAGGCAGGAGAAGAGCTGAGGAAGGCCATACTACGACTATGGAGGAGAGAGATGAAGCCGAGGAAAGAGCAGAAAGAGCTGACCAGAGACGAGCAGAAACGGAGAGCATGTCTGATGCCGAGGTAAGCCAGACTATCAGCAGTCTCATAGATGAGGACAACGCGGACACAGATAGGAATACTCCGGAGGCGGAAGCCAGACGCAACAGAATCCTCGAACTCATGGATTTACAAGGAAGGAGAGAGCAGGGAGAGGCTACCGTGCAGGCGCAAGAGGCTCCGGCTGCTGCAACTGAGGGAACAGCTGTACAGGAAGGTGCTGGTCAGGAAAATCCTGAAGCACCGCAACTCATAGATCGTCAAGAGCTACTGGATGTGTCGGGTTATAGAGATTTAGAGGCGGCTAGGACAGACTATCTGGAAAGACTGGCGAAGAGGAGACGGTTTGCCCGCAGAGGTTCTGACGAAGAGCGTGTTCTAGCCAGAGAAGAGTACAAAAAAGCGCTGGTAGAGTGGGAAGGTAATATGATACGTACTCTTCAGGAGAGAGGATATACTTCGGAGCAGATAGCTCAGATGGTAGCAGGCTATCATGTACAGGAGACACTCACTAGAACTAGAGAAGAAGTAGATATAGCTGAGAACGGAAGGTTTAATAAAGCTAAAAATTGGTTAAAGAGACATCGTCTGCTCAGGTTTTCTATTGGTGCAGGTCTCATGGCAGGCTCTATAGCTGCCGGGGCCGTAGGTATATGGCCTTTATCTGCAGGACTTTTTGGTGCAGGCAGAGCATTCAGAGTAGCGACCGGAACCGTTGCGGCTGAGGCGATAATAGACAGCGCCGGTGACAAGTACGGTCAGAAGTGGGGCAGTAGGAAGGATATGTCCGCTGAACAACTGGATCAGATGAAGGAAGATGCCCTGAACAGCCACAGAGTGACTGACTACATCGGCAGTCCGGAAGGAGTAGAGCGAAGCGCTGAAGATGATATTATGGCACAGATAAACAGAAAACTTTCCGATAGGATAGCTCACTCCATAAGGAGAGGAGAGACATTTGATGAGTCAGATGAAACGGTACAGAGGATACTCCTAGAGAAGAGGAGACAGGTAGCAGGCAGGATTAATGCCGGTCTATCATCGGGAGGTACTCCTGAGAGTGTGAGAGCGAGTGTGCTGGCAGAAGCTGTACGGGTGGATGTACATGCAAACGAAGATGCTCAAGCAAGGGCTAGGAAGAGAAGTATCGGCAGGTGGTCAGCTGCAGGAATCCTGGGTCTCGTAGTCGGAGGAGGTGCTGGGGGTGCTATCATATCTCACTTCACTGATCAAGGCGGCGAGGCAGTGGCAACAACTCCTATTCCTCGAGCGGGAGGTATCAGAGGGTTAGGTGCGGCGGCAAATGAGGTAGCGCAGGAGCATGCGGCACAGCTCTCTCCTGCCCAGATTCATGACAACTTAGTCAATGGATTCCAGGAAAATCTGGTAGCAGTGGATGGAGCCGGCGAGTGGCATCTGGCAAGCACGGCAGTTGATGACTATGTAGGGTATATGTCCAGGTTTGAGAACATCAGTCTGAACCCGACTCAGCACATCATAGCAGTTGACAGACTGAAAGACTTGGCAGTTGCTGAGCTAGGGCATCCGCAGGTAGGTGTAGAGAACGGTCTGCCATCCGGATTTGAGAGACTCTTTACAGGCCCACGCGTACAGGAAGCAATAAACTATGCACTAACAAATCCAAACGGATAATAAATATTAGGAGGGACTAGAAATGGACCAGAACCAAACAAAAGGATTGATATCAGAACTCGGGCTAGACAATCTACCGGAGGATGAGAAGAACGACATGATAGTCAAGCTTGCTGAAGCTTTACAAAACAGGCTGACAGTCAGACTGTTGGCTTCTCTGTCTGAGGACGAGAAACAAGAGTTCGATGACATAGCCGGTAAGGGAGATGATGAAGCAATAGGTAAATACTTAAGTGAAAAAGTACCAAATGTTGACTTCATTGCAAAGGAAGAGTTTGAACTTTTCCGCGAAGAACTTCTCGCAGAAAATGCAGAGATAAAGAAGATGGTTGATGATGCTCAGAAAAACAGCTCTTCTGAAGCAGATACCCCGCCTTCAACACCTGCTTAATTTTTGTAATATCAACACTTCAAATGCAAAACGTTTGAGTTATACTTAAGCTATGCAAAAAGTAATAAAGATAGAGAATTTGAAAAAATACTTCGGCAAGGTCAAAGCTGTTGATGGTATTTCTTTTGATGTGAAGCAGGGTGAGATATTCGGTTTTCTAGGGCCAAACGGAGCCGGAAAAACGACTACTATTCGTTGTATGATGAACTTTCTATATCCGACGTCAGGCTACATAACAGTGCTTAGCAAGGATGCCGTCCGAGACAGCGTATTTCTAAAGTCTAAAATCGGCTATCTGCCCGGAAATGTAAGCCTGAATAACAACTGGACAGGGAAAAGCCATATAGAGTATGTTGAGTCTATAAGTGGAAAGTCAGAAAATGCTCGCGAGCTAGCAAAAAAGTTTGACCTTGATCTATTAAGAAAGTTTAAAAACCTATCATCCGGAAACAAGCAGAAACTGGGTCTAGTTCTGGCTCTCATGTCTGACCCGGAGGTTATCATTATGGATGAACCGACCGTCGGACTGGATCCTCTCCTCCAGAGCCTCATATACGAAGTGCTGGAAGATCTAAGGAAGAAGGGTACAACTATCCTTATTTCCTCTCATAACCTCAGTGAAGTTGAGAGGCTTTGCGATAGAGTCGGAATCATCAAAGACGGAAGAATGGTTGCGGTAGAGCCGGTCGGGAAGCTGGAAGGGAAGAAGCTGCATAGAGTTGAGGTGCGCTTCTCTGATAAGTATCAGAAAAAAGAGTTTGAGGTCAAAGGAGTTGAGTCAGTAGAGGAGATATCCGGAGGGTTTATATTTACAGTGGGAGGAGATTTAAACTCGTTAATAAATATAATCGCCAAACATCGAGTCACTGATATTGAAATAACCCATGCAAGTCTAGAGGAGATATTTCTAAAGTTTTATGCAAAGGAGAAGGGATAATGTGGGGTATATTTACCAGATTTTTGAAGGATAAAAGTACCATGACTGTGGGTTTCTGTCTCGGCGCTCTTGGGCTTATCGAGATGTATGTAGCCCTTTTCCCATCAATCCAGAAGCAGGCAGATGCACTGAACAAAATGATGGAGTCATTCCCGAAAGAGTTCATGCAGGCCTTTGGCATGGATAGCTCTCAGATAACCTTTGGAAAACTGGAAACGTATATGTCAACTGAGTATTTCAGCTTTTTCTGGCCGATACTTGTCACCATTATGGCAATTGCGTTTGCTAATGCTATCTGTGTAGGGGAAATAGAAAAGAAAACGATAGAGCTCTCTCTAGCCCAGCCTGTTTCCAGGGTTAAGATATTACTTTCGAGATATCTGGCGGGCGCTCTTGCGATTACGTTTTTTACCGTTACCTCCTCCTATGGTATCCTTGGGTTTGCCCTCTTGCATAAGATAGATTATAGTCTGGCTAACTATGCAACGGTTGCACTCATGGGTTCCCTGTGCGGACTGGCTATATTCTCTATAGCGACATTTTTCTCCGTTCTTTTTTCAGAGAAGGGAAGGGCGACTATAGCTACTACAGTCATATTGCTCCTGATGTATGCTATAAACATCATCGCCGGTCTGAAAGATAGCCTAGAGAACCTGAAGTATCTATCCTTTTTTCACTACTTTAGTGGCCCGGAAATATTCGGAAACAACCGAGTGGTTGACTGGTCAATATTAGTTTTTTCAGGAACGATTATCCTGTTTCTTTTGGCTGCAGTTGTCCGTTTCCAGAGGCGGGATATTTCCGTCTAGTGTTTTGCAATACCCTATCTCTTGAGGGCTGTAATCTTACTAAGATAATCTTTCAGGTCTTGGTGGGTTAAAAGGTTCTCTGCCTCCTCTATGGGTACCCACTTCAGTCGGTCACTTTTGAACTCAGGTGTCAGATGTCCGTCTATGACTTTGGCCAGAAACATGTGCTGTATAACTTTCCCCTCGTCAAACTCGTAGCGTATGTCGGGTAGTTCCTGTAGAACCTCGATGTTATAACCGGTCTCCTCCCTTAGCTCTCTGACTGCCGTTACTTCAGCCGTCTCTCCATCTTCCATACCACCTTTAGGGAAAGTCCAGTCATGGTATTCTCGGTCTCGGTACTCTAGTAGGACATCCTTCTCTCCATCTCTCTCGCGAAAAAGTACAGCGCCTGACTTTTTAATTATATTTTTTGTCTTTTCCATTCTCTACAGTATACTCCACAAAAAGTCTTAAATAAATTTCAAAATGATGATAAGATAGTCAAACCTCAGCTTAAGATAAGGCAGGCAATGATAAAAGTAGTGAACATTTCAAAAAGCTTTGATAGGCCTCTTTTCGAAAAGGTTAATCTAGTTATTAGTGATAGTGAGAGAGTAGGACTTGTAGGGGCAAATGGTTGTGGAAAGTCTACGCTTCTAAAGATAATATCAGGGAATGAGAAGGCAGATATAGGAAATATACAGTTTGAAGAAGGACAAAAACTAGGATATCTGGCACAGAATCTGGAAATATCAGAGATTATTACAGTAGGAGACTTCCTCTACTCGAGGTTTTCAGAATTACTGAATATGAAAGAAGAAATGACATCTTTGGAGGACAAAATGGCAGAGAAAAGTGATGACACAGATATACTGGAAAGGTATGGGCAGCTTTCATCTGTCTTTGAGTCAATGGGAGGATATGATATCGATACGAAAGTCAGCAGGATTATGGACGGGCTAGACTTGAAAATAGACCTTAAACAGAAAGCCTCAAGCTTGAGTGGTGGTCAGAAGACCAGGCTAATGCTTGCCAGAGTTCTCTTGGATGGACCAGATATTCTTCTCCTTGATGAACCAACAAATCATCTGGATATATCTTCTATTGAGTGGCTAGAGAAGTTCCTGCTCGAAGAAGTCAAGTCTGCTCTCATAGTTTCTCATGACAGAAGGTTTCTAGATAAGGTTGCCACGAAAGTAGTAGAGATAGATACAGAGAGTATGTCTCTGATAGAGTATGGCGGTAACTACAGCGATTATAGGGCAGAGAAGGAGCGTCTGAAAGAGAGACGCTTACAGGAGTATAAGAATCAACAGAAGAAGTTCAAAGAACTGGAGAGGGACATAGCACGTACGAAAGGACAGGCACTGAAGACAGAAACAGAGACCATAGACTCAAAGATGAGACGGTATTCTGAGAAGGTAGCGAGAAAAGCAAAGGCGCGGGAGCATAGACTGATGAGAGAGATGGACTCAGAGAATGCTATCCAGAAACCGGAGGACAGAAAAAAAGTAAAAGTTATATTTTCATCAACATTAAAACAAGGTCAAACCGTTATAGATTTGAAAGATATATCAAAGTCATTTACCAATTTAGAGGTTTTAAAGGATGTGAATCTGAAGGTAAGGTCCGGAGAGCGAATATCTATCATAGGTCCGAATGGTAGCGGTAAAACGACTATATTTCGTCTCATTATGAAGGAAATAGAGCCGGATAAAGGTAAGGTCGATGTTGGTGCCAGTGTAAAAGTAGGATATCTGTCTCAGGACTATGACTTGCCGGAGGATGAGAGAGTTATCGACTACTTTCGCAGTCGAGTTCCTGTCATGGAGGGCGAAGCCCGTGCATACCTGGGGTGCTTTGCTTTTCATCAAGAGAGTCTCCTTCGTCCTATCGGTAAACTGTCAAGAGGTGAGATGGCTAAGCTTATAATAAGCATTCTCGATGCTGATGGGTGTGACGTGATGCTCCTCGATGAGCCGACGAATCATCTGGATATTGAATCTATGGAAGTCGTAGAAGATGCTTTGAAAGCATATAAAGGGGCTATAGTTGTCATATCTCATGATAGGTATTTCTTGGAAAAGATTGGTATACAAAGGTCATTGAATCTTGATAAACATACGCTAACAGAGACTTAAGACAAAATAAGATTTTCTATTTTTAAGTCAACGCTTTAGTGATATTATTGAAGCATAAAGGTTTATCATGAAAGTTTTATCTATCATCGTTTTAATCATCATATTCCCACTATTTTTTCTGGCTATTTTTGGGTTATCTATAAAGTTTACTGTTCAGAAACCGGGATTTATTAAAAAAGAACTTATAGAGCAGAAAGCTTACGCGAAAGTTAACAAGAATCTGGCAGAAGTAGTATATCTCTTCGAAGAAAGCAAAGACAAAGGAGAAAAACCGATGCTTACTAATGCCGAGTTAGCTTCTTTGCTGAGAAAAACGTTGACGGCAGATGTTCTAAGGCAAAATACAGAGATATTTCTGGACGGAAACGGTAAGAAGCAGGATAGTACTGTAATGCAGAAGCAAGTTACGGCTAATATGACTAAGATTATAGAAGAAAAGTTTAACACTCTACCCGTCTGTACTTCCAAGACCAAGGAAGGCGATATGTCATGCCGGCCTCCCGGAGTGAAGTTCAAACAAATTCTAGATCAGCTTCCCACACAAGGGAACAGCACTCTTTTTAGCGCTAATAAAATATCTCCAACTGTAAATCCTGAGAAGTCACAAGGCGGACAGTCTCAAAAAGATTCAAGCACATCACCTCTTTCTACCATCGTTAAACTTACCAACTTGACTTATGTATTGCCTTTTATCTTAATCTTCATTATTTTCTTTCTGGCTCGTGGTTTTGCCGGAAACTGGCTGGGAGCAGGAAAAGTTTTCGGAATCTTCCTCGCGATTCTTTCGGCCTTAAGTCTTTTGATTAACTTCTTATTATCTTTTTTCAACAAACCTCTGGCATCTTCAATATCCGATTTTGCAAATAAACTCCCAAAGCTGAAATCCGAGCTCATTGTACCTCTTTTTAATGATATTTTGGATAAAATAAATCAGATGACAAATAGGATTTCTCTGGGATTTTTGAGCGTAGGGATAGTTCTCTTTATAGTTTTTATCATTATCTCACTGGTTAATAAAAAGCATCCGGTTTCCAAACAGATACTAAATAACCAGTGAGCTTTATATCTTCTCTGAAGCGTGGATGCTCTCTGGGGAAAGGAAGGTTCTTAAAGGGGTAGTGTTATCCGGGAACCGAAAGTGGTAAGATACAAGTATGTTTTACTGGTTTTTAAAGTTTATATCGGAGCCTTTTGTCCGTATCTTCTGGTTAAAGAGGGTGGAAGGCATGGAAAACTTCCCCAGGAAGGGTCCTGTGGTAATAGCCGCAAATCATCTAAGCTATTTAGACTTTCTTTTGCTTGGAGTATCTCTACCGAGAAGTATTCATTTTTTGGTGAAAGATGTTTTCTTTAAAAATTGGCTATATGCAATTGTTCTCAAAGGTACGGGACAGATCAAGGTTACAAAAGGGGACAAGTCCTCTATATATGCAGGAGCCGATAAAGTGCTACTCGGAGGAGACGTTCTCGGAATATTCCCCGAAGGGACAAGGTCAAATACAGGATTTATCCAGAAGGCATACAAAGGAGTAGCGAAGATTGCTCAGAAAAATGGAGCAGATATAGTGCCTATAGTTATACGAGGATCAAACCATGTCTGGGGGAGAGACCGTAAAAGACCGAAGTTCAGGAGAGTCTGTGAAGTAAAAATACTACACCCTATATATTACTCTGACGTAGCACACATCTCTTCAAGCAAAGTAGTACATGACATACTGATGCCGGAGATAGCCCGAGAACTCGGACAAGACTACCCCGGATAAGAAGAGACTACATCTTCTCAGGAACTTGTATATTTAGGATTGAGAGGCCGTTTTTGAGTACGTTTAGGACGCTCTTTGCCAGCATTATTCTGGATGCTTTCAGGTCAGAACCCGGAGTCTTCATAATAGATACATCCATATAGAAAGAGTTAAATGATTGGGCCAACTCTTCCAGATAGGTTGCTATGATGTGGGGAGAGTCTTTCCCCTGCGCTTCTTTCACTATTTCCGGATAGAACATCAGTTTTTTTGCTAACTCGAATTCGCTGAACTTCTCAAATGTAATATTCTTAGCACTAGCTGGAACGTCTCCCAGTTTCCTAAGTATCGAGTTTACCCTGACACAGGTGTACTGTAGGTAGACGGCGCTTCCTTCGTGGAAGTCGAGCATTCTGTTCCAGTCAAATGAGATATCCTTCATTCTTGACTGACGTAGGTCATTGTAGAAGATAGCGCCCATACCGATAATCTCTGATATCTCGCCTAGCTCCTTGTCGCTAAGTTCGGGATTTTTCCCTTTCAGCATTTCCCTCGACTTGGCTATAGATTCATTTATGAGTTCGCCAAGTTCTATCAATGTTCCACGTCGGGTAGACATTTTCTTTCCACCGCTTAGTATCATGCCAAATCCTATATGTTTGACTCTCATGTCTTTTGTATAACCCATCTTCTGAGAAAGAGCGAATAGCTGTCTAAAAGATAGCTCCTGTTCATTGCCGACGACGTATAGCATGGATTCAGGGCTGAACTCCTCTGCTCTGAAGATAAGTGTTGCCAGGTCGCGGGTAATGTAGAGTGAGGAGCCATCCTTCTTCTGAAGCAGGAAAGTAGGGAGATTATCAACCCCTGCTACGATAGCGCCGGTCTCAGGGTCATCTCCTGCCAGTCCTTTCTCTACGCACTCCTTGACTATGGGAGCAGTCTTATCAACGAAGTAAGCTTCACCGATGAAGGTGTCAAAACTTATTCCTAATTTCTTATAGGTTGCTTGGAAACTTTTTAAACTTATATCGTGGAACTTCCTCCAAAGACCGAGAAGTTTGGTATCGCCGCTTTCTATCTTTACGAAGTATTCTCTGGCCTTTTCCTGCAGACTTTCATCATCCTCTGATTCTTTATGAAATCTAACATACAGACCGTTTAGCTCACCGATGGGGTCTGCTTCCAGTTTCTTCTCGTCTCCCCACATCTCATAGGCGAGCGCCAGAGCGCCGAACTGTGTTCCCCAGTCTCCCAGATGGTTATCCTTGATTACAGTGTATCCGGTGGCTTCATATATGTTTGAGAGCGCCTGACCGATGATGGTAGAGCGCAAGTGCTGGACCCCGATAGGCTTAGCTATATTTGGGGATGAGTAGTCTACTACAGCTACTTTGCCCTTGTTCTGATTTCCTTGTCCGTACTTTTCTCCTGTGTCTTCAACGTTTGACAGTATTTCTTCATATAACTTTGCCTTGTTCATCCCCAGATTTACAAATGGTCCTATGACGGAGGCTTTATCTATGTATCCACCCTTGGTAGCATTCAACTTCTCTGCTACGTTGCTTGCCAGCTCGACGGGATCTGCCCCCAGCTCCTTTGCCACGTCAAAGACAGGGAATGAAAGGTCACCGTTCACGTTCGACGGAGGAAGCTTGATACTGACCTTGCCCTTCACCTCTCCCGGCAGAGCACTCTCCAGCTCGGCTACTACCTGAGAGTAAGTATAGCTGTCCGAGCTTATATACTTTCTCGTCTGTTTTTCCTTCTGAATCCGCTTCTTTACTGCTTCGACAGAGGAGTCTATATCTTTCCTGTATTTATTTAAATCAGTAGTCATTTATGCTCCTATTACCACCTAAGGATACAACATTTACTGCTTGATTTGAAGGGAAAAGAGGGAATATAAAACCTAGAACCTAGAATTTTGTATTTAGAATGAGCGGAGAGAATGGTAAAATAGACCGGATATGAGTAAAAACTTCAAACATATACCGGTGATGTTGACAGAAATACTAGACGCCCTGCAAACGGAGAAGGGTGGTATTTACGTTGACGGCACTCTGGGTGGAGGCGGACATACGGAGGAGATACTGAAACTTGGCGGGAGAGTTATCGGTATTGATCAGGATACGGAAGCATTAGCAGCTGCGAAGGAAAGACTCGTAGGGTATGGAGAGAAAATCACATATGTTCATGATAACTTCAGAAGCCTTGCAAACATACTAGATGAGGTTGGTATAGACAAGGTCGGTGGTATTCTTCTGGACTTGGGTGTTTCAAGCCATCAGCTGGATTCTCCGGAGAGGGGATTTAGCTTTAACGAAACGGAGGAGAATCTAGGAGTGAGACTCGATATGAGGATGGACACAGAGAAGGACTTAAGCGCTTATGAGGTAGTGAATGAATACTCTGAAAAAGACCTGAGCGATATACTCTTCAAGTACGGAGGAGAGCCATTTGCCAGAAGTATTGCTCACAAGATTATCTTGCGTAGAGGTGATGCGCCGATCGAAACCATTGGGAATCTTCTCTCTGCTTTGAAGACAGCGCTCCCGCCGAAGGTCAGATATGGGAAGCGTCATGGCCACTATGCCGACAAGACCTTCCAAGCCATAAGAATAGAGGTGAATCAAGAGCTAAAGGTACTGGAGGAAGTCATCCCTCAAGCGATGGAAAGACTAAAAGTCGGGGGACGGCTAGCCATCATCACCTTCCACTCTCTGGAGGATAGGATAGTTAAGCATACCTTCCGTGAGATGGCAGCAAACGATGAGGCAAAGCTTATCACCCGAAAGCCGATAGTTCCAAGTGAAGAGGAGATAACGGAGAATCCGAGGTCGAAAAGCGCGAAGCTGAGAGTAGCGGAGAAGGCCTAACGGAGAGGTTTTCCAGAGAGTTCAGCCAAGACGTCAAAGTTGTCTGCTGGTGCTGACTTCACCCGATGCTTGTAGCCGCATCTCTGGCAGATATAGTAAATCTTATATTCACCTCCGATGGACTCTACGCTCGCAGGTTCCATCAGACCGCCACAGCCAGAGGCTCTGTCTCCGGGATTGATGTCGACATGCTTGGAGTAGAGGCAGACAGGGCAGTGGTCAGTATAGCCTGTGCCTACAACACTCTCCCCGCACTTCTCGCAGGTGAAGTTCTCTACATTTTTCTGAAATTTCTTTGTCATATATTTATCATTATATCACGTAAGTCCTTACTCCCCTTTGGTCTAAATTTAATATGATTGACATTTCTTACTCCCTGTGCTAATTTATCTTTACTATTATTAAGAGGGATGTATACAATGAAAAAAGCCAAGGTCATAAAAAATGACAAACAAGTCAAAGAAACTGGCTGTTGCTTCCGAAGCTGTGGAGGAATGCCGTGTGTTGCAGTATTCTCAAAGGAGAAAGGCACGTCTGACGTTAAGCAAAAAATAGAGAAGATTCTCAAATAATCTTAAGTTACACTTTATGCAAAAAGTAAAGATTAGAAGAGATAAGGGGTTTTATATTGCTTATTTTGTGGAACTGAGGAAAATGGTATTTGTGGATTTTACAGGCTCCAGAATTATTGATTATATTTTTAATAAGGATTATGAGACCAGCCAGGTAGTAGAGAAAATGAAGGGTATGAAGAGAGAGGATATCCTCGACTTTATACGAGATCTTGATGATTTTCTTAAGCAAAAACAGGACAGTCACCTCATCCCTGAAGATGGGTTTTTTAATGTTCCTCTATCAGTAGAGGTGCAAGTTAATAATGCTTGTAACTTGAGATGCCGTCATTGTTTTCAAACTGACTATTCAAAAACAGTATCACTTGAAAATATAAATAACATACTAAAAACGTTGTATCAAAAAAAGGTTTTTATGTTGAATTTAGTCGGGGGTGAGATTTTTCTGCATCCAGATGGCTTAGAGGCTATTAGGCTAGCCTGCGATAAATATCTATTTTCTGTCAATGTAGTTACAAATGCCACCTTGATCAAAGATAGTACGCTGGAAGATCTGGCAAAAATTAAGAATAGACCTGCTTTCTTAATTAGTTTGGAGGGGGTAGGTGATTATAATGATACAATACGCGGCAAAGGAGTTTTTGAAAAGGTTTCGAAGGTCATTGATAAGCTTCTATTAAAGGGCTTCTACGTGGAGATCTCTTGTACTCTGAATAGTGAAAACATCAAAAACTATAAGGAGCTAATAGATTTTGCCGATGAGAAGAAAATCCCATGTAATTTCAACCTGTTCAAGCCATTTAAGCCTGCTCAATCTAATCTTGTATTAAAGCCAGAAGAATATTTTGATTTTATTCTGAAGATTCAAAAATATCAGCAAAATGGATTGGAAGTAGGAGTGACGAATGCAGCGATAGAAGGACTATCAAGCGGCAGAGAACGGGATGTGTGTAGGGCGGGGGTTACCGGAATGACGGTTGATGTGGATGGCTATCTTTTACCCTGTGCTCTTCTATATGAAGCGGATTTTTATAAAAAGCATCAGTTACCGAAGTTTAGTGACCATTTTGACAAAGATTGGCGTGAACATCATATTTTTAAAAATTTTAGGAATCATGACCTCAGGGAATGTCAGGCTTGTGCTTATCTGTTTAGCGGCAAATGTGAAGGGTTAGATCCGTATGGACTTCAGAATTTTCTTGCTTACAAAAAGAAAAAGGCCGGGTGTAAGTAAGCGAGCTTACACTATCCGGCCTGCCTTCATTTCGAAGGTCTTGTTGGGATGGATTGCATCTATGAAGTCCCTGTCGTGGGAGATGATCAGATAGGTTCCTTCATACTTGGCGATAGCCCTTTCTAGTTCCTCTGTAGCATCGATGTCCAAGTGATTGGTGGGCTCATCGAGAAGGAGAACATTCGTACCTCTTGCAATGAGAGTCGCTAGGAGGACTCTCGAGCGTTCGCCCGGGCTGAGTTCTCTCGCCTTCTGCATGATACTTTCCTTACCAAGATTAAATCTGGCAAGGACTTGGCGAATCTCTCCCTCGTCTAAGAGCTCAATACCTGACTTGTTGATAAGACTTTTTGCGTTTGCAATGAGGCTCTCGTCAGGTAGAGGGAGCGTTTGGTCCTGATCCACTAGGCCTAGTTTGACGAAGCGACCTAGTTGAATAGTCCCGCGAGCAGGCTTGAGTAATCCGGCAATCAGTTTGAGGAGAGTTGTCTTTCCGCTTCCATTCGGACCGGTAATAACAATCTTGTCCCCTCCATGGACTCGCAGATCGAAAGGTCCTATGTTCGTATCGCCGAAGCTTATTGCTGCTCCTGATATCTCAGCAACCCGTCCGTTCATCTTGGCTTCGCTTTCACGAAACCGGAAGTTCAGGTCGAGTTCCTTGGATGGCCTTGGTGGTTCCTTTAGCTGTTCTAGGCGGGCCTGCAGTGACTTTGCTGCAGAGGCATGAGCTCCTACAGCCTTCTCTTGGGCTGAGTTCTTACCAACCTTCTCGCTGTCAGAACGGCTTTTGTTACTAGCGGCTCGCCGTGCAGCTATCTGCTTCCTTTCTGCCGCTTCCTGGAGCCGATCTTTTTCCTCGAGATATTCCTTGTGAGATTGCTCAAGTGCTAGCCGTTTGGCAGCTCTGGACTGAACAAACTCATCATAGCCCAGGCTGTAGATGTCCACGCCTTCTTGGCCCGGAGTCAGCTCGATGATCTTGGTGGCTATCTTTCTCAAGAAGCGCCGGTCATGCGACACTATCACGAATGCCCGTTTACTTCCCATTAGATAGCTTTCAAGGATGTCGAGACCTTCCAGGTCCAAGTTGTTAGTCGGCTCATCGAGAAGGAGCAGATCGTACTTGGACAGGAGGATAGCGATTAGGCTGAGCCGAGTCTTCTGACCTCCGGACAGCGTCCTGACCTTCTGCTTAAGGATTGCTTCATTTAGGCTGACACGCTTCATAGCCTTGTTTAGCCGGCTATCGAAAGTGTACGCCCCGAGAGTTTCCAGCCTGTCCATAGCTGTCTGAAGCTTGGCTATAGAGGAGGGACTGTCATCCGCCATATCACTTGCCTTCTCCATGTTGACTTCTGCCTCTGCTATTCCGGTCGCGGTTTTCAGATAGTCGATAGCCGATAGGTCATTCCAGCTCGTCAGCTCCTGAGGGAGATAACCTATACTGACGTCTCCCTGAGGAATTGTCCTTCCTTCTGTTTGCTCGAGAAGTCCAGCCATGAGCTTGAGGAGAGTAGACTTGCCGGCTCCATTTGGACCGACAAGACCAATCCTCTCACCGCGATTAACGGTGAAAGTTATTTCTCTCAGCACTTCCTTGTGGTCGTACTCAAACGATATGTTATCTACTTTAAGCATGGTTTACTCCCAACACTATTTTACAGGTCAAGCTACGTATATTACAACTGCTCGAGTTGAATCTAGGTTGTTGTGCTATATCTTTAGCACTATATCAAGAAATATTCATTTTGTCAATGTTTGGAATACTGATGTGAATAGCATGACCTTGGGTAAAAGAAATGTTTTTCTGAAATTTCTTTGTCATAGATCTACTTAAAGTATTTATCCAAAACTTTTCTGTATTGATCCTCGTCAATGTTCTGTCCGACGAGAGTGAGACACCAGCTGTCCTTTGTAAAGTATTTCTTGCAGACTCTAGCTATGTCTTCTCTAGTGACCCTTTTTATATTATTTGTATATTCTTGTGGGCTCTTTAGCTTCAATCCCATTGAAAAGTCGTATTCATACCAGTTAGCAAACTCTGATGGTGTTTCGAAAGTACGCGCATTTAACCCAACAATATATCCTTTTGCACGTGTGAATTCAGCTTCTGAGTAGTTGCCTGCGCATATATCCGATAACTCTCTCATACAAACCACAAAAAGCTCTAACATTTTTTCGGGTGTAGTCTGACTTCTTATAGCAAAATTGGTGTAAGAATTCGGATTATTGTTATACTTAGAATCTACCCAGTAAGCTAGGCCATTTTCTCTTGTTTTTTGGAAAATTCTTGCGGAAGTTCCTCGGTTATATATTGTATTTATGACAGACATAACTTCTTCATCGGAGTCTTTATAAGAAAGATTAACAAAGTTGGCGTAGAAGTGAGATTGACTTGCCATCTTGCTGTCAAGAACTGATATCTCTCTCTGATATTTACCTACTATAATTTTTTTTATTTTTATTGCTGTCCCCTTTTGATAATCTGATAAGCTTGATTCCATTTCTTTTACAAGTAGACCCCTTGCTTTCTTATCGATATCCCCTGTAACTACAAAATAAAGGTTTCGACAGGCAAAGTATTTATTATAATAATTTAGAATATCCTTTCGTGTAATTTTGTCCAGACATTTAATCCGATATGTATAGTCGGGGAGAGAGGGATTAATTATTTGAGTGTTACGATACCGACATCTACTTCCGTCTTCTTCGAGATTAGTGCTGAGTTCCTTTTCTATAACCTTTTTATCTCTTGCAATATCTTCTTCTCGGAAAAGAGGCTCTTTGATTTGTGCGAGCGCTAACTTGGTGATACTTTCTAGCTCACTTTTACCACATCCAAAAATAAATCCTAAGTTCTCCGACGATGTAAATGCGTTTTTATAAGCACCATTTTTTTCTACTTGATAGACGAAGTCGAGACCTTTGGGATATGTTTTGTTTCCTCTTGAAGATGCTACATGTTCTAAAAGGTGAGGTAGTTCGTACTCCTCTTTTGGTAGATACCAGAAACCACCTCTGAGAGTGGTGGAAAAGCAAACGCTACTAGAGTTTGGTACATTTATAAGCAGGAGCTTGGCTCCACACTTCAGGTCTATTTGTTCTAGGCTATGTTTCATAGTGACATTATACCACGTTCTAGCATAAATAATTATTTCAATTTCCTGCTCGGGGTGGTAAGATTTTATTGTAAAAATAGGTGTTTTATGGCAAAGGAATATACTACGCATACTTTATCAAATGGGCTGAAAGTTTTTATATATAAGGCCACTTACATAGGATCAACTGAAGTAGTCCTTTCCGTCAAAGGAGGTTCTTTTTTTGAAAATGATGAAAATGCAGGCATTCATCATTTACTTGAGCATGTTGTTACCAGACGAACAAAAAAGTATCCAAGGAAGTATCAGATAAAAGACGATATGGATAAAATAGGAGTTAATTGTAGTTTTTATACAAATTCTACAAGTGTTAACTATAGCTTTAGGACACTCAATGAGTATTTCCCTAAAGTTATCGATGTATTGTCTGATATCGTTAAAAACTCACTGCTTCATGAAAGCGATATCATACATGAAAAGAGAGTAATTGTGGAAGAAATAAAAAGGCATTTGGATAATATCAAAAGTTTTACATTCTATCAGTTGCTACCGCAAGTTACGTATTCTATACAAAACAAATGGCAAGACACGCTTGGGACACCAGAATCTGTTCAAAATATCAGCAGGGATGCAGTTAAGTGTATTTATAATGAGATACATCAAGCTGAGAATACGATTATCAAGATAGTTAGCTCTCTTCCTGAGCAAGAAATAATAGCAGAGGTAGAAACCAGATTCAATGATTACAAAAGAGGGAAAGAAAGCATCCCCAAAATAGTAAAGATGTCCCCTCAAAAAGTATTATTTGAAAAAAGAGATACTAGACAAGTAAGTATAGGATTGGGAATAGAGACTGTTACTTTTCTCGATTCGCAGAAGGCAGCCCTAGGAATCTTGAAGATAATACTTCAGATGAAATTCCATGGAAAGATTAGAAAGGAGTTGGGGTTAGCGTATGCAACCTATGCATGGGGAGGTTCTGATAAGTATACGGGCGCTCTTTTTTTAGGGACAGAAACTAGCAAAGAAAAGGTTGTCGATGTATTAGCAGAAACTTTGAATATTATTACCAATATGGATAATAATATTCAACCGGAAGAGTTTGAAATAGCAAAAAACAAAGCAAAGTCTGAACTTGTATATGCTGAAGACAATCCTTTCAAAAAGGCTCATAACTATGCATGGCAATGGCGTGAATTTGGATCAATCAAGACGATGCAGGAGAAAGTTTTAGAAATAGATAAGGCAACTATTCAAGATATGAAAAATATAGCGAAAAAGTTTTTAGTAAAAAAGAAGGTTGGATTCGTTTTTGTTGGAGATATTGATGATATTATTGAAAAAAATATTCGTGAACTAATATAAAAAAAGGGGGAGGAGAGTACGTTAATACGACGGAGTCATATAGCGTAATCTCCTCCCGGGGCCTTGGAGGTATCATCCTTCAGTCATCATCGCCGGGGATGTTACCTGAGCAGTCAGAGTTGTCGTTGGGGTTCCCCATCTCTTCATCATAGGATCCCGGATCCGGCGCCATGGGGCGATCATCAGAGCGATCATCAGGATCAGGTCCGTCATCGTTAGGCATTCTCATACCTCCCTTCAATGTCCGTAGTTTAGATGCTCCAAAGCTTTCAACTAAGTTTCTAGAGAAACCTCTGTTTTGTGAGCATCACTATTAGTCAAAGACTATATCATATGTTGTGTCATCTGTCAATAATTTTTATATAATTCGAATTCCTTATTCCAATTCCCTGCTCGGGGTGGTAAGATTTTTATATAGAAAAAGAGGGATTCAATGTTAGATGAATTAAAGTTGCTTTATAATACGAAGCTAAAGCAAGAAAAAGAAAAATTTGGGAATATCAAAGACTTGATGGATTTTTTGAATAAGGAAAAACTTACTCCCCAATTTGAAGTTTTTACTACTGCGGGAACAGACCCAATTGTAAATGTGGGTGGTAGGGATGTACTCATGTTTAGTTCAAATAATTATCTTGGTTTAGCTACTCATCCAAGAGTTATAGAAGGCGCGAAAATGCAGCTGAAGAAACATGGTGGTGGTCCAGGCGGATCGAGATTTTTATGTGGGAACATTGATATTTTGGATGATTTAGATAAAAAAGTTGCAGCTACAGTGGGGGCTGAGGATGCTATAACGTTTCCTACGGGCTACATGGCAAATCTTGCAATATTTAATACTTTGATGGATCCTCTTCTTGGTGCCTTGCCGTATTCTAAGAACAGTGGAGTTATTTTTAGCGACGAGTATAATCATGCTACCGTAGTTGATGGTTGCCGTCTTTCTTCAGCTAAAAAAATTGTCTTTAAACATAATGACATGGCGGATTTGGAATCGAAATTAAAAAAGTTTAGTAAAAATAAACACAAGATGATAATTACAGAAGGAGTTTTTAGTCTAGACGGTCATTTGGGGAAACTAAAAGAGATCGCCGATTTATCGAAAAAATATAATTGTATATTTATGGTTGATGATGCTCATGGTATAGGGGTAGTTGGGGAAAAGGGTGGTGGCGTACCTCAGTTATTAAAGATTACTAAAGATGTAGACATCTTTATGGGTTCTTTTGATAAAGCATTGGGTTGCATGGGTGGTTATTTGGCAGGTAAGAAGGAGTTAATAGAATATCTTAGGATAGCCTCAAGACCTTATATATTTTCAAGTGCAGTACCGGGAGTTTTGGCTGGCGGTGCAATAGCGGCGCTTGATATTTGTTGTGATCAAAAAGGAGCAATTTTAAGGAGAAATTTGATGAAAAATTCGAACTATGTAGGGACTAAATTAAAGAAATTGGGCTATAATGTTTTGGGTGATGGTACGGTCTTTGCACTTCCTGTTATCATTGGAGATGAAGACAAGGCAATCCAGTTTTCAACCAGACTTTTTGAGGAAGGGATTTTTATCCCTAGCTTTAGATGGCCTGCAGTACCAAAGGGGACAGCGAGAGTGAGAGTTACTCCTATGGCTACACATCAGAAAAAGCACTTAGATTATCTTGTCGATGTTTTTTATAAGGTTGGGAAAGAATTGAGCATAATTTAGTTATGAATAATTTGAACTATTTAACATTAGTTGCAGCAATAGCAAACTTTGTTCTTGGATTAATAGTTTTTTTAAGGAATCCAAGAAAAACTGTATATATACTTTTTGGTATCGTTGGTCTCGTCACAGGGATTTGGTGTCTGTTAAATTTTATGTTTTGGCTTAGCCCTCAGCTCTTCTTGTTTAAAAGCCAATATGCTTTTGGACCGTTAGTCGTAATCAGCTCTATTTTTTGGATAGAGACTTTTCTGGGGAAACTGAGTAGAACCAAATTAATGTTTTTTTCTGCTCTATTGGTGGTTTTGTTTTGTATTCCCTTGGTTGACGGATTAGTCATAAGCCATTTAGATATAGCAAGTGGTAGCCAGTTGATTTTTGGTCATGGCCCTCTGTTCGATATCTATAGTATAGTTATAAATATTTTATTTCTTTATGTAGCCTTCAGGTTGTTAAGAGAACGACTACGAGCCAAGGGGATGGTGAAGAAGCAGCTAAACTATATGCTTTTTGGCATGGTTAGTACGGGTCTCATTTCTGTAATTTTTATATTTGTTTTGCCTTTTTTTGGCATCAGTCTTATTACCTCAATTGATGCACAGAGTACATTAATATTCGTAGCTTGTTCTGCCTATGCTATAGTCAAGCATCGTCTGATGGATATCAGGATGATTGTGGCGCGGTCAGTGGCATACACTATTCTGATGGCTATCATTGCTGCCTTCTATGTTGTGACTGTTTTGGTTCTTGAGAGAGCTCTCTTTCCGAATAGCATGGATTCCTTGAACTATGCTCAGATGGCCCTGAGAGCTGTAGTGACACTTGTCGTAGTGTTCACCTTTCAGCCGCTTAAGAAGTTTATCACCAAAGTAACGGACAAGATATTTTTCAAGCAGTCATATAATCCGGAGAAGGTGTTGGATAAGCTCTCCCATACCATGGGTTCGAGTATCGTCCTCATAGAGCTGATGTACAAGACGTTGAATATCCTCATCCAGGATATGAAGGTTTCCAGAGGTTTCTTCGTTATTTTGAAGGACAAGGATACCATAGCTACCACTCATGGAGTTGGCTATAAGAATCTTCCGAAAATAAATCTGAAGGATATCCATCTCTTGAGTGAGAACTCTATCTTCGTCTTTGATGAGCTGGATGAGGGGTCCAAGCTGAAGGCTGTCCTGAGGCGGCATGACGCGTCTGTAGCGATACCGCTGAAGTCGAGTAATGGACTTTCCGGCATCCTTTTCTTAGGAGAGAAGAGCTCAGGTGATATGTACTCCCGCCAAGACCTAAACATATTTGAAATCATCGGTCCGGAGGTTGCGGTAGCCATAGATAACGCCAAGTCGTATGAGGAAATACAGAAGTTCAATGCGGTCTTGAGAAGCGAGATTAAAAAAGCCACTAGTGAGCTTGAGTTGGCAAATAATAATCTGCGTGATCTGGACAAGGCGAAGGATGAGTTTATATCTATGGCATCGCATCAGCTCCGTACTCCGCTGACGGCTATCAAGGGGTATCTATCTATGCTACTGGAGGGAGATGCAGGGGAGATTAAGATGGCGCAGTTCGACTTTATCAAGGAGTCATATGATGGAGCGAACAGAATGGTGGCGTTAATCAATGATTTGCTGAATGTATCCAGGATGGAGACGGGACGATTCTTCCTCGATATCTCAGAGTTTGACTTAAATAAAGTTGTCGAGGAAGAGGTAAATCAGCTCAAAAAGTTTGCCAGTGACAAGGATCTGAAGCTCAAACTAGATGCGAAGAAAGTGCCGATGGCTCTGGGTGATGAGCTGAAGATGAGGCAGGTGGTGATGAACTTCATAGACAACGCTCTCCACTATACTCTGGACGGGACTGTCACTGTGAAGCTCTATCCTGACTCTGAGGATGCAGACAAGATATACTTCGAGGTAAACGATACAGGACTAGGTATACCGAAAGAGCAGCAGAAGCATCTTTTCGCGAAGTTCTACAGGGCTGAAAATGCCAGAAGAGTCAGGCCTGATGGTACGGGGCTGGGGATATTTATGGCGAAGAGGGTTATCGAGGAACACGGCGCGAAGCTAATCTTCGAGTCAGAGGAAGGCAAAGGTTCGAAGTTTGGCTTCTGTCTCTCTAGGAAGGAGATGGAGCTGAAGCAGAAGGTGATGCCCAGTCTGAACATGGATAGTGTCACTCCCAAAGGTGTCAAGGATACCGAGGAGTCAAAGGAGGAGGAGAAAAAAGCAGTGGAAGCTCCGAAGGAAGAGACAGAGAAGGAGCCGGAAAAGGAGAAGGTGGCAGTGAAGTAGAAGATTATCGTTTGACTTGCTGTATGAGTCTGATAGTATATGAACTATAAAAAGAGAGGAGTAGAAAATGGTAGGAAGAGAGAAACCGGAGGAGTTAGCAGATGAGTATGAGGGGGGAGTTGTAGAGGAAATGGATGATGAGGGTATCGAGCAAAGGCTGGAAAGTATTGCCAGAAACTATGACTTGCCTGACGCCGAAGAAGCAACCATACTTGGCGAGGCAGGGAGAGTATATGCGCGGATGTATGGTCAGGACTTCGAAAGTCATGGGGGAGATCCGATGAGTATCAGTGATGCGCTTGATATTCTTGACGGAAATGATGAAGAAGAGTTGCCGAAAGCTGCCTAGTTATAGCGGTATCAATAAAAAAGAGCACAACGTGGGTTGTGTTCTTTTTTATTGCTGCGTGGGTCTATAAGCCGGGTTCTGTCCCCGCACCTTTTAGCCTTCAAAGACCTATTCTTCTCTTGAGTTGTCCCCATGCTTTGCCGTAATACTTCAAGCTTTTTTCTCTTTCTTGGGCAAGATTTTTGTCTTTGAATGATTCGTAATAGATTAGGTTCCAAGAGCCAGATTTTGGTTTGGTAAATTTTGATTTACCCTCATTATGCTCTCTGAACCGTCTCCTTAAGTCTGTTGTGAATCCAATGTATAGCGATTGATCTATTTCACTTTGTAGAACATAAACATAATACATAAACTGTATTCTATCATAAAATTCACAACTAAAGGCTAAAAGGTGCGGGGGATGACCATCTATCTATGCGTCCGGACCAGCATACTCGGGACGAGCAGCCCTTCTCCATATTTGTGAGAGCCGACCATACTTTTCAGCATAGTTTAGCATACACATGGAAGCATGTTGGCCCACCGGACTTGCACCAAGTAAGGTTTACCTCCGTTTATCGTCACCGATAAACGCTGTGGGCTCTTACCCCACTCTTTTCACCCTTACTCCAACGAGTTGGAGCGGTATATGTTTCTGTGGCACTAGCTCGGGTCTTGAGACCGGTTGCATTTCGCAACTACCTTGCTCTACGGTGCCCGGACTTTCCTCTCCTTGCGGAGCGGTCATCCGACCTACGCAGCAAACGCATTATAGCATACTGAAAGCAATATTTCAACCTTATTATTGAATGATGGCCCTTTTTCTGCTATACTGTCTGAGTCATTCTGTCGTAGTTTGGCCCCATCGTCTAGTGGTTAGGACGTCAGGTTTTCATCCTGGAAACAGGGGTTCGATTCCCCTTGGGGCTACCAAGAAAATATCTCACCTTCTGGTGGGATTTTTTCTTTTGTATCCGAGTGGATGAGAACTCCTGAGATGATAGAATAATCAAGAATAAAGGAGTATAAGATTACGATTTAGATAGCAAAACGTTAACAAGCATACAATCTGTGATAGCGGTAAGTTCCCCTTGGGGCTACCAAAAAGACAATAATCTCTTGTAGATTGTTGTCTTTTTGAGTCTCAAATATTTCTATTTGCAAGTAATTTATTTATGGTATATCTTAAAAGTAGCACCTTAAGCAGGCTGGTGTCTGGTTTCTGGAAACCTTATTTTTGAAGGGGGAGCAATGAACCATCAAGATGAGGTTGAGATGGGTAATCTGCAATGCTATCTCGAACGAGTCCAAAACGGAAAGGTCAGCGGAGCTGAGCCGTTTCATACCATCACCTTTCTTCTCAACAAGATGCCCGAGTGTCTTATCGAGGAGGCAAGGGAGTTACTGGACTCGCAGTCTCCTGCTGTTTTCCCTCGGAGATTTGATGATCTCATCAGGGATGCATCTCCGGATAGCATGGCAGAAGTGTCCAGGCTCTTCGCGGAGGAACGGCTCTGTCAGCTGGGCGAGATTGATCGTAACGATCAAGAGAGACGACCCCACTGTCACGATCGGCACCTTCGATTGATAGAAGGCATGGGTGAGTCTGACGCAACGGAACGGCACACAGGACACATCAGTCTGGCCACGTGATATCTTCTCCTCGGTCTGGGCTATGGTAAACGGGCAATCTAGACTTGTATGCGAAAGCGCATAACTCGACGATTGCCCCTGTTTTTTGTGAAACCTACAGTGACAGTGATGGTATTTTATGCTAAAAAAATCGGAAAGAAGGATAAAAGATGATTGAAACACTAAAGAATATGTTCAGAAGGAAGGTGAGGACGACACTCACCATTTTTGGTATAGTTATCGGTGTTCTGGCCCTGGTTGTACTTGGAGCTCTGGCTGAGAAGATGAATCTGATGATGCAGGGAGGGGAGAAGTTTCTGGCAGGACAGATTACCGTATCTCCGTCAGCCAAGGAAGGTGGCGGTGGCATGGGGCTACAAGGCTCAGGATTCCTGGATCAGACACAAATCAAGGAAATAGAGAAAGTATCCGGTGTAAAGGCCGTACAGGCAGGTGTCGAAACACTGTACATCGATCCTGACAAGGAAGATGAAGGAATGAGCGTGAGCTTCGGAGCTCCGAAGTCTATCATGGGGGCAGACCTAAACAGTAAATTTGAAAATATCAACTGGAAGACTCTGAATATGAAGAGCGGAAGGATGCTGGTAAAAGGCGACAAAGGGATAGTAGTAGTTGGTTCTGATATAGCCTTGGACAAGAAGATATCTACCGGAGACAAGATGAAGCTTGGTAGTAAAGAGTATGAGGTCGTAGGAGTGCTAGATAAAACTATGACCGGTCCTGACTCCTATATATTTATGAACATAGTTGATGCCAGAGATGTTCTGATAGCACAGAATCCCACTCTCAAGTCACTGAAGTCAAAGGCAAAAAGCGCTCGGAAAGCTCTGAAGGATCCTTCATTTGCCTATCTATCACCGGAAGTACAGTCACAGATCAGGCAAGCAGCCGAGTTTAAGAGCGAGGATATCATAACAAGTGCGTCTGTCAGTTGGGAGGACGGTCAGGATCCTGAGGCATTAGCAAAGGATATAAAGAGCAAGTTAAAGGGAGTGAGCACCATATCTCCTGCAGATGGCAAGAAGATGATAGAGTCCGTCTCGGTGCTCATGAATGCGATAATAGTGGGGAGCGCCCTCATAGCCCTACTGGTCGGTTCTCTCTCAGTTATAAACACTATGATAATGTCTGTATCGGAAAGAAAGAGAGAGATAGGTATAAAGAAAGCTGTCGGAGCTCATGATAGGCACATCATCAAGGAGTATCTGATAGAGTCCTCTATGATAGGACTTCTGGGCGGACTTCTGGGGCTAGGTCTAGGGAGCACCATAGTCTATGGGATAAACAAGGCAACTGAAGCAAAAAACATACAGATATTTCAGGTAACGCCTAGGCTTGCCATCGGAGCACTAGTTTTTTCCATTACACTTGGAGCGGTTGCCGGACTGTATCCTGCATGGCATGCAGCCAGGATTAATCCGGTCAAGGCGCTGAAGGAAGAATAATGTGGGTAAATAGGTTATTAGGTTAATGGGTTAATAGGAAAAAATAATGGCAAAAGAAAAGAAAATAATCATAGAGGCGAAAAATCTGAAGAAATCCTACAAACTGAGTAAGGAGAATATAGTTAATGCCTTAAATGACTTAAGTCTGAAGATAGAGAAGGGTGAGATAGTAGCCATTATGGGTCCCTCGGGCTCGGGCAAGTCCACACTCTTAAACATGTTTGGCATACTGGATAAGCCGTCCGGCGGAAAAGTGATAATAGACGATAAGGATATATCGAAAGAGAAGAAGAATAAATTTCCAAAGATACGCTCTGAGATGGTGGGCTTTATATTCCAGCAGTACAACCTCATACCAACTCTTTCCGTTCTGGAAAATGTCATGCTCCCTTTGAAGTATTCAAAGGCAAAGAAGTCAGAAGCGAAGGCAAGAGCTCAGAAAGTGTTGGAAGAAGTAGGGATGGGTAATAGAACAAGTTCGAAACCGACACAACTCTCCGGTGGTCAGCAGCAGAGAGTGGCGATAGCCAGAGCGCTGGTAAACAACCCCGCTATTATACTTGCTGATGAACCTACCGGAAATCTGGACACGAAGACTGGTGATGAGATCATAGATATGATGGTTCGTTTGAATAAAAAGACGGGGCAGACATTTATCATAGTGACTCACAACCCTGATGTTACACGTATAGCTGATAGGGTAATCCATCTCAGGGACGGAAAGTTAGAGAAAATTAAGTAAGGGCGCAAGTTACCCCATAAATGTCCTAGGCAAGGACATTTTGCACTTTTTCTTTTAATACTTCATTGGGTGTTTTGCCACCCAGGGCAATGTGTTCTAAATCATTGTAATACATATTCCAGAGTTTCATCTTCATCTTTAACT
>Ga0172369_10001390_pt1 | contig 34860 bp, 35 predicted proteins | sample LakKiv25m_FD_114539 | JGI IMG/M metagenome (GOLD analysis project Ga0172369, IMG submission 114539) | Freshwater microbial communities from Kabuno Bay, South-Kivu, Congo - kab_022012_11.25m | ecosystem: Environmental > Aquatic > Freshwater > Lake | place: Democratic Republic of the Congo... | reverse complement strand
CACTTGATTTATATCTTTGGTCATTCATCTGGTTTTTCCTCTTTTTGTGCTGTTTTTTCATTATTCAAAAATAAGAATATTCACTCGTTTTTCAGTAAGTTAATTTTTAGAACTCCCCTTAATCCTTTTCCCTCAACTTCCAACCCAAAAGATTTAGAAGCCAAATATGACTCGAATATTACCATAGGAAATCCGACAGCCACAGCCGACAGAAAAAATAAAAGCGGCAGAATAGGTGTTTGCCATAATGGGTGCATTTTGCTCCCGGCGATTATCATTAGTGTTCCCAGCGATGACTGATGAAGGGTTGAAAGCACCACACCTGCTATAATAAAAATAAACATGGTCAGATTCAAACCTTTGTCTAGAAGTCTTAATAAAGAATCAATAGGTTTGTTCAATATTTTTAGGAAAAAAGGAAAATTAACCCTCCCAATAAATCTCTCTGTAACAATCGGTAAGAACTCGATGTAAAGTACAGTGAGATAAATCATAACGCAAATACCTACCTCGAAAAGTGCAGAATTCGGATTCCAGAAAACAAGGGGATGCCAAACATAATACCATCTACCAATGTCAACTACTACACCTAATGCAACGAATGTGTATCCAAGCATAGCAGTCAGCAATGCAGGACGAACAATGAAATGATAATACTCTCTGTGCATAATATGACCTAAAGCTGCCGTTGTAAAACCCCCTGCAGCAAGAGCTACTCCCGTTGCTACATCAATTCCTATCCAAATACCCCATGGATATTGGTTATTTAAATTGGTTACTGCACCAATTCCAAAAAAGAATCTGCCTGCAAGAAAAACCAATCCGTTGAGAGCGACTAGTATTAAAATAAATACTCCCGGTGTTAAAAATTTTCTGATTACGTAAGTTCCGGATAGCGGTGTTGGAATATGTCCGTTGCCCATTATTCTTCCCCTCCTTCCATTTCGATTTCTTTCTTTCGTTTAGTAATCCACATAACAGTACCCAATAAAGAATAGAACAGAACAGGTGGTACAAAATAAGCAAAGATTCCATGTTGAATCGCTTCGGATACACCGGGTGCATGTTTTCCTCCAAGCTTCGGGAAACCCAAATCATAAAAGCTTCTGTTCGAAAGATAAACCCATGATGTTCCGCTTACTTCATCTTCACCATATAAATGGTTGATATATTTTTCAGGACTTCTCTTGATTTTATCCTTTGCTAAGCGAACAATATCCGAGCGTTGACCGAAAGTTAATGCTTCTACAGGGCATATTTCAACACATGCCGGCAATTGTCCTTCTTTTTTTCTTTCATAACAGAAATCACATTTTCTTATTTCAGGTTCGATAGCTTTGAAATATTCAAATGAAGGTATTTGAAATGGACATGCAACCATGCAATACCTGCAACCGATACATTTACTGTCATCCCAAATTACCGAACCATCTTCCTTTTTTGACAATGCGCCTACTATACATGCGGACACACACGCTGGCTTGTCGCAATGCATGCATTGAATTTTTACATTAACCGGTAATAAGGGATTCTTTAAATTATGATATTCATTTACTACTGTTAACGCATCAATATCAGGTCTTCTAATTGATTCAAATACTGTTCTGTCTGCATAAGTGTTAATGTCATTTGTCGGTATATTGTGAGCAACCTTGCAAGCATATTCACAGTTCCGGCATCCAATACAAACGGTAGTATCCACTAAAACACCCATTCTCTTTTCGGATAATATATTATCTGGTTGGGAATTTGCGGCAGTATTTGTTATTGCCAATGAAGATATTCCGGCAGTGGCAATCTTTAAAAATTTCCTTCTCGATTCTAATTCCATAATTTCACTCACTCAAAAACTATATTATATTCTATAATCAAAATAATGATTTTTTAAACCGTATTACCATTAAGTAATATAGCTGAAAAGCAATTTAACAAATAATTATCCTATGGAAAATTAACTCAATTATCTGTAATCGTTGTGTGGTTTAGAACTGATGATAGGAAAATAACAGATTCGTAAATACAAAATAATAAAAAGATTTATTCAATCGTAAAACGTAATAGTTTCCGACTTTATTTAATAGTCATTATCACTACTGTCCAGTTAAAAAGAAAATCAATTTAATAAGTAATTAAATTACATAAAATTACGAAATAAAAATCATTTTTCGATTTGAATTTTGCAAATTATCTTTTTTTCAATAATGTGAAAAGAGATATGAATACAGGCAAAACAGTATTTACACAGGCAATTAGTTTTATCACCAAGTATGAGTTCGATAAATTTGTCAATAAATATAATGGGAATTACAAAACTCGCCATTTCAGTTGTTGGGATCAATTTCTTGCCATGAGTTTTGCACAATTAACGTACAGAGAAAGCTTAAGAGATATAGAAGCTTGTTTGCAAACAAGAGGTCGCAGATTATATCATCTTGGTTTCCGAGGCAATATCACAAGAACAAATCTATCTAATGCAAATGAAAGTAGAAATTGAATGATATATTCGGATATTGCTTTATATTTGATATCACAGGCAAGAAAATTATATGAAAATGATAAGATACCGGATTTAGAACTTGATGAAACGATATATGCAATTGATTCCAGTACTATAGATTTATGCTTATCATTATTTCCTTGGGCTAAATTCAGGAAAAGAAAAGCAGCAATAAAACTCCATACGGTAATTGATATCAGAGGTTCAATCCCGACATTCATCCATATTTCCGATGGAATTATGCACGATGTCAATGTTCTCGATTTAATATCAACGGAGCCAAATGCAATTTATATAATGGACAGAGGATACCTGGATTATAGAAGGTTGTATAGGATTCAAATTTCTGATAGCTTTTTCGTGATAAGAGCAAAAAGAAATCTTAAGTTTAAAAGATTATACTCAAGAAAAGTTGATAAATCTTTAGGATTGCTCTGTGATCAAACAATAGTACTTACGGGGTATTATCAATCACAAGACTATCCCGCAAAACTTAGGCGAGTAAAATATTATGATAATGAATCCGATAGAGTGTTTGTTTTTCTGACAAATAATTTTGAAATTGATGCAATAAATATCGCTGAACTTTATAGGAACAGATGGAAGATTGAATTATTTTTTAAATGGATAAAACAGAATTTGAGAATAAAAAAATTTTATGGAACATCGGCTAATGCTGTTAAAACACAAATATGGATAGCCATCTCGACTTATGTTCTGATTGCAATAATGAAAAAGAAATTGAAATTAAAGCAATCTTTATATCAAATATTACAAATTCTAAGTGTAACCATTTTTGAGAAAGTCCCTATTTATCAGCTATTTAATGAAACTGATAAAATCGATAAAATTTATTCTTTTGATAACACATTGAATTTGTTTAATTTGTAACTGGACAGTAGTGAGTCATTATGTCTAAATACCTTTTCAATCTCTTTAACTATATTTTCGCTAGCACCCCTATACTTAAAAATATAATCCCGGTTTAACATACCTGCCTGTAAACGATATGTTTCGTTTTTTACTACTTTCTTAATCCATTCAGCCATTTCAAAGGAATTGGAAACTACAATTAAACTCCCGTATTCTTTTAACTTGAGAGCATCCGGCGAATTAGTCATTTTAGGTCCACAAGAAAGTGGAATACCATATCCCGCCGGTTCTGTTACACTATGAACACCGGAACCGAAAGCCCCCCCAATAAAAGTAGCATCTGCAATAGAATATAAACTTAAAAGCTTTCCAATGCTATCCACTATAATGTGATTTTTTCCTAAAAAGTTGGAGATTACTGACTCATCTTTTTCTTTGACAAGAAAATCTTCGACCTGAGAAAGTAAAAAGCTGTTAGGTATTTTATTTTTTAATTTTTTTAAATGGCTTTCAGTTGGTTCATGAGGAACAATTATCAATCTTAGTTCTTTTTGTGAGTCTTTCTCGAATTGACGGATGGCATCGATAATTATATCTTCATCTTCATCCCATGTGCTTCCTGCAACAAGAACAAAATCATTTTCCCCGAATAAAGCCAAATCTAATACCTTTTTTCCCTGGTTTAACTCTACATTTTCAATAATCCTATCAAAACGCGTATCGTTTAAAGTATTTACTTCAGCAGTAATGTCTAATTCCCTGAAAAATGCAGAATGTTCCTCAGAGACAGTATAAATTTTTTGAAAGTAACTATAATTAGATTTTGTAAAAGGTCTTATAAGGAAACATTCATAAAGATATTTCCAACCAGGTTTTGTTGCACAAATAAGCATCGCCGGTATTTTCTTTTTCTTAAGTATTTCTAAGTGATTCCTCCATATTTCATACCTGACGAAAATAGCAATATCCGGTTTGATTGTTTTAACAAAATACTTGGCATTTGCCCTTGAATCAAATGGCATGTAAAGAACGGTATCGGCAAAACTGTAATTTTTTTGATTATTATATCCTGATGGAGAATAAAAAGAGACAATAATAAATATTTCGCGATTATTTTTTTTAAGTTTTTCGATTATTGGCTTTGCCTGTTCAAACTCCCCCATAGATGCCGCATGAAACCAAATACGATATTTCCCGTTACCCTGTAGTTTTGATTTAAATCCTACAAGAACATCTTCCCAGTTACTTTCTCTTTCCCTCAATTTTTTATTAAAGGGTTTCAAAATTGCAACAACAAGAGATAATAATGGTATAGCAATTAAATTATAAAGTATAGAAATTAAATTCAATTTATTTTTTCATTTATCCAACATACTAAAATGCAATTTAAGTAAGAATTGATTATTTACAAGACTGTTTCTGTTGCTACTCGAACTTAAAGACAGTTGGTTTATTAATACGATTTAATTTAATTCATTCAAATAAATTTTATTAATTTGTATGTTATTGATATAAATAAATCATGATAAAATGGAATTTGAACAAAATTTAAATGATTTCAACTTAAAACCTGAAGATTATTTCTCTCAGTCAAGAGCTGAGATGCTTAAGTATATTAACAAAAATCCAAAGAATATTCTCGATGTAGGATGTGGTAAAGGTTATTTCGGGAAGTTGATTAAAGAAAAAACCAAAGCAACGGTTTGGGGAATCGAAATGGATGACACTGCAGGAAAAACCGCTAAGGAATTTCTTGATAATGTCTTTATCGGAGATGTTTTTAAAGTCATTGACACGCTTCCTCAGAAATTCTTTGACTGCATAATATTCAATGATATTTTGGAACACTTGGAAGACCCATATTCACTGCTAATCAAAGTGAAATCAAATTTGACGGAAAAAGGAACCTTAGTTTGTTCTTTACCGAACGTCAGATATATCGGCAACTTAAAAAGACTTCTAATTGACAAGCAGTGGAAATATGAGGATGCAGGTATTCTTGATAAAACACATCTCAGATTTTTCACTAAAAGAAGCATTATTGATACTTTCAAAGAACTTGATTATGAGTTCATCAAAATCGAAGGAATAAATCCTGCAAGAACTAAATTATTTCATGTCTTTAATTTATTGTCACTTGGTAATTTATCCGATACAAGATTTCTTCAATTTGCTTGTGTCGTTAGACCAATAGATAAAAAATAACTCATAGAATTTAATGGTTCAACAAATTATTATTTAATCAATAATTCATGTAAATTTGTATTTTTAAAATCATAAACCCAATAAAATGGCTAAAAAAAAAGCGAAAAGAAGAGAAGATATTAAATCAGACAAAGATTTAAATATAAATGAGAAAGTAACTGAATCTGTTGAAATATCCGGTAAAGTTGATGCTGAGAAGTTTCAATTCAATTTTAGAAACAAGAAGTTTTTTGCTTCAATTCCATTTGGTATAGCTATAATCATCTACATTTCAATATGGATTTTCGAACCGGGAGAACCGGTCGTTGACCCATGGTTTGCCGCTGTTAAGCTGGTTGATTCTTCTCAAAAGATTACTGACCCTGTTATAAAAAACAAATTATTGAATGAGGGAGGAAATGACTTAAGACATTTGGTAAAAATCCATCCGTATCATGCGAGGGTAAGGTTTTTTCTCGGATATTATTATTTTGTAACTCAGAATTGGGATTCATCAATGACAGAATTGAAAGAAGCCGCTCATCTTGACAGCGGTTCCACAATAAATTCTATATGGCCCAATGCTCATGATTTAATTACTAAAGTTGCCATCAATAAAAGTGTCCCGGTAATGAATCAGGGAAATCTGCAGAAAGCTAAGGAAATATTGTTGGATGCTTATCCATACTATCCGAGCAATCCTCTTTTGAATAAATATATTGGAAATATTTATTTTAATCTCGGAGAATACGATAATGCTTTCAGGCATTTTTCAACAAGTATGCAAGGAGACCCTAATGATGCAGATGTAGTAAATATAATTGGAGTTTTGTATAAAATGAAGGGAGATATGAACAATGCCAAAGCCCACTTCCAAAGAGCTTTGCAAATCAATCCAAATCATCCACAGGCAAAAGTGAATATAGTAGGACTGAATTAGTGAAAGTCGAATAACAGATGATAATTAATTAAGATGGCAGAAAATCGAATTGACGGAAAAAAAGGAAATACAAAAGTCAACAGACCTTTTTATTTTGTTTATCGTCATTTATTGATATTTTTTTTTCTTATTTTTTCAAAATCAGTTGTCATGGCTGATGAAGAAAAAGATTCAAGACCCTTTATTTTTTATCCCAAAGCATATAATAACTGGAATTTTGAAATGTCTGCAGGTTTAAGCTTAACTAAGCTCCCAATGAATGTAGTTGAGGAAGAAATTAATCAATCACCTATGCCTGAACTACATTTCCGATTAGGTTTACCGGCAAAAATTTCCTTGACAACAGAACTAAAATCAAATTATCTGGCAAATTACGGTTCACTTGGGGTTCAATGGACTTTTTGGAAAAAATTCGTAGATGTAGCTGTTGGCGGCAAATTTAACGCATGGTTTGGACATCTTGAAATGGAATCCTTCAAACTGAAAGCCGAAGGAATGATACTTTCTCCATACATTTCATTAGGATTTGATTTCAAGGACTTTTTATTATCTGTTCAGTTCGAAACTCAGACTAATAGAATGTGGACACAAATTGACGATAAAGATATTGCCAGAACAGACCATAAACTAAGCGGTATTGCCGTAAACATTAATGCCGAGCAGCCTCTTTGGCACAATCATTATGTTGTAATGGGAGTCAAGTTAAATTATGCAAAATTCTTCTATCAGTCTTGGATGTCTTATACAACAATTAACGAGTATTTGTTCTACCCGGAATTCAGATTCGGATTTGTACTATGATAAAAAAAAGGATATTATTCATATATTTCTCAATCATCTTCATCTACTCATGTGAGTTTGACATGGCTGATGTTCCTATTCCTGTATTTTCTGAAAGTATTTTAAAGAACACAACTCCTATTAATGATTTTATTAAGTCAAACATGGAGGGAGTATATTCATCTAACGACAGCAAGAGTGAATTCGGGGAATCGCTTGTAATTAAGATGTCAGGTCAACATCTCTCAATTTTTACCGGGAAAAATGCAGCTTATTTGATATTTCAGGGAGGAATCTATGAATCATCACTTGTATTCGAAGGTTATTGGAGATTTGCAACTGGAAGTGAAACAGGTCCCACTAAATTAGTTATCAATAATAATGAAGGAGCAGGTGATTTGATTAACGGTAAAAAACCTGAATTATTAAAAATACAATGTTACTATTACAAAGGACCCGGGAAAATCGAAAAACATATAACTTTGACATATAAAAGACCATTAAATAATCAACCTCCTAATTTCAAAATAATTGGTCACAGAGGTGGTGGCAGAAACTCTGACAGATTGCCTGTTTCGGAAAATTCTGTTGAGATGATAATGTTTGCTGAACGGTTAGGTGCTAATGCCATAGAAATTGATGTCAAACTGACTAAGGATAAAATTCCGGTTTTGTTCCATGACGAGAACTTGAGCTTAAGATTAATAAATGAAAGTTATTTTGTAGGAAGCATTGCAAATTACACTTATGACCAGTTGAAAACTTTTGTTACCTTGAAAAATGGAGGCAAAATTCCTACTCTTGAAGAAGCACTCGATACTGTCCTTGAAAAAACAAATCTTTCACTCGTTTGGCTTGATATTAAATCTAATGGTTTGATTGCAGATGTTACAAAAGTTCAAAAAAAATATATTAATAAAGCGAAAGCCATGAAAAGAGATTTGGAAATTTTAATAGGATTGCCTTCAGAAGAAGCAGTTATTGAATATATAAGTATAAAAGATAAAATGGATATTCCAGCACTTTGTGAATTATCCTTAGATTTAGTAAGACAAACAAATGCTTTTGTTTGGGCTCCCAGATGGTCTTTGGGTTTGCAATCTGCTGAAGCTAATATAATGCATTCTGAAGGTCGCAGAGTATTCACTTGGACACTTGATGACTCTCAATTTATTAAAGTTTATCTTGAAGACGGAAATTTTGACGGTATTTTATCGAACTATCCATCAATTGTAGCTTATGAATATTTTATCAGGTAAATATTTCTTATTCATTACTTCCTTAATCTGTACTCTGATTCCAGTTAGCAGTAAGGAAATTATTCCTGATTCTACTTTCAGACTGATTTTTGAACTCTCTGGTGGATATTCCGCTGCATTAGATTCAAATTATACTGATGGTGGAATTACACCATGTATTAGACTTATGTGGGAGCCGAACCGTAAACTCAACATTGGACTGGAAACAGGATATTTATTAATAGAAAAACATTCTGTTGATGAGAAGAAATATGAGACAGGAAAAACTGAAATGGAAGTTTCACTTAGGGCAATACCATTATTAGTTGTTTTTAATATGGAAATATGGAAAACTGATTTCTTTGCAGCAATGGGTGCAAGCTATGTATGGACCGAATTGGATGCATTCAACCAAAAAGTTTACAGCCCGGTCTGGAATTATTCATTAATGTTCGGTTGGGGATATACCTACAATCTAACTGATAATTTCGGTTTTGGAATTGAAGCAAAAAGCTATATTTTCACAAGATTGAATAAATCAGTTGGTAGCATGCAATTTAAATTAAAATATTGTGTTGTTGATTGGTAGCAATTTTTATTCGTTACAATAATCCAATGAGGTCATGTTCACTTATCACATTAACTCCAAGTTTGATAGCTTTATTTAATTTACTTCCCGGATTACTACCTGCAACAACATAACTTGTTTTGGCACTGACAGAACTTGTAACCTTTCCTCCAACCGATTCAATTTTTGCCTTTGCTTCATTACGGCTCATTGAATCAAGTTCACCTGTCAAAACAAAAGTCATTCCTGAAAGTTTCTCTGAATTCTTTTCGTTTTCACCAACTTCAAATTGCAAACCGGCTTGTTTCAAACGGTTAACTATTTCTCTGTTTTTCTCATCAGCAAAAAAATTTACGATTGACTCAGCCATTTTATCTCCAATTTCATAAACACCACATAATTCTTCCTTTGTTGCAGATTGCAATGTATCAATATTTTTGAAATTATCTGCCAGGATTTTTGCGGCACCTTCTCCGATGAACCTTATTCCGATGCCATACAGAACCTTTTTAAAAGGTTGATTCTTGCTGTCTTCAATTGAATTCAAAAAACCTTCGACACTCTTTTCTCCCCAGCGTTCGAGTTTTATTAGTTCACCCTTTTTATTCTTTAAGTCATATATATCAGCAATATCGTGCAATAAACCTTCCGAAACGAGTTGTTCAACATTTTTCTCACCGGCAGCAATATTAAGTGCATTTCTGGACATGAAATGCTCAATTTTTCTTCTAATCTGCCATGGGCAATCAGGAGCATTACAATAATAATTCGCCTCTCCTTCCGGTCGGATTAAGACTGTTTTTAATTCACACGGACATAACTCAGGAAAAACAAATTTTTTAGAATCATAAGGTCTTTTACTCAATACAACAGAGACTACTTTCGGAATTACCTCTCCCCCTTTTTGGATGACTACTGTATCGCCTATTCTGCAATCGAGTTCATCAATGAAATCGGCATTGTGCAAAGTAGCTCTGCTTATCGTTGAACCTGCGAGGAAAACAGGTTCCAAAACAGCCACAGGAGTTACTGTTCCCATTCTTCCAACCTGAAGTTTAATATCGAGCAAAATCGTTTCTGTACTCTCAGCTTCATACTTATATGCAATTGCCCAACGTGGAGAACGGGCTACAGTCCCAAGTATTCTCTGTTGCTGCAGATTGTCAACCTTAATTACAATACCATCAATTTGAAAAGGCAATTCATTTCGTTTCGTTTCCCATGAATTAATGTAATCGAATATTCTTTCAATGTCATTGCATGATTTTATATGTTCACTAACCGGAAAACCAAGATGTTTAAGAATAGAAATATTCTCGAAATGAGATTTTAATTCAACATCAGTTGAATCAAGGTAATAACCAACAAATTTCACTGGTCTTGTCGCAAAAATCTTTGGGTCCAATAGTTTAAGAGTTCCAGCAGTCAGATTTCGAGGATTTGCATACTGCTTTTCGTCATTTTCGATTCTTAATTCATTAATTTTCAAAAAATCATCTTCTAGCATATATACTTCTCCACGAACCTCGAAATTCCTAAGTACCTTTCCCTCAATTTGATACTCACTAATCTTCAAAGGAATTCCCTTAATCGTTTTTATGTTATGTGTAACATCATCACCGGTTGTACCGTCACCTCTTGTGGCAGCTACTGAGAGAGTTCCATCAGTATATCGTAAACTTAGGGCAACACCATCATATTTTAATTCTGTTGTATATTTAAATTCCTTACCTTCCAATAGTCCTTTAACCCTTTTGTCAAATTCCTCCACTTCTTCACGACTGTAAGTATTGGAAAGCGACAGCATCGGTTTTTCATGAGTAACCTGTTTAAATCCCTCAATGGGTTCGCCACTTACTTTATTTGTAGGAGACTCAGGCAACTTTATCTCCGGATATTTTGCCTCAATCTCCTGCAATTCCTGAAACAATCTGTCATATTCCCTGTCATCAACCAAAGGATTAGCTTCGACATAGTATGCATAGTCATATTTACTTATTAAATCAATAAGTTCAATCATCCTCTTTTTAGCTGATAGTTTTTCGCTATCCCCTGAAAATAAAGATAATTCCATGATATTTCTTTTAGTTGCCACTGTTACTAGTTAAATTCAAAATATTTTTTATTGTGAACGTTCTTAATTAAGCAATTTAAATCAAAGTCAATTAATATGAAAAACTTAAATTAAATTTTGAAATTTCATAAAATAGCATTAATTTTGTAGTCTTAAATAATTTAACTTATTAATTTGAGTAATTAAAATGGCTAAACAACAAACTTTTGGCGATAAGCTAAAGAAGAAAAAACAAGCTGATGACCAAATCAGTGTAAAAGTCGTACAAGGTCTTCAATCCGAACTTAGGGGTTCCGTACGATTCATTGAATTGATGGTTAAAGTTAAAGACTTGAATGAACTCGAGAAAATTGACGTAACAAAATTTTAGGATAAAAAATGAAAAAGGGTATTCATCCATATTACCGCACAGTCGAAGTGCAAATGACAGACGGAACAGTTTTTAAGACCAGGTCATGCTATAAAAAAGATAAAATGGTTCTTGAAATTGATTCCAAATCTCATCCTTTCTTTACAGGAAAGCAAGTTCTTGTTGATACTGCTGGTAGAGTTGACAGATTCAAAAAGCGTGCGGAAAAATCAAAAACTTTTCAAAATACAAAAAATTAAGGAGCAAAATAAATGAATCCGATTCATACGATGCAAACGGGAACAGGAAATACAAGACCTAATAAAAGGCAATTTAAAAAGAAGATAAACCCGATGAAAAAGTCGAAAATCGTCGATTATCTCGACCCAAAATTCCTTTCGAGATTTACCAATGACCAAGGGAAAGTATTGCCAAGAAGAATTACCGGACTTAATGCTTTTCAACAAAGAAAAGTCGCAACTGCTGTAAAGTATTCCAGACAATTAGCATTGATTCCATTTGTTGCTAACGACACAGCATAAAAAATTTTTGTAGTGTACGAAACTGGGATGTAGCTCTGGCTATATCCCTTTTTTTATTAGTAAGGATAATTTCCTGTTACAATAATGACTTCTCTCGGATTAACGGAAGTTCCCTTGAAAGCCCCTCTAAAGATTACGTTGTTAATTTTGCCTTTGCTGAATTTAACATTGGAAATATTTAAATTTTTTATCGAAGAATCGCCAGATGTTAAAGTCAAAGTATAATCACCTGAAGGTGAATTTGCAATTTCGGAAGCATTGCCGCTTGCCAGAGAAAAACTTCTGCTATAACCTTCAGTTGTAATAGTCAAATACATTATTGGGGCGTCAGGTGAAACATTTATACAACGAATGTATGTATTTTCTGGTTTCGGATTTGATAAGTCATCTTTCAACAAAATGGATTGGACGGATTCTTCAGCTCCGTATGCAATGAATGTATAATGACTGTCCTTATCTATACTTAAAACGCTGTTGAAAAGAATTTTAATAGTATCACCGAGTGCATTTCTTTCGGTTTTTGCTAATTTCAAAGTATTTTTCTTCCCGGCAATTTTAATTCCCAATGGCAAATAATCAAGATAATATGGAGTAAATAACCTTAGTGAATCATAATAAATGGTGTCAACTCTTTCTACAACTTTGCTCGTTGACAATACAAACAACTGATTTAGATTTTGCTCGGGCATAGCATTAATAAACAGCATATTAGCATAAACCGTAGGTTTGATAACAGTTGAATCATCTATATTAGTAGGACACTCGCAACCCATTGTAAGAATTGCGAGTGTCAAAAGTAAATTTCGTAGAATTTTAATTTTCATTATTTAAAGCTATAACCTGCTCCGAATACTAAACCATTTTTAATTGTAGATTGAATATTATCAACTTTGTAAACAAAGGTGGATACTTCATAACCAACATTGATAGCGATATTATTAAATCCGGATATCGTCAAACCAACTTGTCCTTTACCCATGAAAGAATTTTTCATTAATGATGAACCTCCAAACATTTGTATGTAACCTGTCAGGAATTCTCCGTATTGGAAGTAGTCATTTAACGGTAATGCGAACTTTCCACCAATTGTCAGATATTTAATGCTTGGTAGTCTTTCAAATTGAGTTCCTTCACCCTTGAATGTCGTAGTGAATTCCATGGCAAACTGTTCGGCTCCAAAACTTGCACCAACATACCAGTTGTCATTCATTTTATAAAGTGTAGTTATATTGATATTATTGCCAAAGAAACTCTGACCGGGTGCCGATACTGTAACATTTGGTGTAGGATTGGAGTAAGAAACAATAACAGCATAATTACCGTCATTGAAATTCTTTGCTGGTTCTATATTCAATGTATTCAAGAATGGGTCATATACTTCGTTATTTATAAAACCCTGTGTTAAGTTAGAGTTAGACCCGAATAGATTTGTTTGTTTGTCCGAGTTATTCATTACAGCTACAGGAGCATTGTTAAACAAACTTGCAAGATTACTGCTGTTTTCCTGTGCTGTCTTTTCAGCAGAATTATCTGGGATTGTAGCAACTGACGCTCTTTGAGTACGAGTATAATTTGTCAAATTAGTTTGTCTGACAGTTGCAATATCAGATTTTTCCTGAGAAGATACAACAGGAATGTCCTTTTTAACTTGAGCGACCTCATTAACTGATGGTTCTGAAGAAAATCTGTTATCGGTTAGCATAAATACAGCAGTTGTCAAACTTGCAGTAATAATAACTGCGGCAACTGTCGAAGCATGTTTCCTGATAAATCTTGAAACCGCATTACCGACGGGTCGCATAGAAATACCGCTTTCGGGATTAGGTGCAATTCTCCTGAGATAATCACTCGAAGGAATAGTAAATCCCAGTGAATTAAAAATTGCATTTGTGCTTTCAGTAGGAGGAGATATAGTCCTCATATCGCTCATAGCAACATTTTGAAACTGAACCTGTTGATTGAACTCGACTCTAAGGTCGGGATTTTTTGCCAGTTCAGCAAATAATACATCTTCGTTCACTGCATTTAGCTGTGAGTCCAGATATTCGTGAATTAATTTTGAATAACTCATTTCTCCACTCTTTTATTTTATTTTGACAAATCTTCTAAATATGGTGTTAATATTTCTTTTATTTTCTCTTTCGCCCGCCAAACCCTGTTCTTAATTGCCGAAGTTGTTTCACCGGTAATCTTGGCAATTTCGGGATAGGAAAGACCTTGATATAATCTAAGAACGAAAGCTTCACGATACTCGGTTTCGAGCAATTCCAATGCTGACGCCAGCAACTGAAGCATTTCGTTTCTTTCATAGTCCGAATCGTTAGTCCAGGTATGAAAGTCTTCAATACTAAAATTTGGCTTTCTGTTCCTCTTGTGGTTGATGCAAATATTCCTGGCTATAGTCAACAAAAATGCCGGGACATTATCAACCTTGTGATGGTCTTTAGCCGAATCAAAGAACTTTAAAAATGTTTCCTGAAAAATGTCTTTGGCATCTTCAGAGTGACCCGTTACTCTCAGGCAATAAGCAAATATTCTTTGAGAATATCTCGCATAAAGCTCTGCAAAAGCAGACTCAGCTTCGCTTCTCTTTCCGCTCAGCATGTCAAACAGCTGATTATCGTCATATTTGCTGATTTTATTGCTCATAAAAATTAAAACGCTTCACACACCAAATTGTTTCATAAAAAGTTATAAAAATCATCTCCAAAAACCCCTGTGTACATTACTGCAAATAACTCTTGTCTTTTCGGTTATCACATCGAGAATTTCAAGATTACCTGAAAACCTGTCGGGATTATTTTTAAAGCGTTTGGTATAGAGTATGTTTTTCCCGTCTTTTGACCAAACCGGATAAAGAATATACTCATTTTCTCCAACACTTGTCAACTGCTCCCAAGAAGTCGCCAAAGTATCGCTTGTAAAATTCCGCTTCCAAAGATTGCCTCTTTTATCGGTAACAACTATCTTTGTTCTATCTGGTGAAACAATCGGATTGTAAGCACCTTCATTCGCAACATTGATTGTGTATGATTTTGTATCGTTTTCAACATACCAAACTCCAACATGGTCTAATTTATCATGTACCGTATAGCTGTAAACAATAACGTCCTGATGAGTCCAATCCAACGTTGCTTCGCCTCTTTGACCGATAATTCCGAAAGACAATTCCTTACTGAAAGCCAATGTTTTTGGGTTATCAGAGCTGACAACATCAATTCTTAGCGGTGCCTGCAAACTGTCTCCTTCAAAAAATGCAAGATATTTTCCGTCAGGTGAAAAAACCGGAATAGTATTCGGGCAAATATCATAAGATTGAAAATCCCAGATTGTACCACCGGTTCCAATTACAACTTCACTGAACCCTGCATAGAAAGCAATATGTTTACCGTCTTTCGAAATCACAGGAAAATTGATTTTCGGAAATGTACCTTGGTCAATCAAATCATACACAGAATTTTTTTCCAAATCAAATCCCTGCAGATTGTCGTTATTATTATCTCTTCTGCTCCAAAACACAATATTGTTATCAACTGATGCAGCAGAGTATATTATACCGAAACCAACCAACTCAGTGAGATTATCACCGTTTAACTTAACTGAAAAAATACCGGGATTGTCAGAGTTCAAAGACAATCCGGAAAAAATTATATCACTATCGGCCAAATCATTTTTTATCGGGTTACTGCAATCGGGACACCCTTGCAACAACATGAGCGACAAACACACAACCATAAGCAATATTTTAACCGACCAAAGTCTCATAATTCCCTTTTCTTCCATCTCGCCAGTCAACAGAAAGTTCGCACTTTCGCTAAGATTATATAATATTTAAAAGAACTTTTCATGAATTACACTTTTCTATAACTATAATGACACATAAACAGACAAATCGTCTCAAAAAAATTGAAAATATTTTTGCATTATTTTATAAAATATATATAAAATAATAGGAAATACCATTTTTAGTTAAGTATCATCAATTATAAATCATTTTTAAGTTCTTATAATTTAATTACTTATCAAATTTACAAAAAAAAGTTGTAAAAAAATGAAAAAAAATATTTTTTTTGAGGAAAAAATGATAAAAATGAAAATATTTTAATGAAATTTATAGCTTATTACTGTTGCATATTATTATATATTAAACTTAATATTTATCGAAAAATTAATTTTATTACTTGTTCTTATGTTTACTTGAAGATATTTGAAATAAAAATGTAATTTTATCATACAAAAATTATTACATTTGAATTATGCGGTAAAAATATTTAATTCAATTTTTATTTTATTTGCAGGTTGTAAAAACTATGCAATAAATTCAACTGCTTCACGTAATTTTGAGACTGCTTCATCAACAGTATCACCAAATGAACTTACGTTCACATTGATACATTGAGAAACATAATATTTTCCTTCTTTCCAAACCAAGTAATCGTATTCTAATTTATTGCTAAGTTTTTCCATTATCATTATCCTTTATTTTGATATTTCTTAATTATTAACGGTTAAACCAATATATTTATTTCATTTAATCACTTCTTCACCACCAGCTTCTCAACAACTGTACTGCCATCATATTGAATTGCTACAAAATACATGCCGTCCGATAAACCGGAAACATCGAGCGGAATTGAGTTTTCTCCTTCTTTGAAATACCCATCAGCAATACTCATCATCTGCATACCCAAAGCATTGAATACTTTCACTGAGATATTCGATTCACTTGGTAAATTGAAACTCAGCCGTGCTTTTGTGCATGCAGGTTGGGGGGAGATTTGGGTGTGTAGTTCATTTGTGCTATTATCTTGAACAGCATTAACATAGAATCTACTATAATAAAGTTCACCTTTCTTAGTACCTACCAAACATAAATCTGGATTAATAACATCATTTACTTCAATGTCGCTAATTATTTCATCAAGTAATTCGTTGCCAAATTTACACCCATGAGAATCCCAATCACATCCCCAAAGTCCATTTAGTTCTGTTCCAATAATTAACACAATATTCCAAGGTATAGCAATATTCATATTAAAAAGCGGAATCCTCAGTTCAAACGATGAAAAACATGTTACATTCTTTCCATTAAATGACTGAATATTATCACCAACAAGGTTATTGCTTTCATCTATAAAAATAAGACTGCCTTCATAACCAATCTCGAAGTCATGGATTCTATCATTTAAATCAGATGTTTTATATGTTTCCCAAATATAATCCTTAATATTCATGTTGAATTTTCTTCGAAATATTTGATTTTCATTAGTAAGGCAAAATATTCCATGATATGAATTATGCATTTCAAGTATTTTTTTATTCTCAATCCCTGTTTTAAAATTCTTCCAGGATTTACCATTAACATCACAATAAAATGCTCCACTTTCTTCAGTTCCAACCCAAAATATATTACCCGATTTATCAATTGTATTCACTTTGCTATTTTCTATTTCATCATTAATTTCCACAAAACTCATTCCCATGTCTTTTGTGATGAAAAGATGTTGATCGTCAGTTAAAATCAAAATCGAATTAGTATCTTGATTCTGATATATAATGTTGGCTTCCTTTATTACACCATTTTGAAATTCACTTATTATTTTCTCGCCTTGATTATTAAATTTTGAAAAGAAATAAATCGAATTGTTATCGGTTAAAATGATATAGGGCTGAATATATTTTTTATTCTCAATAAGAGGTTTAGCAAAATCAATCTGTTTTATCCCCGAATCAAACTCAAAATCAATTTTCTCCCAGTATTTTGGCTCCTGTGAGTACAAGCCCACAGACAACAAGACAAGAAATAACGTAACTAACTTTTTCATGATAACCTCAGAAAAATGATATAATTATTTGCTAAATTTATGGAAATATTGTGGACTGTGCAAGAGGTATTTTTAATTAAAATAGTTAAAAATTTTATTGGATAATATTACTTTATATATTTTCAGTATTCATTCTGTTTTTGTGATATTCATCCAAATCAACAAAAAATTCAGTTTCTTTTTTTGCTTTGAGCAAAGTTTCTCTGTCTTCGATTACATCAATCAGTTCGCGGAAATAATCATCTGATTTCAATTCCTCCCAGGTTTCTCTCGAAAATATTACTTTATCTTCTGCAACTTCAAGCATGTTAATTCCTCATTTAAATGTATAATTTAATTATAATAACGTAATTCCACTAAATTTTATTTGAATTCATCCTTTCTCTCTCACCACCAGCTTCTCATGAAGAGAATGACCGTATAAAGAAAATGCTGAAAAATATCCGGTGAACCATTGATTGAGTGCTATTCCTTCGTTCTTAGATTCCGATATATCTTTGTAATTTTCTACCCCACCTGTCCTGATGACATGAAATTCCTTGTTCAATGACTTGCTGAGAATATGACTGACAGCCGCCGAACACAATTCAAGAGATTTCTGTTTTAGAATTTTACCACTCAAGCCACCTTTGAATGTATTGGTAAAATACTTGTAATTCTTTATGTCGTACCTGTCAATATCATCAGCATATTCCTCATATTCTGTTGAAGTATTTCCAAAATTTACACCTTCAAATCCAAACTCAATCAACTTATCCGTTAGCATTGGGACCTGACCTAAAGCAGTATCATTCGAAAACTTCACAATCACAGGTAAATTGCGTTTTCTTTTTGATAAAAACTTCTCGGAGATACTCTCCATTCTAAGCCACAAATTCTTTTCCTCATTTTCATGGTCAGCATGTTTAACGTTAGGACAGCTCTCGTTCAATTCGATGAAATCAACTTTAGCTTTATCAAACATTGCCAACCCTTCGAGCATTTCATTGATTGCTGTAACAATAACGGCTTCGGGACTAAAACTCAAGCTGATACCGACAGGACATCCTTTCACCTTTTCAATTTTCGACAATCGCTTGGCTATAACTTCAAAGCCCTCATTCGGAAGGCCCATCCAATTGCTTGCCGCTTCAGAAGAATGATAAGGCAGAAAGGGATGTAATATTCCATTTTTAAAATTCCCTTTTCTCTTGTGATATGTAGCAGTACCAGCCAAATAAGCACCTGCTCCCTGTGATGCAACTGTGTAATACCCTTCACCTTTTTTAAACATACCGGCGGCATTGAAAACAGGCAACCGGAAATCAATATCCCACAATTTTTTATTTAATTCCGAAGGTGGTAAAAATGGTTTTTCTGATACTTCTTCGGATAATAATTTTAAAAAAAGCTTTCTTCCATAAGAGTAGGTAACAGTTGCAAACCAAGGATTAATTAGTAGAATGAAAGGTCTAATCTGATAATCGAGTTTCGCCAATATTTCAGTCTTTGTCATTTCTGATTCATCTCCAATACCCTATACCCAAAACCCTCTATCAAAGCTCTTTTCGTAATCTTGCAACGGGGATTCTCAATTGTTCCCGATATTTTGCAACTGTTCGTCTTGCAATCTGATAGCCCTTCTTTTGAAGTTCTTTTACGATTTTATCATCGCTGAAAGGTTTATTTTTGGGCTCCTCAGAAATAATATCCTTAATAACTTGCTTAATAACAGTTGTTGAGACCTCTTCCCCATCCTCATTTGGCAATGATTCGCTGAAGTAAAATTTCAGCTCAAATGTTCCGTATTCAGTCTGAACATATTTACCATTTACAATCCTGCAAACAGTAGAAATATCCAATCCCGTCTCTATTGAAATATCCTTATAGATTAACGGTTTCAGTGCAGTTGGACCAAAATAAAAGAAATCCTTTTGCCTTTGTGCAATCGCAGTCATCACTTTCAGCATGGTGTTCTTTCTCTGCCTTATTGCCTGTATCAAAAACTTAGCTTCTTCATACTTATTCCGAATCCATTCTCTTGTTTCTTTATTGAATACTTTCAATTTCGCTTCTTTTTTCAACTTGTCATAAGCTTGATTTAAGCGGAGAGCAGGAATTCTGCTGTCGTTGACATTAATCATCAGTTCATTAGTATCCTCACTTCTGAAAATTGTGAAATCAGGAATGACTGTGTTTAATACTGCTTCCGACTCAATTCCACCGGGCTTTGGATTCAATCTTTTTATTACATCGATGGCATCCTTGATTTTATCTTCACCAACAGACAACTGCCGTCTGATAATATGATAATGTTTCATTGCAAAAGCTTCATACGATTTTTCCAAGATATCCAGTGCAAGCTTTTGTGCAGGACTCTTTTTGGGCATAGCATTACATTGAGCAATCAGGCATTCCTGCAAATTTCTCGAAGCGAATCCTGGTGGGTCCAGTGTTTGAATTAATCTTAAAACTTTTTCTGCCTGTTCAGTATCAACAGTTTTTATTAATGTCAATTCTTTGTCTTTTGTCGGATGAGAACTTTGTAATTCATCATCTTCTGCATTTGTTTCATCATCATCCAAACTCCAAATCTCTCTGTCAACAATTTTTAAGGCATCTTTTGAGACAGCATACTTTTTCGCGGGATTATCAGTCTGCTTCACCTCATTTAATTTCTTAATCTCTTTGTCATACTTAACTTTTATCTGATAATTCAACTCAGCAATATTGTCATTAGTCTCCCTGACAATTTCACTCAAATCCCTTCTTAGATATCCGTCATTATCAACATTGCCGACTATTTGCTCACCTAAATAAATTTCCTCATGTGACAGATTAGTCATTCTTAATTGCTGTAAAATTTCCTCGCTGATTGTAACGACACTTCTTATTTGGAAATATTCGTTGTCCTCATCCTCATCACTGTAAGACTTCGTCTGTGAACCACCTGAATCAGATTCAGTCCATAGCATCTTATAAAATTCAAAAGGGTCCTTCTGTGCCTCAAGTTCAGCTTTGGCGGAATATTCACTATCATACTCACTAGCAACAGTGGGCTCTGAAAACTCCTCCAAACGTGTAAAATCACTGTCATATCCTTCTTCGTAATCCAAAGGTGCATCAGTTTCAATCTCTTCAAGCATTGGATTTTGTTCAAGCTCTCTTATCACCTGCTGTTCCATCTGAATCAACGGCAATTGCAATAGTTTCAAATACTGAATCTGCTGTGGAGTCAGTGTCTGAGTTAACGTCGTTCTTAAATCAAGTGATAATTTCATTCCCTAAAAAATCTTATGCTTAAATATCTTTTTCAAAATTATTGAATTTTAATTTAATGTAATTTACAAAATTTTTGTACCATGATTCACCATATTTTCGTATTAAGGCATCTTTTACTGACTCTGCAAGTAATATATTTTCTTTTTTTCCCTTTTTCAAAGCGGATTCACACTCGGATATTTCTGAAAAATACAGACTCCCCTGATTCCAATAAGCTATTCTTATTGGGAATAAATGGCATGACAGGGGTTTCCTGAATTTTATTTCACCATTCAAATATGCTTTTTCCAAAGCACAAAAAGCTATTCCTCTTTCATAATAAACAAAAACACAATCCTTATTTTCAATGCAAACAGTCGAGTAATTCCCGGGATAACCTTCCACAAACCCATATTTCTTAATGTAATCAATGGATTTTTTTGACAAATATTTCTCAGCAATAGGTTTGCAGTCTTTGATTATATCTACTTCTTCATCCAGGACAGGAGCACCATACTCTCCATAAAAAGTACAGCAGGCACCTTTGCATTTTTCCAAATCACAGCAAAATTTCTTCGTTAAAATTTCCTCTTCAACAGGTACTTCATCTATTATTGTCATTCTTTATTTTCATTTTTTTCAAAAATTTCTTGTTTTATATCCTGCAAAATACTATTTTTCAGTTTTAATTTAAAATTTTATGGAATTGAATTGAATTTATTTGATTATGAACAACAAAATATTAAAATACTGCCGAATAATTAATATACTTTTGATTGTATTTCTCGTTGTAAATATTTCATCAGCAGATGAACAACAAAAGGCAAAGCGAGCTTTCAACAAACTTATGCTAAATGCCCATCCACTTCCTGAGGCGGATTTGCAAAAAAAACAGCCACCTTATTTGCTGAATGAACAACCATCATTACCCCTGTTTCTTAATTCTAATATGATTACAAAAGAAACCGAGCTTGAACAAATGCAAAATGAATCCTCGATTGCTGTTAATCCTAAAAATCCAAACCAGCTTATTGGCTCTGCTGTTGATTATCGTGGTGAATCTTCGACATGGGTATATTACTCCGAAGATGCCGGAAAAACTTGGGTGAATTATAACCTCGGAAAATATATTCAAAGTTGGCGATGCTCAAACGACCCGTCTGTTGCTTATGATGACGATGGTTATGCGTACCTGGTTTACGGAGGTTTTGGAATAATTGATGATACTTCACATGGTGAAAACTTTGGAGAAAATGGTGTTTTCATTTCCATAAGTTCCGATGGAGGTAAAACTTGGGACTCAACTAATCGACATATTCCAGTAATTGTACATAAAGGCAAAATGACAATGGACTCAACATTCGAAGATAAATATTATATTTCAGTTGATAATTCCTCGACTTCACCATATCACAATCACCTTTATATTCCATGGAAACGTGTTACACCAAGTGATTCAGCAACACAAATTGTAATCTCAAAATCAACTGATAAAGGCAAAACTTGGAGTGTCCCTCTTGCAGTTAGTCCGAGAAAGTCCGGTACATCGCAGGACACAACTTATGGACAAAGTTTTCCGTTAGTTGCAACAGGTCCGAATGGTGAAGTTTATTTAGTCTGGAATGACGGCATTGTTCACGGTGTCGGTTTTGCCAAATCACTTGATGGTGGCTTAACTTTTTCAGCACCCAAAATAATTCAGAATTACGATATCTTCGGAAAAACCCGAAATCATGCGGCTATTAATGATCATCCTGAACCTGTCTGGAGACATACACTTAAAGAGGTCGTGCGTGCTGAGGCATACCCTGTAATTGTTGTTGATACAAATACAGCGAGAAAAGGGACAATTTATCTCACATGGGCGGCTGACGATGTTCCGAATATTTATTTTTCAAAGTCAACGGATGGCGGAGAATCTTGGAGTCTTGCAAAAATCATACATTCAACAACAAAAAACGACCAGTTCTGGCAATGGATGGCTGTTGACCCAATGAATGGCGACCTTGCAGTCATGTATCTCGATAGCCGCGATGATGAAAATAATCTGATGGTCGAATCTTATGTTAGTTTTTCAAGAGATAGTGGTGAAACTTGGATTGATAGAAAAGTTTCTGATTTCAACAGCGACATCCGAAGAAACCCTTTTGCAAACCACTTTGCAGGAGATTATAGCGGAATGGCATTCTATCATGGTAAAATTTATCCTTCATGGGTTGATATGCGAAATGCCATTTCAAACATCTTCGACAGTGATGTTTATACTTCATCCATTAATGTTCAGTCTCCGGCTCCGGTTGAAAATTTCAAAGCTACTACTTTACCTGAAGAACCTGATAAACTCAAAATTACTTGGAATGCTCCAACAGAAAGAGCTTTCGGACAACCACTTAATAAGGATGATTTTTATTATGTCATGAAAAGCTCATCGAAGGGTGTTTCAATTGAACTGCCTTCTTTACAAACAGAATTTTTTGATGAGGGACTGACTCAATATCAAAAATACTATTATGAAATCTCAGTTGTATCAGGTACAGACACCAGCATCTTCCGATATGACTCTGCTTATGCGGGTGGGGCAAAAGAACCGGATGTTGCCGAAATATTATCAGTGAACGGAAATGACGATAACAAAATTGACCTGCAAATTAAACTACCTCAGTATCGAGCGGACAAAACTACACAGTTAATCAATCTTTCATATATAGGATTGTTTGATTCAAAAGACCATCTTTTGCAGGAGTTTCAGGTCGCAGCTACCGACGCAGGAAAAACTTTGAATTTCACATATTATCCTGAAGAGCCTGGGTATTTCAATTTATATGTCATAGCTTATGACAGCAATACTCCTTCGAATGAAAGTGCCAAGAGTAATTCTGTTGAACTTTTTACAGGTAAGATAAATACTACATACACTGATAATTTCGACATTGGTTTCAGAAAATATAAATATACTGAACTTTGGAATACATCTCAAAATTTCTTTAAATCCTCTCCATCTTCATTGACAGATTCGCCTGAAGGAAATTATAAAAAAATGCTCGATAACCACATTGACCTTTTTCCAATCAGGCAAAATCAAGGTGAAGAAACAATCCTCGAATTCTGGCATGCCGCTTTAGTTACAAAAAGGGACACTGCGAAAATTGAAATCTCCGGCGACTTTGGTGAAAACTGGAAAACAATAGCCACCTTCAATCAGTTGAATTATGAACCCTGGGCTGACGGTGTCAGAAATCAGGACGATTGGAAATATGAAAAAATTACAATTAAACCCGAAAAAGATGATACAATTATTATCAGATTAAGCATAATTACAAAACTTGGTGCCGCTGATGACGGCTGGTACATTGACGATTTGAATATTTATTCACAACCGATTGGAGTTGAAGAAATTTCTAAGAATATCAGGATTATTTTATACCCTAATCCAACATCTAACATTCTGAATTTGCATTTTGATAATTCAAACATTGATTTATCGAACATCAGAATCCATTCCATTTATGGAAGTGAAATTCAGTTGGAAGCAAAAAGTATTTCGGAAAATAATATCGAATTCGATGTTTCATCGCTACCGCAGGGAGTTTATTTTGTGAAAGTGTCTTTTGGAGACAAGGTCGAAAGGATGAAGTTTGTTAAAATTGAGAATTAATGTTCAATATTGTTAGGTAAAAATTTAGGTGATAGAAATAAATACCCAAACGAGTAAATAAATAAGCCGCTAAACCCAGCGATTAGCGGCTTTTTGTCTTAAATCGATAAATAAGTAAATTCTACTCAAAAACAATGATTTTCAATACTTCTCTTTGGATTCCGTATTTTATGGATAAAATATATAGACCTCCACTAAGGTCAAGTGGTAGTTCTAACGTCTTTCCGAGTGCTTCTGTTGCGATATATCGCCCGTTGAACAATTTATGACCTAGCAAATTACTAATATAAACTTCTACTTCTCCACTGTATTCGGAATTCAACAGAAGATGCAATGACTCACCTCTTTTTAGGGGATTCGGATAAACTACCAAGTCCGAACGCTTTAATATAGTCTCAACATCATTAATGGTATAGTTAGGTGAATACCTTGCTATGTGGTTCAAGGGAACTGTTAAAATAGCAAACGCAGAATTTTGAGAAGGAAACTGTACATCCCAAAAGCCAAAAAACTCTTTTCCATTCCTACCTGCATATCCGTCAAGTGTATCATTTGTCCATGTCCTACCACCGTCTATTGTTCTATGTACTGTATAGTAGTTTCCAATTGCTATTCCATTGTTTGCATCTGTAAACGTTACTTGATAAAGTTGACCGTGGTCTTCCACATTTTCGCGTTCATATATTATTTTCCATGTTCGGGCAGTATCGCCGGAAAAATAAATAGCTGAATTTGATTTGTAGCTGGTTGCCCAAATATGCCTTTCGTCCAGAATAAAGTACATGTATACGCTGTCCGGTCCCTGGTACTCCGTCCAATTTTTCATGCTATCTTCGGCATGAACCCACACCCTTTTTGAAGGACTGGCTAATGATGTATCCTCGTAAGCCTCAAATTCCATTATAGCAAAGTCAGAATTGATAATTTTGGTTTCACCTAAATAGAAGCCACTGTTTTCGTATTTATATTTATCAGGTAATTCGAGCCATTTCCAAGTTTTCCAGCCGTCTGTCGTGTACTTTACTTTATAATATTTAAAAGCTTGTTCAATGTTCAGATCTGGGCGGTAAGTCATATACTTGTAGCCGGCACTGTCATTACTCATAACGTATGAATATAGAGAATCGTAAGGTACTTTCTCGATTTCTTCCCAAGTCTCTCCGGCATCGGTACTTCTTTGGATTTGACCAAGTGTCCATGGAAAATCGGGACCGCCGGCTTTTGAAATTGGATCGCCTCTCAGATAAGATAAATTAGGTGAAAAATGCGTAATACCCCATTTGCGATATGGACCGCTTGTATCTGCAAAAACTAACTTCCATGTATTACCTCCGTCAATTGTTTTATGCACAACACAGGCAGCATTTTTATAATGTGAACTCACAACTAAACATGTAGTGTCATCAAAGCAAGCAATATTTTGGATTTCTTGGTAATATAGCTCAGGCCTGCCAATATCCTTCCATATTCCTGACTGAAGCGGCAGAAAATGAGCCACGAAAAGTATTAAAACAAATGATATAAATGTCCTTTTCATCTGTTACACCGGTTTTAAAAACAAATGTAATTATCTACTCTAAATAATGAATCATGTTATTATTGCAATTATTTCTGAATGATAATTTTGCCTGTATCAACTGTTTTCTCGCCTACATTTATATTATAAAAATAGACTCCAGGAGCTATACCGGAAAAATCTAACTCAATTTTATTGCTTGTTATATTTTGAACTAATAATACTTCTACCCCAAATACATTCGTAAATATCAATTTGGCTTTTTCATTAAACTTTTCGGAAAATTGAATTGTTACCTTGCCTAAAGATGGATTGGGGAAAATAATAGATTCTATCAATCTGACTTTACTACTTTGATATATTTCGGTAGTTGGTTCTGAAGGTGTTCCTTGACGGGAAATTGGATCAGAAAAGTCAAGAAAAGTCCAATCTCCACATTCGCCAATGCAAAATTCTACCGGAATGAATTCTGGTAAACAAATTATGTTAACCGGTGGTTCGGGAATATACTCTACATCATCAACTACCGAATATGGTGGGTAGGGATGGTGGTGCATCAATTTGTATGTAACTAAATATTTGTTTTTGCAGCATGCCTCTTGTTGGCATGGTAAGTATGTCCATACGTCATTATCTAAAACAGGTTGCCAACAAGGCACGGTATAAATATCAAATGCGATTTTTGGGTAAATACTATTATTAAATAATGGACTAGAAAATATTGCAAAAATAATTTCTTGTTTAATGTCAATGCAATCGCAGTTTGAATTACTTATATCCCATCTAGTAATATAAATTTCAAATGCTTGTGGAGTTGTATTGGGTATTGGACGATAACAATAATTAAAGGATATACCACACATTGCATCATTAGGAATCAAGGGTGTACAATCAAAGTATGTCCATCCTCTTGTGTTATCATCACATATCCAGCCATCAGCCGGATCTAGTGTAGGGCAATTTTCAGCTTTAGCATTATCACTTGTATATAAAAAAAGTAAAACAAGTATAGTAAAACTAAAAAATAATTTTACAAAAAGTAAAGTTACTTTACCCCCCCACCCCATTTTCTGGGAGTAGTCAAATGATTTTGAATCTTTCATTTTGTAACTCGATTTTTTAAAAATATAATTTAATAGCATTTTAAATATATAAAATGACAATTACAATAACAAATACTATTTTTAATGTGAAGGTATTTATTTTATTGTTCAATTTCATTATTATAGGACAACCTGATATTTCCCATAATATTTATCTATCAAACATCAATATCTATTCTTTGTTTGGAAATGAAATTCAATTGAATATTAAAAGTATTACTGAAAATAATATCGAATTCGATATCTCCTCGCTTCCTCAGGGAGTTTATTTTGTGAATGTAATGATTGGAGGTAAAGTGGAGAGGATGAAGTTTGTGAAGCTTGAAAATTAGAATTTGTATTTTCTGCTTTTTTCTTTTGTCTGTGTCATTATAAATCATAATAATTATAATCGGATTATTTTATCTTTTTATAACCAAAAAAACTTACTTTTCCCCAATAAAAATTAGTTTTAGCTAAATTAATATTTTGTTAGAATTAAATATTTTTTTAATTTGCACGTTATACAATTACAATTTTGATTTATTTATTTTAAATTGAAAATTATGTTCTTAAAATTGTCTCTAAGAATCACATTTTTTCAGATAATTTGAATGAATAAAACTTCTTAGTAGATTTAGGATTTTAAAAAAAGAAAATCTTAATTGAAAAGTATGTGGGTAACTGACGCAACAGAAAACTATATCACGAAAAATATAAACTTTAATATTTATTAAAAAGATTATGAAAAAAATATTCTACTTTGTTATTGCTTTACAAATATTATTTATTGTCGTAAACTTATATTCATTTACCAATAAGAAAAAACCGGAAGTCGGTATCGAAGAAAGAACAGGAGAAAAAATTCCACTTAATTTACAATTTAATAATTCAGATGGAAAAATATTTACTTTAGAACAAATTATTGACAGACCTGTCGTTATATCATTAGTTTATTACCATTGTCCGGGAATTTGCACACCTTTGCTGACAAGTTTAGCTCAAACAGTTGACCGGATTAAATTAAAACCGGGGAAGGATTTTAAAGTAATTACCATAAGTTTTGACCATACTGAGACGATTGAGACAGCGCAGAAATGGAAAGACAGTTATCTCGAAAGCATATCAAGGAATGATATAAGCCATAATGATTGGTATTTTATGACCGGGGATAGCACAAATATTTATAAGTTAACAGAAGCATTAGGATTCAATTTTAAATCCGACGGAGCGAAAGACTTTATTCATGCGGGCTCAATTTATGTTATTGCAAAAAACGGAAAAATTGCAAGATACCTTTTTGGCACCGAGTTTTTACCTGCTGATTTAAAGATGGCAATTTTGGAAGCAAAAAAAGAAATGTCATCTCCGACTATCAATAAAATACTTGCAATGTGTTACAGCTATGATCCTGAAGGGCAAACTTATAAATTAAATGTAACCAGAATTGCCGGGTCTGTTATGTTACTTGGAGTTTTCGTTTTTCTTGGGGTACTTCTTTTTAAAAAGGGAAAAGGAAGAAGGGTGAATTAAAATGCAGAATATAGAATGTACAATGTATAATGTAAAATATAGAATGTAGAATGTAAATGGATAATTTGAATATGAATAATGAATACGTTAGTTTTCTAAAAGTCAAGACGAAATACAAGGGAATATTCTCATGGATATTTTCCACAGACCATAAAAGAATAGGCATACTTTATATGATTGGTATGTTGACTTTCTTTTCGATAGCTGTCGGCATTGGTGTGTTAATGAAACTTGAAATGCTGACACCGGGAAAAACATTGTATGGTCCGGAAATGTACAATGCACTATTTACTCTGCATGGAGTAATAATGATATTCCTGTTTATCATACCGGGAATACCGGCAATATTTGGGAATTTCTTTTTACCAATTCAAATCGGAGCGGCTGACGTATCATTCCCAAGATTAAACCTTTTCTCATGGTGGCTATTTATCATTGGGTCATTTATGGCAATTGCATCCTTGTTTTTCAGTGGTGGTCCTGTTGATGTTGGCTGGACATTCTACGTCCCATACAGTTTACGCTCTACTACAAATGTAACCTTCGCATTGAGTGCTGTTTTAGTTTTGGGATTTTCCTCGATTCTGACTGGTCTGAATTTTATTACCACAATTCACAGGATGAGAGTTAAAGGTATGACCTTTTTTAAGATGCCTTTGTTTGTTTGGGCATTATATTCGACCGGATGGATTCAGGTTATAGCAACACCTGTTGTTGGCATAACAATTATATTAACAATGGTTGAGAGAACTTTTGGTGTAGGAATATTCGACCCTGCACTTGGAGGTGACCCAATACTATATCAACATCTTTTTTGGATTTATTCACATCCTGCAGTATATATTATGATTTTGCCTGCTATGGGAATTGTCTCGGAGATTATACCAACTTTTGCACAAAGAACGATTTTTGGATATAAAGCGATTGCGTTTTCGAGTTTGGCTATTGCATTTGTCGGATATTTTGTGTGGGCACACCACATGTTTACGACAGGAATTAGCGACACGGCAAGAATGGTTTTCTCTTTATTAACTTTTCTTGTAGCTATTCCGAGTGGCGTTAAGATATTCAATTGGGTGGCTACATTGTACAAGGGTTCGATTACTTTGGGAGTACCGTTGCTATATGTAATGGCATTTATATTTTTATTTTCAATAGGTGGACTAACAGGATTGGTACTTGGTTCATTAGCAACTAATGTACAAACGCATGATACATATTTCGTAGTTGCGCATTTTCATTATGTTATGTTCGGTGGAACGGCAATTATTCTATTCGCAGGAATGCACTATTGGTTTCCGAAAATGTTTGGTAAAATGTACAATGAGAAAGCCGCAAAGATCGCTCTTGTATTTATTTTTGTAGGATTTAATGTGTTATACTTCACGATGTTTATATTAGGATATATGGGTATGCCGAGACGCTACTGGGATTACCTACCGGAATATCAGTATTTGCATATAATTTCAACAATTGGTTCATGGATACTTGTTCCAGGATTAATCATCATGTTTGTAAATCTTTTGATATCACTTAAAAAAGGAAAACCCGCATCAATGAATCCTTGGGGTGGAGTTACACTTGAGTGGACAGTTCCATCACCACCACCGTTGGAAAATTTTGATAAATTACCGGTTATCACAAATGGACCATACGAATTTGCACAAAAGCCAGAAAATTTGAAGGAGGAGAAATGAACAAACCAATAGCTGAAGCAATAGAAGAGCCATTGTCGCATAACCAGGAACATACTCATGAACAACATGTTCATCGTGATGATACCGGCTCAAAAATGGGAATGTGGTTATTTCTCTTTACAGAACTATTACTTTTCGGGGGTTTGTTTATACTTTACATGGCATACAGGCACCAATACAATGCTGATTTCCATTCAGCGGCAAAAGCATTGAACATGACTTTAGGAACTATCAACACGATGATATTATTACTTAGCAGTTTGACAATGGCACTCTCGATAGCTGCAATTCAAAGAGCGAAAAAAGGATTATCTGTTTTTTTCCTTATTGCAACATTGGGACTTGCAGCAGCATTTTTAGTCAATAAGTATTTTGAATGGACTGCCAAGTTTCACCACGATATTTATCCCGGTTCCGAAACATTGTTGGATGGTTCGAGCGGAAAATATATTTTCTATGGATTATACTATACAATGACAGGTTTGCATTGTTTGCATGTTATTGTAGGTATGATAGTTTTGAGTTTTATGCTTGTATTTGTCCTTAGAGGTTCGGTTAATTCCGATAAGAATGTTCAACTGGAAAACTCCGGCTTATACTGGCATCTCGTTGATTTAATTTGGATATTTCTTTTTCCATTGTTTTATTTAATTCACTAACAGGAATAAACATGAATTATAATGATACAACACATAACGAACATCATACCGGATACGGGGGTTATGTATTGATTTGGTTAATATTGATGGGATTAACGGGAGCAACAGTAGCGGTTTCGGGCATAGACCTCGGGGACTATATTCTCTTTACGGCTTTATTGATTGCATCAATCAAAGCATATTATGTCGTAACAGTTTTCATGCATGTTAAATTCGATGCTCCAGTATTCAAAATTTTTATTCTTGTAGCTTTGTTTGTACTACTGTCAGTTTTTATTTTAACATCATTCGATGTATTTTATAGGTGAGGTAATAAATATGTTTTCTGAAAGAGCATCCGGCTTTGCCGAATCCGTTGATTATGTAATGTTGTTTATTGTTGGTGCATCCGTAATACTTCTACTAGGAATTACTATCGCAATGATATACTTTGTCATACGCTATAGTAAAAAGAGAAATCCTATTGCATCTCAAATTCATGGCAACACCATTCTTGAAGTCCTTTGGATAGTTATACCAACTATATTGGTTTTAGTCATGTTTTATTTCGGTTATATTGTTTTCGAACAATCGAGAGTTGTACCAAAAGGTGCTTTAAATGTCAAAGTTATCGCAAGAATGTGGTCATGGCAATTCGAGTATCAAAACGGGAAAAAATCGGACACACTTTTTTTACCACTAAATAAATCAGTTAAATTAGGACTTGTGTCAATGGATGTCAATCATGCCTTTTTTGTACCAGCATTTAGGATAAAGGAAGATGTTATGTCCGGAAGACAAAATTATCTGGTAATTAATCCATCAAAAAGAGGTGAATTTGATATTTTATGTGCAGAGTATTGCGGACTGAACCATTCAATCATGTTTGCAAAACTAAAAGTAGTTTCAAGCGATGAATTTAAAAATTGGTTAAGTAAATCAGTTCCAACTGCTCAGAAAGTTTCTTCAACAGATACAACAAATGAGCATTCAGAAAACTCAATGAAAAATTATTGACAATAAATTTTAATCATGGAACCGGTAAAAGTAAATAAAATAAAACTAATTAAGATAATTTTTGAGCTTGGAAAATTCAGGATAACAATGTTTGTCTCATTTTCCACGGCTTTAGGGTATTTGCTTGCTGGCAATACTCTCGACTTTAAATTATTAATTATAGTTTTAGGTGTATTTCTGCTTGCAGGAGGTGCTTCTGCTTTTAACGAATGGAGAGAATATTCACGTGATGCTCTAATGGAAAGAACTAAAAACAGACCCATCCCTTCAGGTGCAATAACTCCTCGTATGGGATTCAACATAGCTTTACTACTCACTTTCGCAGGTTTGGGCTTCTTGGCTCTTATCAATGATTTACTGGTTGTATCATTGGGCTCATTTGCTTTAATATGGTATAACACAGTTTATACTTCTTTGAAAATGAAAACTGCATTGGCAATTATTCCCGGTTCTGTGGTTGGAGCAGTACCTCCTGCAATCGGATGGGTTGCAGGAGGCGGGTATTTATCTGACCCACAACTTTGGGCTTTGGTTTTCTTTTTCTATATATGGCAAATTCCTCACTTTTGGTTACTTCTTATGGTTTTGGAAAAAGATTATAAAATGGCGGGGTACCCTGTTTTAACAGATTTATTCAATTCAAATCAATTAAGGAGAATTACATTTGTTTGGATAGCTTCACTGGCAGTCAGTTGCCTTTTGATTCCATTTTTCGGTTCAGGTTCAAATAGTATAATAACAAATATATTACTTTTGGCTGCCGGGATTCTTCTACTTTGGAGGACAAGAAAACTTATGGCATTGTATTTCCAGGAGAAATCATTTAAAATAGCATTTATAGATATTAATTATTATGTTTTAATAGTATCAATATTACTTTCGATAGATAAATTACAACTTATTTAAGTCAGGATGGGTTATGGAATATTTGGATAAATTGGTTTTGCTCCATTCAGGTGAAAATCTGGAATTATTAAAATTATTATTAGGAATGGTTTTACTATTCTTCTCGATTTTTTCAGGTGTTTTGTTTTCCTCCACATTGATATCTATCATTTTTAAATCAAAATTTAAAAAATCAGGAAATGAAAATCATATTCTGCTTGCAATAGATTTTGCCAATCTGATAACAACAAATAAGACTATGGGATTCTTTCTCGGAATCGTACCGTATGGAGTGATTATATTGCTTTATCTTCAACTGTTGCATGGAACTAATGCACAGGTTGTTGGATTTCTTATAAGCGGATTTATATTTTATACCGTTGGTTTAGTAAGTGTTTACATATATAAACATACATTGCAGCTAAATTACTTTTTCAAAAATTACAAGGAAATAAGTTCTAAAAATATCACGAAAGTTTTATCCGATGAATTGAGTAACAATAGTAAGATAACCAATTCAGCCAGTTCGTTATGGGGTTTGTTGTTGATTTTCATTTCCATTTGGATATTATTAGCGGCAGTAACTTTGTCATTACAACCAGAAAAATGGGAGACAGTACAATCACTATTCACGGCTCTTTTTTCTGTTTCAGCAATTTTAAATTACATTCATTTCATAACGATTTCTTTCGCTGTTGCCGGAACCGGCTTCATCGTTAAATATTTTTATTGGGATAAAAGAGAGAACATCAATGATGCGAATTATGATGGATATTCAAATAATGGATATTCCGCTTACTCAAAAAAATTATCGGCAACCCTTGCTTTTGTTTTTACTATCCCTCAACCGTTATTTTTCGGTTTAAGCGTCTTTGTACCTGAAGGACCGGCAAAGAGCTATTTATTTTTTGGGATGACTTTCATAGTGCTTGCATTGACTATGTTTCTTTTTATGATGCTTTATGAAAATATCAGAAAGAACAAATTCGATACCGTAACATATTCATTCTATATGTTACTCATTATATTCACATTTATTACCATTAAAGACCAAAATGCTTTTGGATTTGCAACTAAACCGCAAATGGAAAAATTAGCAATTCAATTTGAGCAGGAAGCTGCTGGTCATGAATTAGAAAATGCTGCATCCGGAATAGACGGAAAAGCCATTTATACAAGTAAATGTATGGCATGTCATGCTTTCGACCAAAAACTTGTCGGACCTCCTCACAAGGAAGTTTTGTTAAAATACAAAAACAACAAAGCCGCAATGGTGAAATTTGTTTTAAATCCTGTAAAAGTAAGACCTGATTATCCTCAAATGCCGGCACAGGGCTTGAAACCGAAAGAAGCACAAGCCGTAGTTGATTTCATGTTTAAGGAATATGGCGATAAGTTAAGGTAAAAATTTTCACAAAGCAAATATTTTATTTAAATTTTTTCTAATTCTATAATTATATTGGTTCTGAATTTATTCATAAATTTTGGCATTGTAACAATGTGCCAAAATAAAAACATTAACAATACAAACAGTCTGGTAATATTTAAATCTGAAACATAACTTACTTTATTAATTTTAAAATAATGTGATAAATTTTTATAGCTGGTGGGTTCTAAAAATTCAATTATTTAATCATTTCTTGAAGGATATCAAGAACCCAATAAATATCCTTTAAATATCAAGTTCTAAAATGCAAAAAATTATTCAATTATTCAAATTATTTTTT